>SDBT01004265.1_pt1 | contig 24347 bp, 23 predicted proteins | sample 2277101 | NCBI WGS metagenome assembly SDBT01 (sample SAMN10404973, study PRJNA504765) | marine sediment metagenome | isolation source: marine sediment core GS10_PC15, 103 cmbsf | place: Arctic Ocean: Southern Knipovich Ridge | collected 2010 | reverse complement strand
ATGCGTTCAAGCAGGCAATTAGTAAAATTCTTGAAGAGGAAGTAGACTTTGCTATTATCAGTGGTGATCTATTTGATATTAGTAATCCAAAAGTGGATGTTGTGGATTTGGCCGTAAAAGAGTTAAAAAAATTACAGGATAAAAATATCCCTGTTTATGGTATAATGGGTTCACACGATTTTTCTCCATCCGATAATTCAATGATCCGTCCTCTAATTTCAGCAGGATTATTTATTGATGTATCTAAAGGCGAAAATATAGATGATAACAAATTAAAATTACACTTTTTTCAAGATCCAAATACTAAGATAAAATTAACCGGTTTACGAGCTCGAAAAAGAAGCCTAGAAATTGAAGATTATAAGCGATTGATACGAGAAAATTTAGAGAATGAAAAAGGAATTAAGATTTTTGTTTTACATACAATGATGAGCGAATTAAAACCTATTGAATTCAAAGATATGGAATCTGCTCCTAAATCACTATTACCTCGAAATTTTGCTTATTATGCAGGTGGCCATCTTCATAAAACTGTTCCTGAAAAATTACGAGAAGGAGACCAAACTCTTGTTGTTAATGAAAAAAATAAAATTATCTATCCTGGTTCACTTTATCCAACAAATTTTCGGGAGCTCGAGAAATATCAATATGGTGGCTTCTGTATAGTTTCTGGAGATATAGACATCGATTCTCAAAGTTCGAATCTTAAGATTAAATTTATTCCAATCAAACCAATAGAAATTCTTTCACTGGTCATTGATTGCACTAATAAAACTGTCATAGAAGCTATTGAGCATATTGAACAAAAAATTTCTGCTTTAATGCCTGAGGATAAAATTGTAACAGTTCGAATTATAGGTTCGCTTACATCAGGCAGAACATATGAAATTAAATCGAATGAAATTGTAGAGCAATTAAGAGATAAGGGAGCGCTCGATGTATTAATAAATAAGAATGCTCTTACATCAAAAGAATATACTCCAATAAGAGTCGTTGTCGGAAAAACAAATGAGGAGATAGAAGAAACCCTAATCCATGAGCATGCTGAACAAACTAATATGAAAAAAATCTCTAAAAAAGACATGGAAAACAAAATTCATGAAGTCTTAGAAGTATTAGGTGTTGATAGAGAGGAGGGAAAGAAAGTAGGAGAGTATAATGTAGAACTACTTCAGCAATTTATTACAATTTTCAATTTGAATAAGGATGGTGAGATTGTATGATTTTAGAGTCGATTAAAATAAGAAATATTAGAAGTATCAAAAGTTTAGATCTCACTTTACCTCGGACAACAATGCTTTTTTATGGAGATATTGGTAGTGGAAAAAGTTCAGTTCTAAAGGCCATCGAATTTGCTTTGTTTGGAACATTAACAAGTGCGGATTTAAGTGGAGGCTCTATCTTACGTCGAGGAGAAAATAAAGCATCTGTGGAGTTATCATTTTTACTTGATGAAGATAGATATGTTATAAAAAGGGGTCTTTCAAAAAATAAAAAGGGAAAGATTTCACAAACTAAAGGTTCACTAACAATAAATGAGAGTGAAATGTCATTTGCTGCAACTGATTTACGTAGAAAGATTTTAGAAACACTTAACTATTCAGTTACAAGATATGAACGAGCACAAAAAATTGATTTATTTCGATATACGGTATATACACCTCAAGAATCAGTAAAGGAGATTTTAGAAGCCGATCCAAAAAAGCGATTTGAGATTCTGAAAGATGTATTTGGTATTGAGAAGTATGAAGTTGCCATAAGAAATATAAAAGTCGTAAGTGATCAATTACGACATGATATTACAAAGATTACAGGTAAACTTAGTCAATTTGACGGGATCGAAGATAGGATTCCTGAAAAAGAAAATGAACTACAAATTCAAGAGAGTAAAATTGTGAGCATGGAAAAGGAGAGCGAATTAAAACAAAATGAAATTAGTCTTATCCAAAAAGATCTTGATGAAGTTAAATCAAAAAAAGAGGATGTCTCTAAAAAAATAATAGAGTTGGAGAGTAGAGAAAGAACTTTTAAAGAATATACAGAATTAAGAGAGCAATTTAATAAAGACCTTAAGACCGCTAAAAAGAACATTAAGATAAATGAAGAAGAAGTTAAAAAAATCGTGTTAGTCGAACTTTCAACAAAATTAACAGAAGAACAAGTACGTGAGCAAATCTCAGGTGCACGAAAACATACTTCTGAGAAAGAAAAAAAGAAAGCAGTTATCGAGCAAAAAATTGAAGACATCAATAAATTATTAGATGAAGGAAAATGTTCGCTGTGTGGACAAGAAATTCATGAAGAAAAACGGTTTAAAGAAGAATTAAAAGACGCGTTAGATAAAGTGGATTCATTTTCAAAAGAAATTAAAATATTAACTGAAAAAATTGAAAAATTAGAAGATGATTTGAAGAATTTACAAGAATATTCAGCAAATAAAGGTAAGATAGAGTTATATGAGAAATTAGTCGAAGCAAGTAAAAGGCAAGAAGAAGATAGTCAGAAAAAACTCGATGAAATAATAAAAAAAATAGACAAACTACAAAAAGAAATTGAAGATACATTAAAAGCTTTTAAAATCCCTGATATAACAGAGTTAAAAAAATTAGAATCGGATATTAAAGAAAATTTAGAATCTTTTGAAGAGAAGATAGAAAAGTTGAAATCCCAGAATAGAACCATCGAAATAGCTCTTAGTGCTGAAATAAAGACTCAAGAATATTTGGTTAAGGAAGTTAATGAATTAAAAGCTGGTTTAGAAGAAAAAACAAAGTTAAAAGAGAAGTTGGAATTTTATTCTGAAATTAAGAATTGGGTAATAGAGCAGTTTCCAACTTTGCTAAGAGATATTGAAAGGGAGATTTTAATTTCAAGCGCTCGTGATTTTAATACCTTTTTTAAAGAATGGTTTAACATCTTAGTTGAGAGTGGAAATATCGAAGTTGAGATTCGCCCTGATGATTTTCAGCCAATTATTAATGTTAATGGGTATGATTCTCCTTTTCACGACTTATCGGGAGGAGAAAAGAGTGCAATCTCTCTAGCTTATAGACTAGGATTAACTAAAATTATTAATGAACGGTATCAAGATGTTAAAACGAAAGATTTATTGATTTTAGACGAGCCTACAGACGGATTTAGTCAGCAACAAGTTAACCGGATGCAAGAAATATTCGATACACTTAATACAGCTCAAATGATTATCATTTCTCATGAAAGAACATTAGATTCTTTCATAACAGATATTTTTACGTTTAAGAAAGCGAATCATCAGACAAAAGTGGTTAAGGAAATAATATTATAGATAAAAAACTCAAAAAAGTGTATTAAAGGATGATTTAAATCGTGTTTATTTTGAGGATCTTCAAAATAATAACTTTAGTAAAGAATAATTTGAAGGATTCAAAGAGTTAACAAATTCAATATTAAAAAAAATATCGAAATCCTTATGGAATGAGAGTAATGCTAGTACAAACTATAAATTTTAAAAAAGTGAAAGAAAATGGTAACGAAAAAATTGTTATATAAGGCAGAATATGATGATATAAATTCAAAAGAAGATCTTCCAGATCTTACTGTAGAAGAGATTCGCAATATTTTAATGAAGATCGATAAAGGAGTAACACATAATGAACATAATCTATCATGTCGTCATGAACACGAAATAAAGAGTTTCACACTTAATTTCCGAGGGATTTTAGAAGAAACGAGAAAAGATATCTATTTCTCTTATAAAATCAAGACTCCTGAAGTAGATTATCAAACTAGGAAGGTACTGTTTCTTAGAGTTAATAATGATCGTCAGAGGGTTAATATAGTGTCATTTTTCACAAAACCAAAAAATAGTACTTCTGAACATCGAATATACCAAATAGGTCCAAAAACATCAGATTCAATGGAAATGATTAAACTATTTGTCTCAGAAAAAATCAAACCAGAAACCGAGGGTTTTTCTGAAGAAGAATTAGTGATTTTTTATGAAAAATTGAAGAATAGTAAAGAGTTTTCTACTTTTAGTGATACAATAAAACATCACATATTGTTAAATTTGATAAGATCGGATGAAGATGGTGTAATTAATGAAGAATATTTAGAAATACGTAATAGAATAAGAGAAAACTATGAAAAAGAAGAGGTTACTGATAGTTTACAAAGTATTAAAGATTCAGAATTATCATCAAATTTAGATCAAAAAATAAAACCCTCTAAAACGACAGTATCAGTTACTAAATCGTTATTATACAAAAAGGAATATAGAGTAATTGAGAACCTTTCAGAAATCACTCCTGAACAAATTGGAGAGATCCTGATTAATATTCAAGTGATTCCACATTTCCTTAATTATGAAGAGAAAACACAATCAGTTAATTTTAGAAATATCAAAGAAGGAACAAGAAAAGATCTTTCATTTCATTATGCCCATATAGTTCCAATTTTTGGAGATACCCCCGATGAACGGGGATTTAGTCAAATTATCGGACAAAAAATAAAAAACCGCATTATTAAATTCGATATAATTTCTTTTCTAACAAATATAAAGAATGGAGCAACTGAGCATCGTATTTATGTAATCGGACGAAGATATGGAACTGATGATTTAACTGTTGATGACTTATATGGTTTAGGGGAGTTAAATTATGACGCGGAACTTTATGATGAAGCAATAAAACTATTCAAAAGAGGTTTAGAGATTAAACAAGATGATCCAGATATCCTAGTCCTTTTAGGATTATGTTATGTATGTAAAGATGAATTTACCGAAGCCGTACGGCTATACAAAAAAGCACTGGAAATTGATTCTGGAGATGCTATTACTTGGGATAATTTAGGAATAGCTTATGAATATTTAAAAGACTTAGAGAATGCTAGAGATGCATATAAAAAGGCTTTTGAATTAGAACCTGAAGATAATGAAATAAAAGAACATTTTGAACAGATTGACAATAGATTTAATCAAGGTTAATTAGATGATGAGGAATAAAAGCAAATTTTTTTGTCCTATTTAAACAATACATTTAATTCTAAGAGCATTAAAATATGAAGAATAATCAGATGATGATTAATGAGAAATTTAAATATTTTCTTACTTGGACACTTCCACAATTAGAAAATTATTGTATAGAGAATAAATTCTTCTGCTAATACATTTACTATAAGTTTTAATGAATTAAATTTAGCAAAAGAAAATCCAGAGTATTATATTTTATATCTAATAATTGATGTAAATAGTGATCATCCTAAATTTAGAAAGATTAAGCAATTTTATAATAAATTTATTTCAGGTAAATTTGAGAAAGTATCGATAAATTTTATCTTACTGGATCAAAAATTTATGAAATTTGAGAACTTTTAAATCTTCAATCTTAAATTTAATTTAATAATAGATTTTAATAATTAAGTTTTTATTAATTATTTATTGCACCAAAAATGCAACGAGGTGACTAATTTTTACAGATTTAAGCATATTAAATAGGAGATGTGATGAGATCATTAAAGAAGGGGAGTTAATTATGAATCTACCAACTGCAGTTGAAAAAATTGAAAGAGTCCCAAAAATAAATGCTTCAATTGAGAATATTTATAATGTGTGTTTTCCCAATGGAATCCCAAAACATTTAGCTATTGATAATTTCAAAAAAACGCTAATAAATCAAGGAGTTCATACCCCAAGTGTGACTGAAGTCGGTTATTTTAATTATCGACTCAATACTTTTAAGGGCTTTGTAGAGGATCTTAAAGCAGGTTTAATTACTTCAGATCTAATAACATTGATTAGCATTGATGTTTACAGTGATATGATCCAACAAGCAATAGAGCTACGAAAATTCAATACAGAACCATTAAATAGAGCTGCTTGTGTATTAGCAAGAATAGTTCTAGAAGATGGTTTGAAGAGGATATGTTCGAAACATAATATTATACTTACTGCCAATAAAGCTAATGACGCAAATGTAGAATTAAAAAAAAACCTAATTTATGGAAATCCTCAATTTAAACATGTGGATGTGTGGTTATCTATTGGGAATGCCGCAGCACATCCTGCTCATCCGAAATTAGATTTTAATTCGATATCAGAAGCACAGATGGATGATATGATAAAGAATATTCCAATATTTATTAGAAATTATCTTTGAAATTGAAAATAGTTTTTAGAAATTAATTTCACAAATTATTTATAATATCTATCCCATCATTATCTCTGAAAAATATTATGAACTAAAAGACTTTGTAAGAAAGCATTTAAATCAGTGACTAAATATTTTTTGTGTCCATAATTTTTAAAAATATATGAAATTGTATTCTTTCACAGAATCCAATGTCATGGTAAAAAATTTAAGCCTTATAGATAAAGTTCATTATAATCTAAATATATTAGAGATAAAATACGAAACGAGATAATTTTTCTTTAAAGACAAATGAGTGGATTAGATACCCTAAGATAATTCTTGGTTCACATCTATTCAAGAATGATTTAAGAAAAGTATTAAACAAGAAATAATAAAAATAATAAATAATAGAAATCTAAAAGTTATTAATATGTCATCCAAAAGAGATTTAAGGAAAATCTATGAGGAAATTACCGTAGAGTTTAAAAAAAAGTTTTTAACTTCTAAATCAATTGAAAAACTTTTTGAAGTTTATCGAGATGACTTAAGTAAAATAATAAAAAGGAAGTCTACAACTATCTCTAGAGATTGGTTTAATGAAAAAGCAAAACCGGAAATATATACAAAAAGAGCAATTGAAGAAATTTTTAACAAAATGGGAATCCCTAGTACAGAAATTATAGAAGAAAAAGCATTAAGTAGTAAAAAAAGTATTTTTAGCGGCAAATTAGATAAATATCCAGATTTTATGATCCCTAAAGGAGAGGGATCAGATAAATCCTTATTAATAGAAATCGAAAGAATTGGAAAAAGTCTAACTGTAAAGGATGAGGGTATTGAACAAGTTAGAAAATGGTTCGGACCTGAATTTGCAGGAACTTCCGAAGATTACAATGCCTTAGCAACTAATTTCTCAGACTGGGTATTTTTTAGGAGAAAAAGAGAGGGTTATGGGATGCAAGAGGTTTTAGTTAGTCCCGAGCAAGCTTTAGAGATTGTTTCTGACACCTATTTTGGTAAAGCTACAACGTATTCGATAGATAGCATTGAAAAACATCATGAAAAGATTGATAAATTCTATAAAGAGTTTAATGAAAGATTGAAATGGATTTTAGATAATTTAGAAGAAGAATCCACTAAACACCGCGATATTAAGGTCTTAGGTATACCTAAATATATCATTGAAGAGCTAAGAAAAAAGATAGCTATTAGATATTATCGAACCATATTTTTTCGATTGTTATTTATTAAAATTATAGAAGAGTGGAAATTAATAAAAATAGATCCTATTAGAATTATTTTTGATCAAGATCCTTCTTATCACAGTTCACTATTTCAGCAATTATTTTTCGACATTTTCAATAAAACTGATGAAGAAAGAATGGAATTAGATTTAAACAAGATTTTTTTAACTTTACCCTACCTGAATGGAGGACTCTTTAGAAAAAATGAATATGAGCGAATTTATTCATTAAAATTAACTTCCAATACCTATAAAGATATATGGAAGATGTTAAAGAAATATTCTTTCACTAAAGATAAAACTGGAAAAGAATTTTTAGATCCGGAAGTATTAGGATATATTTTTGAAAAAACCTTAGAAGCTACGGGTTCCAGGAAATCTACTGGATCTTACTATACTCCTAAAATTATAACAGATTATATGTCGAAAAGCTCTATTGAATCCTTGATAATAGATCGTTTGAACAAATATTTAAGGGAAGAAGATATCTTGGACTACTCTATAGAAACTATCAACGAAATTGAAATTCTTGAACCTGAAATAAAAAATTTAGCGTATTTTAAATTAATCGATATTTTAAAGGAACTTAAGATCTGCGATAACGCTTCTGGGAGTGGGGCGTTTATAAAGTCAAGTGCAGATTATATATTAAGGTTGTTTAATAAATTATATCAAAATTTCAAATGGTCACTTCCGTACCATTCAGAAATGGAAATCGAGGGAGATAGAAGACCATTTAAGGACCTTTATGAATTAAAAAAGCATATTCTACAAAATAATTTATACGGTTTAGATATTCTTCCTGAAGCAATTGAAATATGTGAACTAAGATTATGGTTATGGTTAATAAAGCCTCCAAAAGGTTTAATAGGTGAGTTTCTAATTGAACCCTTGCCTAATATTGACTATAACATTCAGATAGGTAATTCTTTAATAGGATTTATAAGAAATGATGAATTAGGAGAGGGATTGTTAAAATGGGCAACTCCCACAGTAATAGAATATGAAAATATATTGAAACAATATTATAAAGAAATATCTAATTCGACTCTAACTGAGGGGAGAAAAACAGAATTAGAAGAATTAAAAAAGAAAGCTTGGTTCAAACTGAATACAAAGCTATTAGAAAGATTATATAATGAACTTCCACCAAAAATTAAGAAAGGAGAATCAGACGCGTCAAAACTTGAAGATATTAATTCATCAAAAAGTGCATTTTTAGAAAGTCTACTTCCATTTCATTGGTTTATTGCTCACAATGATGTTATGAAAAAAGGAGGATTTGATATAATAATTGGAAATCCTCCATATGGAAATATTTTTCCACAAGGTAGTAAGAAAGTCTTTAAAACTTTGTTTAAAACATTTAATGCTAGCAATCCAGACATATATCACCAATTCATAGAGCGTTCTCATAGATTAATAAAGAAGGAGGGGTATTTAATATATATAATACCGGACACTCTTTTAAGAAAAATACAACTGGGTGGTTTGAGAAGATATTTTGCTACTAAAACATTGATAGAATTAATAGAATGCGGGAGAGTTTTTAAAGACGTACCATCAATGCAAAGTATTATTATTAAATGTGTAAAAAAGCCTCATAGCAGCTATAAACATATCGTTATAAATAGCAAGAAAGTGAAGAACACATTATCAATAATTAAAAATCAAAGATATATATCTGAAAGTATACCATTTGATTATATAAAGACTGATTCAGTGTATAGAATAAATCATTATATAAAAAGGAAGAAACTGCGAATTATTAATTATATCGAAGATCATACTCAAGAATTAAGGGAGATTACTAATTTGAAGATAACAAGGGGGACTGAAGGAGGAAAAAATCTAATAAGAAATACAAGTTTAGAAGGATTTACAGAAATTATCATACCTAACACTGTTGAACGTAACTTGATTAATTATGGCAAAAACTTCTTCCCAAGAAATAAATTAACTGGAAGTAAATATGATTATAATAAGGTTTTGATAATTCGGATAAGAAATATTAACATTCGCCCCAGGTTAATATCTGCTATAGATAACTTAAAAATTCCTTGCATGAAAACTCTACAATTTATATATGAGGAGGACAACAAAAACGCAAATATCTTCTATTTAATGGTAATACTTAATTCTAATTTAATGGAATTTTTTGCAATCAACTATTTAACAGATGATCTTAATAAAAGTTTTTTAGAATTATTACCTATTCCAACAAGTAAAATAGATTTTAAAGAAGTTTTGTCTATTATAGGACAATATCAAGAATATTTAAGAATTAATAAGGGTAACAATCTTTTTGATTTGTTAGCAAATTATTTAATTTATGAATTATATTTTCATTCTTGGTTTTATTCGAATTTAAAAGAAAAAATATATTCTGAAGATAAACTACTTTTAATCAGTGTTTTATTCTCATTAATAAAACCAATTTCTTTCACAGACTGGATTACCTTATATAGAAAGAAAGAATTGGGAATTCTTAATAAGAATGAAGGAGAAATCCTAAGAAATATATCAATAGATATTAACGAAACGATAAAAAATGTGTTTGAAAGTATTAACAACACTCCTTTAATTAGCGAAATTATTGATAAGATAAAATCACACTCATGGATTAAAAAGATCGAAGAAACTATCTTTATTTAATAAGTTACATTTCAATTTTATAAAGATTGACAATTGATTTTCTGTAGTGAGGCATTGCATATGTATCCTTCGGTATAATACCGCACTACAGCGTTCTGCTGAAGTGTCACAACCAGATGTGAGAACTTTATTCACCGAAAATCCATGTTAAATGCGCCAAAATTATTTTTGTCCCTGAAAATGACAACAATATAATTAGATATGGAATTTATTTATAAAAAACCTATTAATTACTTGAGAATCTTAGATTTTCGATATATAATTCAATAAACTATTTTTTTAAACATCTTAAATACAATCTAGAAATTTTAATTTAGGTTTTAAAAGTGAAGATCAGATTGGAGTTGATCTAGAAGTATTTGCAAAAGAAATCCCTTTGCCTTCAATAGAACAACTCTCCTATGAAATTCGAGGAGAGCTTGATATTTATACTATAAGCGACCGAAAAACGTTTCCTATTTTGGTTATCAACAAATATAATATAAAAAAGATTGGAATATTTAAAGAGACTGTTCTTGGAGAGAATGTCCAGTTCCAATACAAATCATTGAAGATAGTGGTCCATGAACGCTTCTATGAGAAATTTAAGATCGCTATTGAAGGTTATTTTTCTTACTCAGACAAATATGATTTTAGGGTACTTTTAAAACTCAAATTACCCTCTACCAACATTTTATCCCTTATTAAGATTAAGAAAAATATTTTGTATAAGAAAATCACAATTTTGAATTCAGAACAAAAATCAGAAATCGATGCTATAATTGACGACGTTTTACAGCATAAAGAGCTAACTAATAGTAAGTATATAAATACAATTACCAAAATTATTCATTTTATAGACCTAGCTTTTATAAAAATGATAGCCCCCGAATATAAAGAAGAGATCTTAGCATATACATAATTTCCAGTGAAATGCCCATAATTCTGCTTATCACCACAAATACTTATAATTTTTAAGAAAAGTTATAAATATAACGAAAATGTAAAATAATTAGTTCTTAAGAAGATAAATGTGAAACATTATGACCTTAAATGAAATCTCCCAAAAAATTCGAGAAGCTATAAATCAAGTTCAAATAAATAGTAATATTGAAGAAATTATTCAAGAATTGGAAAAATTATCAAATTATAGTGTACTTGCTGAATATTCTGTTCAAGACTTAAAAGAATTCATCTTAGGTCTATTAAAGCTTGGAACTATCACTGAGATTCGAGCTGAGGGTTGCTTGGTAAGTGAACTTGAAAATATTTATTTGAAAAATACCAAATTTGTTAATTTATTGAGTTTTCTTAAGATTCTCAATATTAATCAATGGTATAAATTTGATGTAATTAAGCTTACAAGTTTAGGTGAACGAATTACTGATGTTATTATTAAAGCAAAAACTCAAGATATAAGTTGGGATAACATTTTTTTCCGAGAAAATTTTTTCAGTTTATTATTAACAAATAGACTACTTCCACATGGTGGTGCCTTTGCTAAACATTATACTGAAAGTTTTAGATATTCAGGAACATTCTTCCCCGTAACACTTCCGAGCAAAGTTTCTTCAGAAACGTTTTTTAATCTTATGAAAGATAATAAAATTTGGCAAGAAAGATTAAAAATTCTTCTTGATAAATTTAAGGAAGATTCTTTGGTTTTCGAAGCTACTCGTTTTGTATCAACTGATAGAGGTAAGCTAAGTGGTCCATATTATTGTATTTCCACAGTTCTTGCTCAAGAAATTAATCGTGTGATTAATACTACATATAAAGAATGTAACAAGTTATTAAATAAAAAACTTACTGATTTTGAAAGTAAATATTTCGGTTTACAATTCTTTGATAGATTACTTTTTCACCATCACGGTTGGGAACTGGGACAAATTAATTCAGTTGGAGCCTTAGAGCTTTTTAATGATTACTACATCAAATATTATGATTCTATTATGGAATATATTACCATATTTAAGGATAATTTCTTGATTGATGAAACTGTAAAAACAAAGATACCCTCTATTCATATTAAATCACCCCAATCGTTTTTAACGTCTTATAAAGAACAATATTCAAAGATTATGGATATTATGGATGAAATTCCCCTTACAGAATGTAAAGCATTAAATACTAAAGTGGATTCAAAGCAAAAACCGAAAACTCCAGCCCAACCCAAAGATGTTGTTGCTCCGGTTTCTATTACAACAGTAATTGGGAGAAGAAGCGATGTAGGGCAAAAAGGCTATTTAGGTACAATTGAACATAAAAAACTGTTTCTAGACTTATATCATCCACATGTCATTACTATATTAGGAGTTCAAGGCTCTGGCAAAAGTTATACTGCTGGCGTTATTTTAGAAATGGCATTAAAAAGTATAGAAAATATTTCCGATTTAAGAAAACCTTTAAGTGGTGTAATATTTCATTTTTCTCGTGAAGAATCACGTGTTCCAGAATGGATTGGACTGAATTTTCCAAATGATGACATAGAGCAAATTGAAAAATTAAAGATGCATGGATTAAAGCCAACTTCTATTAATTTTGAAAATATGAATATATGGGTAACACCTTCTAATACAATACTAAAAAATCGCATTAAAGAATATCAAAACCTTCAAGTTTCAAAACTTTTATTTGATCCCTCATTACTAAGTGGAGATGATTGGAATCGTATACTAGGATTTGGAAAAGAAGCCAGATCAATATATAAAGCAGAAATAAATTACATATTGACAGAATTAAGAGACAAGCATGGAGACCAAGTCGATGTTGAACTACTCAAACACGCTATAGAAAGTTCTGATATGGATAATAAGCAGAAAAAGTTGGCAAACATAAGAATAAAGCAAATTGAACATTGGTTAAGTAAAGATGCATCTCTATTTCATACCACATTAAAATCAGGAATAATGAATCTTGTAGACCTAAGAGATAGACTAATGGATAGACAGCTCGCAGCAAAAATATTGCAGATCTTATTCTCAATTGTCAAAGAAAGAGAATCTAAAGAAATATGTATGATTGCTATTGATGAAGCTCATTTATTTTTTAAACAAAGAGAATTAAGTGAAGATATTATTGAATTTGTTCGGTTAATGCGCAAACAATATCGAGTCTACTTACTACTTATTTCACAATCACCTAAAGATTTTGATGGTGATATATTAGGTTTGTCTGATATAGTTATTTGCCATAGAATCGAGGATAGTACTCAAATAAATATGCTTACAAAACATAAACCCCAATTTAGGGATGTATCCTTGGAAATTGGAAAATTAAGACCAAGTATAGGAGAAGCTTTTATTTGGTCACGTGAAGCTACTGATGCAAGTTTTATTGTAAAACCACAGAAAGTTATAATTCGACCGAAAGTTACCGCAGATTATGGCAAGACTGCCACTGCATATTAGTTATAGAGGATTAATGCAAAAAAAATAAATCAGAACCTTTTCAACTCGTTTTTTTTACATTTTTCTTAAATGTTTTTAACTGGATGCTAATTTAAGCTTACTAATTTGATCCTTTTTTTGATAATAACGCTAAGGATTAGAACACTTACTCCAATGAGAGTTATTAAAGTGTATCCTGGAATACTCGGTTCAGGTGGTTCTGGTTCTTCGTAAGGAACTTGTTGAGATCTACACACTATTAGAAGAGTGGGAATTCCTAGAAGACTATTGTTTTAAGATGTATACTGATGATTACTACAACCCAGAAATTTTCTCTTCAGTTTATTTTGCCTTTTTAAAGCGAGATTCTAAAATTAAAGCTAATGATTTATATGATAGAGTAAAAAATTATTTTCCTGAATATCTTGAAAATCTAAATAAAGTAAAAGAAAATTTGAATGGAACCAATATAGAATATTAAGTTATCTGGATCATTTCTACATCTTTTTCACTATAATTTTCACGATATTATTATGTAACGGTTCTGAATTTCTAATTTTGTAAAAATTTATATTTTACATTTTTTTCCAATAATTAAAATCTTTATTTATGCGAAGATTCAGAATTGAGACTTTAAAATGATTTTAACAAATATTTTATTAGATCACATCAAAGAAGCTAACTTGAGACATTTAATCGATGAGGGAATAATTTATGGTAATAGAATTTATCTCGAGATTTGTACAACATGATAAAAATGGACGATTAAATTTATGAAATTATGGAATAACGCATTCAATAGTTGGGAGAATTCCTGCCCATTTGTTAAAAGAGAATTATTAACAAAAATAGATTTTGTTGATTGGGCAGATAAAATACGGTTAATTGATTCGATTGAGAAAGATGCATTCTATTCATATATTAATATTTTGGAAGAGTGTGAAATTATATGTCCACTAGTTTTAAAAGAAGGTGGGAAAAATCATCCCTTTGATTATCGAGTAATTTATTCATTTGCCAAAATTGAGAAAAAATTAGAGCCACTATATCATCCATTACAATTTTTCCAATTAGTATATTGGTATAAACATAGCCTTCGAAGAAAACCTTATTATCTCAGTAAGGAATTTAAGGAATATTTTTCCTTCAAACAATTACAATTACAATTAGAGAAAATGAGAGAAGAAATTGAACTTCAAAAACACTATAATATACTGACAGAAGATACTAGAGAACATTTAAAGAATCTAGAAGACAAACTAAAAATATCTCAAAAACTGGCATTGATTTATCCAAAAGGTAATGAACTAAGAGAAAAATTAGAAATCATTCGAGTTAGAAGTTTCTTAACAGAAGATTTTTTAAGTGTCTGGATTAAAATAGAATCTTTTTTACTACAAGATGAATCCCGAATCTTTGCTCCAAATCCACCAATGATGAAATTAAATATTAAAGATGAGACAGATTTTATCTCAGCTAAAGAATGTATACAAAATTATCGAATATGGCGTAAGCAGATTATAGAACATAAGGAAAATTATTTATCTGAAGAGGAAATTAAATGTATTAAGAAATTTCATTGGGAACTTATTCGAACAGTAAAAGATTGTGATTTTGGTAATTCTGGAAACAAAGGAAATTGGTTTGACTTGTTTGATCTTATACCTTCTGATAAAAAAGACAAACTAGAAGGTCTCACATCTTATTATATTAATATGTTATCTATTAAGAGATATATAGAGAGAGTATATTGGGAATTATTTGAATTAGAAGTACTCAAATTTCCAGATGACCATGATATGAAACCCTATTTCTATTATCACAATAAAAAAGAATATGATCTTTATATGAGCAGTATTTTATTGCAATTTGATTTATTTAGTTCAAATCCATTTATTCTTTATGTAGAGGGTGAAACTGAAAGAATAATATTATTAGAATATTTAAAAAGAAGAAGATTTATTCAATTTAAAATAAAAAACATAAAAGGTATAGGCAATGTTTCTCACTATATGAAATTAACCGAAGAACTTGAAGATAAAGAGTTTTACTTCTTTATTTATTATGATAATTATGACAAGTATATAAAAAATGAGCGAAATTATGGCAATAATTGTGCTTTTTTCTTTCAAGATTTCGTTACTGAGAATTTTTCAACAAAACAATTTTATGCAGTTTTTATCTCTTGGATTGATATTCTTCATTTAGGTATGACAAAATTTCAGAAGGAAGAAGTTTCTAGAAAAATTACAAAAAGCTAAATTATACTCTGAAAAAATTAAAAATTGTATACAAAACAAAGAAGAAATTAAAGAAAAATCACATTTGGGTTTTGAAAAAATAGTCTTAAATTTTTTACGTCAACACTTCTCTTATGAGATGCAACAAAATTATCCTCAAATTCTAAAACTTAATAAAAAAAACCAAATAGAAAATACTAAAAAATTTGAAGATTGTGTGAAAACTCAACTTGCTTTAAGATTAAAAACTTTTATTATAGAATCAATGGAGGAAGATCCTCAACGAAAAGACAAAATGTTCTCATTTGAAGAAAAATTAAAACCCTTCATAGATAATATATTAGAAATTATAAATACTACTCCATTTTCAGGTTAGTAATGAACCACCATTAATCTTTTACAATGAAAAATTTGGACTTTTATTTATTTACAATTTACCAAGAACCTTATTTACTATTTTTGTCCTTTTGATGGCCGTTTTTTCCTTCCTCTTCGCAGGTATATAAAATGGAGGTTCTTCTAGTATTGGTTATCTTGGATTATTGAGAATTATTTCAATAAACCAGAATACTCTTAATATTTATTAAGTCCTAATAAATATGATATAGAATAATGCTATTACGTATAATACTATGAACGTTGATAAAGCTGCTGGCAATGATGATAGACAATTTATTGAAAAACTGGTTAAAGTTAGAAGACCTCACACAATTTTAAAATATTGGGAAAAGCTTTTTATGTTCTCAAACATCCTGGTCCTGAAAATAATACTTTTTTGTAAATTAGTATTATTTGAACTATCTTTCACACTCTTCAATATTAAAAATTTTATACAATTATCTAAAATAGTAAAAAGATCGTGAAAGTAAATTAGTAATTAAAAACCCACTTATTGATTTTATTTCTATCCCAAGATAACGGAGTGAAGAAAAATGACAATAAAAAGTATTAGTTTTTCTGATAATAGGGTTGAGAAGGAGAGTAAAAAGACTTTTTTTTTACTCAACAGGATTTTTAAATTAGAGGTTAAAACCTAAAAAAAATAAAAAAAAGGTGAAAAAAAAAGTGAAAAAAATGGCTAAAAAAAAATCTCCATCATCAGAAATAGATTTTGATGATTGCTATTTTATAGATGAAAGAATCTCTAAATACTTCGAACAAGTAAGAGGAGAGAGAGAATCAGAAATACGCCGATCTGAATGCAAGAATTGTAAAATATACCGTAAATTTAAACTCCGTTTAAAAAGAACACCAGATGGAAAATTAAAGGTGAAACAAAGATTGAAATTTTTCAGAAGAAAAAGAAAAAAAATGTGCATAAAATGCCTCGAAAAGAAAATAGATGAATCAAATTGGTTCGAAAAAGCTATGGAAGAAATACACATAACAGAAAGATTTTTAAATGGTTGGTATGAAGAATTATTACCAATTACAAGAGAAGTGCTAGATGAAAAGGATTTTGAGAACTTTATTAATGATGATGATTATTTTGCACCACCTTGCTTTAATTTCAAATCTCAGAGAATGTTTTTAAAAGAATTGTGGAAAGATTTAAAAGGTGGTTTAACATAGAGATAACTTGCGAGGATGGGATTGAAGAGATTTACAATCCACGATATAGGGGAAGATTCTAATAATAATCATGAACCTAAAGATTTTGTTTCTGATAATGAACCACTTATTTTTTCGCTTATGCCAATTGTGGTTCTAATATTTATCCCTGGAGCTGTAATTGGTTACACATATCGATTCGAACATAAAAAAAAATCAAAAAAATAATTAAATGGCTTTAGCTGGAAGTTCGTACAGAAAAATCAGGAGATTCTTTTTAGTAAATCAGAAAGAAGTCGCCAGGGCACCATATAATAGTAATTTAATTCCTAATAATTTATAATCGTGAATAACTTACATAAAAATTTCAAGGGCGTTCACTTATGAGCAGATGGTGGAAATACTAGAAAATAAAATAACACTTCTCGAAAACATCAAAATATTAGTGATTTTCAAAACTAATCCACTCACGCTTTTGACAGCGCCGTTGAATAAACACTCAGAGTTCAGACCGCAAGGGGGTAAATATCTAGCTCATTTTGGAAACGTCCTTATTTTAATCACCAGAAAGAAACGATTTATTGAATACTCTTTAATCCAACATCCTTCTATGCCGGAAAAGTTACAATCTATCGACCATATGCTTTATATATAACAAATAATAAATAATTTAAATGAGTAAAGAAATCAATTTTGAAACATTTAAAAATATTTTCCAATCGGTTGAAGTAAAAAAGGAATTAATAGACCTCAGCTCTTGGGCGAGAGGAGTAAAACAAGAAAGACACATTGTTAATATTTTAGCAAAATTTTTTGATAAAAAAGATTATAATTTTAAGATGGAGTTTGGCAAAATAGTTGAGAAAAAAAAATACATATATGATATAAGAATAGAGGATGTTCTTGTTGAAGTAAAATTCTGTTTCGAAGAAGATATTAAGATTCAATTAGAAAAAGAAATACATGGAACTCAAAAAAGACCAGTTCAAAAGGATTTTTTGGATCAATATTTAACTTGGATTGACCAAATGGAAGAAGAGAATAAAATTAGAAAGGAAAATAAGAAAAAGCCGAAGGGATGGGGCAGAAATTTCACTGCTCTCACGTTAATTGATATTTTTAAGAAAATGTGTGATTATTTTATACTTGTCGTTCAATCAAGAGACATAAGGAAAATTCCTTCTAAAAAATTGGAAAACATTGTAGCATCTAAAGATTGTATCTCTTATAATAAAGAATATGAAGATTATGACGGTTACAATGTTCGCGAGAACTTCGACATTATAAATAAACTTCTTGAATCTATTAATAAATATAGACCTTTTAATTCTGCTCACATAGAGATTGAGGCAACAAATAGATTTCCTTGTATGTATCACATATATATTCTAGAGTTTAAATCTTAGTGCCAGTCCTCTCTTATGATTTAAAATCAGTAAGCAAATATTTGTTTGGAAATAAATATCAAGATCAGATAGAAATAGGTTTAGCAGCTGTAGGTTTATATAATAAATTTATTAAAACGGGAAACGTTGATTATAAAGAGAGAATTATCTAAAAAACGCGAAGGAAATACAGGTTATTATAATGGCTCTTATAGTGAAATTGAAGTCGCTCAATACACTCAATGGACAGCAGATGAAATACTCACTAGAATTCATATCCACATTTTTTGCAAACTTGTTTCTTGGTATGCATAGGAACGTCAATATGACTTAAGACTTTTACTTTACCGACAGCGCCACACATTGGGCATTGATTAAAACCTAAATTTAGTTCTTCCAAACTTTTTAGAGAATCAATTTCTTCTGGTAATGATTCGAAATCATTAGAACGTAAATTTAATTTTTTAAGCGAAGCAAGATTACTAATTGATTTTGGAATGCTGCTTAATTTATTATAGCCTAAATCTAATTCTTTAAGTGACGTAAGAGAATAGATTTCCTCTGGTAATGATTCAAAATCATTAGAATAAATAGATAATCTTTCCAACAATGTGAGAGATTCTTGATCTTGAGAGAAACGGAAGTGCTATTTCTATAAAGCAAGAAGTGCTGGATTTACTAGTTTATGAATTATATAGAATAGATGAAGGAGAGCAAGAAGATATAGAAAAATATATTGAAAAAACAAAAAAATTGTTATAATATATAAGGAATTTCGTCTATAGTGTCTAGTACAATTTCATTATATTTCATTTATATAACATTTTTCATAATTATTATTACTAAACTTATATTTAATTCCATTCAAAAATAAATATTGAAACCTATCTACTAAAAGTGGATGAGTTAAATACCAATATTTAAACACATTTCCTGTTTTTTTTGCTCTTTTTTTTTTCACATCGATAATACCAAAACCTTTAAGATAGCTTAAACTACATTCAGCTTCCTTTATAATGAATTCTCTGTATAAGAATATTTCGAAAATACCATAATCGTAATTTTTCCTACGATATAGATGCTTGATAATTAGTTTGTTGTTTTCATATAATTCTATATTTAATTCGTTTTCTAACAATTCTATCTTCTTATCAATAGTTAGAGGTTTTTCTTGTTGGATAATTGGTTTATTATCATCTTCCTCTTTACACCAATTAAGGATAGATGGCTGAGTATCTAATCCTTCTCTAAATATTTCTACTCCTCTAGACTCATTAAATTTATAATCTATTATCTCGTAAGCTTCCCGATAATTTGTAGCAAAAAATAAAAAATATTTTACCTTTCCTTTATATTTTACATTAGGAGTTCCGGATTTTTTCCGATAATGAATTGGATGTATTGAAATATAATTGAAATAATTAAAAATATTTTTAGAATATTCCATCAAGAGGTCATTACTTAAATTTTCTATTAAATCTTCCTGGTTATTTATAAAAATATTATTTGGATATTTAATAGCTATCTCCCTCCAAGAAGCAGGTCCAAAAAAATTATTTAAATTAACAAGAAGAGGTCCTACATCGTTTAATTTACCTGCTGCTTTAGCTTTATAATAAATTCCTAAATCTCTTACAATTTTGTGCCATGCCCAATTTATAAGAACTTCAAATCCGCTCTCTTTATTATTAAATTCGTCTTTCCCTTCCTTTAATACTTTTTCAACTTCATTCCATGGTACGGTTTTTATTCCTGTTGGATCTATAAAACAAAATCTAATACCGTCTCGGGTTTTATCGAATATTTCATTAATGACATCCTTCCAATCATCTTGAAAGAAAAAAATATCCTCATGAACCTTAGCGGCTATATTTTGTTCTTGAATATGATCTTTAATATTCTTTTCGAGTAAATTAAACTGTTCTTTATTTTTTTGATTAAGAAATATCTTAAATTCATGTTTTCCCTTTTCCTTAAATAAATTTACAGCAAGTATTGCAGAGCCAGGTCTTTTTTCAGATGATCCGTATATTTCATTATATCCTGTCCCTGCGTGTGTATCAATAATATATGCTTTTTGTCTCTTATTTACAATTTTAAACCAGATCTTATAATAATATTCTATAATTTCTAGTTTTTCTTGAGTGTGAAGGGGAAATTTCAAATCAGAGACATGTGTTTCTCTATGAATCATTATCACAAGAATGTAAAATGTTATACTTTATAAATAAATATACTAGTCCTTTAATGACCATATCTTATTGAAAAAGACTAATCTTCATAAAAATAAAGAGTCTATAAAATTATTAACTTTAAGATTTTAAATAGTTGTATATGCTATCTTTTATTCTAAGAATATTGTTCTTATATGATTTCATATGATTAACAATCTGTTGTAAATTTTTTTTAGAGTAAATTTTTTTAATTTCAGAGTAATACTTTTTTTCACGAGAACTACCATTCTTTATCCGAATATAATTCATTTTTCCAATCCATATGGATTCAGTAACAAATGGAATTAAAATATCAACTAATATGTATGGATCCTCATCTAAAAAAGGTTCAATAGATATACTTGTCTTATAATTTAAATTAAAAGCATATTTTAAGGACTTAAACCTTTCTTCGAAAGGGGGAGCTCTAGGTTCCCAAAATTCTATATATTCATTATTTATTGAAGTAATCGTAAATCTAAATTGTATTTGTTCCTTATATTTTTTTAAGTCGGCGCAAATCTTCTTGGTACAATAAAGATTTGGTTTAGAAGTAATTAATATTTCATTTCTTGCCTTAAGTAGCTTTTTTAAAACTATTAAACAATTATTTAAGCTTTCTTTGGTTATATCATGAGAAGTAGGAAACATAATTCTTCCTTTTCTTTTAGCATATCCTTTAGAAATATTTTTTTGATTTGGAATCATATTTTTCCAATTTTGAGTAGTTTTTCTGTTAAACCTAATTGCCATTAATTTGGCATAACAATATCGGCAATCATTAGAACAGCCAAAATAACAATTAACATTACTATCGGCCCATTCTTTTGTACCTAAAGTAATTTTTTTGCTTGTTTTAGATTTGGCTTTTATCATTATTTTTCCTTTTTTTATATTTAATTAGTATTATAACTTTATAAAGAAAAAGGTGCTTCTTAATTTCTAAAACTATTTCAAAAGAAATTAAAAAAATAATGAATAGATAATTCTCATTATTGATTCAACAACTATTTCTTTAACTATAAATATGTGATTTTTTGGTGTACTAAGAATTCATTAAGTTAAAAGTCGAGATTTATATATTCTTTATAAATTAGTTCTTAAAAAATCGTGTTAAAGAATATCAAGACCTTCAAGTTTCAAGACTTTTATTTAATCACTCAATACTAAGTGGAGATGATTGGTTGATCTGTTCTCGAGGCTCCGGGTTATATAATTGATACAAAGCTTTATGATCTATCACATACTTCAGATATTTCTTTATAGAAATAACTCCTATTCCATGACAGAAGGAACATTCATATCTTTTGTTGTCTTCAAATATCCAGCCATCTTCACATAGAGGACACTGTTTATCATTCATATTTTATCATCTCCAATAATACATCTCTATTATTTGTTGTGTATCTCCTCTTTATGAGCAGGAATACAGTAAAATTCATCACAATATTCACATTATTCAATTTTAATTGAATTCTCATCATAATGTCTTCCACAACTATTACACTCTACAACTTCGGGATTCTATATCTTTAACTTAAATTCTTTCATAACGTTACATTATTTTTGTCTTAATTCACATTTAACTCTATTTAATTTCTCCCATATTTCCGGTAATGTTGAATAAGGAATCGAATTTTTTAGATTAGAGCAAATAGAAGCCCCCATGTTGTAATTTAAGTGAAAACTGAGAATTCCTTGCTCACACACAGAACCCTCAATACATCCTTCAATCCAATAGTTTTTACGATGTGGGATTTTATACCAATCTCCAAAGTTCGACTCCGGTTTTTCTCGAATGAGCAGTAAATTATCCACATTCTCAAATATAGCTTCCACATATTCAATTGTTTCAAGATCCGAGACAATATGATTTATTCCAACTTTACATCCAAGATTTTTATAATAGTCTATAGCCTTTTGTATGAGTTTTTCATTTCGCCAGGTTGGATGTAATTTATCATAAGAAATATGAACTCGATGCGACTTTAACGGTTTTAAGATTGTACCATTGGTAGTCACAGCTATAAAAAAACCAATCTGTTTTGCCAGTTCCACAATCTCAAGAATTTCGGGATGTAATAAAGGTTCGCCCCCTCCAATAGCAATAGATGTAAGTCCGTACTTTTTCCATTCATAAAATAATGGAGTTAATTGTTCTAATGAAAGTTCTTGTTTTTCATCATCAGACGTCCGATAATAACATTTCTTACAATCTAAATTACATTCATTTGTGATATAGAGGTGAACAGATTTAGGATATTTTGGGGGATATCTAATGATTTGCAAATTACTGTTAATTATATTCTTCATAATAATACTTTTTAGGAGTCTCTTTCATTCTCAAGTGCCTTTACTATTTTTTCGTTTTGCGTTAATTCTAGGTTCTCAATCCACGTGAGCTTCTCTCCTCTCTCTGCTTTTTCCTTTAAAACTTGATATTTATTTTTAAAAAATTCTTCGCTTTGTTTATCTAAACTTCTGGCAAAGGTATATGTATCAAACCGCTCTAAGTTTTCTTTATATTTTTCTTTATCTCCAACTACTAATTTTCTTCCTACTTTTTTCCATACTTCAAATTCTAATAACTCTGGCAATTCTTCGGGACCTGCAATAAACTTCCCTGGAGCAATTTCATCTATGACTTTCGTTATCGCATTAAGATGATCAAGATACCATGGGAACGTATAAATATCGGAACTATCACCCCCAGAATTCCCAAATCCAAAAAACATATCAGATTTAATCGAGCTCACTCCAATGGTATCATCCCCATCTATATTATCACACAATCCATCCCGAATTTTCCACTCTTCATTCATCTTCCAAATAACTCCTCCAGAAAACCTAAAATGGTCGAGTTCCACATTTTTCAAATAGTCGGGAAGTAAATCTCTTTGATTGTTATAGAGCAATCTAATGTATTGTATAGCCTGTTTGATACTATTTAATCCAGGTTCAATATAAAATGCTTGTGTATGTCTAATTGAACTAGTTTTCTTAATTCTTTTTAATGCATCTTCTTTTTGCTCGACATAAAGACCGGATAATTTATTAGTTTCTGCTTTTACACCACTCTGGAGCTCAAATTTGGAAGGATCATCTTCATTTTTATATCCCGACTCCCCAAGTACTTTTGGAGATTGTAATTCAATTCCGTCAAATAAAAATGTAAACTCTCCAATTCGAGATATAACACCAGACTCATATATTCTTAATATCATTTCCAGCAATATTTCTCGGGATTGTGGATTAGGAAAAATTAAATTATAACAAGAAGAACAATCTATAATATCGATGTTATAAATTTTGATGTGGAATTTCATTGAATTATAAACCCATTTAATTTGTAATTAGTAATCAATCTTTCAAAAACCCTTATTCAGTAGTTAGAAATCTTTACAAGGACCTAAGTTAAAAGTTACTTTCCCATCTTTACCATATTCTACTATTACACTTTCAATTTCAGCTTCACTTGGAAAATTTCCACAATTTTTGCAACAGAATTTAGCGTCATTGTATTTTATTCCTGTGCGAATATATTTTTTTACTAACTCAACTATTTTTGATTTATTTTTTAATTTT
>SDBT01004264.1_pt1 | contig 24347 bp, 24 predicted proteins | sample 2277101 | NCBI WGS metagenome assembly SDBT01 (sample SAMN10404973, study PRJNA504765) | marine sediment metagenome | isolation source: marine sediment core GS10_PC15, 103 cmbsf | place: Arctic Ocean: Southern Knipovich Ridge | collected 2010 | reverse complement strand
TAATTAAGCCAAACCGCCCGAAGCCCATATTATTTTCTTTGGCTCTTAAAAAAAAATATTTATTTCTTTTTTGGATAAAAGCCGTGTTTGTCTTTTTCTCCAATTTAAAAAAGGTCTGGATAGGCAAGTGTAATTTTTTTGCCAACATGATTAAATAAAATCAAACGGAAATTTTTTTTCTTCCTTTCTGCCGTCGGCGGCGCAACACCGCTCTTCCTCCGGGCGAACTCGAACGTTTTCTAAAACCGTGAGATTTGGCCCGTTTTCTTTTTTTGGGCTGGTAGGTTCTTTTAACCATTTTCGTATTTTATATTAATATTGGTTTAAAAACAAGATTTATTTTTTAAAAAAGAACACCATTCTCGTAAGTTCGTTGCTGGAATAAAAAAGTTTTCCACAAATAATTAACATTTTAACAAATATTCCCTGTTTGACTTCCCTTGAGATTAAAATAAAATAAATTTATTATGGAACTCAACCAACTCTGGCAATCAACATTAGCTGAACTTGAACTCCAAATTTCCCGGCCAAACTTTTTAACCTGGCTGAAAAGCAGCCAGTTGGTAAAAAAGGATGATGACGGTAGAGTAACTATAGGATTGGTTAATAATTTTGCCAAAGAGTGGGTGGAAAACAAATATCATAAAATGATTTGTAAAACTCTTCGGTCAATGGATGAGTCAATAAAAAAAATAGAGTACTGCGTTTTAATTGAAGAAAAAAAGAATAGTTTATTTAAAGATTCCGAATCATATAAAAAAGTTTCTGAGCGCCAAGACAGTATTCCCGAATTAAAAATAGATCCGGAAACAAATCTTCACCCCCGTTATACTTTAAATTCTTTTATTGTCGGTTCATCTAATGAATTAGCGCACGCGGCCGCCACCGCAATCATCAATGACATCGGTAAAAAATACAATCCTCTTTTTATTTATGGGAGGACTGGACTCGGGAAAACTCATCTTATCCAAGCAATTGGCAATGAAATTAAAAAAAAATATAAAAACAAAATAAAAACAAGGTATATTTCTTCCGAAAAATTCGTTAATGATGTTGTTTGGGCAATAAGAAATAAAAGAATGGATGATATAAAAGCGAAATATCGCAATGTTGATGTTTTAATTATAGATGACATCCAATTTATTGGCGGAAAAGAAAGAAGTGAAGAGGAATTTTTTCATACTTTTAACACTCTTTATGAAAATAATAAACAAATAATAATCTCTTCCGACCGACCGCCGGCGGCCATTCCAACACTTGAAGAACGGCTTCGTTCGCGCTTTGAAGGAGGGATGATAGCTGATATAACCTATCCGGATTATGAAATGCGAGTGGCTATTATCAAAACTAAGCTTCAAGAAAAAAATAACGCCTTGCCCGATGAGCTTTGCGGGTTAATTGCTAATAAAATTCAAAGAAATGTACGGGAAATAGAAGGAATTTTGAATAAAATAATATTTTACAGGGAGGTTAAAGATATAGAGCCAACAAGTAAAATTATTGAGGAAATTATAAATAACACTATCGAGCAATCGGCTAAAAACATTACTCCAAGTCAAATTCTAAAAGCTGTTTCTAATTTTTTTGAAATTACTAATTTAGATTTAATAAGCCGCTCACGAAAAAAAGGCGTGGTTGAACCAAGACAAATAGCTACTTTCCTTTTGCGCGATATATTAGAAATGTCATACCCGGATATTGGGGATAAATTAGGGAAAAGAGATCACACTACAGCCATCTACTCTTATGAAAAAATATCGCAACAAATCAATAAAAATCAGAATCTTAATAAAAAAATATTATTAATTAAGGAAATTATAAATAAAGGTTAAAAAAAAATTATTAAACATTATATACACAATTAATTAAGAAGAAATATTTTATCAACTTTATTTTAAGATTGATAAAATATAAATTATTAATAAATATTAACATATTAACAAGTCCTACTACTACAACTAATTATTAAAATTTAATTAAAGAATAATAGTAGTAGTAGAAATAAAATATAAATGAAAATTTTAATTTTAAAAAGTCATTTAAAAGAAGGTTTAGATTCATTAAATAAAATTGGCGGTGAAAGTTCTTTAATAACCCTGCCTATTCTTAAAAATTTTTTAATTGAAATAATTGATAATAAAGTTAAGCTATCTATGACTAATTTAGAGATAGCTATTACTTCTTATATCCCCGCAAAAGTTATAGAAAAAGGAGAATTAACAATTCCTTTTGGAATTTTTAATTCTATTATTAATAATATTCAATCCGAAAGAATAGATTTAGAAATAAAAAATAATAACTTATTAGTAAAAACAGATAATTATGAAGCTAAAATACAAGGGATTAAAAAAGAAGAGTTTCCAATTATACCCAAAATAAACGACAAAAATTTTTTACTGGAAATATCTAATTCTTTTTTTAAAAAATCACTTATTTCTGTTGCGAGTGCCTCTCAATTTTCTCAGATTAGGCCGGAACTAAACGGGGTTTTATTTAATTATCAGGTTGGTCAGTTAAAATTAGTGGCAACTGATAGTTTTCGCCTAACGGAAAAAACCATTAATAATAATCAATTTAAATGTAAGTTGGAAAAAGATTTTAAGACAATTATTCCGCTTAAAACAATTCAAGAAGTCGTTCGTATTTTTAAAGACGAGGATAAACAAATAAGTATTTATTTTGACTCAAATCAAGTTCTTTTTAAAACTGAAAGTTTGGAAATTATCTCCCGGTTAATTAATAGGGATTTCCCGGATTATCAGGCGATTATTCCTGATTCATCAGAAATAGAAGCCGTGGCGGATAAAGAACAATTAATAAATGCTTTTAAATTAGTCGGTTCTTTTAGTGATAAATTAAATGAAGTTAAGATAATTATTAAGGAAAAAGCAAAAAATATAGAAGTTTATTCTTCTAATCAGGTTTTAGGGGAAAACCAATATTTAATTCCGGCAAAAATAAAAGGAAAATCATTAGAAATAGTTTTTAACTGGAGATTTTTAATGGATGGGATAAAAAATCTTGATTCAGAAAATATTTATATGGGGTTTAATGGAGATAATAAACCAGTAGTAATAAAAAACCCAAAGGATATTTCTTATTTTTATATATTAATGCCGATTAAATCATCTTAACGGGACCGCTTAATAGAGCTTAATAAAGGGATTTTTACTTATCCACCAAAGTCGGACTGGGAGTTCCCAATTCTGGAATTGGGAATCGTTTTGGGGCACTGCCGGCGCAGGGCCCAATGGGTCGTTTTTATCTACATAATAAAGAATATTATGGACGTCGCCATTTATTAGATAATTCCCGTCCAGTATTGGTTTATTTCTTGTAATTTCATCTGGCTTATTAAAAAATTCAATTGGGTGGCTTTCCAGCGCTTTACCCATAAAATCATGCCAAATAGGCACTGCCGCCAAAATACTTCCAGCCTGTTCTTGCATTGGTTGATTATTGTTATTACCCGCCCAAACTCCAACTACTAAAGACGGCGTATATCCTATTGTCCAGGCGTCGCGATAATCGTTTGTTGTACCAGTTTTTAAAGCTATTTCTCTATCAGGAAAAACAGTTAAATTTAAACTATTTTGGAAAAGGGGTGAACGCGCTTCAATATCTGAAAGAATATTATTAAGAAATCTAATATATTGAGTTTCTATTACTTGCGTCGGCTTATTATTATATTTTTCCAAAACTTTATTTTTAGAATCTTTAATTTCTAAAATAAATACTTGGTCGTTTTTTATTCCATCTTGCGCAAAAACGGAGTAAGCGCCAACTAATTCAGTTAATTTTACTTCTCCTCCGCCCAACACCAAAGAAAGCCCGAACCGACTCAAATCATTAAGGGTTGTAATTCCTAATTTTTGGGCGGTTTGAATGGTGTTAGTCAGCCCGGCAAGATATAAAACTTTTACCGAGGGAACATTTATTGATTGTGAAAGTGCATTCCTTAAATTAACCGGACCGCGAAATTGATGGTCAAAATTTTTTGGGTGAAAACACAAGTCATTTTCGTCATAAAAATTAATATTTGTTATAGGGCAAACATCAGTATGGGTAGAAAATTCTGTCGGCGCATCAAAAACAATTGTGTTTGGGGTATAGCCCTGTTCAAAAGCAGTAATATAAGTAAATGGTTTAAAAGATGAACCGGGTTGGCGGAGCCCTTGGTTGGCGACATTAAAATTGCCCTCAAATTGGCAGCTTACTCCAGACTTACAACCTTTTGGCTCATTATCGCCAAAATAGTTTTTAGACCCAACCAGCGCGAGAATTTGACCGGTTTTGGGGTCTTCTGCGACCAAGGCGGCATTTCGGCCATTATAAAGCTCGGTGTTTCTTTGAGCCCCTTCCTCAATTGATATTTCAGCTTTTTGTTGAAGGTCCCAATCTAAGGTAGTTATAACTTTTAACCCTCCTTTTTCAACCATATCTTCACCATATTTATTTATTAAATATTCCCGCGCCATCATTACAAAATGAGGCGCCCTTATAGAGCCGATACTTTGGTCGCTGAACATTAGTTCTATATTAATGGCTCTTTGTTTTTCTTCTTCATCAATGAATCCGAGTTCATACATCTCGCCGATGACGTGATTTTTTCTTTGAATTAATTCGTTGCGATGATATCCCCAGGGAGAGTAATAAGACGGTGCTTGTATAATTGCCGCCGTAATGGCAGCCTCTGCCAGAGTTAATTTTTTTGCTTGTTTAGAAAAAAACATTTGGCTGGCGGCCTCTATACCATAAGCGTTTGAGCCATACGGAATTTGATTAAGGTAAAGATTTAAAATTTCATCTTTAGAATATCTTTGTTCTATCCAATAAGCCAAAACCAATTCTTTAACTTTTCTTGATATTGTTTTTTCAGAAGTTAAAAAAGCGTTTTTCGCGAGCTGTTGGGTTATAGTTGACGCCCCTTGGATGTATTTGCCTTTTATTAAATCTACTATTACCGCTCTAACTATAGCTCTCCAGTCAAAGGCCGGGTGATGGTAAAAACTTTGGTCTTCTGCGGCGAGTGTGGCTTGTTTTATGTGTTCAGGGATGTCTTCAAATGATATAATAGTCCTTTTTTCCGCTCCATGAATTTCATAAAGCAGAACCTCGCCGGTCCTGTCGTATATTTTAGTTGATTGGTCGAGTTGGCGGTTGACAAACTGTTCGGGATTAGGTAATTCCCTGGTCATTTTTGCCACTACCGCCAACCCCCAAAGGCTAAGTAAAAAAAATATCAATAAGACAAAACCTATTATTTTGAGAGTTAATCTTTTTTTCTTAGCCACTTTATTCAATCAAGTATTTTTAATTTTATTCCAAGTTTTCTTCTTCATCTGCGTCATCACCTTCTTCATCTTTTTTTTCTTCCGTTCCATCATCTATTTCCTCTTCATCCGTTTCTTCGTCGGTTTGAGAAGTTAAAACTTTTTCTTTAAGTTCTAATGTAGTCATATTCATTTAAATAAATTTAAAGCGACCTTTATAATTACTCAAGCTCCCATTTTATGGTACCCGGCCGTTATAGCGATTGCTAAAGCGTCTGTGACGTCGTCGTAATCACTAATTTTATTTATTCTTAGAATTTTTTCAACTGTTTTTGCAACTGATTTTTTATCCGCCATTCCATATCCGGTAATCATTAATTTTACCTCGGATGGCGTATATTCCAATAGAGGTATTTTGTTTTTTATCACAAGAAATGTCAATACCCCCCTAGACTGAGAAACCTCTATGGCGGTTTTCATGTTTTTATAGAAATAAAGCTTTTCCATAGAAACCAAATCCGGCTTCTCCTTTTTTAATAGAGAAGAAAAAGATTTTTCTAAATCCAATAGGCGTAAATTTTTATCTTTAGAAATAATTTCCAATAGTCCCGCATCAATAAAGTCAAAGTTGCTTTTATTTTTTTTGATTAATCCATAGCCTATTCTGGCGCTTCCAGGGTCAATTCCAAGTATTTTCATAATTAAGAATTAGTATAAACTTCTTGAACATCGTCGTGTTTTCTTATTTTTTCAACTAATTCTTTTATTTTTTTCTGCACTTCAGATGAAAAGTCCCGTTTGAGTTTTACTTGCCAGCTATTTTCTCCAGACGGCGGATTAAATGCCCACCGTACGCTTCCCGGCTCCGCCCATTTGGCACCTGCATTGGAAAGGAGTTTTTTGGTTTCCGATACCGTTCTATTTGTATTATCTGTTACTGCTTCAATTAAGATAGCTGAACCTCCCGGCCCGTACGCTTCCATAATAAGCTTTTTCAGGTCTTTTATTTCAGACGCTTTATTTATAGCGCGGTCAATATTGTCTTGTGGAACCTTATTTTGCTTGGCTTTATCTATGGCGGCGCGGAGTTTTGGGTTAAATTGAGGATTCGGTTCCTGTCTGGCCGCTATCACAATTACATTTAATAGCTTTGAAAAAATTCTTCCTTTTTTTTGGTCCGTAGCTTCTTTTTTATGTTTTATTCCCGACCAATGCGAATGTCCTGACATGCTAATAGTTTATATCAATATTTAATTCTTTCAACTTGAAATAAAAAAGCCCCGTAGAACAGCAAAGCTGTCTACGGGGCGGGCGTTATCTCCTGATATCGCGATTGTTTACAATCCAAGTCCGGGACTGTCCACTATACCCATTCACGCTGTAATTTCTCTGCGCGGCTCCGCAATAGCGGTTGCCCTTGTAGGCGGTTACCGCGATGGACATTTGTCCGCTACGTCCGGAAAAATTATTTTTGTCTACCCGGAGTGTTTTCCCTGGCGAAATCAAATAAATTTCTTTTTCTTTCTTCCCGTTTTTCTTAACGGTCTGAAAGGCTATTCCGCCGTCGACAATCACGGACAAATCATAAGTCGTATTATTAAGGACAGTGATGTGAGTCCCGTGGTATGGGATTGTTGATGAGAGTCGAATATTGGCACAGCCGGTTATTACGATAAAAACTATAAAGGTCAAAAAAATCGCTATCTTTTTCATTACAACCTCCAGATAGGGGCATATTGAAACAGGATAGTTAGTTTTTAATGTTCTTAATTGACATTATACGCCTTTTAAATTTATTTGTCAACCCTTAGTATAAAATTAACCCTTCTTCTCTTTATTTTTCTGTTTTAATGTCTTATATTTAAATTACTAATTTAAATCAAGGTTAATGCCTTATTATTTTAATCAATGGCGCATCAAAATTTTTCTTTAGAGGAAAAACTTTTAAAGCTTAAACAAGAAGCCGAAGAACGCGAAGCAAAAAGGGTTGCCTCTAAAACAGGAACTTCTTATTTAGAACTCATAAAATCGCCAATAGAGATTGATGCCTTAACTCTGGTACCCGAAGAGATTGCAAAAGACAATAAGGTGGTAACGATAGAATTAAGAGAAAAAAAACTAGCGCTTGCGGCTTTGAATCCGGGAAGCACTGGTGTAAAAAAAATAATAAATGATTTAAAAGACAAGGGGTATGAACTTGTCATTTATACAACATCTCAAAGAAGCCTTAACCACGCCTGGAGTTTTTATAGATTCGTTGTTAAAAAAGCGCCAAAGATAACCACGAAAGTTGAAATAGACCAAAACGAACTTAACGCGCTAAAAAATAAAATAAGTTCGCTGGGAAAATTAAAGGATTTATTAACTCCGTTTAACCAAAAAGGTTCTAATACGGGCCAGTTTTTAGAAACGATATTGGCTGGCGCTTTGGCAAACCGGGTTTCCGATATTCATTTTGAACCAGAAGACGGCGGAGTCAAATTAAGAATGAGAATAGACGGAATGCTTCGTGATGTTTTTAGTCCGATAATACAAGAAGTTTACTCTTCCTTGATTTTAAGAATAAAACTTGCTTCTGAGTTAAAAGTAAACGTACATAAAGAACCTCAGGATGGGCGCTTCACTATTTTTTTACCAGACAAGAAAATAGAAATAAGGACATCAATTATACCTTCAGAGTTCGGCGAAACTGCGGTTTTAAGAATTTTAGACCCGGATGCTATAGGGGTTTCTTTAGAGGAATTAGGATTTAGGAGTGATGATTTAGCACTGATAAAAGATGAGCTGGACGAACCTAATGGAATGATTTTAAATACCGGGCCGACTGGGTCTGGTAAAACAACAACACTTTATGCTTTTTTAAAATATAATCAAAGTCCGGAAATAAAAATAATAACAATAGAAGACCCGATAGAATATCATTTGGACGGCGTTGAGCAGACGCAAGTTAGTCAGGATTCCGATTATACATTTGCGAGTGGTCTTCGTTCAATTCTCCGCCAAGACCCAGATATGATTCTTGTCGGTGAAATCAGAGATATTGAAACTGCTGAGATGGCGATACACGCGGCCTTAACCGGGCACTTGGTTTTTTCCACGCTTCATACTAACGATGCCGCTGGTGCCATTCCTCGTCTTATAGATATTGGCATAAAGCCTTCGGTTATTGCGTCGGCGATAAATCTGGTAATTGCCCAAAGGTTGTTTCGTAAACTTTGCCCCAAGTGCCGGATAGAAAGAAAAATAGATATAGACATCCAGAAAAAGATAGATTCTTTTGTGGGTAAACTTCCAGAAAAGATAGATAAGTCCGGACTTAAAGAAATAAAAATTTTTAAAGCAAATGGGTGTTTAAGTTGTAATAATACCGGTTATCATGGTAGAGTTGGCGCTTTCGAATTATTAAAAATTGATGATGAACTAGAAACGCTGATATCAAAAAATCTGTCTGAGTCAGAAATAAAGAATTTTAGCAAAAAAAGAGGCATATTAACTATACAAGAGGACGCGCTGATAAAAGTTTTATTAGGGATGACGACGATTGAAGAGGTTGAAAGGGTAACGGGAAATATTATTTGGGAAAACAAAAAAACCGCTTGATTCTGTGGGCAATTTCTCAGGGTATGAGAGCAAAAATCCTTAAAAAGGATATTTGAAAATTTTTTCGAGGAGAAGACCAGCCGGAGCCAAACTTTCCAATAACTAAAAGAAATTTCCATTTACCCACAGGATCAAACAGTCTATATTTTTATATTAGCATAATATATGACAAAAGTCAACCCCCAAGAAGACAAATTTATAGATTCAATTTTAAGGCCTTCTTCATGGTCTGATTATATTGGTCAGGAAAAAATCAAAAAAAATCTCGGCCTTATACTTTCTGCCGCTAAAAAAAGAGGTGAATCCAGCGACCATTTGCTTTTTTACGGGCCCGCGGGTTTAGGTAAAACGACCTTAGCGATTTTAGCAGCAAAGGAAATGAAAGGTGATTTAAGGGTTACGACCGGCCCGGCATTGGAAAGAGCTGGCGATCTTGCGGCAATCATTTCTTCTTTAGAAGAAGGCGATATTCTTTTTATAGACGAAGCTCATCGCCTGAATCATCCAGTCGAAGAAATGCTCTACCCGGCAATGGAATCGCGCCAACTTCATTTAGTTGTTGGAAAAGGACTAGGGAGTCGGATGATGACTTTGGATTTACCAGCATTTACCTTAATAGCGGCGACAACTCGCGTCAATCTTTTATCCTCTCCTCTTCGTTCGCGATTTGGGGCGATTTTCAGACTTGATTACTATACCCTTGACGATATTAAATCCATTATTGGACGTTCGGCAAAGATTCTTGGTGTGAAACTGAGTTCGGAAGCGGTTGGTGTTATAGCGAACGCTTCGCGTTTTACCCCGCGATTAGCCAATCGCCTTCTAAAGCGAAGCCGTGATTATATTGAAGTTAACAATAAAAAACTAATTGATTGGAAAATTGCTTTGGAAACCCTTAAGCTTTTAGAAATTGACAGTCTTGGTTTGGAGTTCTACGAACGGCATCTTTTAGAAACCCTGATTAAAAAATTTAACAATCGTCCGGTCGGCATAAACACTTTGACCGCAGCCCTTAGTGAAGAAAAAGGAGTGATTGAAGATATTTATGAACCATATCTTATAAAACTAGGGCTTCTTCAAAGAACCCAATCCGGCCGCATCGCCACTGAAAAGGCATATACGCATTTAGGCTTGAAATAAGGCATGCTTATAAACGAATTTCTTCCTAATCCTATCGGGAAAGATACCGAGGGTGAGTGGTTTGAATTGTTTAACGACGGCTCTGCACAAATTAATCTTAGGGGTTGGGTCATTAAAGATGCCTCGGGCAAAAAATTTACCTTTTCCAAAGAAACGCCGGTTGAATCCGGCGCGTATTTAAAAATAAATTATTCGGAAAGTAAAATTTTCTTAAACAACAACGGCGAAATACTTTTTCTGTATGATTTTTCAGGAAATTTAGTTGATAAGGTGGAGTATCAAGGCAGAGCGCCGGAGGGGCAATCATTAATTCGACAGGGAGATAAATTTATTTTTACTGAATTGCCTACTCCGGGACAGGTTAATATTTTAAAAACTATTAATAGTGCTTTAGACAATTCAGACGCGGGAGAACTAAGTAATGTTTTAATATCAGATAGTTATTCGGCTGACGCAACCATTTTAGACGCTGGCAATTCTTTTAATTTATCGGTTTTTGGAGCTGGACTTTTAATTTGTTTAGTTTTGTCTATTTTCTTTGCCGTGGTTTTCCAAAAATTCGATTTGTTTTCCAAATCAGATTAGAATATTCTGTAAGTAATGTATCGAATAAATTCTTTAAGGGAAATGAAGGGGTTTGCCTCTTGGATGGCGAATAAATTAATGAAAGTGTCGGCATCTTGCCCTGAGCGAAGCCGAAGGGCTTTAGTTTTGGCCTTGAATGGAGAATTGGGTTCGGGCAAAACGACTTTTACTCAATATTTTTTGCGGGCATTGGGAGTTAAAGGAAAAATAACTAGTCCGACATTTGTTTTAGCTAAAAACTATAAACTAAAAACTAAAAACTATCCCATGGCCTATCACATAGACTGTTATCGGATAAATAAATCGGAGGATTTCAAGGTTTTTGATTTAAAATATCTTTTAAATGTGTCGCAAAATGTTGTTTTAATAGAATGGCCGGAAAGAATTAAAAAGATTTTACCCAAAAATACGCTTTGGCTTAAATTTGAACACGGCGAAAAACCGAATCAGAGAATAATCAAAATTAATTCACAATAAAAAGATTGACAAATTTTTTGTCAATAGATAAAAAATTTATATATTTTGGTAGTGTTTTATTTTAGACGCGTTAGTATTAGGGTTCAAAAGTATAGCGATTAAATCAATTTGCCAGTTTTTATTGTCATCTACCTGTTCCGGATAATGGCCGGCATAAAACTGGGCGGTTCTTTGAAGTTTTTTGAGTTTAGTCGCGGTAAGCTGGTCTTCAGGCCTTAGCTCGGCGCCGGCATAATCACTCATGGTTTTTACTTCTATAAAGACCAGGGTTTTATCTGGCGCCTTAGTAATAACGTCTATTTCTCCCCAGGGCTTTCTAAAATTGCGTTTAATTATTCCATAACCGTTATCCATGAGATATTTACAGGCAATATTTTCGCCAATTTGTCCGATTTTTGATTTTTTTGTCATAATTTTTTAAATTTAGCTTCTTAGATTTGGTTCATCGTGTGTAATTTTTACACACGTGTTTTGGGATTTTTCAAAAAATGTAGTATCTATGCGGCTACCAGGTTTTCGTAAAAAACCAATGTTTCACATTGTTTTACGCTTTCTGTCAAGTTTTTAAGAAAAGTGTAGGTTTTATGCGCCTACCCGATAGCGGCTTAAAACCTACATATCTTGATAACCCGCATCATTACTGTGCTATCGGATAGCGGCTTTAATCCTATGTATTTAGAGAGTCATTATTATTTTTGTAGTATCGTTTTTCAAAAAACTTCCTAATTATATTTTCAAGTACGATAAATATCGCTATAAGTAGAATTGTGAACAGGCCGGCGGTTTTTAATCCTTTGCCTAATATATCTATTTTCGAGGAAAAAATATTACCCAGATAAGCTATTATAATAGACCAAAGAAGACAGGAGGGTATGCTGTAGCTAAGAAGTTTCCTAATAGGGGTTTTCATTATGCCGGCGGCAGCCAAAACAATCCGGTTAAAACCCCAACTGAATTTTGAAATAGATATAAAAAACCCATTATGAATTTTAAGTTTTTTAATTAATTTTTCAGTTTTTTCTATATTAACCAAGAAGCGAGTTTTTTTAAGATGTAGGATGTTTTTTCCTAAATACCAAAAAAGAAGGTCGTGTAAGACTGATGCCAGAAAGGCGGCAAGTATTACATAATTAATGTTTAAATAATCTTTTGCACTTAAAACTCCGGCAATTAATGTTATAATCGCGCCTTCAATAAAAATAGAAAAGAAAACTATCAAATAAGAAATGATTTCGTGAGTTTTGGAAAAATTCAATAAAATTTCTTCCATTTGTTAAATATACTTTTTAATTTATAAAAGTAAAACCCCGCAACATATATTACGGGGTTTTTAATGGATAATCCAAAAACTGATTGGATATGGAAATATTAATGGCCTTTCTTGTTTGTTTTTAAATTTTACAGCCCAATAAAATAACTTGTACTTGATAATTCTATTTAATCTCAATTTTCCTACCCCCAAAAAACATTTTTTGTCCTTTACGCATGAGCCAAATAAGATACACGGGTCATTTATCAAAGGAATAGACATACTTAATTCGTGGAATACCCTTTTTAGCTCTTGTGAAAAATGACAACCCACCAGTATTCCCTTTGTTGTGCCCCGTATATTAAACCCGGCTTTCTCTGTTATTAGAAAAGATACTTTTGTTCTGTCGTTTATATCTCCATTGAATTCAAAACAAACAGTAAGAATTTGTCCCGGATTTATTTTTTTTAAATCCAAAACAGGGAATAATGGGACAGCTGGGGGTAAATCAGGTTTTTTGCCGGGGAATAAGGGGATGATTTGGGCCAAAGCCATATTATCACTTCCTTTTTTAAGGTGCAAAATAATTAAAACTATATTTAGATACTATCAGATTTTCGTTTTAAATTGCAAGTTTTAAAATAAAAAAAGCCCCCGATGATTTGGGGGCCATGATGGCGGTTATTTATCTACGACTAAAAGTATAACAGAGGCGGCGTAGACGGCAAAGATGATTGCTAGGGTTTTAAACTTTTTTATCCGGCCGTTACGTACTCCTTCCAGTCTTTCGGGGTTGTCATATGACTTTCCTATATGCCAAATAAGAAGCCCAATTGCCGCTCCGGATATCACATTAACTGCAAGTACGGGCGTAAACATTGTAAACATAAGGCATCTCCTCTTTATTTTAATAAAATTAAGGTGCTGATTAAATTTTCTAATTTTTATGATATCACAAAATTATTTATTAGTCAATATAAATAAAAAACCGGCGGATGGTAAATAATCAATCCGCCGGGTTGAGGTTTTGTATTCACGCGTTGTTAACAGGCGCCAGGTGAAGTACTTGTTTGGAAAGAATTTCCCAGCCCAGGGTGACGCCAATCGCGGCGCCGAGGAGCCCGCCAAAAATAATGAGTACAACCTGAGCGAGAAACGAAGTGGCTGCGGATATAAGCCAGAAATAACTTATAGCTCCACCAGTAGTTCCATAAATTGCGCACAATACCCGTTTCCGCGAATGGATTAATTTAATCAGATACCAGACAAAGCGGCAGAAAAAACAGATTCCTGTCCTGGTGCCTACGCCGGTATATTTCAATAATATCCATAATAACTGCGCGAGGAGTTTTAGTATTGTTAAAAATCCTATTATTGCCCCGCGCGCAACACTGGTATATGTAGCGGGAACCACTCGACAACCCTTTTTTCGCCAGCCACTAATCTCTTTCTTTGAAGTGGTTTTAAATAATACGCAGTAATGCCCTTTTTCTTGAGCGAGTATAAGAAGTGTTAATAAAATTTCAAAAGAAAGTAACAATGATAGTATTGAAAACAAAAAAATAGTAAATAGCTGGCTATCATTATTAGCAGTGGGCTCGAAAAAACAAAAGGTAAAATAAGTCATAGGAATGGAAAGAATTATCCATTCATAGAGAAATGGATGCGGCTTACTGAAAAATCTTTTTATCGCCGAGATCGCATAAAGCAAACCCGTTTTTGTTTCTCTTTTGGCTTTGCGCCACGCGATAGGAATCGCGTTGAGGACCTCGCGGAATTCGTAGCTTATATATCCGCCCGCGAATCCGGCTATAAGGCCAAACCACCAGTAGATCGGCGTGAATATCAATGCCACAGTACAGCAGAGCGTTCCACCAATAAAACAAGATAGGGCTATCTTACGCGTTTCCATGTAAAACCTCCATAAAAAAGTTGTAAAGAACATTTTGCGGCAAAACTACCGTAAAAATCAGATAACGCTGATTATTTATATTGAATCACGGATAGACAAATAAGTCAAAAAAAACTATCACATGTGACAGTTTTAAATTCTAGATTCTCTAAATATTGTTTTGTGGTGCGCGTGCCTGGACTCGAACCAGGAACCACAGAGGTATAAGCTCTGCGCTCTAACCAATTGAGCTACACGCGCAAATTATATCTTTATTGTTACCGGCTTCAGTTTAAAACTTTTTACCAATTTATCAAATTCTTCTTGTTCAAGGGTTTCTTTTTCAATGAGTTTGTCGGCAATGGCTTTAAGAACCTGTTTTCTTGAAGAAATTATTTTTTTTGTGATTTGGAGAGCTTTATCTATAAATGATTTTACTTCTTTGTCTATTTCGGCTGCCACTTCTTCAGAATAATTTTTTTCAGAACTTATTTCGCGCCCAAGGAAAATTAATTCCTCATTTTTTCCGTAAGTAATAGGACCGATTTTGTCGCTCATTCCGAATTTAGTTATCAGTTTTCGCGCCAGGTCTGAGGCGATTTTTAAATCATTGGATGCCCCGGTTGAAATGTCTTTGAAGGTTTGTATTTCTGAAAGGTACCCGCCGAAAAGGACGGCAAGATCAGCCATAAATTGCGATTTAGTCCGCAAATAAGTTTCTTGAAGCGGAAGCTTTAATGTGTATCCGCCGGTCCTACCGCGCGCGACAATAGAAACTTTATGGACCGGGTCCGCATCTTTTATACTCGTGGCAACCAAAGCATGGCCGGCTTCATGATAGGCCGTAATTTTCTTTTCTTTTTCAGAGAAAACCCGACTTCGGCGTTCAGGGCCAAGCATTACTTTTTCAATAGAGGAGAAAATATCTTCCTGAAGTATTTCTTTTCTGTTTTTTCGTGCGGCCAGAATTGCCGCTTCGTTCATTAGATTCGCCAAGTCAGCTCCGGAAAATCCGGGAGTTCTTTCCGCGACTTTTCGGAGCTTTGTCGCTTTGTTTAAAATTTTCCCCTGGGAGTGAATTTTTAAAATTTCTTCCCGGTCATTTATATCTGGAAGATCTAAAATTATTCTTCGGTCAAATCTGCCCGGCCGAAGGAGTGCGGAGTCTAAAATATCCGGTCTGTTAGTTGCGGCTATTACGATTACTTTTGTTTCACGGTCGAATCCGTCCATCTCAACAAGTATTTGATTAAGGGTTTGTTCACGTTCATCGTGTCCGCCGCCGAGTCCGGCTCCGCGTTCGCGTCCGATAGCGTCTATTTCGTCTATAAAAATAATTGCTGGCGAGGCTTTTTTGGCGGTTTCAAAAAGGTCTCTGACGCGGCTAGAACCGACACCAACAAACATTTCCACAAATTCAGAACCGGAAATATGAAAGAAAGGAACATTGCTTTCCCCGGCGACTGCGCGCGCCATCAAGGTTTTTCCAGTGCCCGGGTTGCCCAAAAGTAAAACGCCCCTCGGGATTTTTGCTCCGACTTCAAGATATTTTTTCGGATTTTTTAAGAAATCTACGATTTCGTTAAGTTCTTCTTTGGCCTCTTTAAGCCCGGCGACATTTTTAAAAGTGATGCGGTCTTTAAATTGGGTGAAAAGTTTTGCATTGGCTTTACCAAAAGTAAACGCCTGGCCCATTCCGGTTCGTGCCTGGCGAAACATTAACCAAAAGAAAAATCCGATGATAATTAAAGGTAGAAGAGAAGGGATAAGAATTCCCATCCAAAATCGCCATCCGGAGTCGTTTTTAATTTCAAGGGATACGGTTTGAAGTGCGCTTGGCTCGACCCCATAATTTTTTAGAGTTTCTGAAAGTCCGGCCTCTGCCTCTTTTTGGGAAATACCCCTACTTCCGTTTCTAAGCTCAATATTCAGGATGTTATTCTGAACGACTATTTTTAACACCTCGCTGTTGTTTATCTTTTTAACCAATTGGTCAATGGTCAATTTAATAGGAGGTTCTTCGGTTGAGTAAAAAAGCGAAAAGACAAACGCCACGATTAAAAGCGTGATTATCACCCATGAAATGTTTTTTGCTAAAGTTTTCATGTCAAATTTATTTGAATTTATGAATACAATGAATGAATTTTACCATAAATTTGAGCAAAGCCCTTTATTTTTTAAGTTTTAATACTATTCTTTTTTCTTCAGGTTTAATCGAATCAATCAAAAAAGAGTACTCTTTATCTGTTTCCAACTGTTTTTTCATTTCCTCTTGGCCGCCGAACTCGGTTATGTGAATCATTCCCTGAAGGTCATGTCCTAAGTTAATGTAGGCGCCGAAAGGAACGAATTTATAGATAGTGCCGGAAACTTCCTGCCCTTCCTTAAAATTTTTAGAAGCCGCGTCCCAAGGATTGGATTTAAGAGCTTTTAATGACAATGAAATTTGGCCGTCTTTTATTTCGGTTATTTCTGCCTTTATCGATTCATCTATTTTCACGATTTCTTTCGGATTATCTATGAGCCGGTGGTCAAGTTCGGAGATATGAATCAGTCCTTCAATAGCCGGATTGTCGACGAAGCGAACGAAAGCGCCGAAGTCCGCAGTGCCGGAAATAATACCCTCAATAACGTCGCCAACTTTATATTGATTAACTAATTCTTTGATGTTTTCCTGGATTGCTTCTTTTTCAGAAAGTATGAGTTTTCCTGTTCTGGTATTAATGTCTAAAATTTTAACGTTTAATTCTTCGCTGACCAGCTTTCGGAGCTCTTCCAAAATTTTTCCCTTGTCGCTGTTGTCAACACGGGGATAATGTTCATTGCTTAGTTGTGAAACCGGGATAAACGCTTTGATTTCTTTGAGCGATGCGATGAGGCCGCCGCTGTTTGCTCCTAAAATTTTAACAGCCACAATCTCATCTTTTTCCTTTAATTCTTTGAGGTCTTGCCAACTTTGCTGTTTGTGCGCTCCACTTAATGAAAGTTCGACATAGCCGTCCTCGTTTTCCAATTCTATTATTTCGGCATTTATTTTATCGCCAACTTCCATTTTTTTGATGATGTTTTTAGCATTCATTAGTTCAGCGCCGTAAACGATTCCGGTGCCTGATTTGGCCAAGTCAAAATAAGCGGCGCGGGAGATTTTATCAATTAAAACCGCCTCAACTAAGTCGCCCTCTTTTAAAAAAGACAAAAGATTAGATTCTTCCTTTATAATTTGTCCAAGAGGAGAAAGTTTTTTGATTGGAGAAATTATTTCACTATTCATTTTATTTTCCATAACGCTTTTCAGTCTATTTATTTGCCTCGTCTTTGTCAAATAAACAGGGTTTATCGTTGACAATTTTTAGCCGATACGCTATGATTGTTTAATATGTTAAGTTCCAGGAAAAAGCAGATCATTATAAAAGAATACCAAGTTAATAAAGACGATACAGGTTCAGCTGAAATTCAAATAGGCATTTTAGGCAGACAAATAAACGAACTTATAAAGCATTTAAAAGATCACCCGAAGGACAATCATTCCCGACGGGGTCTTTTAAAAATGGTAGGCAAGCGAAAAAGGTTGCTGTCTTATTTGAGAAAAAATAAGCCGAGAACTTATAGTTCATTAGTAAAAAAACTTGGGCTAAAGAAATAATTTCATGAAGTACAAAAATCAGCGCGTCGGCATTTTTATAGATATTCAAAATCTTTACCATTCTGCCAAGCACTTACACAAGGCCAGAATTAACTACAGAGAACTCATAAAAGAGCTTCTTGGCGACAGGCAGCTTATAAGATCCATAGGTTATGTAGTAAAAAGTGATACCGCCATGGGGGAGGCGTCTTTTTTTAATGCCCTGACTAAAACCGGCGTTGAGCTGCGAATGAAAGACCTCCAGATTTTTCCTGGAGGAGTTAAAAAAGCGGATTGGGACGTTGGTATGGCCGTTGACACCATAAGGATGGCATCGTCTTTTGATGTTGTTATATTGGTTACTGGAGACGGTGACTTTGTTCCTCTGGTTGAGTATTTAAAATGGGGACTAGGTAAAGAAGTGGAAGTAGCGGCCTTTGGAAGAAGCACTTCTGCAAAAATAAAAGAAGAGGCCGATTTATTCATTAATCTGGACGAAAGACCGAAAGTTTTGTTAAAAAGATGAACTCAGTTGATTTAAATAAAAAGGAATTTTCTACGAAAATAGACGGGAAAGAGCTGGTTCTTAAAATTTCTCGGATTGCAGAGCAGGCAAACGCGGCAGTTTTAGGAACATTTGGAGAAACGTCGGTTTTGGTTACCGTTGTAATGGGTAAAGAAGACAAGGACATTGATTATTTTCCCTTAACCGTTAATTATGAAGAAAGATTTTACGCCGCCGGGAAAATTCTTGGAAGCCGTTTTATTAGACGCGAAGGCCGGCCATCGCAAGATGCTGTTTTGTCCGGACGTTTAATAGATAGGACGCTGCGCCCGCTTTTTGATTCCCGAATTAGGCGCGATGTCCAAATTGTAGTGACAGTTTTATCTTATGACGAAGAAAACGACCCGGATTTTATTTCTTTAATTTCCGCCTCAACAGCTCTTATGATATCGGACATTCCATGGAAAGGCCCGGTTGCGGGACTTAGAATTGCCAAGACTAAAGACGGAGAAATTTTGATAAATCCGACTAATACGGAATTAAAAGAAAAAGAAATTATTTTCGAAACTTTTATAAGCGGTACCGCCGACAAGATAAATATGATTGAGCTTTCTGGAAAAGAAGCGAAAGAAGAAGAAGTTATAGGTACTTTTAAGAAAGGACAGGATGAAATAAAAAAACTCACTGATTTTCAGAATGAAGTCGTTGAAAAAATAGGCAAGGCAAAATCAAAAATAGAGCTGAAAGAGATTGATTTAGAATTAAAAAATAAAGTTTTAGGATTTTTAAACGGAAAATTAGAAACATCTATTTATGAAAATAAAAAACTGGGTTCAAAAAATAAACTTTCGGATTTAAAATTAGAATTGTATGTCTATTTGGAGAAAGAAGAAGTTCAAGATTTCTCTGGAGTTGAAAAACTTTGGGAAGATGAAATAGATAAAATTGTTCATAAAAATGTTTTGGAATCCGAGAAAAGACCGGATGGGAGACGATTAGATGAAGTCCGCCCGCTTTTAGTTGAAACGGGAATTTTAAAACGCCTTCACGGGTCTGCGCTTTTTATAAGGGGCGGAACGCAAGCTCTTGCTGTAGCCACCTTGGGCGCTCCTGGAGCGGAACAGCTCGTTGAGACAATGAAATCTTCAATGAAACGCCGGTTTATGCTTCATTATAATTTTCCTCCGTATTCTGTCGGTGAAACCGGACGCATAGGTTCTCCGGGAAGGCGGGAAATAGGACACGGCGCCTTAGCGGAAAAAGCAATACACTTAATGCTCCCCGATGTTGACGAATTTCCATACACTATCCGCGTGGTTTCGGAAATTTTAGCGTCAAATGGCTCTTCTTCAATGGCAACTACCTGCGCTACCTCTATGGCTTTAATGGATGCGGGCGTGCCAATTAAAAAACAGGTTGCTGGAATAGCTATGGGGTTAATGTCCGATGATTCGCAATATAAAATTTTAACCGATATTCAAGGGCCGGAAGACCATTATGGAGACATGGATTGCAAGATTGCCGGGACTGACGAGGGAATAAACGCCATTCAGATGGATGTGAAAATAAACGGCGTCACTTTGGATGTATTAAAGGAAACTTTTATCAGAGCCAAAAATGCTAGGCTGGAAATTTTAGAATTTATGAATAATGTTATAAGCGAACCCAGAAAAGAAGTTTCGCCTTATGCTCCGGTCATTATAACTCTTAATATCAATCCGGAACGCATCGGGGAACTTATTGGCCCGGGCGGAAAGATGATTAACGGAATAATCGCGAACACCGGAGTTTTGAGCATAGACGTCGAAGAAGACGGAAAAGTTTTCGTTTCTGCAGACAATAAAAAATCGGCGGATGATGCCGCCAGTTTTATAAAATCTCTTATGAGGGAATTTGAGATAGGCGAAATTATTGAAGGAAAAATAATAAAAATACTGGAGTTCGGGGCAATAGTGGACTTAGGAGGAGATAAAGACGGAATGATACACGTTTCGGAATTGAAAGACGGATTTGTTAAAAAAGTGGAAGACGTTGTCAAGTTCGGAGATATGGCTAGGGCTAAAGTAATCAAAATGGATAACGGGAAAATTGGCCTTTCAATGAAAGGCGTTCCGCAAAAGTAAGAAATACGCATTAAAAAAGAGGGAATTAATTCCCTCTTTTTTATTTTGCCAAGGATTTACTCAGTCTTGATTTTAAGCGCGAGGCCTTATTTTTTTTAATAAGGTTTGTTTTGGCGCTTTTATCCAGTTTTCCATAAACAACAGAAAGTTCTTTTTTGGCCTTTTCTTTGTCCGTTGCCGCCAGTTTTTTAAAACTTTTAATTGTTTCTTTCAGTTCTTTTTTATTTCTGGTGTTTCTCCGCCGTCGCTTTATGTTCTGCCTAAGGGCTTTTTTTGCTGTTTTTGTATTTGGCATGCGAACTTTATTCGAGCGATAGAGAGAATATAAAATTCAGCACCCCGCCCTTTCTTAATTGATAATTATACCCTACATTATTATAGATAATTTATTAAGTCAAATTCTAGGCTTGGTAAATCAGAAAGGGCGAGGTAAAATGTATTCATCATGCTGTACTCTTTTTCTGGAAAACTTGTTTTAAAGAAGCCAAAATCGATAGTTGTTGAATCGGCGGGATTCGGTTTGGAGTTTATAGTTTCTCCAAGAGCACTTAAAAAACTTTCTAAAATTAACTCCTTGGTAAAAATTTTTTGCGTTCCGTGTGTAAACAAGGAAGGTGTAGAATTATATGGTTTTTTAACCGAGGAAGAAAAAAATCTTTTTGACGTTGTTAACTCGGCTCCGGGTATTGGACCGAAATCGGCAATGGCGCTTTTGGACAAGTTTTCCGAAGACAAACTTTTCTCTATTATTAATGAAAACAGGGCGGATTTACTGTCGGAAATAGGGGGAATGGGGCAGAAGCGTTCGGAACGGCTCATTCTTGAACTTAAAAATAAAATTAAAAAAACCGGAAATGAGAGTATCATTTCTTTGGAAGAAAATCTGGAACTCGCCGAAGTTTTAAAAGCCTTGGGTTATAAAAAGAAAGAAATTAATGACGTATTAAAAAAACTTCCGGAAAAATCAATGAAACTGGAAGAGCGATTAAGGTTAGCACTCACGTTTTTAAAGAAATGATATGTTAGGCTTTCTAAAAAAAATAATTCCTGCTCCAGTTTTTAGTTTTTTTCAGCCGGCTTATCACTGGATTTTGTCTTTTTTGGGAGCCCTTATTTATGGCTTTCCCTCAAGGGGAATTTTTATAATCGGAGTTACTGGAACAAAAGGTAAAACAACAACTTGTAATTTCATTTCCCAAATGCTCGAAACCTCGGGTTTTAAGGTTGGAATGGCAACGACTGTTAATTTTAAGATAGGCAAAAAGGAATGGAAAAACGAAACCAAACAAACAATGCTCGGCCGTTTTCAGCTTCAAAAATTGATAAGAAAAATGAGGCAGGAGGAGTGCTCTTATGCGGTTATTGAAACTTCTTCGGAGGGAATTTTGCAGTACAGGCACAGGTTTATCGATTATGACATGGCGGTTTTTACAAACATCACGCCAGAGCATATAGAGCGGCACGGCGGATTTGAAAATTATAGAAAGGCGAAAGTGAAACTTTTTAAGCGAGTCGCAAAAAAGGAAAACGGGGTGGGAATTTATAATTTGGATGATGAGAATGTCAATTATTTTTTAAAGCCGGAGGTAAAAAATAAATACGGGTTTGCAGTAAAATCAAAACCGCAATTTAAAAAAGATGATTTTGAAATGATATTGGAAACTAAAAAAATTAAGCTTAAAGCGACTGGGTCTGAATTTGAAATAAACGGGATTAACTTTAAAACTCCATTAGTTGGTGAATTTAATGCCTATAATTTTACAGCGGCATTTTGTGCCGTTTTATCTCAAGGCGTTAATCCTGTAAAAATAAGGGATTGGATGGAAAACATTAAACTTCCTCCCGGACGCCTGGAGACGATAAAATCAAAAAAGGGATTTTCAGTAGTAATTGATTATGCGCATGAGCCGGCGAGCTTAGAATCCATCTATAAAACAGTTTTAGAGGCCGGCATTAAAAAGAAAGGCGGAAAAATGATTTGTTTGCTCGGCGGGCAAGGCGGAGGCAGGGATAAATGGAAAAGGCGCGAAATGGGCGCTTTGGCCGGGGCTTATTGCGATGAAATTATTTTGACCGATGAAGACCCCTATGATGAAAAGCCGGAACGAATTTTATCTGATATAAAATCTGGAATTAAAAACGCAGAACTAAGAATTAAGAATTTATATGAAGTAATGGATAGAAAAAAAGGAATTAAAAAGGCAATTTCGTTAGCAGAAAAAGGAGACGCGGTTGTTTTAACCGGAAAAGGCGGAGAAGCGTGGATGTGCGTTAAAAACGGCAAAAAAATCCCTTGGGACGAAAAAGGAATTGTAAAAAAAATATTAAAAGAATAAAAAAAAGAGGCCGATAAATTGGCCTCTTAGTCCGTCTTAATCCTCTTTTTTTATAAAAGACGATTAGAGCTGTGGGCTTAGGAAAATATACAACAGACTTCCAAGATAATGATTACTATGGCGACAAGACCGGGCGTTTCCGAAAGAGGAGAGCGCTTTATTTTCCGCAAGTAAAGTTCCCGGTAATATTGCAAGGGTTCTCTTTTTTTTCGAGAATCCGACCAGCCGATTTCATATTCATAGCGGCTCATCCGAACCTCCTTAAAAAATTAAATTGCCAAGGTGCTACTGATTTCAGTATAGCAAGAATTTATATTCTGCCCTATTTATTCAATATAGCATATATTCTCTTATTTGTAAAGGGCTTTGTCTGTGAGGTTATTTTATTAGTTTTGTTTTATAGGGTAAAATTATTATATGAAACTTACATTCCACGGCGGAGCAAAAAGCGTTACCGGGTCCAATTATTTATTAGAAAGCGGAGCCACAAAAATTTTAATTGATTGCGGGCTTAATCAGGGTTCAAGTTATTGTGAAAGTTTAAATTTTGAACCTTTTCCTTACGATCCAAAGAAAATTGAAGCAGTTTTTATTACTCATAGCCACATAGATCATATTGGTAGGTTGCCGAAACTTTATAAGGCCGGTTTCCGGGGAAAAATTTATTCCACTTTTCCGGCTAAGGATTTTTCAGAATATCTTTTGATAGATTCCGAGCATATATTAAGGAAAGAGGCCCAAAGGAAAAGAAAGCCGCCCATTTATTCAATTGAAGACGTTAACGAGGTGATGAAACTTTGGGAGGGCGTGAGGTATCATCAGGTTTTAAAAGTGGGAAATTTCAGTGTTAAATTTTACGATGCAGGGCATATTTTAGGTTCAAGTTTTATTTCTGTTTCTGCAGAAGGCAAGAAAGTAGTTTTTTCCGGAGATTTAGGAAATGTTCCCGCGCCCTTAGTTAAAGATACCGAAACTATAAAAGAAGCGAATTATGTTTTAGTTGAATCCACTTATGGCGCCCGGCTACATGAAGACGTCAAAGACCGCAAGGATATGCTGGAAGATGCAATTGAAGAGACCGTAAAGGCAAGAGGGGTTTTAATGATTCCGGCATTCGCAATGGAAAGGACGCAAGAACTTCTTTATGAACTAAATGATTTGGTTGAGAACGGGCGCATAGCCAGAGTTCCGGTTTTCATAGATAGCCCATTGGCGATAAAAATAACTTCGGTATATAAAAAATATTCGGAAAACTCAGAGTATTTTGATAAAGAAGCAATCGCTTTGCATAGCGCCGGCGACGCAATTTTTAATTTTCCAGGGCTGAGAATGACACTAACAACGGAACAATCAAGAGAAATTAATTCTGTTCCGGCGCCAAAAATAGTAATTGCAGGAGCTGGAATGTCGCAGGGAGGGAGAATACTTCATCATGAACGCCGTTATTTATCGGACCCGAAAAGCATGATTTTGTTTATTGGATACCAAGTAAAAAATTCTTTGGGCAGACGGATTCTAGAAGGGGCGGAAAAAGTAAAGATTATGC
>SDBT01004263.1_pt1 | contig 24348 bp, 19 predicted proteins | sample 2277101 | NCBI WGS metagenome assembly SDBT01 (sample SAMN10404973, study PRJNA504765) | marine sediment metagenome | isolation source: marine sediment core GS10_PC15, 103 cmbsf | place: Arctic Ocean: Southern Knipovich Ridge | collected 2010 | reverse complement strand
GTCCCTTTTGTCCTCTGGCATTCCTGCTACTCCCTTCCCTCTGTCCTCATTACAGGACTTCTTCGGTAGTATGAAGTAGTCCGACTACCAGAGTATAGTTCCGCAGCTCCTCACCGTTTATAGGCTTGTTACCGCCCTATGCGTGGGATTTGGTGCTGGGCTGGTGGCTAACCTTTACCCAGACCAGACTTGCACTGGTAAGAACTAATAAGCTTGCTCGGCGCTCTCATACAACTTCCTCCAACACCCTCTCAAACTCATCTACGATGTTATCCCAAGTATATTTCTCAACAAATTTTCTTGCTTTTCTTCCTTCCTCCTCGATACATCCATTTTCAATTAATTCAATTGCCTTCTTTACGGTATCTTCTGGTTTATCCACATATAAAACTCCATTATTATGTCCAAATTCTTTCATCACACCTGGAAGTTTTGTTGCAATCACTGACTTTCCCATTGCCATATATTCATACATCTTTATGGGGACTATATCTTGCATTGTCTTCTCATCAGGATGTGCTGGAAGTAGGCAAATATCCGCAGCAGAAATAAGTTCAGGAATCTTTTCATAAGGTTTCTTGCCTATCAGAATGATCTGATCATCCAAATCATGATTTTCCTTGATCTTTTGTAGATCATCAAAGACATCTCCATCGCCCACAATCAAAAGTCTAATCTTTTTGCTTTTTCTCTTGGTTGTTTGCAAAGCAACTTCTTTTAGCCCTGAGAAACGATATAACCAGCCCATAAAGAAAAGAACAATATCGTCTTTCTTGATGCCGTAAGTTTTACGAGTCTCATATCCATCCAATTTTGGATTGAACCTTGTCAAATCAATACCTGCACCTATCACACAGGTTTTTTCTTTATTTACTCCTAACTTGATTACAAACTCTGTCAACTTGTTATTTATTGTGATTACTTTATGCGAATTCTTTATCGTAGACTTCTCAAGATATCTACCTAGGGATTGAAAGGATTTCACAGGGATTAACGTGTGTAGAACATCAATCCAATAATAGATAAATGGAATCTTGCATTTCTTGGCGAGTTTCGATGCTAAATAGGTATTGATAATCCCGAGTCCAATAATAACATCTGGCTTGAATTCTCTTATCTGACGTTTTATCTCTTTCTTGTGAGAAATCCAAATAGAAAGATACTCTAGTACAGGAATTCTTAGAATGCCAGGTCGGATTACCCGAATTCTCGCTTTCGGATATATCTTATGAACGTTGTGAAGTACCATTCTTTTGGTATGAAACTTCTTCTGTTTTTCTTTTTTCCAATTAATCTCGTGATCAATAGCCCTAATCTCATATCCTTTTAAAGAAAGCCTCTCCATCAGATGGTGCTGCTGATGCGGATTTCTCTTAAGCCAGTCCGATTCCTGAACAACGAGAAGTTTCATAGTCTTAGAACTCTGCACTTCTCTCTATATTCTCCCAGTTTTTGGTAAACCACTTATGGACTTTTTTTAGGCCTTCTCTGAAACTTATTTGGGGTTCATAATCTAAAAGCTTCTCTGCCTTATCAATAGAAGACAAAAGCCTTTTCTTAACGTCCCAGTTTCTACTCTCTATATACTTAATCTCTGCTTTATTATCTGTAAGTTCATTCACCATATTTGCTAAATCTATAACCTTGTGTTCTGTACCAGAACCAAGATTAATGGCTTCTCCAATTGCTTCCTCTTTTATGCCCATTGCTAATAGACCATTTATTATATCATCCACATACGTCCAGTCTCTGGTTTCTGTCCCATCACCAGTTATTGGTAATGCTTGTCCATTCATGGCCCAATAAAGAAAGTTTGGTATTACGTTTCTATATCTACCGGGTACTTCTCCCGGTCCATAGACATTAAAAAATCTTGCATTGACGATGGGAAGATTATACAAATTATGAAAATAATTTGTATATAGCTCTCCGAGCAACTTTGTCACCTGATATGGAGTATGCAAACTGATTGAAATGTCCTCTTCCTCAAATGGCATCTTTGAATCTAATCCATAAACACCGCATCCTGATGAGGAATAGATAAATCTTTTTACTCCTGTAAGATGGGTATATTGCAGAACTTTCAAAGTTCCCAGTCCATTGACCATAAGGTCGGTCTCTGGATTGTCCACTGAGTTTTGATTGGCAAAATGAGCGGCTAAATGAAACACATAATCTGGTTCTTCCTTAAAAACCCTTTTCAATGTCTCATCATCCAAAATATTTCCTTCCACAAACACAACATTGGGAGCCTGAGGTATATTCCATTTATATGATGCTGAAAGATCATCCAGAACAATTATCTTTTTGGCATTAACATTATTTAAAGCTCTTGCAAGGCTACTTCCAATGCAACCAGCTCCACCTGTAATTAATACAACTTTTTCTTCATATTCGTCAATGCTCATCTATTATTTCTCTTTGTAGTAAATTTTCTTCATCCATTCAATGGTCTCTGGTATTCCTTTTTCTGGTGAAATTTTAGGGTCGTGCTTCAAGTCTTCTATTGCTTTTGAGAAATCAATTTTTTTTACCCTGGTAGTAAAAGGTTCTGCATCTTTATAGGTAACTTTGGAATCATCCTTGTCCAAGTATTTTAAGATAAGGTCTGAGATATATTTTATCTCACGTTCCCATTCTGTTTTCCCACCAATATTATAAACCTGGCCAGGCTTAAAGTTATCAATTACATTAGCAACTGTTTTAACGGTATCTTCTACATAATCTATTATTCTCTTGTGACCTTTATAAACAATGTAGGGTTTATCGTGAAGAGTAAAGTAGATGAATTTGGGAATAAATCCTCTATAAGGAGTATAATGCTCATAAGGTCCATAGCAGTTAACTGGTCTCACTCTAACAGTTTCTGTTGCAAACATCTTAGCTGAATTCATGCACATTAATTCTCCAGCCCATTTTGAGATGGCATAATCGTTCATCTGATAAGTATCTTTTATAGGATTATTTTCCATAACATCTTCTCTCATCACTCCTTCATAATCACCATAAACCTCGGCACTGGAGAAAAAGACTAATCTAAATTTCAACTTTTCCTGTAGACGAATTATGTGCTTTGTCCCTATAATGTTGGTCTCCCACAGATTCTCATAATAATCTTCACCATTCCAGCGCCCATATTCAGCGGCCAAGTGATAAACATAGTCAAACCTCCATTTATCAAAAATTTTCTCCACTTGCCTGTAATTTCTTACATCTACCCTGATGTAGTTGTCTCTATCCGTATTGAAAAGGTCCAGGGCAATTACCTTATGACCTCTTTTTCTTAGCTCATTCACTAAGTTTGTTCCTATAAATCCAGCTCCTCCAGTTACTAATATGGTCTTAACTTCCACAATTACTCCTTCTTTCTAATTCTTCTGCATTTGAATATGACCGTTCCTCCCTCTGTGTATGGTTTTCCAGGATCAACGCATTGCATGTAGGCATTTTCTGGATCTTCAGGTGTTGTCAATCCAAGCTTCGCTGGACACCAGTTACGCTCCAGAATTGTAACGTAGTGAAGTAATGTTGATAATGCATGCGTGCATAGAGCATCTGTCTTTTTTAGAATAATTTCTGGGTCATCTATTATGAGTCTATCTCCAATCTTATATACCGGGCATTTTCCCTTGATTTCGTGAACTACAATTTCTAGCATATTATCCCAACTGTCCTTCCAATATGTCGATAATCCTCTTCCCTGCTCTCCCGTCTCCAAAGGGATTGACCCAGTTATTTTCCCTATCGAGCATTAGTTTTACAGATTCTGAAATTTTATCCGAATCGTTGCCAACCAGAATATTAGCACCAACTTCTAAAGTCTCAGGTCTTTCTGTACTATCTCTTATGGTCACACAGGGTACATCAAGAATGCAAGCTTCCTCCTGAACTCCGCCCGAGTCAGTGAGAATAAGGCGTGCATTAGCTTCAAGCTGAAGAAAAGTGAGGAAATCTAACGGCTTGATTACCTCTATATTACAAGGTTTGAGGTTAAAATGTCTTATCATCTTGTAGGAGCGGGGGTGAATGGGATAAATCACCGGTAGGTGGAACTCCGCAGCTATTTTGTTTAGAGCCTCCAAAATGGAGGCAAATCTGGCTCGACTGTCCACATTCTCCGGGCGGTGAAGGGTGAGAAGGAAATATTTTCTTGATTTTGAATGCTTATTTCCTTTGACAATTTTCAGGTTCTGGTGGATGGCATCTACAATAGTATTACCAGTGACGAAGATTTTATCCTCTGATATTCCTTCCTTTAATAAAATCTGCTTTGCCTTTTCTGTGGGGACAAACAAATAATCAGAAATATGATCGGTCAAGATTCTATTAATTTCCTCAGGCATTCTCTTATCGTAGCTTCTGAGGCCGGCTTCTACGTGACCAACCTTTATATGCAATTTAGAAGCTGCAAGAGCTCCTGCAAGGACGGTATTTGTATCCCCTTCAACCAAAACAATGTCTGGATCTTCTTTCAGTAAGACTTTCTCTATACTTATGAGCATCCTTCCTGTTTCTTCAGCATGCGAGCCCGAGCCAATATCTAAATTGTATTTTGCCTCAGGCAGCCTAAGTTGTTCAAAGAAAACCTTGTCCATATTGTAGGAATAATGCTGGCCTGTATGCACTATGAAATAATCGAGGTTTCTTCTTTCACACTCTCTTGTTACGGGAGACATCTTGATTATTTCTGGGCGGGTGCCGAGGATGATTGAGAGTTTCACCTCTCCTTATCCCTTCTGTATATGCTATTGAGCAAGGAGGTTTGCATTTCTGAAAGAAAATTTTTCATCGAGTTTAATACTAGCCCCATAAAAGCAACCAATGCACCAAGGATACATAATAAAACTGAAAGAAGAGTATAACCCATAGCAAGGTTTCCGCTTTTGATAAAGATTTCCAGAGTAATTATTCCTACAGCAATACCTGCAAGAAACATTATCGCTCCTGATACTCCGAAGACTAATAGCGGCCTTCGCTCACCGGCAAGCTTCAGAATTCTATTCAATACCCCAAACCCATGAGCTACGGGACTTCTTTTAGCCTTTTCCTCGTACTTAGCATCAATGGGAACTTCCACTACTTTGAGATTTTCCTCATTGATTAAGAATTGCATTTCGGATTCAACGGATAGGCCATGTTCCCTAAAATTCATAATATTTATTGCTCGTCTGGAAAAGGCTCTGAAGCCACTCTGGGAGTCAGTAACCTTTGTACCAGAGGATAAGTTGGTGGCAAAGGTAAGAATATGCTGGCCGAGAGTTCTATAATTGGGGATGTCGCTCTTAATATCCAAGAATCTCGAACCTACAATCACATCAGCTTCTTTCTCTAAAAGTGATTTAATAATAGCAGGAATTTCGGCGGGGTTATGCTGGCCGTCACCGTCGAGGAGCACAAGCGCTTTTATCCTAAGTTTTCGCGCCATATCAAAAGCTGTACTAATAGCTACTCCTTTTCCTCCGTTATGCTCGTGTTTTATTACTGTAGCTCCAGCAGCTTTAGCAATTTCAGCAGTAGCATCGGTTGAGCCATCATCAATGACAATGACCTCATCTACGTATTTCTTGGTCTTGAGGACGACACTGCCAATAAAGCGCTCTTCGTTATAAGCGGGGATGGCCGCTATGATTTTGGGTTTGGTTTTTTGTTCCAGGTCTAAGGTTCGAAGTTCAAGGTTGGCTGATTTGGTTACCCCAGAAGGTCTGAATAATTTTTTCTTGGTGGATATTTTCACAAACATACTCCCCTTCAAGAACATGCTCAAGGCTCACAGTTCAAACAAAATCCGTATTTCGAAGAGGAGAAGATCGCTTCGTCGCTTCGCTTTTCGCAATGACATCTTTTGGTCACTCACAACGACGGGCGAGGAATCAATCCCATTTACTGATAATTCTAACCTCGGGCTATGTTTTCTTTCAGTTATATCTGGTCAACCTGCTTTACTTTTATCTTGAACTATTCGGGGGCAATGGGACTTGCTGCTAAAAGATACTCATACTCAAGACCGAGGGCGGTGGCTATCGTCTCGATTTTGTCTCCAATATCGAGGTCTTTATCCTGCATAAGACTGATGGCAAGGACTAGGACCAAGGGCTGGGTATCAATCAACTCGATACAGGTACCAATCAGGCTGCCCTCCAGAACATCAGCACGGTCTGGATCGGTAGCTCTTAGCTCGGCTATTCTTTCGGCGACTCCCGCCAGGACAAGAGCTGCTGCTTCAGGATCCGTAGCCGCTAGCTCAAGAATCTTATTCGCTCCCGCTACGGGGTCGGAAATGAACAGCTCAATCAGAGCCTCAGTGTCTGTCACCTGGGTGAGGGCGGGAACTGTCATGGCCGTGAGTAAAGCACCTAGCAATACTCCCACGGTTATAACTCGCACATTCTTCATGGTTCACACCTCCTTTTTTCTGAGTAATCCTGACATACATGTTAAAGTATATCAGTCTTCTTTTAAACGTCAAATTTCGCTTTCTTAATTCTTATACGCCCTGAAGTGCAAAACTTGCCACGTTCTTTCGAATCATAATCTGAGAAAGCTCTGCGGCAATTTCTTCTTCGTGCTGGCTGAGAAAATTTGCGGGTGAAAGATTGTTTGTATTTTTCTGGGTAATAACTTGAGGAAGAGCAGCTATAAGTTCTTCTTGATATTCATCAACGAAATGATGGATAAGTTCATGGGCTACATAGTAGTCATTCATGTATCGGGGAGTGAAGAAGAAATAATTGAAGGAAGGCGCATATAGAGCAGCTACTGTATTAGGACTTCCTCCAGGATAACCCTTCTGTCCGGGATAGCTCTCCTGCAAAGTGTCAAAATCTACTACCCAAACTACCATCTTTTCATTCTTGACCTCTATGTTAAGATAATTGGCAACCATCCCATAGATTCTATCGAAGTCAGATGTTAAGAACTTGGGTATCTCTACATTGTTATAAGCATAGATGATTGCATGTTCGGTCTCTACTCTGGCCGTGATTTCCTTCTGGCTGTCTTGAGAAACCACCGAGCTAGCCTTAAGAGTACCTTTTCGAGCTCTGGCAAGACTCATCAAGAAACTAAGATTCTTTAAATCTTTTATAGCGGCAGAGTCTTGATGAATATCTTGCTCAGAAGCATAGGAAGAACTAATTCCAACTGCTACCATGATTGCTGCTGCTAGAAGAATCAGGCTTGTTCTTTTCATCTTATGCTCCTTTTAAGATTTTTTTGTATCTTTGAAGGTCAGATTCTTTTTTGCCTTCACCCTTAAAGAAGCAAGTTATCCGCCTGACTTTAGCTAGATAGCAAAATAGGCCATCCAGATTGCTCTAAATAGCCTATCAATAATGTTCTATGAGTTCTTATTGGGATGGCTGTGCTTTATTCCTCCTAGTCTTTAATGGAGAAATACATCCACCTATTTGGGTCAATTAACTATGGGATTAACTGGCATTGGCTATATAAACTACTCTTAGGGGATGGATATTCTTAACCACCTTTTGCAGAAAATTTGACATAATTACTTTGCATTGACAGTGCCCGAATTGAATTGAGCAAAATTGAGGAGAGAATTCCTGGTATTTGACACGCTTGTCCATATAGACTAATATATTGCCTATATTGCTGAGGAAAGGCCAAAGATAAACATAGGGAACAGAATAAGGAAAACACTGATAATTGCTTTACGGGTTCTAGCAACATCTGACGCATAAGTAATTAATTTGGAAAAAGAGTTTCCGGGATGAAAAACCGCCGCAAGGCCAGAGAGCTTGCTCTTCAAATTCTTTATCAAATAGAGACGAGAAAAACCTCAACAGAAGAAGCTTTAGAGGTTATTTTCTCCCGTTACCGATTCAAATCTGAAGTAAAAACATTTGCCGAAATATTGGTACGGGGGAGTCATCATTTTATCCTTCCTCTTAACTCTCTCATAAAAAAATACGCCAAAAACTGGACTCTGGACCGTATGGCCACAGTAGATAGAAATATCTTAAGACTGACCATTTATGAACTCCTCTTTCTGGAAGATGTCCCTCCTATTGTCAGTATAAACGAGGCAGTAGAAATAGCTAAGCGTTATGGAACGGATGATTCGGGAAAATTTGTCAATGGTATCCTGGATAAAATTCGCAAGGAAAGAGAATCGGGAAGTTCTTTGAAGTGGGACCATCTAAGAAACGCCCTTAGAGAAGATACACACCTGAAGAAATTGAGCAAGATAAAAGAAAAAGAAAAACTCTGGTTGGTGGGAGGATGCCTTCGTAATCTGCTGTTAGGTAGAGAACAAAATGACCTGGACTTGATTACAGAGGATTCTGATTTCAAAGTAGCCGAACTATTTGCCGAGAGAATAAAGAGGCCTTTAATTACCCCGGGCCCTAACTTAAGAAGAGTTGCTCTGCCGGAAGGGATATTTATTGACTTCAGCTTGAAGAAATATCCATCTTTAGAAAAAGACCTGCTTCAGCGTGATTTCAGCATCAACTCCCTGGCGCTGGATCTGGATTCTCTCAATTTACCCTTTTTATTCCTGATAGACCCCCAGACTGGCCTGGAAGATTTAATGAATAAGAAAATCAGGTTATTAAGCAAGGATTCATTTAAGAGTGACCCCCTCCGGATGCTGCGCGCTTTCCGTCTTGCCTCTCACCTCAATTTCACTATCGAGGATAAAATCACTAAGTTTGTCAAAAATAAGTCTTCTCTTATTAAGGAAGTAGCTGAGGAGCGAATCGGGAATGAACTGTTCCTCCTTCTGGAAAACCCTTTGTCTTGTGGATATTTAGAAAGTTCAGCGGCAAAGACATTACTAAAACAGATATTAGGCCGCAATCCCAATCTGGAAAGTCTAAAAAGATTAGAAGACATATTGCTTAGTAAGAAAATAATTAATAAGAATCTTAAGAAGAAAATAACTGCTCATTTATTAGAAGAAAAAGGAACCCGAATACGTAGAGATTTATTGAAACTTGTCACGCTTATCTTTTCTCCCCGTCAAGAAAAAAACAGCCTTTCTTGCATAGGGAAGGATTTGAAACTGGGACGCAAAGATATAGAAACGATTGAAAGAATAGAAAAGCTCTATCCCTTTTTGGAAAAAATAGTAGAAAACGCAAAAAAACCTCTGGATAGCATCCCATTTTTGATACAAGCCGAAAAGGAGACGGTAGAAATCTGCCTGCTCTTCCTTGTCAGTCATTGGCACCAGCAAAATTCCCTTAAACTGATAATCCAAATATTGGAAGAATACTTTCAAAAATCAGATTTAATTCTCCATCCCCCTGGTCTTATCAAGGGTAATGATTTGATGGAGATATTAAACATCCCTGCCACTCCCTACATTTCTTACCTTTTGGATAAAATCCATCAAGCGCAACTCAAAGAAGAAATAAAGAGCAAAGAAGAGGCAATAGAGTATGTTAAAAGACTGGTGAGCGAGGAAGGCGAACAGAGGGAAATCATGACCAAGCGAGAGATGAATCTTCGGATATCTAAAAAGAGAGAAAGGCAGCAACGGAGTGAACTGGAAAAAAGTTAGTGCGTTTAATCAACAAATCTCAACAAGTGCTAATAATGAACGCAGGGAGAATTTGAAAAATTATAGAGTCCCCCACCCTCTTCGTTTCGACTGGTTTGGAAAAAGAATTGACTGGGAAGCAAAGGAAATAGATAGGCTCCTGGTTTAAGTCTAATTCATTTTCAGCCTGGATAGATTCTTAAGGTGATAATTTCATAAGCTCCAATGTCTATCTTTATTTCTTTCTCCCCTAGCTTAATTTCCTCTTCTGGTTCCTCCAGTAAATTTGTCTTAAACACTCTTTTGGGCTTTAAGGGAAGTCCAATCTTGACTGTACTTTTCTCTCCCCAAGCTTCATAAACTCTGAGAATAAAACACTCGGGCTCTTCTTCGCACTGTTTAAAAGCAGTCAATAATACATTATCCGGCCCTATTTTTAGAAAGCTTTTCTCTCCTGGCTCATTTTTCTTATTTTCTTGCTGGAGTTTAATGGATTTAATATAAGGATTAAAGTTAAACTCATAGGCGTTTCTATAGACAAGAGCCTCTTTCCAGTTTCCCGCGTGAGGAACTAAAGAATATCGGATAGTATGTTTTCCTCTATCCGCAAGGGGGTCAGGTACAGAAGACGATTTAAGTGCATCAGAAGCAGGAGATCTTAATAGAGTTAAGCGGATAGTACTTTTGTGGATATCGTATCCATGCTTTGAGTTATTGAGAAGGGCTACTCCATAATCACCCTGGGACAAATCAGCCCAACGCAGGGCAGGCACTTCAAAGCGAGCCTTTTCCCAGCTGTTGTCTTCTGTAGTTGGGCGCAGGATACTGCCAAAAGGAATCTCGTAAGTAGCATATTTGCTTTTGACCCTTACTGGAAAAACAAGTTTAAGGAGTTTATTATCCTCCCACCAGTCCACTCGAGTTACAAAATCTATACGAGGAAGACCCTGATATAGTATTATGTCCTGCACAAAGAAGGAAGAAGGATAATTTCGGGCAGGAGCGTCAAAGAAAACATTTAGTTTGGTGTCTCCTAAGAAAGAGCGCCGAACCCGAATTACTCCTCTTAATGGACCCTCTTCTATAATCTCTATACTCTCTAGGCTGTTTAAAGACCACTTTTTACCTGTGTAGGCAATATTCCAGGCATGTGATTTTAACTTATCTTCCTCTAATATTTGAAGTTGATTTCCCTCATCCGAGAGAACTTCACGTTCTTTTCTTTTATCATAAATGCTTGCTAAATTACCGCTAGCGGGATTTATCTCAACTTTAAAGAATTCATTCTCCAGGCTGTACTTATCTACTTTCAGTTGTTCTTTATTTTGCTCAGCTATTTTGGCTTTAGCTTCTTTTCTTTCTTCTATGAACAAGGTTGTATAGCCGAAACTGGGCAGCTTAACCTTGCACAAGAGCAGGGATTTCTTCTCGTTTGAGCCAGGCCCGATTAGAGAGTTCTCCGCTTCGACTTCCTGACAAAGGCATCTCTTTGCCTCGCTGTCCCTAACCACAAAATCTTTGTTAGCAGGACGGGGGATAGCTATTATTTCTTCTCTGGGCCAAAAAAGAGAATTGAATACAACTACAGGCTGACCAGGTACCCCTGAGGTGTCTATCCGGGAGGATATTTTACGCAAACTCTCCTCAATTATATTTTTCCCTATTTTTTTTACCCTGGTATAGTCTTCTTCTGAATCCTGATATACGGACCTGATGCTAGAGCCAGGCAGGATATCATGAAACTGGTTAAACATAACCTTTTTCCAGGCTTCGGCCAAGCGCTTTTTAGGATATGAGGCTGAGCGACATAGAGTAGCTAAGGCGCATATTTTCTCTGCATCTATGAGTAAAACTTCACTTTTACGGTTATTGTATTTTGCCTTAGCTTGTGTAGTATATGTTCCGCGGTGGTATTCCAAATAGAGCTCATCCTTCCACACCGGTAAAGTATTCATATCCATCTCTTTTGTTATTCTACTAAAGTACTCTTCTGCTGTTCCGTATTCTACTTTGGGGTAGATGAATATATCCTTTAGCTTCTCTGCCTCCAGAAGGATTTCCTCAGTGGGTCCTCCCCCATGGTCTCCTATACCAAAAAGAATCATCATATCTTTCAGTCCCGTATTAAGCTCGAACTGTTTGAGAATATCTATAAACCGGTAAGGTTTAATAGTGAAGTTATACCTTTCATAGGGAAGGTAGGTAAGAATACGAGAGCCATCCGGGCCCTGCCACCAGAAAAGATGAAAGGGAAAGAGGTTGGTATCATTCCACTCTATTTTCTGGGTGACGAAGAAATTGAAGCCACTCTTTTTGTATATCTGGGGCATATTCCAGTTATATCCAAATGAGTCAACATTCCACCCTATTCTTGCATCCTGAGCAAATTTCTCTTTAAAATACTTCTTAGCATAGAGAATCTGCCGAACCCAGGATTCCCCATCGATGAGATTGCAGTCAGGTTCTGCCCACATCCCTCCCACAATTTCCCACTTCCCCTGCCTGACAGCTTTCTGAATTTCTCGGAAAAGATGGGGGTATCTTTCCTCAATCCACTCATAGGCCTGAGCCTGACTTTGAGTGAAAGTGAAAGGATATTTTTGCATTTTCTCTAGTACCGAGCTGAATGTATCATGGCATATCTGAACTGTCTCTTTCCATCTCCACAGCCAGGCTAAATCAATGTGTGCATTGGCGGTAAGATGAAGAGTGTACTCTTTGGCAAACGCTCGTATCGGCTTTAATTGCTCAAGAGAGGCCTCTATAGATTCTTCAAACTTAAGCAGATTTCCCTCTGAGAGGCTCTTTAGGTCTATTCTCTCTGCCCCATCCGAAAGAGTTTTTCTTAACCTGGATAGGCGTTTTTTGGGAACTAACGAGCGGTTAACTCCCGGATCTTTTCTTAAAAAAAGGGAGGCTTGGTAAGTCTGACTGCTCAGCAGCCTTTTGGCTACTCTTATACTTAACACATAGTTTTCAACTCTCTTGAGAAGATGAGGAGTCTTCTTAAGGACAGTGTTCAACCGAGCTGATTCTAACTCTTGTATAACATGACTGGCCGTGCTGAAGCCTGGTTCTTCTTCAAGTTCTTCATCTTTGAGTAGAAAAGGGACAGTTGCCTCTACTATCTTCTCCCCTTTTTCGTTCTCAGCAAAGATATGGATATCATAGGTTCCTGGAGATATAAAGGGAGGAATTTGCATGCTCAGAGTGTACTGATTCTTTTTTTCTTTGTTAAGCTGCCAGGAGTCCTCATCGGTTCTGGCATAAACGGATTTGATTTGTTCTTCCGTATCAGTAAGCTGAACTCTGAGTATTGCTACATCACCCGCTTTCCCCTCGCAAGGTTCAATCGACGCTATGATTTGCATTCGCTTTTCTCCCTTTAATTTCGCTTGATATTATCCTCTAACTTAAATAAGTTAATTAGCACGCAGATTATTGCAGATATATGTTCAGGAAAATTCCCATGCTATCAGACCATTTTTTCTCAGAGTTTCTACTCTGGATTGGCAACGAAATCTCCGCCTCTACATTCTTTTAGGTAATTTAATCCTCGAACCTGCCCTGTCATTTCTAATTCATTGCGATATACAGGGTCATGCCACCCTTCTATGTCAATTGTCCCTTTGTACTTTGCCTGACGTAAAATAGTGATAATGTCTGTCCAATTACTGTCACCAAAGCCCGGAGTACGATGCCAGACAAATTCTTTGGGTCCATGGATGCCGTATTCTTTAATAATGTCCCAGGCAATTGTTGCATCCTTACCATGCACATGGAAAACCTTATCTGCCCACTCACGAAGTTGAGGGAGGGGGTCAATAAGGCTGACCATTTGATGGCAGGGCTCCCACTCAAGCCCTATATTATCCATAGGCAAAATGTCAAACATCATCTGCCAGGCAGTAGGGTTATGGGCGATATTGAAGTCACCGCTTTCCCAGGTTCCTCCCATATCACAGTTTTCAAAAGCAAGGCGCACACCTTTGTCCTGAGCCCTCTTTGCCAGAGGCTCAAATACCTCTTTATACTTAGAAAGGGACTTGTCTATCGATTCTCCACGAATTCTGCCCGTGAAGCCAACCACCATATCAGCATTAAACAACTTAACGTGCTCGATCAGTTCCTCCCATGCCTTGCGCGTCTCTAAATCAGCAGGTTTATCCTCGAGGGGATTGCCGTAGATTCCAAGAGAACTTATTACGGCATTACTAGCGGCGATAACTTCGTTAACTTCCTTTGCCATTTGTTTTAAATCAACATTACCGACAGCTCCCCAGAAAGTGAGGGAAAAGCTTTCGAATCCATAAGGTAAAATCTGTTTGATGTAATTGGCAGGATTACTAGCTTTACCTACCGAAACCAATGTTCCTATAGGTATACCAATATTCTTAGATTCTTCACTCATTCTAGTACCTCCTCAATGTATTTGTTTTTTCTCATAGTACATCGCTAATGCCCTAATCTAGCTCCTTTTCCAGCAACGGCATAAGTTCTTCTATTATGATTCTTACACCTTAACAGGATCAAAACCCAGTTTATACCATTCGTTGGGATTATTAAATAGCCAATCCACCGCTATTTTTGTCCCCTGCTTCTCCGTCAGCCAGCCCATATCTACAACTTCGGCAAGTCCTGCTGCTATGGCATCTTTGGCAATAAGCAGATGACAGACTGCGTACTCGGGTACATCCCCATAATCACCCCCAAATCCATGAATTTTACTATGAGGCACAGCAGTAATTGAATTAGCAAACAGTCTCTTAGCATAATAGGCATCAATAATATTGAGCCAGCAAGCATCGATGTGGACATTTGGATAATTCTTAGCTAGAAAAAGAATCTCACCGTCATAGGGCCAGTTACCGTGGAAGAGGTCAAATCTTACCTCGCGATGCATCTCCGGCACTGAGGTAAGAAGGACGGCATTGGTCTTGCTAATCTCGTTTCTGATGCCTGCCATATGACCGGTATGAATCTGGACAAAAAAGTCAAGGTCGCGCGCCATTCGCATAAATTGATGAAATAAGTAATCGGACAGTGGAGTTAGTTCTGGAAAGCCGATTGAAAATCTTGGATTCTCCATTATTTTGTTGAATACTTGTTCCGCTTCTGCACGGGTGGCGTTAGAGAACCTTATGGGACGACCGTAAGCGGATTGGTCCTTCATTCCAATGGTTCCGCGTTTCTTCATTTGGAAAAATATCTGGCGGCAGGTATCTACATACTCATCAAGCGAGGTAACTTTCCTGTCCAGAATATCAGCAATTTTCTGGATAGCTTCGTACCTACCAATTTGGTGAAAATCTGGCAGAGGAACGAGCATTCGGTCGCGACCTGGCAGTTTGTATTTGCCTTGAACGTATTCCTTCAAATCAATCCATATATTAACCAGTCTGCATACAATATGCGCATCATCGAGTATTTTATCATAAACCTTCTCATCCTTGAGCTTTAAGAGCCTTTTGCCAATGCGCATAAGTGACTCAAGGTTCATCTCGCTTTCGCCATAGAACTTTTCCATAACGAGTTTGGTTACCCGTGCATACGAAGTATGTTCAGTTGCTTCCCATAACTTTTGAAATAGGGGCCACTTCTGTTTGGTAGATACTGAGGGATCATTCAACATCTTCATATGCGGCTCGGCTCCAGCAGATATTAAATCAGACTGCACATATCCTTGAATTAACGATGTAATTGGCTCCTTATACTCTGGTGCGAACCGATACCCTGCAGTATGCTCATGGCAGTCAATTACAGGAATCCCATCGATAGCTTCTCTAATAGACCTAAAAGCATCAGATTTGCTTAACATGTACCCTCCTCCTAAGATATTTTGAAAAGGAAACGCTCTGGCAAAGGTCAATCTATTCTATTATAAGTCTTTTTCTATATTTATCAATAGCCAGCACCGAGGGCTGGTGGCCAGTGAAGATTATATTAGATTTGGCTTAGATTTTTGCATGACTTAATGCGTTGATTGACTATTTCCCTAGATGAGATAATATGACTGCGTGTTACCAACGTCGCACAGTGAGGTGAAATAAATGATAGGATGGGTGTTACTAGGAATCGTGATTGTAATGGTTGTAGGTATAGCAATATGGATGATTGCTATTTACAACAAATTGGTGGGTCTTAAATTTCGAGTTGGGCAAGCTTGGTCGGACGTCGATGTACAGCTCAAAAGAAGGTATGATTTGGTCCCTAATCTGGTAGAAACGGTAAAAGGATACGCCTCGCATGAGAAGAAGACCCTGGAGGAAGTAACAAAAGCCAGGAGCATGGCCATGCAGGTGAGGGAGCCTGGTCAAAAAAAAGGTGAGGCAGAGAATTTTCTTTCCTCGACGCTGAAGAGTCTATTCGCTATATCCGAAAGTTACCCTGACCTCAAAGCTAACCAAAACTTCATGGGCTTGCAGTCGACATTGTCAAAACTGGAAGAGGATATCCAGCTTTCTCGCAGATACTACAACGCAGTAGTCAGGGATATGAACATAATGACCGAAGCTTTCCCCAGCAACTTAGTTGCAGGGCGATTCGGATTCAAGAGGGCTGAATACTTTTTACTTCCCTCAGAATCAGAAAGAGATGTAGTCAAGGTAAAGTTCTAATCAAAGCAAGAAGGGAGGGCAGATGAAGAAGACAAATAAGTTCATTGGCCTGAGTTGTCTTTTACTGGTCTGTTTATTCACGTCCAGAGCCTGGGGCTGGACAATTGATAGCTTCACCTCCGAGATAACCCTTGGCAAGGACAGTACTCTTACCGTCAATGAAGATATCACTGTAGATTTTCAATCGGAAGCTAAACACGGAATCTACCGGGACATTCCCGTCAGGTACAAGAGAGGAGCTGTCAACTACAATCTTCGCCTAAAAGTTATTTCAGTAACCGATGAAAATGGAACTGAGCGCCCCTATGAAACGTCCAGAAAGGGAGCTTACCTGAGCACAAAAATCGGTGACCCTTCTCGCTATCTTCGAGGAATTCAAACCTATAACATTTCTTACCAGGTTGAGCGTGGTATCAACTATTTCGATGACCATGATGAGCTCTACTGGAATGTGACCGGGGATGAGTGGGATGTCAGCATCGGTGAGGCAAGAGCCTTGATTTATTTTCCCGATGAAATTGACAAAGAAGAGATAACATGGAAGAGTTTTACTGGTCCCAGGGGATCGACGAGTTCCAGGGCCCGAGTTTATTGGCAGGGTCCACGGCTGGTGGCCAGTCTGGATAATATAGGACCAAGGGAAGGCCTGACCATTGTTATTTCTCTTCCCAAAGGGCACCTGGTTGAACCCAGCATCTTCCTTCGCATCTCTTGGCTAATTCAGGACAATGGATTCTTTCTTGTTCCGGTGATAGCCTTCCTCCTGATGTTCCTGCTCTGGTTCACGCGTGGCAGAAACCCTAAGGTCGAGCGTTCGATAATGGTCAAATATCATCCCCCTTCGGAGCTTACCCCTTCGGAGGCAGGCACCTTAATGGATGAGCGAGTCGACCTAACCGATATCACCGCCATGGTCATTGACCTTGCGGTAAGAGGCTATATGAAGATTAAGCAGACGGAATCAACCAAGCTGCTTTTTATGTCCAAAAAAGATTACCACTTTACTCTTCTGAAAAAGGATTACGCTAGCGACCGCGATTTGAAAAAACACGAACTGTCATTTCTGATGGGAATCTTTGAAAGCGGAAAAACGGAAGTGGCTCTTTCTTCTTTGAAAAACAAATTTCACCTTCATCTTCCGTCCATCAGGAACTCCCTCTATCAAGGACTGACAAAAAATGGCTATTTTTCTGGTCGTCCCGATAAGATGAGAAAAGCCTATATGGGTTTCGGCGTGCTGCTGATAATAGGTGGTATTTTCTTGACCCGTTCCTTTGGCAGGCTGGATCTGATGATAGCCTTTCCTCTTTCAGGAGCTATCCTCATAGCTTTTTCCTTCATAATGCCCCGACTGAGTGTAAAAGGTGTACTGATGCTTAATGAATTACTTGGTCTGAAGGAGTTCATCAACAGGGCCGAGAAAGACCGTTTGGAAAGACTATCCAAGGAAGACCCTACGATATTCGATCGAATTCTCCCCTATGCCATGGTAATGGGAGTAGCTGATGAATGGGCAGAGTCTTTCAAGGATTTGTATAGAGAACCACCCGGCTGGTATCAATCTTCAGCCTGGCCAGTAACTGGATTCTATACTGCACTTCTGGTAGCAGACCTGGGCGAAGGGCTGCGAACCATGGGTACTACGTTCTCATCCTCGCCATCGCGAACCTCGGCAGCATCGGGAGGCAGCGGTTTCAGCGGAGGATTTAGTGGTGGAGGCTTTGGAGGGGGGGGAGGAGGATCGTGGTAAAGGAGATTACCTGGCCTGGGCTGAGTTTGGAAGACTTCTAAAGGGGGAAGAATACTCTTATGTTTTCATCTCCCAGGGTTGTTTCGTATCCCGCTTTATTCAACTCATCCATTGATAATCTCAACCAATACCCGAAAGAGCCGCGACTTACAATATCTGGATTCATAGAATCTGCATCAGAACCTCTCTCTCTTTTGGCAACCTTCATCAGTATGTTCTTTGAGGTCCAGTAATCTAGAGCGATTGGATCAATACTGGCTGCAATCATATTATTTTCCACAGCTTGCGAATATGAAACCCCGGGTCCAGATACTGGACTTATCCATATAGCGTCTAAGATGTTCAAAACCGGCATTCTCGTCTCTGCCATCTGTGTTCCCATTCCTCCCAGTCCAACGCTCCTGTGGGAGGTATGTTTTGTGAGTTTGTCGGAAACTACCCCCATGTAATGCTTGACAGCCGCCGTAACCCCATAGATACTATGGGGTTTTAGGACAGGCACGTTAAGCACTTTCAGTTTCTCACTGTCATAAGTTTTTCTTGCCTCGTCCCAAATTCCCTTCTTGAAACTAATATATGTTCCAAATTCTGTTTTGAACTTTGGATAGCTGATTTGAATTTTAGTTCTGGGAGAAGGAGTGGAATCCAGGATATAGCCGTCTTGCAGGTCTCCTTCTGAATATTCTCCTACTCTGTTTTCGGTAATCCTATCCCACAGATAAACTGAAGCCCGGTAGCTGTCAGAAAACATGTCGACAACTTTCTGTATTGACTGAGACCTATCCCGGGCATTATTCTCATTCCAATCCAAATTGCCTCCTCTTCCCTTAGCTCCGAATTGAGCTTGTCCGTTATCGGCCACCACAATCTCACCAGCAAAACCGTCAGGGTGCTCAATAATAGCTTCGATGATTGACTTGACTAAATCAGTGTTTGTTCCACCACGTTGATCCCATTGACTATTGACCTTTATGATGATAAGGTCATCTTTGGCAATAAGCCCATGGGTGCCATTTCCAGCGTCTTTCCCCTCTCGTTTATAGAAATTCAACCCTTGTTGTTCCATCACAGTAATTAGCTTTTTAAGACCGTCGTCTGTTCCATCGGTATTCTCCAGGACGAACAAGTCCGAGGAAACCCCTTGAAGAGACTGCATTTTCTCTTGCTCCTTTCCAGCCAGGATACTCTGAGATGTACTGCTACCGCTGGTAAGAATTTTGAAAGTAAATATGGCAAAAAAAAGTAGCAATACTATGCCTAATCCCCAAAATATCCTTTTTGAATTGGAGTGCTTCTGTGGTTCGCTGCCGGTCAATCCCAGGAAGAGAGGAAGCACGAAAAGAGTCAACCAAGAGCCTGCGTTTGCCGCAGCTACCTTTTGACATGGATAGACTGCTCTTGCAGGCTTTGTGCCTGTCCTCACAACAAGCCAGGTTAGACTTAGCAGGCCAAATAAAAAATAGCAATTGAATAGCTTTTCCAGGAGTCTCTTTATTCCGCTGGCTCTATGCTGATGATTTTTTCTAGCTTTTCTCATATAACTACGTATCCTGAGTATTTTCAGAGTATTCTTAGAGGTGTCTTCCTGAGGAGCGTCGACATTTCTTCTCTGCCATCCTGGGGATAACCTAACCCAAATCTCAGCACGTGTCAATCTGGTTTTGGAGGGATGCAGTATGAAGGAATTAGGAATACTCAGCGTATTTGGCAATAGGTCTTCAGGTTGCCAGTTTAATTCTTCTCTTGGTCTTTTGTTGTTGTATCCCCGGTGAGCTCGCTAGGATATGTTCCATAGGTCTATCAGTTTCTCTCTACTAAGTAGAGCGTAGTCCCTGTCCCTGGAAAACACCTCCAAAGTTATTGTTCCATTGTAATACTTCTTTAGAATCTTTATTGTCCTTCTCCAGTCTATGCTGCCGGCTCCCATGGGTAGGTGTAGATCTCTCATTTTATCATTATCATTAAGATGAACATGTTTTAGTTTTTGATGAAACTCCTTGATGAATTGTTCTGGTTTTCTGCCGAATAAGCTGGCATGACCGATGTCCAGATGAAAGAGCAGCTCCGGCACCTGACTCAAAATCGCGGAAACGTTTTCAAGATTATCCTTCTGGGTATCTGTTGGTTCGTACATTAATTTGAGGTTGTATTCTTTTGCTTCTCTTATAAGTTCTCTAAGAGACGTCACCTGGAATGCTATTCCTTCCTTTGCTGAGAAAATTCCTGTTGGCCAATTGGCATGAATGGTAACCGAGTGAACTCCGAGTCTATTAAAGACTGTGAGATATCTAATTATCTCGCTAATGGCCGATTTTCGTATAGAATCAATGGGGGAACCTATTGGTAGATAACAGGCTGTATGTCCGACTACCTCTAATCCATGTTCCTCTAATAGATTTCTGACCTTTTTAACATCAATCCTTTCCGGGACTGCTTGGTCCTCTTCCAGGAATAGGTCAATAAAATCGAATTTGTTTTTGCCGACCCACTCAATCTCTTCCAGTATGTCTCTTTTGGGGTTATTGGGGAATCCAACCTTCACTGTACATCTCCACGTGCATATGTCTTTTGACAAGTACCCCCAGATTCATCTATCTCAAACCTCATTTTCTTCTTGGGTACGACCCAGCCTAACCCAAATCTCAGCAGTTGTCAATCTTATGCTCGATGTGATGTGTCCACCCCTATATTGCAGCCGGAATGACAACAATGGTCACAATTTGATCACAAAAGGGTAAGGCGGGGAAAGTGAGTGAAAGGGGTGGGGCTTGAGGTAAGTTCAGCCTAACTTATCTCTCCTGTTCTGGCTACCAGGTATAGTTTATTCACAAGTCCTTCCAGGGATATATCTTTCTTGATGAATTCTCCTACAGTCCTTCCTCTATCTAGAACAACAAATCTATCTGCAACCGGGTATACGTGATATATATTATGAGTTATGAAAATACAGGATTTTCCCTGCTCTTTTATCCCTTTTACAAAATTCAGCACCTTTTTTGTCTCTGAAAGCGATAAACCCATAGTAGGCTCGTCCAGAATAATCAACTTGGCATTGAAATGTAAAGCCCTGGCTATTGCCACGCCTTGTTTTTCTCCTCCGGATAATCTTCCCACAATCGAATCAGGTGTAAGGCCTGCCGCGGTAAATCCTATTACTTCTTTTAATATTCTCTCCGTCTCTTTTTTTGCCTTTTTTACCTCGAGGAAACCAAAGCGAGTTATCATTTCTCTACCCATAAAAATATTCTTCCATAATGCTTGCTGCTCTCCTAAGGCTCTTTCCTGATAGACAGTTTCAATACCCAATTCACGAGCCCTTTCTACAGAATGGTATGTTATTTCCTCTCCTTCAAAATATATTCTTCCTTTACCGGGAGGGTGAACTCCGGTGAGGATTTTTATCAATGTTGATTTACCAGCGCCATTATCGCCTATCAAACCAACGACTTCATTATATCCCACTTCAAAATTCTCTTCTTTTAAGGCAGCCACCTCTCCAAAATATTTAGAGATATTTACCATTCGTACTAATTTCTCATTCTCTACCTGCATTGAATTCCTCCTTAATTGTTCACCTTTCTCTTCTCAAAATCGAATGAATGGAAACAGAAATAACTATGAGCAAACCATAGATCAGGTTGGTCCAATATCCTGAAAGTCCTACGCTGATGATTCCAGTTTCTAAAGACCCTATGATAATACTTCCAATAAGGGTTCCGAAAATAGTCCCCATTCCCCCGAAAACCGAGGTTCCCCCCAGGAAGACTGAGGCTAATGTTCCGAGAAGATATCCTTCTCCTGTTGTGGCCCAGTAATATGACATTTCCAAATCAAGCAGTATTCCAGCAAAAGCAGCAAAGAACCCTAATTGGGCAAAGACGAGTATTTTCACCCTATTTACAGGTATACCCATCATCCTGGCACTTTCTATGTTATCTCCGGTAAAGAATACATGAGTGCCAAATTTATGTCGATTCAAAATCAACCAGAAGAAAAAAGCTATTCCAACAGCCCACAGCGCCTGAGCCGGAATAACACCTCCTATCCTACCTACTAAACTCTCAAATAAGACTGTTCCTCTCAGAGGTAACAGCGTTATCCCGCCCGCTGAACTGAAGACTAAAACCAATCCCCTCCAGAGAAACATTGTCCCTATAGTTACTATTAATGAGGGAATACCGACTTTCGCTACCAATATGCCATTCAGGAATCCGGCCAGTAAACCTGTAAGCAAAGAGACTGCCAGAGCCAGGATAGGATTTCCGGTTGAGGCGGACAAACTGGCAAATATCCATGCGGAAAATCCCATTATCGAAGGAAAGGAAAGGTCTATTTCTTTACAAATAATCACAGGTGTTAAGGCTAAAGCCATGATAGTCATAAAGGGAATGGTAGACATAAAAGAATAGTACATATCGGGAGCAAGAAAAATCTTGGGAGCTCCAATAATAAATGAGGCAAACAGTGCTACAAGAATTGCAAATATACTCCACTGCAATTTGAGTTCACTTAGTTTCAGATAATGTTTTAGTCTTTCTATTCCTTCCTTCATACGCTATCTAGCCTCTTCTCCTTAAAATTGTATGAATCCCAACAGAAATAACTATGATTAAACCATAGAACACCTGGGTCCAAAACCCCATAAGCCCTACACTAATAATTCCAGCCTCCAAAGACCCTATGATAATAGCTCCAATAAAGGTCCCGAAAATAGTCCCCATCCCTCCGAAAGCTGAGTTCCCCCCCAGAAAAACTGCCGCTATTGTGGGGAGAAGAAACCCTTGTCCCGTTGTGGGCCAATGGTATAACGCTTCAAGAACAATCAGTATTCCAGCAAAAGCAGCGAAGAATCCTAATTGGGCAAAGACGAGTATTCTCACTCTATTCACAGGTATACCCATCATCCTGGCACTTTCTATGTTATCTCCGGTAAAAAATATATGAGTGCCAAATTTATGTCGATTCAAAATCAACCAGAAGAAGAAAGCTATTCCAACAGCCCATAATGCCTGAGCTGGAACAACACCGCCTATCCTACCTACCAAACTATTGAACAAGATTGTTCCTTTTAGAGGTACCAGCGTTTTTCCCACTCCTCCACTGAAGATCATAATCATTCCCCTCCAAAAAAACATTGTTCCTATGGTTGCTATTAATGAGGGAACACCGACTTTTACAACTAATATGCCATTCAAAAGTCCGGCCAGAAAACCTGTAAGCAAAGAGACTACCAGAGCCAGGATAGGATTTCCGGTTGAGGCGGATAAACTTGTAAACATCCATGCGGAAAATCCCAATATGGAGGGGAAGGAAAGGTCCATCTCTTTACAAATAATTACAGGTGTCAAAGCCACAGCCAGGATAGCCATAAAGGGGATGATGGACATAAAAGAATAGTAAATTCTAAAACTAAGAAAAACTCTCGGATTTCCAATCATAAACGCCGTAAACATTATTACAAGAATTGCAAACATACTCCACTGCAATCTAAATTCATTTAGCTTCAGATAAACTTTTAGTGTATTTATCTTTTCCCTTTTTTCCTTTTTTATGATTAGACTCCTGACTTACCTTCTAAATTCTTCGGAACGCAGCAACTTCTCCAGAATGAAGAGAAATTACTGCGTTCCTTTTTCAGTCACCTCGCAAGCAATTCACTAAATTACCTGATTCCTACCTCGGCTAATGCAGCAACAGCTTCAACATTGGACGCATCTACTATTCCAGACCCGGTATTGATGTGAAGACCGGCAAAGCCATATTTCTTAGTCAAACAAATTTGAACAATCGGTAGATATCCCTGGAGATATGGCTGCTGATCATGTACAGCTGCGGTATACCCGTTTCTAATAGCCTCTACTGACGCTGCACTAAGGTCAAATCCTGCACCCATTATTTCTCCTGGCTTCACACCCGCTGTTTTGAAGTACATTTCTAGTGCGCCGGTCAGTCCTCCGTGGTCAGTTATGATTAGTCTAAGATCAGGATGAGCTGCTATGTATCCTGCCACAACTGGTGCACCCAAAGGTGGGTCAGCATTCACTGCATCTGAAATTTCTAAATAGTCAACTATTACCCCTGCTTCCTCCAGGCCATCTATGCAACCTTTCGACCTTAGTCCGCGCGTTGGTTGTGAGAGAAGTCCATAAACTAAAGCCCTATCCCCATCTGCCAGGCCAAGGAGTCTAGCGGTGTATCTAGCTAACATAAGGCCAGATGCATACAGCTCCTGACCAACATAACCAAAGCCCACTGAAGTATATTTGGCTTCAATACGAGGAAGATCCGTGTTCTGGCTCGTTACTATGATTCCTTTGGCAATAGCTTGGTCAACTAAGAGTTCGAATGCATCATCCCCTGGGTGTCCCATGATAGCAATTCCGTCAGGACTTGCAGCCATGGCACTTTTAAAGTCCGCAATCATTTTTGGATTGTTCCAGTTCGACCATACGTAGGTCACGTCAGCTCCCAAATCATAT
>SDBT01004262.1_pt1 | contig 24349 bp, 22 predicted proteins | sample 2277101 | NCBI WGS metagenome assembly SDBT01 (sample SAMN10404973, study PRJNA504765) | marine sediment metagenome | isolation source: marine sediment core GS10_PC15, 103 cmbsf | place: Arctic Ocean: Southern Knipovich Ridge | collected 2010 | reverse complement strand
GTGACTGTGAATGCAGTCTCATAACGCGTTTTAGTGTATTGCTGCACCATCATTGGAACATTCAAGCGATCCAGTTGTTCACCTTCCATGGGTAGACAAATCATGCAACGCGCATGGGTGCTCATAAAGGTAATGACTTCTGGCGTAATTTTTTCTGCAGCAATCACAATATCGCCTTCATTTTCACGATCTTCATCATCGACTAGTACAATCATATCGCCACAGCGGATTGCTTCAATCGCTTCTGGAATGCTGGCAAAGTTAGGCATGGTTCAGCTCCTGTTGAGACATGTTATGCGTTACAATTTTAGCGATCATGTCAAATTCAATATTGACTATCGCGTTGGTTTGTAGGGTTTTTAAGTTAGTAATTTCTAAAGTATGAGGGATCAACATAACACTAAAACCGTCTGCTGAAACTCGATTAAGTGTCAAGCTAACACCGTTGACGCAGACACTGCCTTTGGGGATCAGTAAACCTTGGTGCTTGGAGTGAATGCCAGTAAAAGTATATTCAAAATAGTCGCCTTGCGGGTTTATGCCAGCGAGTTGTGCTGTGGTATCTACGTGACCCGAAACCATATGGCCGCCAAAACGGTCGTTAGCTCGCATAGCACGTTCTAAATTAACCTGTTGTTTATTCGTGAAATCAGCAGCCGTTGTAACAGCCAGTGTCTCAGGTGATATCTCACAATCAAAACTGTTTTGATTAATTGCCATCAAGGTTAAACAAATGCCATCAACGGCAATACTTTCGCCTAAAGCCAGATCCGTGAATTGACTCTTAAGGGTGATACAGCGTCCTTTGTCGTGAGTGTTCACAAGAAGCACTTCACCACAGTGATTAATAATACCCGTAAACATAGTTTACTCCTGAAACTGGTTTTCGCAGATCATGTCATCACCCACTTGAAACCATCGTTGTGACTGTGTCTGTTTCGTTAAATCAATTGCTTGAGTAAATGCTGCAGTAGCTCGAGAGCCGATAACTTTAGGCGCCACTGCAAGCAATAAACAATTTAGTGCTTTTTGCTGCAACAAATGTTGTAAACAATGCCCACCTGCTTCAAGCCAAACGTAATGCATCCCACGCTGGCCGATTATAGCAAATATTTGGTCAAATTGCAGTATATGCTGCTCCGCTTTTAAAGGGATACAGTCGCGACCTAAAGCTTGATAGGCTTCAACGCGTTCAGGGCTACAATTCTCATTATGGAACGCAGTGATCGACGTTGTTGTTTGATCGATCTGGTAAGCACCTGCTAAGACTAAATCTGGATCGAGAATGAATAACGGTTTGGGGCAGCTCATCTCAGGCAAGCGGACATTAAATTGTGGATCATCGTTTTTTATCGTCGTTGCAGTGGTAAACAAGGCATCGGCTTGGCGACGTTGTGAATGCGTATACTGCTGAAATGCCTTGCCAGTTAAAGTCAAGGCTTGACCTTCAGGACCGGCAATTTTACCGTCTAGGCTCAATGCAAGTTTAGCGGTGATCCAAGGTTTATGAGTCGCACACCAGTAGCGATAATATCGATAGAATAAATCAATTTCAGGCAAGCTATGTTGATCACACTGTATGCCAGCCGCAAGCAGCGTCTCACATCCAGCACCGGCAACATTTGGGTTGGGATCTGCAAATGCATAGATTACGTGTTTTATTCCCGCGTTTATAATCGCTAATGTACAAGGTGGCGTTTTACCCTGGTGATTACAAGGCTCTAAGGTGACATACAGCGTAGCACCGCGCGCAGATTTGCCGGCGTGTTGCAGGGCTACTGCTTCCGCATGCGCCGTCCCCGGGCCTTTATGCACACCTTCGGCGATGACTTGATCCTCACACACTATCAAGGCAGCCACGCTAGGATTGGGCGCACAAAAACCGAGTTGGGTTTGCGCTAAATCTAAAGCTTGTTGTAAAAATTGAGTGTGCACGCTGAGTTGGTATATATAGTCATTGAATGTGTTTTCAGCACAATACCTTGTCTTTAGCTCGAGTGCAATTGGGTTTTTTAGGATTATAGGAGCAGCTCGAAAACGTCAGCAGAACTATTCAAAAGCATTGATACCGGTAATATGTTTACCGAGCACTAAAGTATGAATATTGTCGGTGCCTTCGTAAGTCAACACCGACTCGAGATTGTTCATGTGTCTGATCACATGGTATTCCAGGCTAATGCCATTTGCGCCTAAAATGTTACGAGCTTGCCTGGCGATTTTAATGGCTTCTCGGCAGGCATTGCGCTTAGCTAAGGAGATCATCACCGGGGAAGCTGAATCGGTTTGTTTGAGTTTACCCAATTGTAAATTCAAGCACTGTGCTTTAGTGATTTCAGTTAACATATCGGCAAAATCAGCCTGAATTAATTGAAACGATGCAATAGGTTTAGCAAACTGTTTGCGTGTTTTTGCATAGTCTAAAGTCAGCTCGTAACAGGCCATAGCAGCGCCAATTGCACCCCAGGCGATACCATAGCGAGCTTCTGATAAACAACTCAATGGCGCTTTTAAACCAATATCACTCCCGGGTAGTAAGTTTGCATCGGGCACAAAACAATTTTCAAAAACTAATTCTCCCGTAACTGAAGCGCGCAGTGAAAGTTTATGTTTGATTTCATTTGAGCTAAAACCTTGGAAGTCTTTTTCTACGATAAAACCTCTAACGCCATTATCGGTGCGAGCCCAGACGATAGCCAGATCCGCAATAGTGGCGTTGGTGATCCAGAGTTTACTGCCGTTGAGTTGCCAGCCCCCTTCAACTTTTTTGGCAGTCGTTTTCATGCTGGCAGGATCAGAGCCGGAATCAGGCTCAGTTAAACCGAAACACCCAATTAATTCAGCTCGCGCCATTTTTTTTAAAAAATTGTCTTTTTGTTGATCTGAACCAAATTGAAAGATTGGGTACATGCATAAAGAGTTTTGAACCGATACAAAACTGCGTAAGCCACTGTCACCGCGTTCTAACTCTTGGCAGGCTAAGCCGTAACTAATATAACTCGCTTCACTGCCACCGTATTGGGCTGGCAGAGTCATGCCTAATAACCCTAAGGCGGCAACATCTGTGATCAAGCTCGTGGGGAATTCACCTGCTTCATAGGCTTGTTCCATTAAAGGGGTGACTTTATCATCAACAAATCGACGTACAGTTTCGCGGATTAATAATTCTTCTTGAGAGTATTGTTCATCAAGCTTAAACAGATCTTCCATGACTAGTCCTTTACTATCCTTAGGTTAACTCGATACTACCGAATTCTATTTCGTTTCGCAAAGTCGCAAACATTCCGTAATAATATCATCACGGCTGGGTAATACATATTGGCAGGCGTCACCCAATGGAATAAAACTATCTAAACCTGTTAGGCGGGTGATCGTGGGTAGAGGTGTTAGTGACTCAAGCAATCCAGTCATTAATCCTTCACTCAGTGAGCCTGTACGCCGGGTTTCGTCAACGATTAAGATCCGCTTGCAATTTTCCACAGCTTTAATCATTGCTGGCCAAGGTAATGGGGCTAACCAGCGCAGATCGATAACTTTAATATTCAGCTGATGTTGATCTGATAAAACTGCCTGTGCTTGTCGTGAGAGATAGTATCCGTTTGCAAAACTGATAATGGCAAGCTCAGTACTTTCACCGTGAACGTTTATTTCATCTAAGTCGATCATTTCATTAGGATCAGGATAATTGCTTAACCAAAGGTTATCAAAATCAGCGGTTAAGTCTTTTGTCATATACAAAGCAATGGGTTCGAGAAATACCACAACACGTCCTTGCTCATAGGCGAGTTTGACACAAGTTCGAAGCATTCTTGCAGCATCACTACCGTTTGATGGACAGGCAATAATAACTCCTGGAATATCGCGTAACACAGCAATGGAATTATCATTATGAAAATGTCCGCCAAAGCCTTTTTGATACGCTAAACCGGGTATGCGCACTACCATAGGATTGCTGTATTGCCCATTTGAAAAAAACGATAAGGTAGCTGCTTCACCGCGCAATTGATCTTCAGCATTATGAAAATAAGCTAAAAATTGAATTTCAGGTATCGGCAAGAGATCATTATGAGCGAAGCCGATTGCGGTACCAAGAATTGTTGTCTCATCGAGAAGAGAATCAAAGACTCTCTTGGAGCCAAATGTGGCTTGTAAATTAGCCGTCACATGATAGACACCACCTTTGCGTCCTACATCTTCGCCAAAAATAATCGCGTTAGGATATTGTAGCAATAAGTCCATTAAGGCTAAATTGATCGACTGATTTAAATTACGTGGCAACGAAAATTGTTTATGGAATTTCGCAAAATGCTGTTCACGTTCGGCTTTAAGTGGAAGCGGTCTAGGGATGACTTTTCGTGGCAGGGGAATAATTGAAGTCATAATTTGTTTAGCATTGCCTAGTTTAGGCAGGTTGATAATATCATTAGCCTGTTTATCTATGCTTGTTGCTATCTCAGCAACCTTATCAAGTAATTCTTGAGAAGATGCGAGTTTATTCTCAATTAAGATCCTTGCCGTATGCAACAGTGGGTCATCAGCGATATCAGATTCAATATCAGGAATCTCACGGTATTCTGTCTCAATATCCGAGCCTGCATGTCCTAGTAAACGTTTACATTGCATGTGTAGAAACACGGGTTTTTTATCGGTGCGTGAGATGTGTTCGGCTTGTTTAGCACCACGATAGACATCACATACATTCAATCCATCTACAGCGATATAATGCAAGCCCAAACGCTGTTGAAAGTTCTCACTGATCCAGCCTGTGGGGGTTGGTACAGAAATACCTAAACCATTGTCTTCACAAATAAAAATTAGTGGGAGGGGAAAATGTTGGTACTGGAGATTTTGTGCAGTATTAAATGCTGTTTGTGCGCTCGCATGATTAACAGACGCATCACCAAAACTGCAAATAATAATACTGTCATGCGGGCACTTTCCAGAAACATTTAAGGCTTTGCTTCTGCTGATAGCCATGGCTGCACCAACGGCTTTTGGTAAATGCGATGCAATAGTGCTTGTTTGCGGCGGAATAAAACACTCAACACTCCCTAACACCTTATGTCGTCCACCGGAAATGGGATCCGATGCACTGGCGACTAATGATTTGATAATGTCAGCGACAGCATCTTTAATTCCAGCCCTTTTATAGCGTTGTAACATAAATGCTGCGCTTCGGTAATGTAAAAATGCCATATCGTTCTGGCGAAACACTTGCCCAAACACAGCATTACCTTCGTGTCCAGAACTGCCGATGGTATAAAACCCTTGATTTTCACGACGAAGCTTTCGCGCAAGGTTATCTAAACAACGGCTCTCCCATTGGCTTTCGAATATGTTTAATAAGATCGTTGGCTCTACATCAATATCCGCTAAGCTTGTGGCGCTATGAGCGTTAGGGAAATCTTGCTCGCGGAGGCGATCGAAAAATGTTTGTTGTAGATCAGGAATGATTCCACTCATACAATTTCATGTGTTCCATGTAAGTTTAGGATCAGTTCGGCTTCTGGTTTCGTTAATTGGCAGATCTTTACAATCTCTTCTAAACTGGCACCTTGGTTCGCCATTTTCACTGCTTGTTGATAGGCAGTATCAATTGATTGATTATCCTCAAGCGAATCTTGCCGATGTTCAATATGATTAAATTGCTGTTCAATCACTGCAAAGCGTTTGCTAATCGTCACATCTGCTTGTTGTAAGCGTTGAAGGTTTTGTTGGAGTTGAGTTAATTGTTGTTGCAGCGAATGGAGTTCTAACTGACAACTCAGAAGTTGCTTACGTGTCATCAACCATAACACTATAACCCCCATTAACATTAACATTGGCACTGCAATACTGGCAAGAATAATCATAGCGTTACCTCATGGTAATGTTAATGAATCCACATTTCACCTCATGGTAAACGATCAGGTAAACGAGCATTTACGCGTGCCATAGCTTGGCTATGAATTTGACACACACGAGATTCGCTAACTTCCAAGATCTCACCAATTTCTTTTAAGTTTAGTTCTTCTTCATAATACAGTGATAACACTAAACGCTCGCGTTCTGGTAATCCTGAAATGAGTTCTGCAATTTTCGAGTTAGTGTCATCGCGTATCACATTTTCTAACGGGCCAGAGATATGTGCAGCGAAGCCACTACTAAACATATCTTCTGATAAACCGATATCATCAAAACCAAATATTTGTCCTGAACTGGTATCTCGGACCAAATCATGGTACTCATCTAGGGTAACTCCCATTTGATCGGCCACTTCGTCAGCCTTAGCATCGCGCCCAAATCTGTTTTCAACATCACGAATTGCTTGTGAAATGGTTCGTGCATTACGATAAACTGAGCGCGGCAACCAATCTTGTTTACGAACATCATCTAACATCATGCCGCGGATTCTGATCCCTGCATAAGTCTGAAAACTTGCACCTTTGCTACTATCATACTTCTCAGCGGCTTGCAGTAAACCCATCATGCCTGATTGGATGAGATCGTCTAATTGAACGGATTTGGGCAATCGCGCGAGCAGATGATATGCAATTCGCTTAACCATCACTGCATGTTGTTCGACTATTTGTTCCATAGTTTGATTCTGCATATTTTCATAGGCTGTTACAGTTGTCACAGTTCACCTCATTGATTTAGTTGCACTAACTGTTCTAAGAAAAAACTGCTATGACCGACTTGTTCTTGATTATCTGGCCATTCACATACGCTTGTAGCAATTTTACAAAAAGCACGTGTTGCTTTTGCACTTGGATAGGCTTTAACAACTGCTTTTTGCTGCTTAACGGATTTACGCAGGCAATCGTCATAGGGTATTGCGCCCAAATAATCTAAGGTCACATCAAGGAATTGCTCAGTCACACGATATAATTTCGCAAACAATTCTCGACCTTCTTGAATACTTTGGATCATATTCGCTAACACATGAAATCGGTTCACACTATACTTTGAACTTAACACTTTAATTAATGCATAGGTATCAGTGATAGAACTTGGCTCATCGCAAACAACGACTATGACTTCTTGTGCTGCGCGGGTAAAATCTAATACGGTATTTGAAATGCCAGCTGCGGTATCGATAATTAACACATCCATTTCACTTGCAAACTGGTTAAACGCTTGAATAAAACCGGCGTGTTCTATCGATTTCAATTGCACCATTTGCTCTACCCCAGATGCTGCTGGGATGATCTTCAATCCAGCGGGTCCCTCGATGACAATGTCTTGTAATTCACACTCACCTTTTAATACATGGGATATATTACGCTTAGCATGCAAACCCAGCATGATATCGACATTAGCCAAACCCAAATCTGCATCTAATAACATTACACGCTGCTGTAACTGCAACAGTGCCAATGCCAAATTGACTGACACATTGGTTTTACCAACACCACCTTTGCCTGCCGTCACAGCAATGACTCGGATCGGTTTTGCAGCATCCATGCTACGCAAACCCACGGCTTGATCTTGCTTTAAAGGTTCACCTGACGGCATCACTTGCTCCTTGTGTAGAGAGATGAGATTGCGTTATCTCCTGTTGTAATAAAATCACTAGCGACTCACTGGTCGCAACTTGAATGTCTTCTGGCACACGCTGTCCCTGTGTAACATAGGCTATCGCTAGATTTTGTAATATAACCTTACTAATCACTTCACCTAAAGCGCCAGACTCATCTAATTTAGTTAAAATACATCCGCTTAACTCTGTGGTTCGATAACGCTGAATAATTTCATTTAGCGCCTGGGTTTGAATGTTACTCGCGAGCACCAAGCACGTTTTTATCTCTCTGTCTGCTTGTTGTAACTGTTGCAACTGCTCATTAATTTTAGGATCACGCTGACTCATGCCAGCTGTGTCAATTAAAATTAAGCGTTTGTGGCGTAACTTGTGTAGCATTGCAGATAAGTCATCACTGTTTTGTACTAGGTTAACGGGTACACCGAGGATTTTTCCGTAGGTTGCCAGTTGATCATGCGCAGCAATCCGATAGCTATCCATAGTCATTAAACCTAATTGCTCAGCACCGTGTAATTTAACATAGCGTGCGGCCAGTTTAACAATTGTTGTCGTCTTTCCGACGCCAGTAGGGCCAACTAATGCAACAACCCCACCCTCTTCTATTAGTTGTGCACCGAGTATCGGGATTTTTTTAGTGAAACCTGTCAAACACTGCTGCCAAAGTTTGGTGAAATTTTCTTGTGGGTTTAACGAGGTGACGATTCGCTCAACCAATGGTTCTGTTACCCCTAACTCTATCAAGCGTTCACCCAATTGAATTAGAACTGGGTGGTTCAGTTGTAATAATTTCGAGGCCCCACGTTGCAATTGTGCTTGTAGCAAACTGCGTAAGGCTCCAATTTCAGTTTTCATTTCACTAAAGCGATGATCTGCATTTCCGATATCATCTGCATTCTCAAGACTAGTTTGTCTTTGCTGCTCCTGTGCGAAAACATTTGCATCAAAATCCATTGCTGCAACCAGTTCAACACTATCACCGATTTTTTTATTTGAAATGATCACCGCGTCAGGCCCTAAGGTGTCGCGCACATCATTCATCGCGTGTCGAACATCTTTAGCCATAAAGCGTTTTATTTTCATTTTGTTCACCCTTCGTTTATATTGTTTTCTGCAATAATTGTTCCAATTCCGGTTGTAAAGTAATCGCGGTAATTTCTTCATCAGTCCCGTTAATGGATTGCACAATCAAGCGTCTTAATGCGACTCTTACCGCAGTTATTAACGCTTCAGGTTCTTTAGTACGCGTCGCAGTTTCAGCTAGAGTTTCCATGATGGTACATAGATCCGTAAAGTGTTGTCCTTTATTGTAATTGCTTTAGACGGTCTGCAGTACTTGCAACATCGGTTAAACGAATTCCAAATTTATCATTAACGACAACGACTTCTCCATGCGCGATCAATGTCCCGTTGACTTTTACATCTAAAGGTTCACCCGCTAATCTATCAAGTTCCACCACTGAGCCTTGGCTAAGTTGTAAAATATTTTTAATGTTGACAGACGTTCTGCCGATCTCAACGGATAAAGTAACAGGAATATCCATTAACAGATCTAAGTTCGATTGATTCCCGGCACTGCTCTGTGCTTCTAAATTATCAAATTGTGCTGCTTCAGTATTTTCGGCAACAGCATCGGCCGGGGCTTTCTCTGGTGTAGTATTTTTAGGTTCTTCAGTCATAATTAACTCCTAGGCCGTTGTGTTATCAATAATTGTTAAGGCACATTTATCATTCGAAATACCGTACTTGGCAGTAAACCGAGGTAATTCTTCAATGTACAATGTCACCGTTTCAGGAATCTCAAGCGGGATCACATCGCCAACTTTTATGTTGGACATTTCTCGCAAGGTCATTGTGGTTTGTGCCAGAGTAGAACTTAACATCAGCGGCACACTCATGACTTGCGTTTCCAAAGCGCTGATCCAGTTCGGGTCGATATCATCATCACTGTGTGCAGCACTAATATTTAATTGCTCACGTACCGGCTCTAGCATTGAGTAGGGTAAGGCCAATGCAAAAGTGCCTTTTTGGGTTTCACTAAACTGCGCTACAAAAGTTGAAATCAATAAAATGTCTGTTGGGGCGTTGACATTCACCATTTGCGGATTCATTTCATGAGCTACTGTTTCGAAGTCCAATTTCATGATTGGGCTCCAGGCTTCCTGCAGATCTTTAAACATTAACTCCATAACACTATCAACAATTCGTTGTTCTGAAATAGTAAATTCACGTTCTTCTAAATTCATTTTAAAACGTCCATCACCACCAAAATAATTTTCCACCAATGTGTAAACTAATTCAGGATCGAAAACAACTAAAGCTTTACCGCGCAAAGGGAGGATCCTGATTATGTTAATTGAAGACGGCGTTTTTAAACTGCTCATGTACTCGCTAAATTTTAAGATTTTTAAATCTTCGATCTTAATCTCTATCTCTTTCGACATTAAATTGTAAATACTAGCAATATATTTTTGTGCAAAGCGTTCATGGATCCGTTCCAGCACAGGAAATTGACCACGTACAACTCGTTCCTGACTTGTAAAGTCAATAACACGCGGCTCACTATCATCATCCTGAACAGTATTTTCATCATTTAACAAAGCATCCACTTCATCTTCAGATAAAACCTCTGGATCAGTTTGTGGTTTTTCAAGTTCTTCTTTATCGTTTTCTGCCATTTGAAATACTCGCACACGTTAGCTCTACAGCCTTCGAGCAAGTCCCGTGCCAAGCAAAAAATAGGGTTTTTATTACTATTATTCAATGAGTTATCGAGGGCCGCCTAAGTCGTGACAAAAACCTGTCAAGTAATTTACAGAGCAATGCGCCAGTAAATTGACAAGCAAATTTTCTAAGAATAATAATCAACTAAACCTAATGGCTTCCAGTTAATATTTTAGATTTTCCTGAACTCATTAGTCATCCTAAATCATTTCTTCCGAACCACGGCCACCTAAGGAAATTTCACCCGCATCACCCAATTTCCTGGCTGCACTCAAAATTTCCTTTTGAGCAGTTTCGACTTCACTCACTTTCACAGGGCCTTTTGCTTCTAAATCATCACGCATTAATTCCGCAGCGCGTTTTGACATATTTGAAAATATTTTTTCCTTCATGGGCTCGTCAGCACCTTTTAATGCCAGCATCAAAACGTCAGATGAAACTTCACGTAGTATGGTTTGTATTGCACGTCCATCCATATCCATTAAATTTTCAAAAATAAACATTTGTTCTTGGATTTGTTCTGACAAATCATTGTCGTAATCTTTGATGCCATCAATGACCTGCCCTTCGATGCTGCCGTCTAAGTGATTGATGAGATCAGCCACACTTTTAATACCGCCAATGGATGCCGTCTTACTGTGCTTTTGACCGTTTAATTGTTCCTCAATAACTTCTCCAAGCTTAGCTAAGGCTTCTGGTTTTACCGATTTAATACATGACATCCGTAGCAACAAATCAACTCGACGTTCTTCGCTAAAACACGATAATACCTCTGCCGCCTGTGCGCTATCCAGTGTTGTTAAAATTGTTGCGATGACTTGAGGGTGTTCATTACGGATCAAATCAACCACGGTACGTGCCTCTAACCATTTCAAGGTATCGAGACCCGTTTCTTCATTGGCTTGTAATATTCTGTCTATAAAGGGTGTGGCTTTTTCTTCGCCCAGTGCCGCGGTTAACGAACGCCTGACATAGACTTCAGCATTTGCACCTAAACTTGTTTGCTGCTCTATCGCACCAATAAATTCTTCTACGACAGAATCAATTTGTGATTGAGTCACGTTAGCCATTGTGGTCATGGCTTTACCTACTTTTTGAACCGTTTTCGGTTCCATCTTTTTTAAGATTTCAGCAGCATTCTCTTCACCAATACCTAATAGAAGAATTGCAGCTCGTTCAGCACCTTCCATCATCTACTCCATTTATTCCGCGACCCAAGCTTTTACAACTTGGGCTACACGTTGTGGATCAGTTCCAGCCATGTTTTGCACGATCTGCATACTGTTTTCATACCCTTGCGCAGAGCCAGGTAATTGTCCAGGACTCTGCCCTCCTGCATTATTCGCACCTTCTGAATTAGTGGCATCATTTGATAATTGTAAGTTTTGCGGAACAGCCTTTGTCGCTAGGTTCCGCAATAATGGGCGCAATACACCGAAGACTATAAATAAGACGAATAAGCCACCTATCACTTGCTTCACTAAGTCATGAAACCAACCTTGTTGCCAAAAGCTTGGGGTGGGTAATGCCTCAACTTCGGGTACGCTTGCGAAACTTGTATTGACGATATTAACACTATCTCCACGTTGCGCATTAAACCCAATTGCATCTTTTACCAAACTTTTAAAGCGCTTAGGGATTGCCAAATGCACGCGCGCTGATTTTACCTCGTTGAAATGACCAATGGTTTTTGCCAACTCTTGCTCTAAGGCATGTCGGTACCGCGCAACTTCCATAAATTGACTATTACCGAAACCGCTATTTTTACCGAGGAATTGAAAACTGCTGCCATTGCCGCGTGGTAAGCCTTCCGCAGCTAATTTCAAGCGTGCATCATGCAGATCATCGGTTGGCACTAAAATGCTACCCTTCTTTTTATCGAGTTTATATTCAATGCCGGCTTTGGTTAAGCTATCTAGAACTTGGCTCGCTTCACGGCTATTGAGATTATGATAAAGCGGGGTGTAACTTGGTTCTATTGCCCATAAAACAACAGCAAAACCAATGGCAACGCTGGCAGCAAAACCTATTAAGACGCCGATTTGACGTGCTACAGGTAAAGTACTAAAGCCCGATGCTGCGTTTGATGTTGTTTGTGCAGTAGCCATAAACTATTCCCCTAAATAGGCATATTCATAATGTCAATAACGCAGAATTCGGGCCAACAACCTGCTCAGCTTTCAAGCTCAACCTTAAACCCTAAATCTCGCATTTTGGCTAATTTATAACGTAAGGTTCGCTGACTTACGCTCAAACTTTTTGCTACTTGGCTACGATTACCCTCAAATTTTTCCAAGGCTTCTACAATTAACTTAAATTCTGCTGTTTGTAGATTATCAGCCAAGTCGGGTTTGTCATTAACTGCCTGAGTGTTCGTGTCGCGTTCAATCAGATGGGTGGTTTCCAAATGGAAATCATCTGCATCAATCGAGTCACTCGTTTGTAAGATCAACATTCGTTGTACTATGTTATCCATTTCTCGAGCATTTCCGGGCCAATCATATTCCAACGCTATAGTCTCAGCAGACTTAGTAAGTTTAGGACATACACGATTAGCAAGCTGTGCATGCAGTTGCAGTAAATAATTTATCATCGGCAAAATATCATCTTTTCGCTCACGCAGTGGGCACCAATGCAATGGGAAGACGTTCAAACGATAATATAAATCTTCTCGAAAACGATTTTCTTTGACCTCGGCTTTTAAATCACGATTAGTGGTTGCCAATACACGCACGTTTAATTTAATTATTTTATTACTGCCAATACGCTCAACTTCTTTTTCTTGCAGCACCCGCAAGATTTTAGCTTGCAATGACAAATCCATTTCTGAGATTTCATCTAATAGGAGAGTACCCTCTTGCGCTAATTCAAATTTCCCTTGAGTGGCTTTATATGCACCTGTAAATGCGCCTTTTTCATAACCAAATAAAGTGGCTTCAAGCATGTTTTCAGGAATGGCTGCGCAATTGACTGCGATAAATCCATTGTCCTTACGCTTAGAGTGATCGTGAACCAAGCGCGCTAAGACTTCTTTGCCCGTGCCACTTTCACCACTGATCAATACAGTTGCATCGGTTATCGCAACGCGTTTTGCCATAGCAAATAAGGCGCGGCTTTTTTTATCTTCAGCAACCGGCTCATTGTTATCGCTTATTTGCGTTAAGGCGTAGCGTTTTACTTTTTCTAAAAATAATTCTGACTCAAAGGGTTTCGTGAGGTAATCAACAACTCCATTTTGCATCGCTGTTACTGCATCGGTTACATCACCATGAGCCGTCATGAATATCACTGGGATTTGCGGGTATTGTTGCCGCAACGATTTTAATAATTGATGACCATTCATTTTATCCATTTGAATATCACTGACAATCACCTGCGGCAGCGTTTTATTAAGCTGCGTTAAAGCATCTTTACCATTGTCTGCTAGCATGGCAGTGTAGCCGGCTAGCTCTAACGTTTCACCCAAGGCTTCACGCAAGCTTGCATCGTCTTCAACAATCATCACCACATTATTACTCATAGCCCTCTCCTTTTTGCAACGTTGCGATGGGTAAACGGATCCCAACTTGAGTGCCCTCGCCTACTGTGGATTGCAACCAAACATCGCCTTCATGTGCTTTTGCTACGGCTTGCACAACGGCCAAGCCAAGACCGGTGCCTTTAGTTTTACTGGTATAAAATGGTTGTAAGGCTTTAGCTTGCTGTACTTCGCTCATGCCGCAACCCTGGTCGATTACAATAATGTCAACAAACGTATTACCAAACATTTTAATGACAATACGAATCTCAGCATCAGGCTCACTGGCTTCAATTGCATTGTTTATTAAATTTTGCAGTGCTCCCATCATGCCATCTAGATGACAGAGAATTTCTGTGCCAAGGCTCTGAGTATCAATACTGATATTCGCATTCGCTACTTTAATGTGCTTATCCATTACGGTTAATACATTATCTAAGACTCGCTTAACGCTAATGCGTTGCTTCACACCTTGCCCGCCTTTAGCAAACAACAACATGTCATTTATTTGTTGAGAGATATGATGCAAACTGCTTAACAATTTGTGATTAAACAGCTGATGTTTCTCTGTGGGTAAATCTTGTTTTTGTAAATGATCCGCATACAACATGGCAGTGGCCAAAGGCGTTCGAATTTGATGAGCCAACTGCGCCGTCATTTCACCCATTTCAGCTAGGCGCTGTTTGCGGTGTTTAATGGTTTGTAAGGCACGCGTTTGAGTTAAGTCAGTAATTTGAATCAGCTGTCCTCGCAACGGCGCCATGGATGCCGTATTGATCCGCACTTGCCGCCCATTTTGCAGCGACACTTCATGACCATCATCTTCGCGAGACGTCACACAGCGGTGGATCACCTTCACCCAAGCTAAGCCTTTTAACGGCAAACCTAAAATATCCGCCGCCGCGGTGTTGTACTCAATGATCACGCCATCACCGTCCAATACGATGATGCCACTTGGCAATACCGAAAATAATTGTTGCCACGGTAACCTAACAGCATTCTCACTGTTAACGAATAGCTGATTTTTTGACTTAATTTGAACTTTGGCTGCTGTCATCGCGCATCCTCTCTCACTTTATACAGCCTCTTGCAAGCGCTAGGCCAAATGGAAGATGTCGTTTTAAATCATAATGTTAGGCTTAATTTTCAAGAATCAATGACAAGTTTATGGCGCGCCTATTTCAGGAAAATGACAAGATTATGGCAAACCAGCAGGAGATCGTTACCCTAGCTCGGTATCGTGAATTATTGGATTATCAACGAGATTAAAAGCACAGATAATAATACTGTCGCCATGCACCTGGTAACTTAACTGAAAAGCTTCACTATTTAAGTGTTGTTTAGGCAATTGTTGGCGCACGGCATCTTCCAAAAAAACTTCAGAGTCGGCCTTTCCAGATTTACGGATCCCGAGTCGTGTTAGTAACCCACGTCGCAAATTTCGCAAAGGAACTTGCAATAAACGGTAGCAACGAATAAACAAAGGTTTTTGTTGTGCTCTAGCCAATTGGCTCGCAGAAAAATCTTGCGGGCGGATGCGTGTATGATGTTTGTTTATATGGTAAATATCAATTTTTTGCAAAAGACTCAAAATCAGTTTGAGTGGCCACAACCGTGCCAAACCGCCTGGACGATAACTGATTTGAAAATCAATCAAATAAGGTTTTTGTTGCGGCCCTACAATAATGTTTTCTCGTTTATTTAAATCAACATACGCCAAATTAAGCGAGTGGAACTGCTCGACTAATGCGTGCAACTGGATAAAGAATTCAGCAGAAATGCCTTCCTCATGGCCTTTTAACGGAACCCCGGGAATAAACGGGTGGGCAGCTACATGCTCCTGATACTGGTCGTTGACATAGATGTCACCGGCATCATCAGGTACAGATGCACAAGCAGATAAACGTTGAAAAAACCAACGTTCACGCGCAGCTAAGCGCCGCCCTAACCAGCGCATTGGAATAAAACCAATGGCTTGCTGGCGGTTGAATTTACAGACTAACTGCTGCTCACTGTTCATATAAATCGCGGTTGCTGCCCATGAATCATGTTTCAAAATTTCTTTTCGTTGATACACATTACCTTGACAAACTAATTTCGGTGGCGGTTCATTATCACCTAAGGCACGGAATAATGCGGGGCGTGGTTTAGTGGTTTTGTGTATAGGTAATTGTTCTTTAAGCTGAGTTAAAATCGTCTGTTGAAGAGGCTTACTCAACTGCGCGAGTTTTTTCAAAATTTCTTCTGAAGCAGTAATGGAATAATTAGGATCTAAGGCCTGTTGCACTGTGATAACTCCTTTCAAATAACTCTTATATTAGCGTAATGAATTATATCCACCTGTAACACCGTTTTTTGAAAATACGACCTGCCAAACTTGCGTCATGCGGGCTCGGAAAGCACCTGCAAAGGATAGCAAATAATAGTTCCACATGCGGTGAAATCTTTCATCATAATCAGACTTTAACTCAGCCCAGTTATTATTAAAGCGTTCATACCAAGACAGTAATGTCTTGTCATAATCGGGCCCAAAGTTATGCCAATCTTCCATTATCATATGCCCTTCATAAGCAGCGCCTAATTGTTTAATCGAAGGTAGCATACCGTTTGGAAAAATATACTTTTGAAGCCAGGTATTCGTTGTCACCACAGATTCACTGTTACCAATTGTTTGCAATAAAAAGAGACCGTCATCATTTAAGCATGATTGAACGTGTTCCATATAGGTACGATAATTTTTGTAACCTACATGTTCTATCATCCCTATTGATACGATGCAATCAAAGCTGCCTTGAACATCGCGGTAGTCTTGAAAACGCAACTCAATGGGCAAGCCAGCGCACAGTTCTCTAGCCAAATCGAGTTGTTGTTGAGAGATGGTAATACCAACAACTTCAACACCGTAACGTTGCGCAGCATATTTTGCAAACGAACCCCAGCCACAACCAATGTCTAGTACTTTCATGCCCGGTTCTAAATATAATTTGTCGCAGATAAGTTTCAGCTTGGCTTCTTGCGCTTCCTCTAGAGTAGTGGCGTTCTTCCAATAGCCACATGAGTAATTCATCCGTTCATCAAGCATGAGTCGATATAAATGATTACCGACATCATAATGCGTTGTTCCAACTTTTAAAGAGCGAGACTTATTTTGTAGATTTGTGAGTAATGCCATAGCGTATTTATAGGTTAATACGGAGAGACCTAAGAGCGTATTACCTTCCATTTTTACTTTATCGTATAGTTTCGCTCTGACAGCGTGATAAAAGAATTCATCAAGCTTTTCACAATCCCAGTAGCCACTCATGTACGATTCACCTAAGCCCGTTAAACCATGATGGAGTATGGCTTTATAAAAAAGCTTATCATGAATTTGGATGTCCCAGGGTTTGGGACCGTTGAGTGTGATCGGGGAACCTTCAAAAATGCCGTTAATAAACTTTTCAACATGGTCACTCATCTGACTACGCTCCTATGACTGAACTTATTAAAGTTAAATACGCATTGTTATAGCAGTTTGGGGTTTCGGTTAAATGTAATTGATTAAAAAGCAACAGACAGTTATATTTATTATTGTCACCTTGTCGAATTTGATGTTGAGCTTCCAGCAGCAGCTGTAAAGAAGCATACAATACCGCCATCTGATCAATAATGTCTTTAATCAGCAATGTTTGTATTTCTTGATCAGCTTGATAAAAACTATCAAATTGAGTGACTAGGCGCTGATAAGCATGCTCTAATTGTTGTTTTTGAGACTCTGCGTCATCAATTGCTGCTATATCATTTTCTAAAGTCGCTAAAAATATTGTATGAAGTTGATATTTGTGAATGTCGCGCATGATCTGCATACGTAAAGTATTATGAGTGCCTTCCCAGTTTTCACAAACAATACTATCTCGAAAAAGTCTTGGTAATGAAGAGAAACTTTCAATAGTGCCATTGCCAGCGAGTGTATCGATTGCATGATGGATGTGGTCAACCGCCCAACGCGAAGTCAGGTACTTATTACTGTTGGCCAATAAGCGCAGCAGTAATTTTGTATCGTCTGATTTATTCTCTGCAAGATCGTAATCGTCCTGCATGCGGATTGTGGCAAAGCTTGCAGCTAATAATGCTGCATTTTCAGCTTTAATTCGCGCTAAATTTTCTTGTACTAATGGGTAATGTTCTATGGTTTCACCAAACGCTTGGCGATGTTGTGCATACGATCTTGCTATAAAATATGCCCGCCGGCTCATCGCGGTAACTAGCACTGAATTAAATAGTCGTGACACATGTAGCACCTGCTCCATCATCTGTTTAAAGCCGTCAGCAACATCACCGACCGCAAACGCCAACGCTCCATCAAAGTCAATTTCAGCCGACGCCAAAGTGCGAGTACCCAATTTATCTTTGAGTCTTTTCATGGTGAAATGATTAGGCGTGCCATCGTCTAACGTAGCGGGCATTAGAAATAAGCCTAGACCTTTAGTACCGATGATTGACGGATCATAGCGCGCAGTCAACAAAATTAATTGCGCATCGGCATTTGAACAAAACCATTTTTCGCCTGTAATACGCCAGTCACCATTATGATCTTGTTTAGCGAGTGTGTTATTACTTCCAACATCCGAACCACCTTGCACTTCCGTCAGAAATTGAGCGCCCGTATAATTGGCGTCATAAGATGTTGCAGTTAGCTTATTAATATAGTCTTTACCGTTTGACAACTCAGGGTGATTTTTTAAAATCCTTAAAATGCCAGCTGAACAAGCAATAGGACAATGATGCCCTGCTTCTCCAACTTGTCCACTCAGAAATAAAAAGCACAACGCTTCCAGCAATCCGCCATCACGTGCAAGATGGGACATCAAACCAGAACTGTAGATTATATTTCCTGCCTGATGATAACTGGGATGATGGATCAGCGCGTTAGTTTTATTACCTATACCATCGAAGGCTGTTAGCCGCGGCAGATTCTGAAAGTATTCATTCTCAGCCACCAAGGGTTCCAACTGTACAGCCACTGTTTCACCAAATTTATTTAAGGTTTTAGAAAGCTGTTTAAATTGTTCGGGGAAATAGTATTGAATAGTATGTTGATAATTAGTGTCGGATGAAAACACACTCTGAGCAAGTCTAGCTTCCCATTGACTTAATTTCTCACGCGCAACTTGAGCAGTCGTTTTTTTTGCTGTCATACCATCAACCTGTAATTCCATTTACCTGTCTTAGGGACATTATATACTCATCGTACCTCAAGATGCGAGATTTATGGCACATGGGCTCATAACTTAATAAGATATGAAGTCACTTGAGTGACTGTATGACGCTTTGATAACCCAGTTCGATCATCTTATCCGGATCTTCACGAGTAAAAATACTAAAGTCTTCTAATTTCGGCATAAGCACGTTATCTGCATACTGAAGATTTTGTTTGGTGCCGAGGTAGCTGCCACAAAACATTACATCAAAGATAACATCACGAAGCAGCGGAAATTTATAATCTTGATGTCTAAGACCCAACTTATAGGCTACCATCGTTTTTAATTTCAAAATCGGTGGAAATTTATGTTTAACATCACTCACATCTACTGGCTCCCCTAAGTCAACAGCCGTGATATTACCGCTCCCCATAAAAAGCTTATCCATTACATCAGTGGGAAGATTATTCGTAATACCACCATCAATGTGCATATCACCGTTTATTATCATCGGTGGCAACAGGGCAGGATAAGCCATACTGGCGCGCACAGCTTGCCAAATCAATCCTTGTTTATGAACGTATTGAGTGTGGTGCGTTAAATCATACGAAACACAGTAACACGGTAGGTCTAGATCTTCGATAGCAACCTCACCAAATAATTCTTTTAGACTATTTGTTTGATATTCGCCATCCATGATCGAGATCACTGGCAATGTGTATTTTTTTAATTCTTTAGGATTGACATTGAAACACGCATGCAGCTTATTAATTATAGTATTAATATCACGGTATTTTGCAAATAACATTGCCACCACGGCACCTGCACTTGTGCCACCCAGAATATCAATATCAATATTGTTATCAATATAGGCTTTTAACACGCCAATATGTGCCCATGCCCGAAATCCACCTCCGCTTAAGACTAAGCCTTTCATTTTACCCGTCATGAAACGGCAAAATCGTTGTAGAGTTTTTTTATCCTCAAGATTAACATGGTGATGTAGTTCAAACTGAAATGTATTAGAGATCCTTGACAAGGGTTTGCTTGTGTGACCGTCACGATGTACAGCTAACAATTCACAACGCAGATGCTGACATTGATGTTCGAGTAAGGGTAGTAACGGTTTGCTTAGGGCTTTATCATCGTCATTGACCATAACAATGACTCGCTCAGCTTGATAAAGGCAATGCGTAAGCCATTGCTTGTCCTGATGATCCAAGCAGTAAAACACAAAATCATTTTGCTCTGCTAATTCAGTAATAAATTGAATGATTTCTTGGTCACTAGCGTTTTGTTTAAAATGCTCTGCAAAATCTTTTGCTTCTAAGACTCTACTCTTGATAGGTAATTCGTTTAATGCTTGCGAAAACTCATTGACGAACGCAGTCAAATCACTCGAAACCTGATTCGAAATTAAGAGTGTAACTTTTGAAAAGTGTTGCCCCATCTTTCTGGCTGCAGATTTCCCCAAACGACTAATGATAATACTAGTCAAAGGTGTAAACAGCGAAGGATTGGCTTCAAGTTTTTCAAAAAAAGTCTGCGTTTCAAGGCGAAGCAATTTAGCAGGCTGTTTTGCATCAATACTTAATGTTCGAGCTTGAGAAGACAGTGCCCCAATTTCGCCAACCAATTCGCCTTGACGAATATATCCAATAATAATTTTTTGTTTAGTTCGATTCAAACAACTGTAAGCAACTAAACTACCAGACAATAATAAATATAAAGCGTCTGAGGGATCGCCCTCTGAAAATAATGTTTGGTTTTGTTCGAGATCAATTATAGTCCCAAGCGCAATGAACTCGACTATCTGTTGATGCGATTGCTCTTTAAACAAGAATGAATGTCGCAAGCTATTTACAATTTCATCTAAATTTTCCATGCTAACTCCGTTATAGCTCATCCAAGTGAGATATCGTCACAACTTCCCCATTCCTACTGCTGTTATCGGTAATTGAGGACAGCTCTTAACCCACAGTCTAAATGTGCCGCATCACGCACACCATCGGTGTCAAAAATACCGAAAACCACTTTACTTCAAGTATATAGCTTCCGAGCTCGCTTTTATAAAACTAAATTTTAAGACTTGCACCCTTTTCCATTAGTAGCCGAAGGGATTACTCCGTCGAGGAACTTTGTACACATTCCCAGGACGGCAACCGCCATAAGGATGATCCTTCATACAAGCTCGTAAAGCATGCGTACAAGCATTCATGGTTGGTGTGTTAGATCGAAAATAGGTTTGTGTAGCCCCTGCCGGCCCCCAATAGGTACAGTATCGCAGCTCTTCGGGTTTCAATGGTTCAGGTGCAGCCCATGGATTATAGAGCCCACCAAGACCTAAGCCCTGTTCATAGCAAGCTGATAATAATGGCAGAATTATCATGCCTAAAAGAATAGATCGCTTTATCATCTTAATTTTCCTTAATATTTGTTTGGTTTCACTAAAAGTATAGACTACGAGATCTAGAGCCCAACTTAATATGTTTCTAACGTATTGAAATAAAAGGAATTAAGACTCATTATCGACCCGGGATTCGCTTCTTGATATCTTAGTTAACACAATTTGTGCTTGTGTAGATAAAGATGTAACATCACTCATTCGAAAGTACTAACTCGCTTAATTACTACAGTACTACAAATTCAAAAATGTTTTGCAATATAAGGAGTCATTGTCATGCCACTCTTACAGAGGTTAGCAAAACCACCTGCACTTAACCACATGTTTGTGGTAGTCGGGCGTAATGTTTACGACGCATTGGCCAGCTCGTATTTTTTTCAAAACCGCTTTTCAAATGTTCGTTTTAATAAAGGTTCAAAAAAAAGCACCGCTCCATGGCGTAGAGCTACGCTTACAGGCAAAAAAACGTTTCTAGAGATATACGATACTTTTCATGGTATGCCTACCGGTACTTTAGGAGTGGGCTTTGGTTTAGATAGGCTTGGCGACATTGATCAATTGAAAAACCATGCTGTAAACTACGGACACCACGGACCACAGCTTAAGATTAAAGAACACACGCGCGAAGAAGAGCGCGAAGAAGAGACTGCCCCTTTTTTCCGGTATGCGCAATTTCCTCCTATAGGGAGATATACTTCATTTGCCCTCGAATATACACAAGAAGCTTTTATCGGTAAGCCTCTCTTGCGAAAACCTGCCGATGAAATGTCTTCTCGAACGGATGTCTCCAGAGAAAGGTTTAATGCACCAACTGTTGATCCTTCGCGACTACTTAAAGATATTATTGCAATCGAATTCGAATTAAACTCTTACTCATGCTCACTCTTTTATAAAATAGCTATGGCCGCTGGATTACAACTTGTTGAGGCAGAAGATGGTGTACAGACTTTTCAAGGTGACAATTTCACTTTGAGTGCTATCCCTACAGAATCCAAACCCGTAGCTGTAACTATTCATGCTTCCTTGTTTAGATCTGTTAAACACATGGAACGTATTGACCTCGGAGAAGGCGCATCGCTAACGCTGCAAGAAGACTCTGCAACCTTAGCTTTCCGTTAAAATATATAACAGCCACAATTGAAGTTTATCGCCCATTCGATTACCATTCGCCAAACTGTTTAATGCGCCCGTAGCTCAGCTGGATAGAGTACTTGGCTTCGAACCAAGTGGTCGGGAGTTCGAATCTCTCCGGGCGCGCCATCCTTCGCTTGCTGCGCAAGCTACGGATGGCAGGCCATTCACTAGTCACACCGCAGCAAAATTTATAGAAATGATTACAGTTTGGCAGCAAGCGTAGGATAACGCTTCATTCCCCCCTCAAAATGGCTGTTCATCTTTTTACTTGGCGACAACTATCCTGACAGAGGGGGCAATGGAAATGCCCCTTAAAGTCAGTGGTTAAGTAGAGATCGAAGTGCACAAAGGGTCGTGCTTCTTAGTTATTTCAATCTTAATCATGCTAGCCTAACAAATAAAATGCCATATTTGGCTTAATTATGGCGTTATCGCTGCCATTCATCAATATAAATGTTGACAATTTTCATCATTAATGCCATATTTAGACTATATTTGGAATTAACGATGCAAAGAGGATAAAAAATGTCACGTATTGCCCGATTTTTTGTAGCGCCTGGGCGCAGTTTTTTTCTATTTGGTCCACGTGGTACAGGTAAATCCACCCTGCTAGAAAAACGTTATCCAGACGCACTTGTCATTGATTTGCTCGATGCAAAGACTGAGCGTGAATATAGCGCGAGGCCAGAGCGACTCTATGATCTTATAGCGGCAAATCCAGATAAACAAACGATCATTATTGATGAAGTACAGCGTGCACCGCGGTTGTTACCAATTGTTCACGCTAAAATCTTCGAAGATAAAACACTTCAATTTATTCTAACCGGTTCTAGTGCACGCAAAATCAAGCGTGAGGGGAGTGATTTATTAGGTGGCCGTGCCAGTGAACGCCATATGCATCCCTTTATGGCAGCTGAATTGGGGGAACAGTTTTCACTAGCGTCAGCACTAAATATTGGGTTATTGCCTTTATTGTATGATGAAGATGATCCTCAAGATGTTTTACAGGGTTATTTAAGTTTATATTTGAAGGAAGAAGTGAAGCTGGAAGGTTTAGTACGCAATCTAGATAATTTCACAAGATTTCTAGAGACAATTAGTTTTTCACACGGAACCTTGTTGAATGTCAGTAACGTTGCTGCTGATTGCGGTGTTAAGCGAAAAACTGTAGAAAATTATATAGAAATCCTGGAAGACTTGCTATTATCTTTTCGGCTACAGGTTTTTCAAAGGCACGCTAAACGAAAACTCATATCACATCCTAAGTTTTATATGTTTGATTGCGGCGTGTATCAGATCGTTAGACCTCGGGGCCCACTAGATATCACTTCTGAAGTGAATGGCGCTGCGCTAGAAGGTTTAGTTGCACAGCATTTACGAGCTTGGTGTGACTATACCAAGGAAAAGCATGAGCTCTATTTTTGGCGGACAAGTTCCGGCAGTGAAGTGGATTTCATTGTTTATGGCCCACAAGGTTTGTGGGCTATTGAAGTTAAACATGCGGAACGCGTGAAAGGCGCTGATGTGCGGTCGTTAACAACGTTTGTTGGGGATTATCCTCAGGCGAAGGCGGTGCTAATATATCGTGGTAAAGAGCGTATCATGACAAATGATATTTTGTGTTTGCCCGCGGAGGAATTTTTACTGAGCATTAAACCAGATGATCCATTGTTTTAAGTGATCCTGATAAAGTGCACCGTGCATCAGCCTGTTATAAAAACCGCAGTGCGCGCATGATTATTGCCAGCGCCCTATCAAGTCCATTAAGTCTAATGTTGCCCAAAGAAAATATATAATTTGTAAAATGTAATTTTGAGACCCTTTGACTTTGACATTTGGCTAGATCATGTTATTACCTTAAAAAGGTTTTTATT
>SDBT01004261.1_pt1 | contig 24352 bp, 24 predicted proteins | sample 2277101 | NCBI WGS metagenome assembly SDBT01 (sample SAMN10404973, study PRJNA504765) | marine sediment metagenome | isolation source: marine sediment core GS10_PC15, 103 cmbsf | place: Arctic Ocean: Southern Knipovich Ridge | collected 2010 | reverse complement strand
GGCACTGCCTTATAAAACCCTTTTTATCTTGCATTCGATATATACATGATATATCTTTTAATCAAATATTCTCAATACCTTATCCAAAAAGATGCCTGTAATTGAGCAGGCGGAGCTATGCACATTTAAAACCAATATTAATCTTTATATAACGAGACCTTTGCAAAACGCCCTCTTTTGTCTCCCGCCACCGGCGGGACGTTAGGCTCAAATCTTAACTCGCCTCAGGCGGATTAATCCTCAAAATACTCAATGTATGGATGCCTGTCCCGGTCTCATCGGGGTGGTTAATCCCGCTATAGTGGGACGCCTGCCCCTCCGGGGCGTAGGCCCCACGGGCCGGAGGCTTGAACTTGAACAAAAGGGGGCATTTTTCAAAGGTCTCATAACATGATGATACTAAATTTTACATTTTTTGTAAAAAACCAATAAATCCTATCTGAGAAAGGGAGAAAGGAAATGAATGAGGATCAAAAAACAAAAATAGTGAACCAAAAATTGGGTCGAGATCAAGATAGTGACGAAATCGAACTAATTGACTTGATACGAGTTGTTTGGAAATGGAAATATTTTATCATAGTGGGTACTTTATTTTGTGGCCTGTTTGCGGCAATAATAAGTCTTAAAATGGATAAAGTTTATAGCATTAATATGGTGTTAAGGCCCGGCATATTGAGCATCGGAGAGAAAGGAAAAAATATTTATATTGATTCTTCTCAGAATATTAAAGCATTAATTAAATCAGGAACATACAATAATGATATTTTAAATTATTTAAATGATACCGAAAACGATAAAGTTCCGAATAAACTTAATTTTAAAGTATCAGTACCAATAAATTCTGATACTATAATTGTAAAATATGAAACATCCAATATCAAACAAGGTCCTGCCATTCTGGATTATCTTAGTAAATTATTGCTGGAAACGTATAGTAAATTGGTACAATATTTCAAAAGTGAATATGATATGAAAATAAGCTTGTTAGAATATGGAATAGATTATATGAAAACTTCCATTCAATCTTATAAAAGGAATGTGAAAAATATGGAAAAAAGAATTGACGAACTAACATCTGAAATTGAGTTAATAAAAATGAATACTACTAATTTAATAAAAGAAAGAAATAAATTACTTTCAAAAAATCCAAAAGAAAATAATATCCTCTCAGCTTTACTTTATAGCAACACTATTCAACAGAATTTGCAACTTTCTAATCATTATCAGGATGAAAGCAATAAATATAAGCAAAACAAAGAAAAGGAACTGCAAAAAATTGAAAAATCAGAGAATGAAATAGCCCAGAAATTAAACGAGAAAAAAAATTTACAATTTAAAAAAGAAAATATTCAAAATATACAAATTCTTCAACCAGCCCAGAGCAGCCCTTCTCCCATTAAACCAAAGAAAAAGCTTATTGTTATACTAGCATTAATGGCAGGGTTTTTCCTTTTTCTGTTTTTAGCGTTCTTTTTGGAATATCTTAGAAAAAAGGCTGGAGCGATAGCTCATTAAAACGATGATATTGGCCGTGAAATTTTGAATGGGATTCCTCAGACACTCAATATTTAAAGATAATCCCTGCTGTGAAGTATTCTCCTAAAAAATACATCTGGTCGGCCTATGATGCGAAAGCAAAAAACATAACAATCCTTCGCGCCCTTTGCCTTGTATGTTAAAAGTTAGAAATAATAAAAATTAAAAAGTGAGTCTAGTAATACAAAAACGAAAAGCTTTCTTTTATCGGTAAAACCAGTAATTATAGCGGAAGAGAAGGTACCCGCCTTGGGTCTCGAACCCGTGGGGCAGTTTCTTCCTTCCGCCAGGTTTAAGTCGGGGATTAACTTGGTGCATGACACCGTAAAGTGACAAGGCTGATGATTCCTGGCATCTATTTTACCGAAAAGGAGGTTTTCCGATGCAATCATTTTATTTGGGTAGCGATGTTAGCAAAGGGTATGCTGATTTCGTAATTCTGGATTCAAGAAAGCAGCAGGTTATGAAAAACTTTCAACTCGATGACACATTTGAGGGGTACTGTCATCTCCATGAAATACTCAACCAGTTTCTATCAGCTCATCCAGGAGCAAGTCTGTTTGCTGCAGTCGAAAGCACCGGCGGATATGAGAACAACTGGTACAATACATTGGTTAAGTTTCAGAGTACTTTGAATATTCAAACAGCCCGTTTGAATCCGCTTGGAGTCATGCACAACAGCAAAGCCGACTTAAAGCGAAACAACACTGACAAGATCAGCGCTCAAAGCATTGCCGAGTATTTGATCACACATCCTGAAAAAGTGACTTATCAGCAAGAGGATCAAATGGCAAGCTTGAGAAAGCAGTGGGGGTTCATTAAGATGCTGACCAAGCAAAGCACTCAATTGCTAAATCAGTTAGAATCCCTTCTCTATACTGCCAATACTGAATTGCTGGCCTACTGCAAGGACGGTACGCCGGGCTGGGTTTTAAAGCTGCTGCTGAAATACCCGACCGCAGCCAGACTATCTAAAGCCAGGGTGCCGGCTGTGTCTCAAATTCCCTATGTGACATCAGCGCGGGCGCAGGTGCTGGTAATCAGCGCCAAACGAAGCGTAGCTTCTGCTTCGGACCGAATAACAGAAAAACTTGTCTCTGCAACGGCAAAACAGATTCTTAACTTAAAAAAACCATCGATGAACAAGCAGAGCTCATGGTCAAAGAATGCTCAATTCCTGAAGTCGATCTTCTTAAGACCTTTACCGGCATAAGCGATTCGTCTGCGATCGGACTGATCCTTGAGATCCAAGCTATAGAGCGCTTCAAGACCGTTAAAAAACTTGCTTCATTCTTTGGCATTCACCCGATCTATAAAACCAGCGGGGATGGCAGTGGCGGTTTCCGTATGAGTAAAAAAGGGCGAAAAGAACCACGTAAAATCCTGTTTATGGTGGCGCTAACTGCCGTTCGATCCAACCCTCTTATCCGAAGCATCTACTTGGCACGTACAGAAAAAGGTATGGAAAAAATGGCTGCTATAGGGCTCTGCATGCACAAAATTCTACGGATCATTTATGGTATGCTCAAACACGGAAAGCCGTTCGATCCGCAAATAGATTTGAACAACAGGCAGCGGTCGTTCAAAAAGAAACCAGCCGGCAAAAGGGATGAGAGCCGACGTTTTCAGGATTATGATTCGAAGGCCCCAATATCCAGACGGCAAAACAAAAAAAGACTGGAACGAAAGCCGTCCCATAGTGTTAACGACACTAAGTTCGGGATCGATACTCCCGTTCCAGAACTTATATCATAACAGGAAAAAACCAAATAGTACAGGTTTTACCGATTTGTCAAAGAACAGCTATAGGAGCAATAAAAGTGCTCGATTAAATAGGTTGATCCGGACTGGAATTAAATATTATTTTTGGGCATAACATACCCCAAAATTTTACTTGACTTCCTACGGATTAACTGCCCCGTAGATTCAGAAAATCGTAGGGGGCGAATTTGTGATTCAACCCAAAAAAAACATAAGAGAAAATATATAAACTGCACTCATCACTGGCATCACCGACCAAGACGTCGCCTATCTATCCGAATTTCTTCTCAACAAAGATTATATACAGTACATAGCATCAAGCGCCGCTCCTCATCCCTTAACACAGTCCGCGTGGATCATTTACATAAAGATCCACATGAGGAAGACGTAAATTTCTTTATCCATTACGGTGACCTAACCGATTCAACAAATCTTATCCGCATTATTCAGGAATTCCAACCGGATGAGATATACAACCTGGTTGCACAAAGCCATGTGCTGGTCTCCTCTTTTGAAACACCGGAATACACAGCCAATTCCGATGCACTTGGCGCATTGCGCATTTTAGAAATAATTCGCATTTTTTGTATGGAGGCTAAAACACGCTTTTAACAAGCATCCACAACTGAGATGTACGGCAAAGTTTTAGAAATCCCTCAGAAAGAGACCACACCATTTTAAATGCTTTATCACCTCACCGAGAATTACTGCGTTTCCAATTACGTGGCTATTTACATAATAAGACGCTGTTCTTAAATCCTAAGATAAAAGTCTTGAAGAACGTTTACATGAATAAAAAAGTTGAGGCCACAAGATGCTTTGACTTTATCCACCACTGTTCCCTGCGACGGGAGAATTCTAAACGAAACGCATCTTGATAGGACTTGTATCATGTTCTATGGTTATGTTCTGTTTTTGTTAGCAGTAGGTCTTATTATCATATATGAGATTTTTAAGAAGCCTTATTTGTTTTGGCCTTGTGTCTTTGCCTCTACGATTTCAGCTGCTGATTTGATGTTTTTACAATATGGTTTTGTAGATGAGTTTTTCGTTGCGTGTGCCATTGTTGGTGCCATGTTGTTTCTGATGCTAGACAAAAGTTCTACCGTTACATCTAGAAGAAAGGAAAAAAGAAAGCTGCATCATGAAATACATCTACTTTTATTTCTTGCAATGATTTCGTATATGATATTTCAAGCATCACGTGGCATTTTAGTGTTGGAAAGTTTTCAAAAGTTCCATTGGGTTATTTATTATGGGATGTTTGGAATTATCCTTTTTGTTGGTTCCAAAAGAGTATGCACGTATGCGGATGGGAGAAAACTGGTTCTGTCAATTACTATATTTTCATTATTTTATGTGAGCCAATACTTGGTAATTACTTTTATTACTGAAGTTATCTATGGAATGAGCAGATGGGATGCGCAGCTTCAGGGAAATTGGATAGGCGGTAGCTACGCAATGTTTCCTTTGGTTGTAACTTTACCCGCTATCATCTATGTCCTCATTGACAAAAGTAGAGTCAGATCCATTTTGGGTTGGATTACTCTCGTTGCAGCCTTCTCGGCAGCAGTTATTTCTGAATCACGCGCAACAATGATTCCGCTATTTTTTGTATCTCTCATTGCTTTACCAGTCATTGGGCTTCGAAAGATCGCGTTTAGTACTGTAATTGTGTCGTTGATTTTGATATTCCAGTTAGTTTTTTTCGGTGGCATTGACTTTTCCAAGTCAACTAGAATAGTAGAGGATCTTACTCAAACCATTACCAGTAATCTAAGCGTGAAGGATGACATTGGCCGAAAAAAAGATTTGGATCGTATAGGCCATCTGATGGTCGCTTTTAAGGTGTTACACAACGATTTTTCTCATGCATTGTTTGGTTATGGACTTCGTGTTCAAGGATATGTAATGGCACCCTATATCATTGAATACTACCACGAATACTTACCACATCTCGACGTCATAAAAGAACTTGGCTCGTTAGATGATGTAGCGACATTTGGGTTTTCTGCAATACTTGTCGGTACAGGCTATATTGGTATGATTTTAATACTGTTAAATTTTGTGCTCACGGGATATGGGATTTTTGTTCAAAGCAAGGGTTATCATAGAACGATACTTTTGTCATCACTGGCATTCTTATTGCTACGATTGTTTGCAAACAATCATCTTAGCACAATGCTTTTATTCGTTGCAATTATGCCTTATGGATTGCTCCATCAATTAAGCCAATGTCAGCCGATGACGTTCAAATAAAAAAGTGGTGTGGCGACCAAGTGCAGGCATAAACATCACGGTGGTAATGCCAAGCACGTTGTTCGTTATGCAAACTCTCAAAAATGAGCAACTACCTGTGGCTCAAGGTTCCTTTTACAAATGTTGTATGAGACTCTAAATGTGGTAATAATGTAATGGAGTGGTTATCGTGAAAATTTGTTTTTTTGCCGATGCGGCCGCTGAGCACACACGTCGTTGGACTAAATATTTTGCCTTGAAGGGACATCGTGTGTATCTAATCACATGGAATTCAAATATACTTAATGACTACGAGCCGGTTCGAGTACATGTTGTGCAGAAAACTCTGGCTTCGAGTAATATTCTCCTACGCATACTTAACCTCCCACATCTACTCTCTGAGATCAGGAAGATTATTCGAGAGACTCAACCGGACATAATCCACGCACACTCTGCTGGTGCATACACGTGGATGGCTATGTTAAGCGGCTTCCATCCTTTTGTTGTCACACCTTGGGGGTCCGATATCCTTGTTGATGCAAAGAGATCGAGATGGAATCGTTTGTTGACATCGTTTGCTCTTTGCCGAGCTGACCTGATTACATGTGATGCCTGGCATATGAAAGATGAGATGGTTTGCCTTGGGGTGAATTCTGACAGGATTCAGATTGTGATGTTCGGGGTGGATCTGAATCGTTTTGTTACATATCCAAATGCAGAAATCGAGTTAAAAAAACATTTTGGACTTAATGATTCTCTGATTGTACTCAGTACACGAACGCTAACCCACATTCATGATGTTGAGACATTTGTGAGGTCTATTCCCCTGATTCAGGCGGCAGTTCCTACGGCCCAATTTATTGTCGCCACGGATGGTTCAGAGAGAAAGAAACTTGAAGATATGACTGATGCACTTGGCGTTACTGAGGCAGTTCGATTTCCCGGATATCTTAAAGAAGACGAGATAATAAAATGGCTGTGTTTAGCCGATGTTTATGTATCAACTTCCCTTACAGATGCGGGCCTTGCAGCCAGTACTGCCGAAGCGATGGCCTTCGGATTGCCGGTAGTTATTACCGATAATGGTGAAAACAGTGACTGGGTTATTGATGGTAAGGGAGGATATCTGGTTCCCAATGGTGCATCTGACATGCTTGCTGAGCGCGTGGTACGCCTATTAAAAGACAAAAATATGCGCTTGAAATTCGGACGCGTGAACCGACAGATCATCGAGGAACGCAATAACTATGTTACCGAGATGGACCGGATGGAGGTTATATACGAGGATTTAGCATGCCATGCTAAATAAGGGGAAGACTACATACTTGCAGGATAGCAGATGAGCTCATTTGCAAAGAACTCATTTTGGACGATTCTTTCTCAGGGCGTTATTTTTGTTGCTGGAATGGGAACTTCGATTATAATTTCCCGCATACTAAACCCGGAAGGGAGGGGTATCTATGCGCTGGCTGTATTTTTACCCGCCTTTCTGATGTATTTTGCTAATCTCGGTATTGGGTTCTCTGCCACATTTTATATCGCAAGTGGTAAATATCCACCCAAGATAGTTCTGGGAAACAGTTTAATATGCGTATTTGCGCATAGTATTTTTGCGATCTTGATCGGTTTGATAATAATCTGTTTTTTCAGGGAACAGTTATTTGCAGGCGTAGCTGTGAAATATTTATTCTTTGCTCTCCTTATTGTTCCGAGCCAGTTGTACCTGAGCTTTATTCTTCCTATTTTGTTGGGAATGCAGAGAATAAGGAAGTACAATTTCTCTCAAGTGCTTCGCTATGTTCTTCTATTTGGGCTGGTCATAATTTTTTTGGTTGGTTTGGATGCTGGCATTACCGGAGCCATAATTATTGAAGCATTGGCTGCTTTCATTACGTGTATTGTGGCGTTTGCTATTGTATCGAGAGAGACCAAGGGAATTTCATTCAAGATTAGTAAGGGTTATCTAAATGATGCATACCAATATGGAATTAAACTTTATGCAGGCAGTGTGTTGTTATTTCTGAATCGCCGTTCCAACCTTATATTAATTAATTTATTCATGAGTCCTGTTATGGTAGGATTTTTCGGACTTGCCGCTTCTCTTTCAGAAAAAGTATGGCTTATTGCTGATGCAATAGGGACGGTACTTTTCCCCAGGATCGCCTCAGAAAAAGACAAGGAGAAAAAGACTGTTTTTACCTCGCTCGTTTTTAAGACCACAATTTTGATTGTGGTAGTGATTTGCGTCTTTTTATACGCGCTTGGAGAATTTTTGATTGTTTTTTTATATTCACCCGCTTTTTTTGAATCGGTTCGGCCTTTTCGTCTTTTGCTGGTAGGAGTTGTTGCTTCAAGTGGGTGGAGAATACTTGAGAATGATCTGAGAGGCAGGGGAAAGCCGGGTTTGATTACCTGCATCATAGCCGTCTCATTTGTGGTGAATATTTTATTCAATATTGTTTTGATTCCACGATACGGTATGATGGGTGCTGCTTGGGCTTCTGTTGTTTCAGCTACAATGAGCCTGGTAATAAGTATTTTTGCATATTGTCAAATCTCTGGCAATAGTGTTCATCACTTGCTGTTGTTTTCACGGTCAGATTTAATAGCTTATAAAAATTTTGTCAGATCGTTTGTTAAAACATAGGAATCAAATTTCGTGTGTACTCAAATTGATAGAGTCCGATTATCATATATCAGAGTGAGAGATATGTTTCGACAGGTTTTGTCACGCGTTTATTGGCGATTAGTAGAGGCTGCGCATCATTTTGTCGGCACTCGTCTTTATGAGAAGAAATGGGAAGCTTATGTTAGATCAAACGATGTTATGATGGCAGGCATTAAACATCCTCATCGGCTGTGGCTACTTGAACAGATTAGTTTACTTCACCCTTTTTCCTCTCTTCTGGAGATCGGTTGTAGCTATGGACCCAATGTGGAAATTCTTGCAAAAAAATTTCCTTGTGTGGACATAGTTGGATTGGATATTTCCCAAAATTCCGTTAACGAGGGCAATAGTCGTTTATCTCAACAGGGGCTGGATAACGCATATCTTGTGCATGGGAAAGCAGATGACCTTTCGCGATTTGATGATAAAAGTATCGATATTGTCTTTACTGATGCTACCTTGCTTTATATTGGGCCAGATAAGATAAAAACAGTCATTGCTGAGATGTCGCGGGTTCACAAAAAGGCATTGGTTTTTTGTGAATTGCAGCAGCCGAATTTATCGCAGGATTCGGATGACCTGGGCAATTATACACGGGATGGTTGGGTTCGGGACTACAAAAAGCTTCTTAGCCACTTTTTTCCCGATGATTCCATCGCGCTGAAAAAAATCCAGGCAAACATTTGGCCGGAGGGGTCTTGGCCACACTACGGTTATCTCATTACCGTGATGCGCTGAGCAGCAGTGTGCATCTTTTTGAGACTCAACTTGCTTCTTTTCCATGGCCCAGAGGTTGCACCAATGCTACGATCAATGATTAGGAAACTTTTGAGAAGGTTGCCTCCGCGGATTGTCCGCGTGATGCGGTCCACATATGATCGGTGGAACAATGTTGTACACATCGATCGCAGGATGACTCACGATCTCGCCGAGTACTTTGGAGTTAGCTACGAACAGGCAGTGTGTTTGTTAAAGGTGGGCTCCCGTCTTAATAAGGAAACTTGGAACATTCTCCAACCCCAAAGTGATGAGGAGATAATGCAGTATTATCAGGTCAACCCATTTTATATTTTCAGCCTCCCATACTGGCATATGTCACGGGCACAGAGGCAGTTCCGGCGGGAGATCATCAGATTTTCTAGGGGCCAGGTGCTTGATTATGGTGGAGGTGTGGGTGACCTCAGTCTTGCCTTGGCGCAAACTGGCCTGAGGGTGACATATGTGGATGTTGGTGGAAAAACGTTCGATTTTGCCAAATGGTTTCTGGTGCGGCGTGGATTTGCAGACATTATGCTGCTGGATGCCACAAAGGATGAGGAAAGGATCTGGGTACGTAAATATGAGACCATTGTGTGTATCGACGTGATTGAACATATCATACATCCCGAATTGTTGACAGCAAAGATGGCATCGAGCCTCACGGAGAGAGGCACCCTTATCATCACTGGTTTAGATTCTAAGGCAGTGAACGAAAATCACCCCATGCATTTGTCGATCAACTTCAGTCCTGCAGAGCTGTTGAATTCGTTTGGATTGTACCAGTCGGAAGAACGTGGTTGGTTGTGGGTTAAGAAATCTCTGAGGAGGGAATAAGGGTCATGAAAGTCTCAGTAATAATTCCAACTTATAATCGTATAGAGGATCTTAGGGCATGCTTAGATTCCCTATTGACTCAGATACTTATGCCATATGAAATCTTTGTAATTGATAACGCGTCGAATGATAACACAGAAAATTTAATCAGGAGTAGGACGGAAAGCTTTATTAAAGAAGGATGCTCATTAAATTACATGCCAAATCCAAAGAACAGTCTGACTGTTGCACGTAATTTTGGTGCTAAACAAACGTCCGGGGATATCGTGCTCTTTTTAGATGATGATGTGATTCTGGGTAGTGAGTATGTAAGCGAGATATGTAAGGTGTATAAAGAGTATCCAGAAGCGCTTGGCGTACAGGGTTATATAGTACCCGATCATTCTCGCCCCAATGTGAGAGATTTTCTCTATAAAATATTTTATTTATACCACTTGGAACATAATGGCTGTAGGGCGCTACCCTCAATAAGTGCTACATATCCCATAGCATTGGATAGGGTTATGAAATGTGAGTGGCTCTCTGGTGCAAACCACTCATATCGTAGGCGAGTGTTCAAAGAATTCAATTATGATGAGAATCTTATAAAATATTCTGACGGGGAAGATCTTGAATCTTCGCATAGGATCTATTCCCGTTATCCAGGAACGTTATTCATTACCCCTTTTGCTAAGTTGCAACACAATGCTTCCGTTTCTGGAAGAACTTTAGGCAAAGAATTGATATACATGCAAGAGATTTATGGCCTGTATTTATTCTTCAAAGTATTTGGATCTTCATTTAAAAATAATCGCATATATATTTGGAGTCGGATTGGTCGAATAATCATTATGATTATACAATCAATTAAGAATAGATCAACATACCATTTTATAGAGTTGAGATATCGATTAGAGGCATATTTCCTGTGTATAAAAAGGGTTAGAGATATTAAGAGGGGGAATCTTGAGTTTTTCAATAACACACTCAAATAATGGCGTATTATAATAATTATTTGCAGAAGACACTACAATTTTACTTTGCGCAGAGTGTGGAGGGTTAGGTATGTCTAATAGAACAACTATCAAAAAAAAGTTCGATATTCATAAGATTATTTGTGTCGATATTGAGTCAAGCTTTTCCGAAGTAATCCAGCAAGTAATGCATCAGATTGCAGAATTTGAGATATTGAGCGACTGTGAAAATGCTGCTGATATTGTTATTCGGGATTATGATTGTGCCCCCAAGTTGAAGGGCGCGGTAGTGATTTCTGATTATTACTATTATGCTGATGGATGGTTAAATATTCCAGCCCATCAGGCATGTGTCAATTTAATAAAAACACCGATTACAATTTTCTGTAATAAATCTATACTTCCAATTAACCTTTTAGTCCATATGGCACTTTTACGAAAAAAACACTCATTGATGCACTCTGCAGGTATTGCGATCGATGGTAAACGTTATTTGTTACCAGCATTCGGTGGTATAGGAAAAACGGCACTGGTGGCGGCAGTAGTGTATAATGGAGGTAAATTTTACGGTGATGATATGAATATTATAAATGATAATGACATATTTAATTATCCAATAGATTTTTCTGTGTATCCATACCACATGAAACTTTTGAAATTAAAAGATCCAAAAATTGAAAGAATGTTTAGCAGAACCAAATTATTGAATATCGTTACTGATAAACTTGATCCATATGACAACCGCTTATTAAAATTTGTAAGAGTGGCAATTAACACATTAAAGGTTCCATGTGTGAGTATCCCCCCAAGACATATTTTCGGTGAACAATGTCTCGCAGAGCATGGAAAGGTAAATGAAGTGTATTACCTTACTCGTATGGACACCAATTCTAAAAAGATTGAGATATCACCAATTGAACCAAAAATTCTTGCAGAGATAACTTCTAATATTCTTTTTAGTGAGTGGCATCAATCCATGCACTACTTGCTTGTGTACAGTGGATTGTCGTCCTTTTCCCTAACGGATATTTTTAGCAGCACCAAATCTATATACGACCGGCATTTTGCCGGTCGCCCCTGTTATTGCGTAGAAATCCCAAACTCAATGTCACTTCTTGATTATCAAACAAAGCTGGTCGGAGTCTTGAATATGAACTCACCAGAAGCAGATGGAGTTTGACCGAAAGTTTGAGAGTCTGGATAATGTGTATTGGGGCAATGAAGGCATTTGATCGATCGGCTACTTTGTATCGACAGTTGGGATTAATAAAGAAACCATACGGAACTGTGTGAAAATGCTACGGATGTAAGTCCGTAGAAATTTATTTTAAATAAATCTGTTGGGCTGTAATTATAAAGTGGTATTAGGGAAAATCTAACGATGCGAATACTATACGTTGTGCCCGAAGGTCCAGGTGGCTTATCCATGATTTTCGCACATAAGGAGATTTACAGGATAGCGGTGGCTGGATACGAGACAAAGATATTTATGCTTGCCACTAGTTTTAATCCAGCTAAAGTCTGGAGGGAAATGGTAAGGCTTAAAAGAACCGCCCGGTTATATCGCCCAGATGTTATTCATGCCCATTTTGGCACACTGACGGGATTTGTCAGTGCTTTTATATCTCAAATTACAGCTGTGCCATTAGTTGTCACATTTCGTGGGAGCGATTTGAATCCATCCCCCTCCGATGGGAAGCTCCGAAGTGTTTCTCAGAAGATATTGTCTCACCTTGCGGCCTATCAAGCTAAAGCTAATATTTGTGTTAGTTGCCAGCTCAAGAAGAGGCTGTGGTGGTGCCGTTGGAAAACAAAGGTGATACCGAGTGGTATTGATTTAGAGTATTTTAAGCCGGTGGAAAAAGATGAGGCTCGGAGGAGGTTGGGTTGGGGGAAAGATGAGCGGATTGTTTTATTTAATGCTGGGCTCTCGCCTGATGTAAAGCGTCTTGATACCGCCGAAAAGTCTGTGAGAGTGATGAGAGAACTGATCGGTGATGTACGCCTTGTGGTGCTGCAGGGCAATGTTGAACATAATCAGGTCCCATTATATCTAAGCGGAGCGGATTGCCTCCTCTTGACCAGCGACTATGAAGGATCTCCAAACATTATAAAGGAGGCATTGGCTTGCAATTTACCGATTGTAAGCGTGGATGTAGGGGATGTAAGAGAGCGTCTGGAGGGGATAATTCCTTCACGAATTGTTGCACGCGATCCTGAAACTATCGGCATAGCGGCGGCAGAAATTGTAACTTCAGCAAAGCGATCTAGCGGTCGTGAACATGTACGTAATATTTCAGCAATTGCGGTGTATAACAAGATTCTGAAGGTTTATCGTTTAGTGGTTGAGGACAGCGGTCATCGCTTGTTTTGATAAAGTTTTAAACGTTTGGCTGTACTTGATTCCTTTGGGCGGTTTTGAAAAGAATGCCGCAAGCCCATGGGTTTTATGTGAATTCCAAATAAGTGATAAATAGAGAGGGAAAGCACAACTTATGAAAATACCATTTGTTGATTTGAAGGCACAATATTATCCAATAAAAGAAGAGATTGATCTGGCAATATCCAATGTTATTCAGGACTCCGCTTTTATCGGAGGAAAGTATGCGAAAGTTTTTGAGGAAAACTTTGCGAATTATGTCGGCGTGAAAAGCTGTGTCGGGGTCGGAAACGGCACGGATGCGCTGTACATTGCTTTAAAAGCTCTCGGTATTTCTGAAGGGGATGAGGTCATTACTACTGCAAATACCTTTATTGCAACAACTGAAGCGATTACAATGACAGGAGCAAAGGTTGTGTTTGTAGATTGTAATGAGGTCACATATAATATGAACGTTGAAAAGCTTGAGCAGACCATAAACCCTAAAACAAAGGCCATTATTCCTGTGCATCTTTACGGCCAGCCGGCAGAGATGGACAAAATAAAGAATGTCGCGAAGAAACACAATCTGTACGTTGTTGAAGATGCGGCACAGGCACATGGAGCGGAATACTACAGTGGTCAGAAGTCAGAAGTCAGAAGTCAGAAATACAAAGAAAATCATATCTCAATAAACACAGTGAACTCAATGAAAAGGTATTCCTGCAAAGTCGGCAGTTTGGGTGATGTTGCCTGTTTCAGCTTTTTCCCCGGAAAGAATCTTGGTGCTTATGGGGATGCTGGCGCCATAGTAACTAACAATGATGAACTGGCAAGAAAGGCCAGAATGTTTGCTAATCACGGCAGAATAGAAAAATACAACCATGAATTTGAAGGAATAAATAGTCGGCTTGATGGCCTGCAGGCTGCAATCCTTGATGTTAAATTAAAATATCTTTATAAATGGACTGAGCGAAGAAGAACAATAGCCAAAATGTATGATACTGGTCTAAAAAATATCGTTATAACCCCAGGTGTTATGCCTGATGTAAAGCATGCCTACCATCTTTATGTTATACGAATAAAAAACAGGGACAGGGTAAAAGAACTTTTAGCTAAGAAAGGGATTGAAACAGGAATTCATTATCCGATTCCTCTTCCTTTTCTAAAAGCCTATAGTTACTTAGGACATAAGCCCACGGATTTTCCAGTTGCATATTCTATGAAAGACAAAATTTTGAGCTTGCCGATCCATGGCGATATGACGGATGAACAGATTGAGTATGTCATAGCCGGCATCAAGGATATTGTGAACAAGATGTAGATATAAAAAGGAGAATTCATGAAACACGGTCAATATGAAAAAATCAAGTTTGCTTTGATCGGTTGTGGGGCTATTGCCAATAAACACATGATAGCCATCAACAAGCTTGAGAATGCTGAAGTTGTCAGCGCTTATGATATTGATTCTCTTGCCGCAAGGGCTTTCGGCGAGAAAAACTCAATTCCGACATTTACAAATGTTGAGGCAATGATAGAAAAAACAGAGCCACACGTTTTAAATATTCTAACGCCGTCAGGTATTCATGCTGAGAATGTATTGGAACTTATTCGCTTCAAAAAGCACTTTGTTGTGGAAAAGCCATTGGCACTGAGGCTTGATCATATTGACAGAATAATTGAAGAATGCGATGCAAATGGAATCAAAATATTTGTGGTTCAGCAGAATCGTTTCAATCCTCCCATTCAAAAACTCAGGGATGCCCTGAGAAAAGGCCGATTCGGAAAACTCGTCTTGGGAGCGATAAGGGTCAGATGGTGCAGACAGCAGGCATATTATGACCAAAAATCATGGCGAGGAACATGGTCATATGATGGGGGAGTTTTTACCAATCAAGCCAGCCATCATATAGATATGTTAATCTGGATGATGGGAGAGGTTGAGAGTGTCATGGCAAAAACAGCCACAAGCCTCGTCAATATTGAGGCGGAAGACACGGGTGTGGCAATCCTGAGATTTAAAAATGGTGCATTGGGTATACTTGAAGCAACAACTGCTACAAGGCCAAAAGACCTGGAAGGTTCAATAAGCATACTTGGCGAGAAAGGTTCAGTTGAAATTGGCGGTTTTTTTATGAACGAGCTTAAGATATGGAATTTTGAAGAAACCGATGACATGGATTCTGAAGTATGGGATAAGTTTTCAAAGGTTCCAGATGAAACCGCATGGAATCATTCCCAGTTTTTTAAAGATGTGATGGATAGCTTGATTAATGGGAAAAAAGGATTAATTGATGGCCTTGAGGGGAGGAAATCTGTTGAGTTGATAAACGCAATATATGAATCAGCAGAAACAGGCAGAGAAGTGGTATTACGGTTCACCCCTAAGAAGTGCAAACTTGGAATGACCAATGATAAGTAAAACAGCAATTATTTATCCTGGTGTAATTCTTGGCGAAGAATGTGCAATAGAAGATTTTGTGATTATCGGGGCTCCTCCAAAAGAATATGTTCTGGGCGAACTCAAAACCGTTATCGGTGACAACGCCATAATAAGATCGCACACGGTTATATATGCAGGCAACAGGATTGGTAATAATTTTCAAACAGGCAATAAGGCTAATATTAGAGAGCTAAATGAAATAGGCGATGATGTTAGTATTGGAACATTATCGGTTATTGAACACCATGTAAAGATCGGATATGGTGTAAGGGTTCATACACAGGCTTTTATTCCCGAATACTGCATCCTCGAAGAAGGGTGCTGGATAGGTCCGAATGTGGTTTTGACAAACGCAAAATATCCCAAATCACGCAATGCGAAAAAGGAATTGGCAGGTGTGCATATTATGAAAAATGCCATTGTAGGGGCAAACAGCACTTTATTGCCCGGTATCAATGTTGGCCAATATGCACTTATTGGAGCAGGTTCTGTTGTTACTAAGGATGTGCTGAGTAGGACAGTTGTTGCTGGAAATCCTGCAATACCTATTAATAATATCTCTGGACTTCCCTACCAAGCATTCAGTTCAATATGAACGTATGGCTTATTCAAATCGGTGAAGCACTACCTGTAAGGCCAGGAATTCGCAAGCTAAGAACGGCATATATTGCCGATGAATTAAATAGAAGGGGGCATTCTGTAACCTGGTGGGCGAGCGCATTTGATCATTTCAAGAAGAAGTGGATATACGATGATCAGACTGAGGTGAAGCTGAATGACCAACTTGTGCTTAAACTCTTGAAAGGTTTTGGGTACAAAAAAAATGTTTCAATTTCTCGGTTTATTGATCATCGGATACTTGCCAAAAAATTCGTGCAAAATGTAACTTCGATGCCCAAGCCTGACATTATCGTTGCTTCCATGCCATCCTATGATCTTTCTTACGAAGCAGTTGTATTTGCGAACAAGAATAGAATCCCAATACTGGTGGACATAAGGGATCAATGGCCGGATATATTTCTTGAAAAGATGCCTTTTATTCCGAAGCCTCTTATGCGCTTTATCCTCTATAACGATTTTAGGATGCTAAGGGAAACCATGAAGCGAGCAACCGGCATACTTTCCATGATGGACATTCTCTTAGACTGGGGATTGGAATATGCTGAGCGAACCAAGACATGGAGGGATAAAGTCTTTTATTTGGGATACAGCCGACAAAGCAGTTCTTCTCATCAAGTTTCTTTGATTGATAAGATACTTGATGAAGTAAAAGATAAATTTATCATAACTTTTATAGGGACTTTTGCAGAATATCACAACCCGATGAGTTTGGTGGAATGTGCCAAACAGTTGAAGAATGAGAAGAATATCCATTTTATTCTTGCTGGTGATGGTCATCTAATGCCACAAATTAGAAAAAAAACTTCTTTACTACCAAATATTACCCTTGCAGGTTGGATCGACCAAGCAGAAATCACCGCTTTGCTTAAGCGGGCACACGTTGGTGTGTGTACAACTGATAAAGAGGCATTCTTTTTTCCGAATAAATCTTTTGCATATCTTTCAGAAGGGCTTCCGGTTATTTCAGCTTTTCAGGGAGATCTAAAGGGTATTATAGAAGATAAAGAAATTGGATTCTATTATCCGCCCACTGATGTGAAAACGCTTTCAAACTGCATCCTTAATTTATATAAGGATCCTTCATTGTATAGAAAGATGTCAAATAACGCGATCGTAAGTTTCAATGAAATGTTTGAGGCAAAAAAAATTTTTAAAAATTATGTAAATCACATTGAACTGGTTTATGAAGATTTTAGAAAAACACAATCGGGGCAAGTTGGATTTTTATGAAAAATGCTAATGAATTGGATTACGTGTCTGTAACCGAAATCGCCGGTGATAAGGTTACACAGGAGCAGGTTGACAGGCTATGCAACCGCTACTATTGGGCTGGTCAACATTGTGCTGATAAGGATGTTGTTGAAGTTGCGTGCGGGTCAGGCCAGGGGTTGGGATATCTGGCCGGAATTGCCAAGAGTCTTGAGGCTGGAGATTATTCTGATGATATTTTAGCTATTGCGCGGCGGCATTATGGTGAGCGCATTGCTTTGAGGCAATTTGATGCCCAGAATGTGCCGTTTGAGGATAAATCCAAGGATGTGATAATTCTGTTTGAGGCAATTTATTATATTCCCGATGCGGAGCGATTTGTAAGAGAATGCGCACGGGTGCTGCGGCCCGGGGGTAAGGTATTGATTGCAACGGCAAATAAAGACCTTTATGAGTTTAATCCAAGCCCGCATAGCTATAAATATTATGGTATAATAGAGTTAAAAAGTTTATTTGAAAAATATCAATTCAAAACCGAGTTTTTTGGTGACACCCCTATTGATAATGTTTCAATTCGTCAAAAAATACTGCGACCAGCTAAAAAATTAGCTGTAATTCTGGGTATCATGCCAAAAACAACGTCAGGTAAGAAATGGCTAAAAAGACTGGTGTTTGGGAATTTGGTAAAAATGCCAGCAGAAATCGGTCCACAGATTACGCAGATTACCCCAGTACCATCTGCCGGAGCTACGGGGCAGGCGCAGATTACGCAGAATAAAAAATTATACAGGGGACGGTATGTGGAACCGGAAAGGATTTATGGGAGAAAGCCGGATAAGGTGCATAAGGTGATTTATTGTTTAGCGACGTTAGATTAATAGAGGAGTTTTTGAAAGGAAGTATATTACTATGGTAAAGCAAAGAACGGTACCGTTTTTCAATTATTCCCATATGTTTATTTCTCAGGAAAAAGGTGTAATTTCCATCATTAAGGATGTTGGCCGTCGTGGGGCCTTTATCATGCAAAAGGATTTGCGTGAATTTGAAGAAAGGCTGGCCGAATATGTCGGGGTTAAGCACGCCATTGGGACAGCTGATGGAACCATGGCCTTGTTAATGGGTCTAATGGCGAGCGGCATAGGGCCAGGAGATGAAGTGATCGTACCCTCTCATACCTTTGTCGCTTCGGTAGCCACTATCCACCATGCAGGGGCAACGCCCGTGTTAGCAGATTGTGGACCGGACCATCTTATTGAGGCTGATTCAGTTGAGGAACTTGTTACACCGCGCACGCGCGCGATCATGCCAGTGCAGCTAAATGGGCGTACTGCTGACATGGACCTCCTTCTTTCTGTCGCTGAACACCATAATTTAGTAATAGTGGAAGACTCCTGCCAAGCGCTTGGTTCTAAGTTTAAGGGCCGTTTCGCTGGGACTTTTGGCATCTCAGGCGCCTTTAGTTTTTTCCCATCCAAAACTTTGGGGTGCTTCGGGGACGGCGGGGCATTGGTGACAAACGACGATGATGTCGCTGAACAAGTGCGGTTGTTACGCGACCACGGACGCAATTCAAACGGGAAGGTGGTGTGCTTTGGTTTTAATTCGCGTCTGGACAATTTACATGCTGCTATCCTCAACTTCAAGTTGAAAACCTATGATTGGGACATTGCAAGGCGGCGTGAATTGGCTACTATGTATCATTCTCAGTTGAAAGACGTGTCGGAACTTATGCTTCCACCACCTCCTGATGTTGATTCGGATCACTATGATATTTTTCAGAACTATGAAATCGAGGCTGAGCGTCGTGATGAATTACGGGGTTATCTCAGCGATCAGGGAGTCGGGACAATTTTGCAGTGGGGTGGGTATGCTGTTCACCAATTTGAAAAGCTCGGTTTTGACGTGGTGCCGCCCTATGCAGAACGTATGACAAGGCGTTTTATGTTGCTGCCCATGAATACTGCAATAGCGGATGAGGATGTGGACTACGTTTGCGAAAATATTATAGAGTTCTACCATAGCGGCCAAGGCCGAAGTTGAATCGCGAACTATGGTTGTTAATAAACGGAGGTTATGCATGTCGGAGCAAATAGCGGTGTCAGGAGGTCTTCGAACCAAGACCGAACAGGAAGAGGATACGCGAAACTGGGCTTGTTTTGAGCGAAATCCGGAAAGTTGGGAAAAGAAGATGGAAAGCTTTCCGAAATATGTACGTCGTCAGAATTTAACCCGTTTTATGGCCCTTTATGAGATTTTCAAGCGGGTTCTTTGCGTTAAAGGTTCAATTGTAGAGTGTGGCGTTTTTAATGGTTTTGGCATTATGACCTGGGCTAAGATATCTGCGATTATGGAACCAGTCAATATCACAAGACGTATTTATGGATTTGATACCTTTGAAGGTTTTCCCTCCCTTTCGGATAAAGATCGTTCCATTGCAAGCAACCATATAAAGGAGGGAGACCTTTATGCAAATTCCTATGACGAACTGAACGAGTTGATACGTATCAATGATTCAACTCGTTTCCTTGGCCACATACCCAAAGTTGAACTAATTCGTGGTGATGCTACTCAGACAATTCCTAAATTTATAGAAACTCATCCACACTTGCTTGTCAGTCTACTATTTATGGATTTCGACTTGTATGAACCAACCCGTATCGCACTTGAAAATATTGTTCCAAGAATGCCACGTGGAGCTGTATTAGCTTTTGATGAACTAGACAATCCCCTATGGCCGGGTGAAACTCAAGCCATGCTAGATATTTTTGAGGGTCGTATACCTCGCATTGAGCGACTTGATTTCGATCCATATATTGGATTTGTTATTCTTGATTAGAAGTTTAAGTTCAAGGCACAAAAGATATGTTAACGCGATGGATACAGTAGAACTTGCAAAAAGAATCCAGATTCATGTTTTAAAAATGACCAGCCGTGGAGGAAGCTCCCATATTGGCGCTGCATTAAGTATAGCCGATATTCTGGCGGTCCTTTATGGTGGTTTTCTTAATGTTGATCCTGCTGATCCCCGTAAACTTGACCGGGATCGGTTTATCCTGAGCAAGGGTCACGCAGGCGCTGCGGTATATGCCGCTCTTGCTGAAACTGGTTTTTTCCCGGTGGAGAAATTGAAGACGCATTATCAGGATGGCTCTGACCTGAGCGGTCATGTCAGCCATAAGGGGATACCCGGGGTTGAATTGTCTACAGGTAGTCTTGGGCATGGTTTGAGCGTTGGCGTGGGCATGGCTTTGAGTGCAAAAATGGACGATAAAGCTCACCGAGTTTTTGTTTTACTATCCGATGGAGAATGCGATGAAGGTTCAAATTGGGAAGCCATTTTATTTGCCGCCCATCACCGGCTGGATAACCTTGTAGCCATTGTCGATTACAACAAGATTCAGAGTTTGGCCTCTGTTGAAGAAACTCTATCATTAGAACCTTTTGCGGATAAATGGCAGAGTTTTGGATGGGCTGTCCGTGAGGTTGACGGTCATGATCACCCACAATTGCAGAAAGCCTTTTCCAACTTACCTAGAGAAATCGGCAGACCCACAGTAGTCATTGCTCATACTATTAAAGGTAAAGGGGTATCATTCATGGAAAATACAGTGCTCTGGCACTATCGATGTCCAAAAGGTGAGGAATTCGACGCAGCACTTAAAGAATTGGAAAATGGATAAAACCAATTTGCCGCAAAGATGCTCAAAAGACACAATTTGTTCTATGAAAACCGAAGCTGAAATCTTTGAATTGTGTGATGTTATTCGTGAAACTAGTTATTCACTTCATCAGTATTTGCGGCATGGTCATTTGGAGAAGGTTTCCCCAGTTAAATAGCTTAAGGGCTGCCGATGCACTACACATATGTCCTTCAAAGCGAGAAGGATGATAAATTCTATGTCGGATTTACAAAAGACCTCAAGCTAAGATTTGAGCAGCACAACAAAGGGCTTGTGGAATCGACGAAAGATCGTAGACCTTTAAGACTGATCTACTATGAAGCATGTCTTGAAGGAAATGACGCAACAAAGCGGGAAAAGTATCTGAAATCTTACCATGGAAGAATGTTCCTGAAGAAAAGGCTCAAATTTTATTTAACCGGGTGAATGAGAATGGGTTGGCACATCGGTTACGCAAAACAGGAATTAAAGTTGAACAACAATATGCACTTCCTGTGTTTGATGAGGATGGAACGGTTTTAGGAGATTTTTTTGCAGACTTGCTGGTGGAGGATTGCCTTATTGTTGAATTAAAAGCATGTAAATCCTTAGTTTCCGAACATGTGGCCCAAATTCTTGGATATCTTCGTGCATCTCGCATCGAACATGGTCTACTTGTCAATTTCGGAGCACCAAAACTTCGAATCAAAAAATATGTCTTATCTGATTAATAAAATAGTGCTTTTTGCGCCTTTTTGCGGCTACTTTCTATGAGAGACCATTTTATCAAAAAACTTTGTGATCTTGCCGAACATAACCCACGTATAATGCTGATCACCGGGGATCTTGGATTCGGTGTATTAAATGAATACCGCCAACGTTTTCCCCGGCAATTCATTAATGCTGGAGTTGCCGAACAAAATATGACAGGGTTGGCTACTGGTCTGGCCCTGGAAGGACGGATTGTTTTTACATATTCTATTGGTAATTTTCCAACACTCCGTTGTCTGGAACAAATTCGTAATGACGCTTGTTACCATGAAGCAAATGTTAAAATTGTATCTATAGGTGGTGGTTTTAGTTACGGCGCTTTGGGAATTTCTCATCACGCTACTGAAGACCTGGCAATAATGCGTAGTTTGCCGGACATTTCCGTGGTTTCTCCATGTGGATATTGGGAAACAATGGAAGCTACTGAGGCTATTGTTAACACGCCGGGTACGTGCTTCTTGCGGCTTGATAAATCTGCCGGAGACGATGCCCCTCGTGATTCTTCTGAAATATTTGAATTGGGCAAAGCCCGAATCCTGCGCAGTGGGACCGACTGTACAATTATTGTCACGGGCGGTATTTTGGAAGAAGTATGGCAAGCCGCCAATATTTTGGAAGGCAAAGGAATTCATGCTGGCATTGTGAGCGTTCACACCATTAAGCCATTTGATACTGAAACTATTATTAAAGCCTGTAATATTACAGGTGCAATAATAACAGTAGAGGAACATACGGTTCATGGCGGTCTCGGGGGAGTTGTGGCAGAGACACTTATGGATTATGGAGTATATCCGTCCCATTTTTTGCGTATAGGTCTTGAAGCCGGGTTTTCCAGCATTGTGGGTTCACAAAAATATCTGCGCCGACAATATGGCCTTGATGCTGAAACAATCGCTAATCGCATTCAAATACTACTTGAGAAAGGAAAATAACCTCCATGAAACGTATTTTTGATATTGTATTTTCCTTAACCGGCTTACTGATCATGTCACCTGTGATTTTGCTGTTTATGTTGTTGATATGGCTAAAGGATTTTCACTCACCGTTTTATAAAGCACCCAGGGCTGGCAAAAACGGCAAAATGTTTCGTATGGTTAAATTGCGTTCCATGGTAGCCGATGCTGATAAAAGCGGTGTGGATTCAACTGCTGTCGGTGATAAACGAATCACCGGGGTTGGTCATTTAATTCGTCGGTGCAAGCTTGATGAATTTTCCCAGCTCTGGAATGTTCTTAAAGGAGATATGAGCTTAGTCGGCCCTCGCCCCCAGGTCCAGCAAGATGTGGATCTATATACCGATAAGGAACGACATTTGATAGACGCGCTACCGGGCATAACTGACTTAGCTTCTATCGTGTTTTCTGACGAGGGTGATATTCTTTCGGGTAGCAATGATCCTGACTTGAAATATAATCAGGTCATCCGCCCCTGGAAGAGTCGCTTGGGGCTTCTTTACGTAGAAAAACATAGCTTTTTGCTCGACCTATGCATAATTGGATTAACTGTTGTTGCTATTATATCACGCCCCAGAGCCCTGATGGGAGTGCAAAGAATTCTGAGGAAGCTTAGGGCTGATGATCAATTGATAAAGGTGGCTCAGCGTAAAGAATTGTTGCAGCCTTATCCGCCGCCAGGAGCAGACAAGATTGTAGTTAGTCGTGAACCCGTTAACCGATAATAGCTATATTAGTATTGCAATATAAGGTAAAATATATTTGCTGTGATCCGGAATGAATAGACTCATAGAAAAATTGGATGATAAGTGTGCGCCTATTTTTAAAGATGATAGAGGTCGAGTCATAAATTTTGGATGCTTCCAAGTAAATGATCTCCATGTTGCTTCAATGAAGCCGGGTGTTATAAGGGGAAATCATGTGCATGATCGTGATGAAATTATCTGCATCATCGGAGGCAAAGGAATATGTGAAATATCAGTTGAAGACAACCCTGGGGAAGTAAGCGAAAGGATTCATGTTGATGGAAACATAAAAACATATCGGATCAAATCAGGAACAAAACACAAGGTTTGTAATGTTGGTAAAAAGGAGTTCTACTTGATTGCCTTTTTTTAGTGAATGTAAGGACAAGGGGTCTAAGGACGAGGGATCGTTTTTACCGATTTCAGCTCAAGACACTTTTCATCCGCAGATTACACAGATTCCACAGATATAATTCACAGATCACGCAAATTACACAGATTTAAGAGATGGGTGATGAGAGGACATTCAAAATAATTGGGGCAGCAATTGAGGTCAGAGGTCGGAAGTCGGGAGTCAGAGGTCAGAGGTCGGAAGTCGGAGGTCAGAGGGCAGCGGTCGGAAGTCGGAGGGCGGAGGACAGAGGTCGGAGGACGGAGGTCAGAGGGCAGCGGTCGGAAGTCGGAGGGCGGAGGACAGAGGTCGGAGGAAGATCTGGACAGAGTTGTTTCGACGATATTGAAGTGCAGTAAATAAGATTGGGGGATTAGCCACCATAAGCGCTAAGTTGTTTTTGCCCTGGAGGGACTGAAAAAAAATGAACATCGAACATCGAACGTCCAAC
>SDBT01004260.1_pt1 | contig 24361 bp, 45 predicted proteins | sample 2277101 | NCBI WGS metagenome assembly SDBT01 (sample SAMN10404973, study PRJNA504765) | marine sediment metagenome | isolation source: marine sediment core GS10_PC15, 103 cmbsf | place: Arctic Ocean: Southern Knipovich Ridge | collected 2010 | reverse complement strand
TATGGTGATTTTTCACCAGTGTATAGAGGAAGAACTCCATTTGGAATTAATGATATTATCACAAACATCTTGGTCCCAGAACTAGAAATCAGAGAAAGGCTCTTTGCAAACAGAATTGTAATTCAAGGATTCCAGTTGGAGGCTGGTTATGATGAACATGGAAGGTATCTTCCAAACCTTTGGGAGACAGTGGTAAAACCATCAATCATGACAATGTTTGACTTTAATACAATTACAAACAATGTCAAATTCATTGGTGAATTTGATTACTTACAATGGGTTAAAACTCCAATTGCAATTGCAAAACAGTCAAGTCCAACATGGATAATTTTCCCAGAAATAAAAGATTACCCAAACATCTCAAACATTGAACAACTACAACGTGCAGCAGATGCAGACTTGGACATTGAACAATTCCAGTATGAACAATATGAAATTACCAGGAACAATCAGGCACTCCCAGATATGCAGGACACTGTTTATCTCTTTGAGGATAGAATGATTCCACAAGCAGAAGCACCAAGAATCTTATCTCCTCCTGCATGGTCTGGAGCAACAACTTATGCAGTTGATGATATTATTACTGATGCTGGAACAATCTATATTGCTTTAACCATCAGTCTTAATGTTGTTCCAGCCACAAGTCCTGCTGACTGGCTTCCACAAACTGACCCAGTGGCCAACACAAGAGAACTGACTGTGGCTGAAATCAATTGGAGTGTTACAGAAGGTAAAGATGTTGAGTTCACACACACTTTAGTAAGGAGAATACCAAAGGCATAGACATGGGTGACGATAAAAACCACCTTTATTCAAAAGAGGACTATCAGAAGGACCAACAGGAAAATGCAAAAAGAAGAACCCAACAGGGATTCTCAAGGTTTTCAATTGCACAAGCAACTTCTTTGAATGATGCTGGAAACACTCAGGCTCCAGAAGCAATGCAACTTGACACTAGAAATTCCTGGTTCAGAGGAATTAATGACACATTTGATGATTTATCCCTAGTTACGGTTGATGTATTTTTTGGAACTACCAACACTGGAGTAAGAAAATATGTAACTTACAATGTTGTTACTGTAACTGATGATGTAACTTTTGCATTCAGTGGAACACCTTTTGGAAAAATGCTTCCATTTACGCTAGACATCACTATTGATAAACCAGCAGACCCAAGACCAATAATTTTATGGTCATCAAGTTTGGTGAATCCTCCAACAATGCCAACTTTAACTGATGGATTAAGGTTGATTTTACATTTTGAAACTGTGCAAGATGGTGTCAGTGAAAGACAAGTCTACATTGGAGGAACTATTGGAAGTGGTGGTGCTGGTTCTCAGACACCTTGGCTTTCAAATATTGATGCAGATGGATTCAACCTGTTTGACCTTAGCAATTTACTCTTCAGAGAATCCACACAGACTCTTCCTATTGGAACTGACACTGCAATTTGGAGAGAGAGTGATGGATTACACTTCAATGTTCCAGATACCAAACAAATAATTTTTGAAATTAATGATGTAACTGAATTAACTTTGAGTTCAACAGCAGTTAATTTTCAAAATAATGATGCTGAGGCAATTGACAGAGTAAGATTTGTCAACCAATCAGGTGTGGTTGTTTCAACAGATGACCCAAGTATTTTTACTGATGCTGGACTTGGGTTAATTTACAATGCAAAAATAGGAACTGACCTTGGACATTTTTGGAAGACTGGAGATGTCACTAAAATGTCATTAACAACAGATGTTACATCCTTGACAATCTTGGAACTAATTGCTGGAACTGCTATTAATGATGTGCCGATTTTCAAATTTGACAAAACACATCCAACTCCAGTAAGTGGTGGAATTATAGGTGAAACACAATGGTTGGGAACTAGAACTGGAAATGCAGCATTAGTAAGTTATGGTTCAATCACAGTCAGTTATGAAGACATTGTTGTTGGCACTCATTCTGGCACAATGAAATTCAATGTGATTACTGGAGGAACAACGGATAAAATATTTATGCGATATAATCTTGGAAACACTGGAATCTTAGAAGTTTTTGAACCGTTGGAAATGAACACCAATATTATCAGCAACATGGGTGGAGGAACAATTTCAGATGCAACTGACATTGTAACGGTTGATGCTGCTGCTGATTTTCTTTTAATTTTAGATGCTTCTGCACCAACAACTTTGAAAAAGGTCAAAGTGGAAGACTTACCAGGAGGCTCTGACACTCCCTGGACTGTGGAGCATGATGCAGCCACATTTGACTTGTTTAATTTGGACAGATTATCATTCTTTTCTGGCACTTCTGCACCTGACACACTAGCAATTGGTTTATCAAAATCAGCAGCAGACAGTCTTAGAATCAATACCATTGTTGGTGGAGACATTATTTTTACTATTGAAGAATCACAGATGATGAGAATTGATGATGGAACAAATGAGGTTATAATGGTTGATTCAATCCTTGCTATCCTGGACACAGGGAACAGTAAGAAATTTCAGATGCTCAGGGCCAGTGACAGAATTATAATTGATGAACCTGATAAAATGCAATTCCAAATTGGCAGTATTACACAATTTGAAATTACTCAAGGCTTCTTCACATTTCTAACTGACAAAGGCATTATTGCAAACATTGACCAATTAGGATTTAGAATTAATGGAAACATTATTCAAGATGATACTGGTGGAATGGTCTACTCAACAATTCCTGGAGACTCTCACCAGTTTGATGATGGAACAACAACCTTCATGGATTTAACTGTGGGAATTGCCTTATTTGAAAACAACTTTGCTGGTGGTGGATTTTATCTTGATATGTTTTCCAGAGCAAATCCTGGAGTAACTGGTGATGCACAAAGAGGAAGAATTTATTTTGATTCCAACAATTCAAACCACCTTTCTGTAACAAGAAATAGTGCTGGAATTGACCTTGAATCACCAATTACAACAAAGGGAGACCTTGAAACATTTGACACTATCAATACACGATTGCCTATTGGCACAGATACTTTTGTCTTAACTGCTGATTCTGCTGAGGCCACAGGAATGAAGTGGGCTGCTGGTGGAGGAGGAGGAGGCAATATAATTTCTCAAGGAAATTCCAGTGTTGAAGTTGTTGATGCTGGAAGTGGAATTATAGATTTCGAAGTTGATGGTGTTGACAGAATGAATCTGATTGCAGGAGAATTAGGATTGACTGTCCAAATTGATATGAACACAAACGACATTGAAGGAATCAAGGCAGTTGAATTTACAAACAGCACCTCACTACCAGCAGGCAGTGTTGCTTACATTCAAAAGAATACTGTGAATATGGAGTTCAATGTTCCTTCTGCAAATGGTTTCATTTGGCATGTAAATAATGGTGGTGGTATTTTTGGAATTGGTGTTTCAGTAATCAATGTCTTTGTAGACTTTGACATGAATTTTAATAATATTTTAGATTCAGGCTATCTTGAATTTAGAGAACCAGGAATTACAACTGGAAGTTTGCCAGCAAACACACGCAGTTGGATTCTACTCAATGACAAAGGTGGAAGTCAAAGTGACATGGTATTCAATATATCAAATGTGACAAATGAATCATTTGAGTTTAATGTGGAAGGAACCAACAAGTTTAGGATTAATGCAGGCAATATCAACGCAATTCCATTTAGTAGTCTTACAACAAATGGTGGTCTTGACATGAACAGCACTGATATTACTGATTGTGTTTCTATTTCTTCCCCAACAGCAACAGCATTGTCATTTAAAATTGCTGGTTCCACAAAATGGCAAATTACCAGTGCAGGGATTCTGAATGCTGTTGGTGCAAATAATATTGACACAAGTGGTGGAGATATTGATATGGGAACAGTTGGTGACATACTTGATTGTCGAGATGTTTTTTGTGATGCAGTAGGAATACTTAATCACCAAGTTGAATTTACTTCTAGTGTTCTCAAACTATTCATCTTTGGTTCAGGTGATTTCATTACTTTCGATGATGGCACAGGTGCAAGAATTAGATATGAATACGACAATGACGATTTTTCACCTCTTGACTCAATTGCTCTCTTGGGAAAGAGTGGAAGAAGATGGATTGAGGTGTGGGCCACAATAGGCACTATCAATACATCATTTTCAGAATTTAAACAGGACATTCAACCACAAAGTGATTCTGATTGTTTGGCTGCGTGTGTCAATCTTGAACCTATTAAATTCAGGTGGGCTGATGGCACATTCGATAATATGAAAGATAAGGTCAATCAAACTGTTAGAAAGGAACAAGTACATTTTGGTTATTTAGCAGATTCATTAAAACAGGATATGCCTGAAGCAGTTACAGGAGAAATTGGTCAAGAAGGAATCTATGAACAGTCAGTCATTGCATTATTAATTGGAAGTGTTAGACACTTGAAGGAAAAAAATGAAGCATTAGAGTCAAGATTAGCAATACTTGAGCCATGACCAAAACAACCACATAATTAATATATTATTACATAATCAGAATATCCATGTCAACGACAATAAAAATTCCTATGAATGAGGAAACAAAAATTGCTTTGGAAGACTGTTTTGTAGACAGTGAGAATACTGATGCAAGAAAGTTTATTTTTGGCCTTATCAAAAATGCCTGCCAGGATGCCAAAAGATGTGAAAGAAACAAAGTCACACCTATCAACAAAAGACAGGAAAATGGCCAATTGAAGCAGGAAGAACACAAACTGAAAGGTATCAATCTTGAGGATTACACACTTGATGAGAATCCTGGATGGCTTCCAAAGAACATGGACAAAGAGGACAATACACCAATTGAATTGAAGTTGGGAGATAAGACCATGAAGTTTCTTAAAATTTTTGGCCAGTTAGTTATAATCAGACATGAGCAATTCAACACTGCTGAGGATGAATACCTAAAAGAGCAGAAAATAGAGATGGCTGACAGAATCGCAGACCCAAAACAATTGGAAAAATGGATTAAGTCTCAAGAGGATGCGAGAAAAGATAGGTTGGAACAGACACCTAATTGTTTGGAACAAGCAATTTTCACCTCAATTTGGCCACAGGTTCAGCAAAAAGTAGATGCAGCAGATGGTAAGGTGTTTGATGATGAGTTTGAGGAAATGTACAAAGAGAAAAAAGCCAAAGAAAAAGACGACAAAGAGCCAAAAACAGAATCTAAATAACCTTTTATTCCATTCCTTTTTTTTATTTATCAATGAGTGCAGAAACCAACCTCAATCTAGCAGGAATGAACACCAAAGAATGGTCTTTGCTTATCCTAATAGGTGGATTAATTTTCACCTTTGTTATTGTTGGGATTTCGTTTGCAATGGCTATTGCAAATCCTGAAAGCAGTTTAGTTCTCACTGGGTCACTTGATATAAGCCAGTTTGTGGCTGTAATTTTAGGAATTGCTATGGTTGCAACAGTCTTAGTTAGTCAGCAACTAACACAGAAGGCAATTGCAGCAACCACAAAACAATCAGATGAAGCGTGGGCCAAAAATCCTTAAATCCTTTCCTTTTTTTTATCTAATTATGGCACTCCTAGTCTGTGAGGCAAAAATTGGTGACACTATCAAGTTTGGAACTTTACAAGATGGACAACCATATCCAGATATTACAGAGTATCATAAAAAATTTGAGAAATCCGTACTGACTTACAAACTCCACAATCTCAGTAATGATATTGCCAAGGGAGAACACCAAACAAGAGCAGTCACAGTTGCTTTCCAGGTTTGGAGATTAAGAATAAAAAATCTAAGATTCAGGAGAATTTATGATGATGAAACTCCAGACCTTGACATTTGGTTTAGGCCAGCATCATATTTTGGTGGAAGCCAAAATGTTTTGGCTCATGCTACATACCCAGGACAATCCCAATTCTACATTGAAATTAATGATAGTTGGGATTGGGTAACACACGCTGCAATCTCAGACATTGGACATCCACCATTAGTGCCAATTTTAATACATGAAATTGGTCATGTTCTTGGTTTGGTCCATGATACTTTCAGCAACCTAAGCATAATGTTTCCATCATTCAATCTTGGAAAAAAGAAAAATGACCTCTATACACGAGATGTTAATAGAATCCAATGGTTGTATGGAATAAGAACTAGAATGCAAAGATTCATTGATTATTTCAGAAAAAGAAGAGATGCTGGTTGGGACTTTGATTAAAGTTCAACTCCTGCTGTCTTCAATGCGTTGAGAACATCAAGCCAATCACCCAGGGTAATTGGGTGAAGTTTGTCTTTGAAAAGACTTTTACAATTATTATCCTCGACTACAACTGGAATCATATCTGCTTGATGAATTAGTGGAATGAAAATATCATTCCATTTCTTGTCAGCCTTTGGTCCATGTTTGTAATTTACCTCAACAATCAAATCTGCTTTGTTTAGTCTGTTGACTTTGAAATCAAATTTGTGTTTCTTAATCTCATCATCATAGAAATTTGTATCTCCAGGTCTCATCAATTCAAAAATAATAAATTGTGAAATTACATTACTATGACCAAAAAGACTACCAAGAATTAATCCAGTTGTTGGTTCTCCTCTTCCAATGTATTGACTCACTCAGCCATCTCCACTGGAAATGCGTGCCATCTTGGTAAAACTGGTTTTCTTAATCTACTGAATGTTCCTGTAAATGGATTGAGACACCTTACATCATTTTTCCTTTCTAACTCATGAAGACACCTGTTAAATGTTCTATCAGGAGTTGGCTCTGCTAAAGTCTTTAGAAATTTTGGGTTCCCTGTTTTCTGTGCAAATTGTAGTAATTCCCTAACGTTAGAGTCATTATGTTTCCACAACAATTCATGTATCAATGGATTAAGTGTTGGTTTCATTTTTTCTGTTTCCTCAAAATATCCATTACTGCTTCATCAATGTAACCTTGGGCTGTGGCCTTTGCAACTTTCATTTTTGCCAAGACTGCATAAATCTGATTTAGGTCTTTACCCTCCAATATCATTGCACGAACATTGACAACTCTTTGGTGACGGATAATTTTGCTGTTCATGTTGCCACTTGCCACTTCCAAATTCCTAATTTTATATCTCTTTTTTTATGACAAGCATTGCAAGCCATTCCATACTTGGAAGGATGCTTCATTACATTAGTGATACGTTTCCAACTTCCACGACTGCCTCCATTAAACTCCTCATCAACTTCAATATGACTAAATTCTGCTGTCTTCCTGGTTAATTTCTTATCACAACCAAAACACTTTCCACCAAATGCTACAATCACAGCATCTCTAACTTTATGATACTGTTTTTGCCAAGGAGTTTTTTCCTTCATGGTGAATAAACAAATTCTCTGTTGATGTATTTGATGTTTGGATATTGCTCCAGGTAACTCAAATATTCTCTTCCAAATGTTTGCTCTGAGATGTGCATTCGATTTAGAACCACACCTCTTTTGATTTTACCTTCCTTCATTACTATTGAACAGAAGATTTTTGCTCTGGCCTCACCAGCAGCCTCATGATTTATGTTCATAAAACTATGTGCGTGTGTGTGTGTATTTAATTTAACTAATAATTTTTTTTTACACTTAGTCTATTATTATTATATTTCAAAAAAAAAAAATTAAAAAAAGGACCTAAATTTCCTCACACACACACATCAATATCTATTCCTCAATTGATTCTTGAGTTCAAAAATTTCCTTTCTAATCTGACCCATCTCATTTCTGATATTAACAATCATGTGGAAATCTCTATCTTCAGCACTGATTAATTCATTGAGTTTTTTGACCATTTTCAAATAATGTACATTTCCCCATTCCTCCATATCTGGGTTTAATTTCTCAACAGGCACTACAATCTCAACAATGTTATTTTATATAAAATTATAATAGATATTTTAATTATAATTTTAAATAGAAGAAGAGGACATAGAAATTATGAAGTATAAACCACATGTTGATGATAATGAAATTACCACTCTCAGAATAACTAAAAAAATCAGACGAAAATTAGGCTATTTGGTGGACCATAATGAGACCCTGGACACTGGACTTGAGAAGATTCTTGACATTGCTCTTGAGAAATTAGCATAATTAATATACTTGTTATACAATAATATATTATAATGGATTTCCTTCCAAACTCAATCAAAACCAAAGACTGGGAAATCCCATGTCCACATGAGCCAGCAAATTATGTTGGAGGATATTTTATGGAGTGGACTTCACATGATGGAAAAAAGAAAATTTTAATTCAACTTTGTAAAAAATGTAAATTAGTTTATTGGGAGGAACCACCAAATGTCAAGTGATTTTCAAACACTAGAACAATGCAAGTTTGCCAAGAAAGGAGCATTCATTGGAGTAATCATAAAACAATCAGATTTGAGTTCTGGAACATCAAACAAAGGAACCAAAAGTGAAAAAGACTGGACCAATAAAAGATTTACAATCACTGATGCAAATGATGAAATTGAATTAACTGCATGGGGTGATGACATTGAAAAATTCAAGGTTGGAAACAAGTATGAATTTACTGGATTTTGGTTCAAAGAATATCAGGGAACAGTTCAACTTAGTGTTGGAAAGTTTGGCAAAGTCAACTTGATTGGAACTGAATCAGCACCAGCACCAACAGGACAAACAACAATGCCAACTACTGACACTGATATGCCAGCACATGGAGAAACACCATCACCACCACCAAAAGAAGGAACTCCTCTTCCAGAGATTGGACCAAATCTTGCAGTATTCAGTGAGGAACAATGTATTCAAATGTTACAAATAAAAAAAGTTGTCAAGGAAACAATGACTAAATTTGCACCAACTGAAATTCAATCAGGTCAAGAGGTTGGAATGTACACTAAGGAAATTTACAGAGAATCAAAGAAATTCAAGTTTGAGAAGGCCAGTGAATCATGAGTAAATATAATTTACTAAAATCAAAACCTGATAATGATATTGAATGGATGTTACAAATAATTGCAAACGAACTTGCAGAGAAAAACAGAATAATGAGAGCAGCGTTGGATTTAGAGTTAATGAAAATAGTTGACCCAGGACAAATTGCAACATTTGATTTTGTAAATAAGGACTTGGCATGAGTAGAATTTACAAATATCCACTTGTTGAACTTGGTGAAATTACCTTGTCTCTCCCAAAAGCAGCCAAAATTCTTTGTGTTCAAACTAAAAATGATTTACCAAACCTGTGGGTGATGGTTGACCCAGAAGAAACTGAGATGTATCAAAGAAAATTCTTTGTGGTTGGAACTGGTCATGACTTTCCAGGTCAATTCAATGTTATCTATATTGGAACATGTCAGATTGGTCCATTTGTTTGGCATGTTTTTGAGGACACTAGATGACTTGGTGTAAATGGTGCAATCAGAAATTTCATGGAGACAAACCACTATTCAACCATTGGGACAACAATCCATGTCCAGAATTAATTAAACATAGAATTGAATTGAGGAAGAAGAATTGAACCCATTGAAAAGGATGCTGTGCCAAACTGATTTGGAGGAATCCAAAAAATTAAGAAAGTTTGCAAGTAAAATCACAAAAGTCCCTGCTAAAATAATAATTCCAGGAGAGTATCTGGCATGAGAAATAGAATTATTTGTAGTGACTGCAAGATGGTCCTGGAGACCAGGAGTGAGAGGTCTGCTCAAAAATGTGAGGCTTGCCAATTAAAATGATGAGTAAAATATCACTACAACAAGCCAAATCCAGATATGGAAAATATGGATTTTGTTCTCATGATAAACAATTTGAAGTGAGAATCCAACCCTGGGGAACTGGAGTCATTCTTGTGGAGTGTGGAGTCTGTGGCAAGAGGAAGTCAAAGGAGTACAAAAATTGACAACTATATTTTATATGCAAAATATGTGTGAGGAGGTTATGACAGTAGGAATAGGAATGACAAATCCACAATTCAAACTGGTTGTCAAAGAACTTCCACCTCAAACATGTAAGAAACTCCTAAAAGTTTACAAAAAATACGCTAAAGTATTAGGAAAATTACCAAGAGGAATGAGAGTCAACAAATGAGAGAAGACAAAGATATTGACCGTATGATAAACAACAGATACATCAAACAGGCTGATTTGGAATGGAGTTTGAAGGAGCAGATGCTAGAGAATGATTTGAGACTTTCCAGACTATACAAGGAAATCAAAGAACTTGGATATGAAATCAGACAAAGTAAGAGGGATAACAAGATGGCGTTAAGAAAATTGAAAAAGGACTATGTGACTTTGATGGAAGTAAGTGATACGATGGATGAAGAATTTGAGGAGTTAAATTCTTGACCATGCAGGATGACAAGGAGGCACGAGCCATTTTATCAGTTGTCAAGGAATCAGAGAGACTGAGACACATTGAAGAACGCCTAATTGTTGAACGTGACAAACTTCATGAGTATAATCAAAGTCACCAGTTGCAGACAGTGACAACCATTGCAGAAGAATTATTAAATAAAATACTAGGAGATGCTCCCAAAAGTGGTGTATAACGAATCAAAATGTACTAAATGTGGAAAGGTCTCAGAGTTTGACAGAACTGGAGCCTTTTGGATGGGGTGTGGTCACACAAGATGAATGATGAAGAACTTGAAATGTATAGAGAATACTTCTCTCAAATAATATGCAAAGAATGGTTCAAGAGATTGGAAGAACATGGAATTATTTTGACATCTACACCGTCAGGCAAAACTGGATTCTTTTTTGAAAAGCATGTAAGTCCAATGTTAGAACCACCCAAAGATGTCAACTGGAGACCAGGACATCTGGCAAAAATTGAAGACAAAGTTTATGGTGAATCTCCAATGAAAAAGATTATTGAGATGGATTTTGCAAAACCGATTAAGAATCCATTTCTAGGGAAGGCATTCAAACCATGAGAACTAATCCATCACAATATCCAGGAACTTTGAAGCATTCAGTTTGTGGTAATTGTGGCAAGGTTCTGGACCATTTGAAGGCTGAAGACCAGGAGAAACATCTCATTGAATGTGCAAAGCAGAGGAAATTATTTTGATGGAAGTGACTGAACAATACATCAAAGAAACTGAGAATGCTATCAAAGTTCTTAGAGCAGAGGTAAAGGAATTGAGACCCAAGGCTGACAAATGGGATAATTATGTTAGACTTTGCAAGAATGAAGAATGTCCTAAATGTGGCAGTAAAGATATTGAAAAGAGTATTGATTACATCAGAGATATTGAGGAAGAAATAGAAACATTTTGGTGCAAGAAATGTAAAAATGACTGGACAGGGAATTTACTATGAGCATTCAAACAAACCAATCATCTAACTGGGTTATAATTTACAACAAGGCCCACAACAAACCACCATCAACAGAACACTTGAAACAAATCCTGGCCACAACTCCTTCTGAAAATGTAAAATTCAACATCAAGCAGGAACTCACCAGGAGAGCCATAAAGAAAGTCAAGAGTAGGAACAATCCAACTTGGGATGGATTACCATGAAAATTAGATGCCCTAAATGCCTTGACACTGATTTCAACCAAGATATAGAGGATAATCAAATTTACACTTGTGAATATTGTGGAGAAGAGGTAAGAGTATTGACCAGTAATCAGGGATTTCTAACTTACAATGAGAAGAATTGGGTGAAGAATCAAAAGCATTCTGGAGGTCAATAGATGACTGAAAAAAATTTACCTGATAAAGACCAAAATGGACCCTCCAGGAGCCTGAAGGGTGGCCTTTCTAAATCAGAACTGGAGCACAAGTACAAGGTTGAATTAGTCAGAAGTTGTCAGATTTATGGTAAGTCCTATAAAGAAGCAAAGTCATATTTTGCTGCACAAGGATTCACACTAGGTTCCACACTCTGGAAGAAACTCCGTTTGGAATTAACAACTAGAAAATCAGCCAAGGAGTGGTTCTCAAAGGAGGCCTTGTATGTTATTGAGGAGGACCACATGAACTCTGTTGAAAGAATCAGAAGCATTGAATCTATTATTGTGGCACAAATTCACAAACTGATGGGTGAAGGTGATTTTGACACCAAGGTTCACTTTGACACCAGTGATGAGGGAGTCAGACAAAGAGTTGAAAATTATAACCTGGAACTACTCATCAAATTAACTGCAACATTTGAGTCAATACAAAAGACCAAAACTGACATGTTTAGTTGCACACCAATGGTCCAGGAAATGATGGAAGTGAGGGCCAGGCAGGACCAGGAGAATGAACCAGCCAGTCCTCCAAAAACAGTATAGTAAATATAATTTACACATCTGTTGAACTCATTCAACAATTAACCTAAAACCACCACCACCACCACCACCACCTAATGACAAAACAAGTATTCCACAAAGCATGTGGACACACGACAAATACTAACTCAGAAAACAAAAAAATTACTTGTGGTGGTTGTGGGTTGAAGATTCCAAATGACTGACATCTTGCTTAAAATTGTTGCAATTGGAGTTTTAGTGATTTTTGCTTTGGGTGCATTCTATTGGGCCTATGCTGAAATTGATGAGAAATACATGGATGCACCATCAGAATGTAAAGAGTTTATCAGTACAGAGGAGACAATACTTGGAAACAAAACAACCTCACTTTTGAACTGCAAGTGGCTGATTGAAGATATTACACCACCAAAAATCAAAGTACAACAGGACTGTGATGCAGAATGCAAGGAAGTTATCAAACATGCCATTGAATGCAGAGAATCAAACTGGACTCTTGAAGGGTGTTATGGAACTGGAACAGTAGAAGAACCAACTTATGACCCAGACCCAGACTTGACTGATGAGCAGAATGAACTGCTTGAAGAGGCTGATGAAAAATTCAATGCTCGATGTGTAGACCAAGATAATTTGGATAAAGCCGATACAGCATTTTGTAATCTCTATGCTGAAAGAGACCTTTGTGAACGTGGCTATCTTGAATCAGAGCCAATTCAAACACATGACTATTTTCTAACTTCTAATTGGAAAATTGGAATTTGGTATATGTTTGATTATAAAAATGAACAAGCGTTAGAAAATATGAATGCAGCAGTTGAAGAATGTGATGCTCAAAAACAATTACAAATTGACCTTGGGCCTTACTATCTGAACATGTATCTAGCAACTAGAGTTGATGCAGTTCCAAACCACAGAGATTTGGCAACAGGTATTTTCCAGCCAATACATCCATTGGAATTAACTCCAGCAGTTCACGCCACATCAATCAAAGTGGCAGAAGATACACGTTGTTCATTGAGACAATTCCAAAGCACTTGGAAAGATTACCCTTGCAAACAAGCAGTGATTGAATCATGTCGAATGTACAATGATGCAGAACTAATGGTTATTTATGAAACCCAATGGAGGCCAGAGTTTCTAAACACTCCAATCAAAGAATACTATCAAGAAATCTATGACAAGTGTTTGAAGACGATGGCAGCCAATGAGCCAAAAGTAATGTGGGACTTCAGAGATTCACAGGCTTGGATAAATGCAGACAACTATCGAAACAATTCAATTGATGCAATACCAATTGGAATCCCAAAGAGTGGAGTTATCATTACAGACTGTGGAGACCAAGAAGGTGAATGTAGGTTGGTGTTCCCAGCAAATTGACCTCTATTTTTTTCTTATCCCATGAACCTTCCCAAAGGAGGCATGAAAGGATATGAGTAACGAAATAACCTATGGAGTTGCAGTCCTTGCAGTTATTGCAATAGCAATGTCTGCATACAGTCTTACAACTCCAGAAACAGACACAAGTGACTTTGTGTTAAAATCTGAACAACTAGAATTGGTTGCAATTGTAAAAGACTTTCACAATACTGACCCACTATTATGTGATTCAGACCCAGAATGTGTAAAATTCTTTGCAAGGAAATTCATGCCTGGAGACCAAGTTCAGAGTGTCATTAATGATATAGTGGCAACACAACAACAACTCAAGAAGGAAATTATTGTAAATCGTGATAATTTCAATGACAACCATCCATTCGACTTTGAGCCAATAGAGGTTCCAGTTGAAGGTGAGACAGAAGCATTCTCAAATCTGTTACCAATAACTCTTGAGAAAGAGAATTGGATATGTGCTGAAACAGTAGTATTTACTGGTGAGGCAGTCCCATTTGGTGGTCAAGTCCAAGCAACAGTATTGGAACCATTGGCAGAAGGTGATGAAAAAAGAAATGAAAGATTTCTCAATGCCATTGTTTATCCCAGTGGTGAGTATAGATTCTCATTTGGAACAGCATTTGACTGTCCAGTTGGAGTCTATGATGTCTTTGTTTACCAAGGTCACAAAAATTCAGAAACAGTCTCATTCACCATAACCAAAGGGGAATGATTCTTTTTTTTTATTTTATGAGGATTTCTATTGGGAATCTGTAAAGTCTGCAAGTGTGGTCATGCTGCAAGTTACCACAAGACAAACCAAAACCACAATAAGAAAGGGAAATACACCAGTTGTTTCTATACAGAGTGTTTGGTTGATATTTGTAATTGTGAAAAATTTGACCATGTAGAGACTGTTAATTTCAGTGAAAGACCAGGAAAGTTTGGAGATGGGATTAACTAACCTTTGTTATTGTGGACACTCTAAGAGTCTCCACCAAGACAGACAGAAGCATGATAAAAACAATAAATTTGTGAGTAGGACATATCATGAGTGTTGCATGGATTTTTGTCCTTGTGAGAAATTTATTTTAAAAGAAATAAAGTATGTTAATCATTGGGGAACAAAGGTCTATGCAACCGAATAAAAAATTCCAGGTGCTAGTGGAGGCCCAGACTGGAAATCCATATAAAATTGGACTAAGGAAAGACACACTTCAAATTCCAAAAAGATTCTATTGTCATTGGAACCTTCCTGGAGATGAGATTCAATATGATTCTAAAGGCAAAGAATTGGTTGATGACCCCCTCCTTCAATGCTGTTTTAACCATAGAGTAGGCCTTCCCACCAGGAAATGGGAGACTGACTTGTCAACAGTGGAAGTAATTCCAGTTGAACTCACTCACTTCAATTACAGAATGATGAAGAATTATTTCCTTCACAGAAAATATTCCAAGAATAAATGCAGAGGAGATGGCACAACAGAAATACTCACTGTTAGATGGGATGTTTTCAAATATGGTGTTGTTGGCAGTGTTAAAAATCGTAAGTGTGTAATTCTTCCAGGAACTTCTCAGAAATTAACCAATGAAATCTCCACAAGAATTAAGGCTTTATGTGACAAGATACCACAAATTTATCTAAATGGAATACCAAACTCCAATGCACCACTCAAATTCTACTTTAAGACTATGGCAAGAATTGAACTCACAAGTGCAACACCTGATGCAGACAGAGGTTATGAAAATGTTGGGGATATTGCTCAGGAGGAAGTGGCCCACTGGGATATGATTGATGATAAACCAGTGTTCTATGCTTCAGAAGGAGTACACGAGAAAACAAGATGCCACATCACACACAACACAACACCAAGAGGGAAGCGAGGATTTTATTATGATTTAGTGTGGGCTCCAGATGCAAATTCTAATTTCTACAAACACATTGTAAATTGGAGAGAGGTTGTTGGACTACCAGTTGAAAAAGTGGAAGACCTCTATGGCCTTGGTGAAATTACTGATGAAATGATGGTAGAAATTAGAAAAGGACTTGTAAAACAATATCACAGTGATGCTGCATATCGTGAATGGTATGATACATTTGAAAAATCAGGTGTCCTGGTATTCTGGGACAATGGTGAACTAATTCCAATTGAAGAAATAGTTGATGTTCCAGTTGCAATCCTGGACATCAACGCAATTGTATCTGACTCACAAACTGACAGAAGTCACTATGACCAGGAATTAGATAATGAATTTATCTCAGGTGAGAATAGAGCAATAGGGAAATTTGAGGAGGCTGACATGAGGCCTGATGACTTGGCTGAACAAATAAAAAAATATAACCTTAATGAAGTGAACAAAGTGGAATTTAATCCAGAGGAATATGGCCCATGATGATGAGTAATGATGAATGTGAATATCCTGGATGCACCAGGCAAAGATGGCTTGGTTGTGTGCAATGTCATTATCATAACGGACTTTGTAAAATACACCATGATTGGGGACTGTCATCATGACTGATGCTTGTATAATTTGTCAAACAGAAGCAGTTTGCCTTGATGAGTGGTATGTTAAATTTACAATATCGCATGGAAAGATGGCAATCATTGAATGTGTTTGTCCTTGGTGTGTAAGAGATTATATAAAAATTAGGGAGATAGCACAAAAGGAATGAATGTCAGATTTGAAGACAAGCAGGACAATGTTCCAGATGATTGGGACAAGAAAATTCTAAAGGCTGCATTCCTAGATACTGGTGGAACAATTGACAATGCCTGCCTTACAATGTGCAGAGTGGATATTCCTGCTCGAATCATCTATGTGACTGGTGCAATGTTCTGGAAAATATCAGAGGTGGATGGAATATTATTTGCAACAATCAGAAATGACATTGCAAAATTACATCTCATAAACAAGTTTGATTTGATGGGTTGTGAGACCAACAACTATGGAAGAACTGAAATGGAGTCATTGAGAAGAGAATATGGAATCAGGATGATTGGTATCAACACCACTGGAAAAATTACTGACAAGAAAAAACTCAGGAAAGGAGAATCAATGGATAAGGAACAAATAATCAAGTTCACAAATACCTGGAGACAAAATGCAATGGCTGACCCAGATAACAAGTACAAGATGGGCCAGATAAAGTTCTTAAAACAAAAGACCACAGAACTCCTAAAGGTTGTAACTGAATTAGACTCCTTTGTTAAGAAAATGCCTGAAGGAATTGGAAATACTGGAAGACCAAAATTTGGTGCAGAAGGGACTCAGCATGATGATGGTCCAATGAGTATGCTTGGAAATTTTCATGTAATCAAGACCAAGATTTTCAAGATTTACACTGGAACTGGGTCAGTTGGAGCAGTACAAAACAAGGAGTTCAGAGTGGAGCAAAAAATCCCACTTGATGGTGGAAGAGCAATTGGGACCATAAACCAGTCACAGGTGGAAGATGCAATCCTTGAGACATAATAGATATATTCTAGTATAACCGCTATATTGTATATTGATTCTTCCATTTTCAGACACAGTTGAAATAATTACATCAAGTCTGACAGGCTTTGGATTTTTAGATTTTGTGAGGTTTATCTTTGGTGGTTAAATAATGAGTGAAAAAGAACTTGCTAATAAACTGGTAAAATTGGCAAGAATTGAAGCAGTGACGAAAACCTATACAGAAATGTTGAAGTTACACCCAGGACAAAAGAAAATTTTGGATGCAGTTCTTATGGCCAAATTGGAGAATATCAATAATGGCTGATAACGATGATTATTGTGGATATTGTAATCGTGGTGAGCATTCCAAATGTATCAATGGAAAGACAGAATTTCTAAAAAAAATAAATTATAATGGGCTACCTTGTGAGTGTAAACACTGATGACTGAACAAGCAAAAATCCAGGAAATAGTCAGATTCATTGCAAGCAGACGAGTTGGCTGGAGAATTTCTATTGAGGATAATGTCATGAAAATTATCACAGGGTCATCTTCAGTGGAATGGTCCATTTTTACAGAATTGGCTGAAAAATTTCCAGTTACAATAAGAGATGCAATCTGTGTCAACAATACTCTGTTTGTTTCTCTAATTGTTAATGAAGGCAAATAATATAATATTTATATTCTGGGAGATGAATGAAAAACAGTGCCAAAAACTATAATTAAAGAAAGTCCTGGACATTTTGATGGAGATTATTGGGTCTGGCCATCTGGAACAAAAACCAGCATGAGACACATTACACTGGGAATGCAGAGAATGCACCATTTTCCATTGGGATTTTTTGCTGCTGCTGAAAAATTAAACATGCCAAATCTGAATCTGTTGGTTGCAAGAGCCAAATCATTAAACTTAAAAGACAATAGGACCGAGAAATCATAATGTTTACTTTCAAAAAATCTAGTGAAAAAGGCGTGGCAAACGTTGACCTTGGAAATATTCATTCCCAATTTGAAGTAGAATACATGGGAAAGAAAGAAAATAAGGAGAAATTAACCAAATGTGCAGACTGCAATAAAGACCTGAATGATGGTGATGTCTGCATAATCAAAGACAGCGTTTTGCATCACACAAATTGTAAAGCCAAAGAAAAAGCAAAAGAAGAGAAACCAAAAGGCAGAGAAACTAAAGCAGAACCTCAAGATGGTTGAGCACACTGTAATAATTAACACGTTTGGTGGAACTCATGTGCTGACTTGCCAGGCTCTTGGTATCAACAATATTGAGATGCCCTGGGAAATCAATGCAGAGAATGTCAAGAAGAGAATCCTGGAATCAAAATACATGAATGAAGAGGAAGCAGAATTTGACTTGGTAATTGTGGACAATCGCCCAAAGGCTGAGAATTTTAATGTACAAAAGGAAAGAGAATCAAAGATGTTCAAGGCTGACAGAAACACACTGATTGACAAGAAACTCAAGAAATAACTTTTTATTCTATTCTAGTTTGAACTATTTGTGGTTACTAAGAAAAAGCCCAAAGCCCGAAAACAACCCGTAAAGCACCCCATTTATGCTGAAGCAGCAGACAAAGTGGTGCAACAACAACTCGCAAAAGATGCAAAAGCACCCAAACACCTAGAAACACGAGTGATGGGTGTATCATTCTCAGACTATGCTGAATACAAATTCATGGGTGCTGATGGAGTTCATGACCCTTGGCTCCAAAAGATGGGAGTGAATGTTCCAAAGAACTATTCTCCACACATGACCCAGGTTCCAATCAATGTTGCCAGAGATGAGGACCACAGACTTTCAATCAAACCTTACACTGCTAATGATTACAAAAATATGGGACTTGCAGACAAAAGCAAATCAGAACGTGACATCTGGACTGGAGCAGTTTTAACTGCTGCTGCACAATCAGCCTACACCAAAAGCCTTGGCAGGAAGAAAATTATCTGGCCTAAATATTATCAAAATCCATATCAATTCCAGGATTACGTTTATCTCCAGGACATTTATGCAAACACAATTTGTGGAAGAATCTTTGACACTGTTGGATTCTTTGCACTTGCCAATGGTGTCATTCCAAAACTCAAAGTCAGAAATGAAGATGATTTCAAGAACGATGATGAAAAACAAAAAGCATTACACGAACACAAATGGATGATTGATACCATGATGGAGATTGAAAGAAATATTTCCACTTCATCTGCTCCAAAGTCTTTTGCAGATGTTGATGAATCAGAGTTTCCAAGAGGACCAATGTCAACTGCTGAATCACCAAGTACACCACAATATGACACACCACTTCAAAAGAAATGGTTCGCTGCATTCATCAATGAAATGATGTTTGGAAGAGAAATTATTGTTCCAAGAATTGATGAGGAAGACAATGAAGTAAAAGTAAAGGAACAAGGCCAGGAGATAACTTACAAGGATATTCCAAAAATTATGTTAGTAATTCACCCCAGGGACATGGGATTCAACTATATTGATTATGAGACTCATAGAATGCTGGGCCTACAACTGAATCATTCCAATTGGATAATGAAGCCAGATGAAATGATATTTTGGGAGTGGATGCCAGACAATCCAGTTTATGGTTCAAAATTCTATGGGATGTCAGCAGCACAATCCATGATGGGTTCTGCAAGGACTTTGAGAAGAATTATTGAAGTGGACTTTCCACTCATTGCAAAGACAAGATGGTCTGGAATGTACTGGCTTGTCTTCAAGAGAAAGGGAGAAACTCAAGGAACATCTGATGAAGAACTCAGGAGAATTTTATCAAACATTGAATTGAATGGAATTAATGCAACCCTGGAGGATGAGCCAAAGGAAGACTTTATTCTACATAAGATTGACCTGGACCCAAAGATTGCAGAACTATTGCAGACTGTAAAGGATTTGATTATTTACATGATGAGCCAGGTTGGAATGCCTCAAGGCCTATTGTATGGTGAGGATTCATTGAACAGAGATACTCTGAAAGCAAAGATTAGTTCCTGGACCAAAGGTTCACTAAAAAGATACAGAATACCATTCTTAGAAACATTGACACAACAATGGTATCGAAGATTGACAAAGACACTTGCAGACCAGTCTAAAGATTGGGAGAAGGCTTTGAAGACTTTTGAGGTAATTGCTGATGTTGAAGAGTTCAAATTAGATGAACGTGAAACATTGATTAACACTTTGATGATGTTAGAAAATATTACTGGTCCTTGGACCGATGAGGCCAGAGCAAAATATTTGGAGATTGATGGATTACAACAAAACATAGACCCAGACAAAGGTCCAGAAGATGTTCCACCAATGCCAGGAGGCCAAGGAGGATTTAATGTTAAGGACAAACAAACTGGAAATGAATTTGGAGTGAGTAAAAGTGGGTGAGTGTTGTAAAATTGCTGCAAACATTAGAATCCTAAATGAAGACCAATGCGTTTGCAAAATATGTCATGAGAAGCAAAAGGTGTTTCATTGATGGAAGTAACACTTGACTTGAATATTTTGTTAGTGTTTGGTATTTTCATCACACCAATTTCTGCTGTTGCTATCAGACATTGGATTCTCAAGATGAGATGTTTTACAATTCTACAACAAAAAATGGAAGTTCAAGAGACAGCAACAACACAAGGACAAGAAGACCATAAGGATATTTTTGGAAGATTGAATAATCTGGATAAGAACGTGCATCTAATACTTGGTGCAATGAAAATAAAACCAGCAGACTAAAAAAAAATTGCTCCTAAAAGGGAGCATCTCTTTTGGATAGATACCTACCTTCAGATGGGAAGTACACCCATTTTTTCATTTCTGGGTCAGAGTAGCCTTTGACAAATATACCGAGAACAGAGTGTCTGAATTGTTGCAACATACTCCATCCATCTTCAACGGAGTCTCTAACACTTTCTCTGTCATCTCTGCCAAGGTGACGGAACCAATGCTCCACCACACTTTTGCTGCTCCTAACAGGAACTTGGATTTTGTTTCTTTGTTTCATTTTCCTATATTCTATAAGTGAAACTGAGATATAAGCATTATAGTATTTATAGAAAGTATATATGTTAAGGATGTGTACACTAATTGTAATGCAACAACAAGAATTAGTTTTGGTTGGGCTTCCTCTTTGGGCCAAGAATTTGCTTGCAGAGGTTGGAGCAATCCAAATGGCTTTGGACCAAGGCGTGGCAGTCGATTTAAAGGGAGTTATGGACTAGATGGTTTGGGAACTCTCTGAGAGAAAGTCTCTACAACAAATTGAAATTTACAATAACAAGATAAAATCAAAACACAAGAAACAAAAATTTGAAGAAGATAGGTTAAGTGAGAAAATTCGTGTAGAGAATCAAAGACATGACAAATTGATTGCAGAACTTAATAATAAAGCATATTTCAAAAAGGAGGCAGGATTCAAAATCCCACAAGAAATTCAAATCAGTTCAAAATATCCAGCAATACAAGAACTATTTGACCAAGTTGAAGCATGGGCCAGTGTAGTTCAATTTGAACCAAAGTTTGATTCACAAATTGTTTATCTCATCAGAGGCAAATGGTATGACATCCATGAGAGTTTTGGACCATTCAGGGACCAAGTTGGAGACATCATTGACAAGAATGACATTGACTGGGAAAATCCAATTATCAACAAAAAAGAATATGAGGTGAAGAAAAAGAAATGAATTTTTATTGTAGTTCCTGTGATTGCATTGTTTGGAATGATGAAGGTCCAAGAACTCACAACAATCTATTTCATAACACTGAACTACCAAAAGAGTCTTCAGAAGTTGAGGGAGATTACGAGGGATATTGATGAATCGTCTTGAAAAACTTGAAAAATATGCTTCAGACTATTACATGAATACTGCTGTTGAAAACTCTAAACAGTTTGAAAGTCTTTATAGAATAATTGTTCCAGAAATTGATGCAAAGTTTCTGTTGGGCCTTGGTCAATTTGGATTACATCTAACAAAAATCAGACCAACAAAGGATGGAAGAATTACAATTTCAATGGTGGTGGATTATGAATAATCCATTGGAACAGCATTTTGAATGTGACTGGTGTGATTACAAATCATTTGATGATAAAAGACACATGGGCCTTCATGTTCAGTACAATCACCCAGAGCACTTTGAAGAATGGCTGCAACTTTATGAAGACAATGTGACATCAAAAATGGACTTTCCAGAAGATATTGTTTTTGAAAGAAATTGGAGGACTAAAAAATGGTAGGTGTTCCAAGATGCTGGCACTGTGGATATATTGATACGTTTTCATCTTCCAGGAGACTTTACTGTGAACGTTGTGATGCAAATTTATGGCTGCATCATATTCCAGGTCAAGAACATAAATTCAGACCAGGGAGGAGGTGATTGGATGAATAGAAAAAGAGATGAGGCCTTTATTACTGTGAGAATGTTTAGAGATGATGCTGCAACTATCAGAGCAATTCAAAAGGCCCTAATTCCAGATAAACCATTTTTGAGAGGAATGTCATTTTCAAACTTTGTAAGGTGGATGATTGAGGAATATGGACCAGCAGCAGCCTTGGAGAAATCATAATGAACAAATGTAAATTTTGTGGACACTCATCAAATAGACATGTTAATGATGGTGGATTCTGCAAATCAACAAGTTGCTTTTGTATTGCACAAAAATGGGTTATTGAGAAAGTAGAAAGTTTGAATGAATAGGGGAAGTTTCTCATAACTCAATTTATTCGGGCAAAGATGAGCAGGATTTCCCTTCCCCAATTTTCGTAAGTTGTACTTTTGGTTAAAACTTGCTACTAAATAGACTTTAATCTCCATTGAGCCTGGAGTGTGCGTGGGTAAACTCCCAATCAGACCAATAATTGTTGTAGAGGCATATCCTAAAGAGGTTGAAAAAAAGGAGATGCTGCAAATCTCTTGCAGAATTTTTGATAAAAATACTTTGACTTTGATGGATGTCTCCAGGATTTTCATGACAATTTCCTCACTAAAAGATGGACACACAGTTTGGCCTCTTGAAGTAATCAGAAAAAACACAAGTGGATTTGACATTGGTATTGCAACAAATGAGATGAAGGAAGGCCATGAATATTTGGTCCGAGTATCAAACAACTGGAATTTATCACCATCTGCATCAGTTGTCTTTGCAGTCAAGGAATCAAAATTCCCATTAATTGTATTACTACCAATTATCTTCTCACCATTATTCATTAGAAAATACCAGGACAAAGGAATCAGAGATGTGGAAGGACTTGTGCAATATCTCAAATCTCAAGGATTCAGTGATGCTCAAATTAAAAATGAAGTGGAGAGAATAATCAAGGAAGTTGAGGCTGAGGAGAATGTCAGAATCCCAATTGACCTGGAAAGGAGAATAATTACAAAAACATGGAGGACTGAAATGGACCAAAAAGTCTGCACAATTTGCTTAGATAATTCAACCAGTGGTGAAGACTTTGATGGTGTCTGGAAATGGGACGACCCCAAGGCTCCAGAATGGCCTGCTCATCCAAGGTGTAGGTGTAACTATGACTTGAAATATGCTGAAAACAGAGAAGAGGAGTTCAGAGCAGCAGCAGTCATGGTTGGGTTTTATGACCTGGAGATGCCACTTGCAGCAATAAAAGTTATTAACAAATTACCAGTAGGCTAAATCATGCAACAACTTGTTGTTCACAAACACTATGTTGGAGCAGCCCACTCATTTGAAATTATAACTCCTGCTGACCCAGTTGCAGGAAAATATGTCAGACCTGATGTTGCAATTCTAAAGACATTTTTCATTGATGACACTGTAAATGCAAATGACTGGAGAGCAACTTGGGAGGGATTAAAAAAAGATGCAGAAGAACTTCCTGGAGTGCCATTGGTATTGCAGGAGGACTTGGAACATCCAACATATTCTGTCCAGGAGATGTATGACAGAGGAACAATTTTTGATTTTGATATTGATGAAATAAATCACAAAATTATTGTCTACATTAGAATCACCGACCTTAAAATAGTTGAACGCATAAAATCAGGAGAATTACTTTATGTGTCTCCTGCTGTTATTCCCAGAGGGGATGAGCATCTACACAAGGTTGGTGACATTGATGTTTTAGACAGGACCTTACCACTCCACTTGTGTATTGTCAGTAATCCTGCTTATGGAAAAGAGAAAGCAAAAATTTCTCATATTTGTGAAGGTGATGGTGTGGAATGTTATCACAGATTAAAAACAATGACAGCACAAAAAAAATACAAAGATGAGGAGGAAGCAGAATACAAAAGTGACCACTCTACTGGAACCAAATCTAAATTAAAATTAAAAAAGGCTGACCAAGGAATCTCAGCACTTGAACAAATTCCATTTATCAAAAAA
>SDBT01004259.1_pt1 | contig 24371 bp, 47 predicted proteins | sample 2277101 | NCBI WGS metagenome assembly SDBT01 (sample SAMN10404973, study PRJNA504765) | marine sediment metagenome | isolation source: marine sediment core GS10_PC15, 103 cmbsf | place: Arctic Ocean: Southern Knipovich Ridge | collected 2010 | reverse complement strand
ACGGGCCACGACCTTCGCGGCCCCTGATCATAGTGGAAGGGCTGTTCGGATACCTGTGGCTGCTGGAATTGAACGTGGAGGCGGTGGCGGACGTGGGGTGCATCATGGGCAGCAAGCTGTCCGATCATCAGCGGGACATCATTATTCAACAGGCGGCGGCCACCTTCCTGCTGCTGGACAACGATGAAGCGGGGGACAAGGGCTTGTATGGGCGCATGGACAGGGAAGGCAACCGTGCGTGGGATGAAGGGGCGGTGGGCATGCTGGTGGACCACGTACCCGTGCACGTGCCCGTGTGGCCAGATGACAAGGATGACCCGGACCAACTGACGAAGCGGGACGTGTGGGACATCTTGACGATGACCACCCAGTGCCCACGGGGGGAAATGGTCCAGCCCATTCCGATGCCGGGCCATATATGTTGACAAAGGATCAGTCTTGTGCTAGAGGTTAACAATGAGTAAAGAGCAGGCAATGAAGTTGGCCGTGTGCCTGGAACAGACAGGCCGGGGCATAATCAAGATGGACGATGGTGGCAGGCTGTTCTTGGTGACGTTCGATTGGGACATTGCCACGGGCATTTTGCTTTGCCATGAAGGCGGCGGCACCTTATTCTGGGACAGACAGACCGGCATGCTGACAGACAAGATATTGGAGGAAGCCGGTTTCCCAGACTTCGACCGTGACGGGTTGGCACAAAACCTGAACGCGGTGGTTTATCAATGTGCGGCATGGAAGCGGCAACAAAGGGAACAGTTAGATGACGGATGACGTGCGAACCAGGACGCGTGCCCCGGCGGCACCGGCACCTGTGGCGGCACCTGCGGCACAACCGGCGGCGGCCCCTGCCCCTGGCGTGGCACCCCAAGCTGGTGCTGGCCTGGTTAAGTATGGCGCGGACGCGGAAGCTGCCAGGGTCAGGGAAGCACAACGCCAGGAACAGCGGCGGGAACGGCGCAACAAGCCATTCAGGTATAAGTGCTACATGGGCGCGGGCACGGGCATTGACACCAAGACGGGTCAGCCCATCCCCCCAGGCAACTACATCATCCTGGACAGTGACATTGCCCAGTGCCCGGTGTTCTATGAACACATGTTGGCGGACCCGGACAATGAAGGGCGGCACACCCTTCCGGTCATGTGCGTCAAGGAAATTGACAACTGCCCCGTGTGCCAGACGGATGACCGGGACAGTTCCTTCGTGATGGTCATGTCCGTGCTGGACATCAACACGCGGAAGAACCGGCGCACCGGGGAGTTGATCCCCTGGACAAAGAAGTTGCTGGCGGTGAAGTCCGGTCAGCAAGAGTGGTTCAAGCGGCAGGCACAGCGGACGGGCAACCTTCGCGGCCTGCACGTGGTGTCTTTCCGTGACACCAACCAGATGTCAGCAGCCATCGGGCAGCCGGAAGTCCAGACCCAGTACACCGAGGAACAGCTTGTGCAGGCGTTCAGCCATGCCGAGGTTCGGGGAGTGCAGGGCAACGTCATCAAGCCGGCCAACTCGGACCTGTACCCGTTCGATTACAGCAAGGAGTTCAACTTCCAGGAGACCGGCGAAAGCCTGCGGCAGAAGTTCGGTGGGGTGATCCCCGCTGGGTCCCAGGCAGAAACGGCCCAGGAGTGGGGCGCAGCAGGTACACCGGCCCAACCGGCACCGGCTCAAAACGTAGCTATACCTGCGGTTCAAGCCCCTCAAAACGTAGCTATACCTGCGGCGGCACCCGCTGCACAGCCTTTGCCAGGTGGCGCGGCGATGCAGCACGCGGTCCAACCCGTGGCCCAAACCGTGGCACAACCAGCCCCGGCCCCGGTGCAGGCAGTCATGCCAGCCACGGTGTCCACACACGCGGGGCAACCTGCACCTGGCCAGCCTGTCATGACGGCACCGCAGCCCGTGGCACAGCCGGTGGCACAACCAGCCCCGGCCCCCGCACAGGCACCAGCGGCGGCCCCAGCCCCGTCAGGCATCCAGCCCGTGATGGCAGGACCGGCACCCCAGCCGATGACGCCACCTTCGGCGGGTGATCCACCCCCTGACTTGGACGATGAAATCCCGTTCTGATGTCTGGGCCTGCAAAACATAAGGCAGTGTTAAGGGGTCTGTTGTGGGTCCCGTACCATGCTGTGCCAAACCTGGACCAGTTGAAGGGCAAGTTGACCTTCCAACCCAGGCGGCAGATGGACGGGACCGAGCGGCCCCCCGTTGCCATGTACTGGGACACCCCGGACAAGCAAGTGATTGGGTTGCCCTGGGCATGGGCGCGTCACACCTTCGGCCAATACCTGGACATAGTGGACCGCACCACGTTGGGCGAACCCATGAACCCAGGTTCACAGTTCACGCCACCGGACCCGAACCACGAAGCGGTCAGGGACCCCGAGGCGCAAGCCAGGTTCATCGCTGACATGGAACTGGCGGTCACAACGCGGCACAGGTTCACGGCGCAGGCACCAACCGGCAGCGGCAAGACGGTGGTGGGTGCCTGGATGGCCTGCAAGTTCAGGCGCAAGACACTGATCTTGACCCACCTGGAACGCCTGAACGTTCAGTGGACTAACACGTTTCTGGATTTGATGAACATGCCAGGGGACAGGATCGGGCAGGTGGGCGGCGGCCAAGACAACTGGCGGGACAAGGACGTGGTGGTTGGGACGGTGCAAACCGTGGCGGCGTTGCAGCGGTTCCCCAAGGAATTCTATGAGAGTTTCGGCATGGTGATCTATGACGAACTACACAAGTTCGGCGCACCATACTTCCAGCAGGCGGTGTGGCAGTTCCCGGCCACGTATCAGTTCGGCATGTCTGCCACGGTGGGGCGCAAGGACGGGGCGGACATCATTTTCCGGAACTATCTTGGTGACGTATATGTTACCAGCGGACAGACGGCCCTGCCGTTGCAGGTGTGGCCAGTGTGGATACAGGGCGGCAAGAAATGGGGGAAGGATCACCCTACCCGCATCAAGTGCCTGACCCAGGATCACAAACGCAACCAGCGGATCGTGGGCCTGGTGTGGAAGATGTATCAAGGCGGGCGCAACGCCATCATCGTGTCCGAACACGTGAAGCACCTGGAAGACCTGATGCGCATGTGTGAAGAACGCGGCATCCCCAAGGTCAAGATGGGGCAGTTCACCAGTGAGGTGCGGGAAACAAAGAAGGTTCAAGCGGGGGACCGTTACCAGGAAGTGACCAGGAAGAAAAAGCAAAGCCAGGCGACACTGGCGAAGATCCTGGAGCATTCCCAATTGATCTTTGCCACCTATGGCATGATCAAGGAAGGGGTGGACATCCCGAGGCTGGACGGTGGCATTGACGCCACCCCCAGGTCAGACGCCACGCAGTTGATTGGACGGCTGCGGCGGCCACACGCTGGCAAGAAATCACCGGCACTGTGGGTGACCCTGGTGGACGCCAACTGTGATAGGTCTTTGAGGTACTACCAGCAACGCCTGGTTGAGTACGAACAAGCGGGTGCAGAGGTGATGTCAAGATGACTAAGAAAAAAGAAGTGAGCAAGCCAAATGCCCAGTGGTGGTTGGAACGCAACGCCAGGCGGCGGAAGCGATACGCCACCGATCCGGATTACCGGGAACAGCAGGTGGAGAAGACGCGGGAACAGTACCGCAAGGGGCGGAAGCTGGTGGACCGCCCCACGTGCCTGTCCAACCTATCCACCATCCTGTACTTCGGGGAGAAGCGGACGGTGACGGTGGACGAAGAGGTGCGGTTGCGCATCACCTTCACAACCGAGGAACTGGCGAACGCCTTGAACCGGAACGTTGAGGTGATCTATCGCTGGTTCCGCAAGAACATGTTCCCGGACCCGGTGGTCAAGCTGGTGGAGGTGGACAACCAGCATGGCTACGTTTACACTTTGACCCAGGTGCAAAAGCTGGTGGAAGTCATGGGCAACCACCAAGGGCGCACACCCTACTATCGGCAGGACCACACGGACACCCGTGCCGCCCTGTTCGAAGCTATGGACGATGCGGGGGACACCTGATGACGGCAGCACGGACGCGCACGCGTGCCCTGGACGTTCAGACTAGGGAAGGCACCATCCAGGTGTCCCGGCCCAGCTATGACGGGGAAGACTTCCAAGAGGATGGCACCACGGAAGTGGTCCGGGTGGCGTTCTTCGGTGATGTTGTCCCGGCGTTCGTGCGGGTGCAGGGTTCCGTCACCAGGAACCTGGGGGACATGAACTTTATCAAGGTGGATGTTTCGGTGGAACTTCCATGCCTACCAAATTTTGATGAAATGGACAGGGTGCACACCTTGGCCAGCAATTTCGTCACGGCAAAGCTGGAAGCTGAACTAGCGGACGCCGAGGAACACAGGGGTCCACAGTATGACCAAGCCCAGGCAGCGAACCCGCAAGAAATCGGGGGAGGCATCGCCCCCGTCACCCAAGGACAGTGGCCAAGCGGGACAGACCGGGAAAGCTGACAGGCCCACGGTTGCGGACGCCATCGCCAAGGTACGGGAAACGTTCGGTGATGAAACCGTCAAGGTGGGGACGGAACTGCGGGCGTGGTTTCATTGCCCCACCGGCATCTTCGCACTGGACATGGCCCTGCTGGGCGGGATCGCCCGTTCCCAGATGACCCTGATCTATGGGCGGGAAGCCAGTGGCAAGTCCACCTTGGCCCAGCGGATATGTGGCAGGATGCAGCGGTTGCTGCCCACACAGTTCGCGATATACGTGGACGTGGAAGGCACCTATGACCCCATCTGGGCGAGCGCCCACGGGGTGGACCAGGAACGCATGATCTTGGTGCAGCCCCACACGGGGGAACAGGCGTTGGACGCTGCCCTGGAATTCATAAAAAAGGTAGACTGTGCCATCGTGGTGGTGGACAGCCTGGCGGCCTTGACCCCATACAAGGAAGCGGAAGCCAGCACGGAAGATGACTTCCCTGGCTTGCAGGCCAGGCTGGTAGGTAAGGCACAGCGGCAGCTATGTGCCCAGATCCAGAAAGAACGCAAGCAAGGACACTTTCCCACACTTCTGTTGCTGAACCAGTGGCGCATGAAGATCGGGGTGTTCCGGGGTGACCCCAGGGTCCTGCCTGGCGGGCAGTCCCAGCACTATGCGGCGTTCTCCAAGATCGAAATGCTTAACAAGGAAACGATGGGCAAGGACGAACACAATATTGACACCGTGGACTTCAATGACCACACGTTCAAGATCGCCAAGTCCAAGGCTGGCCCCGCCCTGCGGCAAGGGGAATTCACGATGATCAGGAACCCATCTAACCCACTGGGTCAGGGGTTCATTGATGACGGGCGGACGGTGGCCACGTGGGCAAAGAAGTTGGACATGGTGTCCGGCGGCGGCACGCGGTGGCAGATCGCTGGGCACGATGACTTGGCGTTCAAGAACCTGCAAGGGATCGTGGACTGGTTCTATGCCAACCCGGTGGAGTTCGAAGCGTTCAAGGTCAGCGTCATCAGCAGGTACAGGGAAACCTGTGGATTGCCGGGGCACGGATGGCTTTAGTCAGCAAACGCATGCGGCTGTCCCCGTCACACCAGCGGGCCAAGGCGCAGGAAACCGAGACTGCTAAACGCTTGGGTGGCAAGCAGGTCAAGGGCAGTGGGTCCGGATATCAGAAGGGGGACGTGCGGGTGCGAGGCATAGCCAGGATTGAATGCAAGACCACTAAGCACAAGTCATTCAGCGTGACGCTGGCGGACGTGGAGAAGATCGAAGCTGCCACGTTCGGTGCGTGCGAACTGCCCGTCATCGAAGTGGAACTTGACAACCAATGCAAGCGGGCCAAGGTTGTGGTGCTTCCGGCGTGGGCGCTGGACGTGCTGTTGGATGCTCTCAAGAGCAGGTAAAGGGGTTTAAGATGCTCTTGTGGGCACTTGAGCGGATGGCGCAGCGGGCGCGGTTCCGGCCATATTGGGAAGGTGAGTTGCCACCGCCCGAGCATGGCCACGCTGTCATGGAACACACACCGCTGGCGGAACGGTACGTTGAACCAACGAACCTGGAACAACCGTCACCAGTCCTGCCCCAAGAATGGGTGACCGGGGTGACCCTGGCGCAGGACGCCATCCCCCGGCAATCGAGGCCCAGTGAAGACAGCATGTTGCACGTGTCCAGCCTGGTGGACCTGTGCCCCCGGCAGTACGCCCTGGCGCGGCAGATGAACGTGACCATGTACCGTCCCGTGCGTGCGCAGGACCGGGTGATCTGGACCATGGGCCTGGCGGCGGAAGACCACGTGGTCAGGCAGTTCACTGCGGCCCACGGTGAAACGCACATGTTCCGTGACCAGACCTTCTTTGTGGAGGAACTGAACCTGGTGGGGCGGCCTGATGCTGGCATCCAGGTGGCACAACGTTGCTGGGCGATGCTGGAAGTGAAGTCCATGAACCGCCCAGACTTCGAGGCACTGGAAGCACCACTGGCGGACCACGTGATCCAGGCGGCCCTGTACCGCTGGATGATGAACAACGGTGGGTGCCCTGCCATGCCTGGTCACTACGCGCACACGCACGTCATCCTTTTGTACGTGTGCAAGGACTTCACCTGGCGGGGTGACCCTTACAAGGAATTCCATGTGGACTGCACCAGCGAGCGGGTGGTCTATCAGGTGGAGGTGGCACTTGACCTGGCGGAAGATCTGGTGGACGCCATGTCGGCCACCCGCATACCGCCCAGGGTACAGTGTGAGGATGAAGAGTGCAGCCGGGCCAAGGCGTGCCCAGTGGCGCACCTGTGTTTCAGTATGCCCGAAGGGGGAACGTGATGTTGATGGAAGAGATCTGGACCAAGGCGATCCAACAGGACCACACCATTGGGATGGAGCCACCCACGGGCCTGGTGCTGGGTCTGGACAACAGCCTGACTAAGACGGGGTGGGCGTGCGTCAACAGGGAGGTGGCCAGCCACGGGCTGATCAAGCCACCGGAAAAGCTGCGGGGTGCCGAACGCCTGTACTGGTGGAAGGTGACTTATGACGAACTGTTGCGGGACCTGACTCCCGGCGCGGTGATCATTGAGGCGTACGCGCACAACGCGGGGTTCCAGGCGCACCAGATCGGGGAACCCGGTGGCATCCTGCGGGTGATGCTGTACGAACGCGGCATCCCTTGGGCCACCGTGGCACCAGGCACCTTGAAGAAATTTGTGACGGGCAAGGGCGACAGCAGCAAGCAAGGCATCAGCCTGCACCTGTTCAAGCGGTGGGGCCTAGTGGTGGAACAGGAAGACGCGGCGGACGCCACGGGCCTGGCCCTGATGGGGTGTGACATCCACCAGCAAACGCAGGCCATGGAAGAGGCCACTGAAAAGATGACGTGGGGGGACACGCTGACACAGATCAGGACCCGCACCAGGGCGTGAACCTGGGTTCACTTTTTTCTTGACAAAGGATCGGTAGGCTGCTAAACACAGGGCACACATAGTCAGCAGTTGCCAACGGAAAAGGAAATGACATGGCTGAACAGCAGACGTTTGCGGTGGGACAGGTGGTCACGTTCAAAGGCTACGAAGTCGATACCACCGAGGAAGACCAGCCCGCCCTCTTGAAAGAAGGGGAAGTGGTCAAGGTCACGGACATGAACAAGGACAAGGGCGGCGGCCTGGTATTGACCGTCAAGCCCGTGGACGCCCAGGGCACGGTGATCGAAGCCAGGCAGGGTGACCAGGTGTTCCCCGAGGAAGTGGAAATCCTCGCGATGCCAGAAGCGGTTGTAGCACCGAAGGATGCCGCAAAACCTAAGAAGGCCACGGCTGCCAAACCGGCCAAGAAAGCGGCCACGAAGACGGCGGCCAAGCCGAAAGCGGCAGCAAAACCAAAGGCCAAGGCGGCTGCCAAACCGGCCAAGAAAGCGGCCACCAAGTCGAAGACCACCCCGGACAAGTCGAAGACCACCACGAAGGCGACCCCTAAGTCGAAGGCGACCCCTAAGTCGAAGGCGGCCCCCAAGGGTGTGGGTCCGAAGGCCACCGGGGAGGTCAGGCCCTACCATGACCCCCACGTCCTTGAACTGATTTCAACGGCGGACGGTGACGCCATCAAGGCGGCCCAGGGGTTGTTGGACAACCAGGATGAAATCTACTTCACCTTGGGCGGCGTCTTGCAGAAGCTAACCGAAGACGGCACCCACATCCAGATGGGGTACGAAGACAGCAACAAGGGTTTCTTGAAGTTCGTGGAAGACCACATTGGGAACTTGGAACGGCGCAAGTCCTATTACCTTATCCGGATCTATAAGACGTTCTGTGATGCAGGCTGGACCCGCGATGACCTGGAAGGCATCGGCTGGACCAAGGCCCGCATCTTGGTGGACGTGGGTGAAGAAAAGCTGCGGGAAAAGAAGGGCGAGTGGATCATCAAGGCCACCAGCCTGACCCGTGCGGACCTGGAAAGCGAGGTGCGCAGCAGCAATGTCAACGCCCAGCCTGGTGCCAACGAAAAGATTAAGCGGACGGTTTACAAGTTCGTGGTCCTGGGTGACGCCAACACCATGATCGAACAGGCTATCACGCATGCCAAAGACGGTCTGCCAAACCCGGATGTCAAGGACCGGGACAGCGCGGCGTTCGAAGCGGTGTGCACGGAATACGTGATGTTGAACCAGGACAGTCAAGGGGCAGTCATGCCCACTGATGAAGCCACGCTGCTGGAGTACGCACGCACGCGGCTGAACCTACACATCAGCGTCCATGGCAACGTGTCCGACAATGACGCACCCGTAGAGGCGGAAGAGACCGAAGCCAGTTAACAAGAAGATCGGCCCCCCTGGGAAACTAGGGGGGCTTTTTCTTGACCCGGAGTGGCGAGGTGCTATCATCCGGAATTCTTTTGGCCCGCAAGTATAAGGAACACACGGCATGGCACACCCTTGGGTGCGGCCCCTTCATCCTGGCATGGGGCAGGCAGTTGCGGAACGCACGATCCTTCGCAAAGATGCCCATGGAAAGTTTGAGACCTGGGGGGACGTTGCCCACCGGGTGGCCCTGGGCAACAGCATGTTGCACCCCACGGGTGATGCTGACTATGAACCTTTGAAGCGGTGGCTGTCTTGTGGTGGCACGTTGATGTCCGGCAGGCACCTGCAACACGGTGATGAAACCCAGCCTGACCGCAACCTGGAAGTGTTTTCCAATTGCTCTACTGCGGCTGCATCCTTCCTGGAATTCCTGTTGCTGTTGAACGGCAGCGGGGTGGGCAGGTGCTATGACGATGACATGCTGTTGGTCAATTGGGACAACTCCCCCACGGTGTGGTGCGTCCTGGACGAAGACCACGCCGACTTCGACCATAGCCAGCATTTGTCAGCGCGGCAGGCGAGGCATCAATTTGCGTTGGCTGCTGACTGCATGTGGTTCGAAGTGCCGGACACCAGGGAAGGGTGGGGCAAGGCCCTGGAACTGGTGGAAATGGCTGCCTTCGAAAAGGTGCACAAGGACAAGCTGCTGATCCTGGACTTTTCCAAGGTGAGGCCCAAGGGGTCCATCATCAAGGGCATGCAGGACCGCCCGTCCAGTGGACCCGTCCCGTTGATGAATGCGTTTGCCAAGGCCATGATGGTCCGTGGTGCTGGCCTGCCCCGGTGGAAACAGACCCTTTACGTGGACCACTTCTTTGCGGAATGCGTCTTGGTGGGTGGGGCCAGGCGTGCGGCCAAGTGGTGTGGCATGTACTGGAAGAACCGGAACGTGCTGGACTTCATCCGGGTCAAGCGTCCGGTGGAGTATGACGGCAAGGACATGGAAGAGGTGCTGGCGTACCGGGAAGCGGGGAACAACCCCCAGGCGTTCCTGTGGTCAGGCAACATGTCCGTCATGGTGGACGCAGAGTTCTGGATAGAGAAGGACAAGCCCGGCACGTGGGCGTCCAAGGTGTGGACTGTCGCAACGGAATGTGCCTATGGGGACGGCACGGGTGAACCTGGGTTCGTGAACGTGGACCAGCTTGAAGAGGACCGGGAAGGCTGGGGTGACCTGCACCGTGGTGACTTCGTTGGGTCCAAGCGGTACAGCCTGGAAGACGGCACCCAGATCTATATGTCCAAGCTGGCCAAGCGGGCACAGAAGCGGCCCTATTGCATGATCGTGAACCCGTGCGGGGAAGTGGCGCTGAACGTCCTGGGTGGTTACTGCATCATTGCGGACGGCGTGCCTTACCACTGCGCCCCTGTCAGCATTGACCCACTGGATGCACCCATGATGGGCATCAGAGAGTATGAAGATTACGTGGCCGAGTGGGACACCAACGTGGAAGACATGCTGCGGGTCACCACGCGGGCGCTCATACGCGTCAACCTAATGGACAGCATGTATGGACCCGAAGTCCGGCGCACCAACCGGATCGGCGTGGGCCTGACTGGGCTGCATGAATACATGTGGACCCGGTGGCACCTGTCTTTCCGGGATGCGTTGGCCCCGTCGCCCGAGGCGGAAGAGTTCTGGACCTATATGGCCAAGCTGTCTTGGGTGGTGGTGGACGAAGCCGAACGGTATTCCAAGCAGTTGGGCGTTGCTATACCCCACACGTCCCTGACCATGAAGCCTGCTGGCACCACGTCCAAGTTGTTCGGCCTGACCGAAGGTGCACACCTGGCGGCCATGATTGCCTATTTGCGTTGGGTGCAGTTCAGGAACGATGACCCGTTGGTGGAAGACTACCATGCGCGGGGATACCCCATGAAGATCCTGGAACAGTACCGGGGGCACACGGTGATTGGCTTTCCCACCCAGCCGGTGATCACCAACCTGATGCCAGCGGACAAGCTGGTCACGGCGGCGGAAGCCACACCGGAAGAACAGTACAGGTGGTTGATGCTGTTGGAAGGCACGTGGATCAAGGGTGGAAAGAACCCGCACGGCAGGGGCAACCAGGTCAGCTACACGCTAAAATATAACCCAAAGGTTATCAAATTCAGTGAGTTTAATAACACGCTGAACACGTACCAGCGGGTGGTGCGGTGCTGCACCGTGATGCCCCAGGAAGACGTGACGGCCTATGAATACCAGCCGGAACAGCCGGTGACCAAGGCAGAGTTCGAAGCCATGGCCAAGGCGATTGACCGGGCGAAGACCGAAGACGTGGGACTGGAACACCTGGGGTGCAATGGCGGGGCTTGCCCCGTGGACTTCAACCAGGAAAAGGGTGTGGTCACAGAAGCGGGGTACGTTTGACATGTGGCGGAAATTCTTACAGTGGGTCATGGATAACCGGCCCACCAGGGTGATCCTGAACCAGGAAGACGGGCGGAAAGATGGGGTCTGTTCATCTACGGGGACCCCCCTTTTCTTCCGGGCGTTCCTGGGCGAGGTGGGGCCTTGGCGGCTGTACCTGCACCACTACAAGCGCAGTGATCCGGACACTGGTGTGCATGACCACCCAGCTTGGAACGTGGCCATGGTTCTGGCCGGGGGGTACATTGAACAGCGGTTTGTTGGGTTGAGCCAGGACGGCATCATGTTCAAGTACAAGCGGGTGCGGCCTGGTATGATCAACGTGGTGGATCACCATTGCTTCCACCGTTTGATTGTGCCCACTGACGTGCGGACGGGCACACAGCAGACCAGTTGGTCCCTGTTCCTGGTCAACTACCAGAAGGCAAAGGGAAAACGGTGGGGGTTCCTTCGCGAAGGAACAGACCTGGCGGACGGGATCATGGTGGAATACAATTTGTCCAGTCCACCCAACAGTCATCCATGGTGGGAAGAGGCACCGAAGGGACGTTGCTTTGACCGGGACACCGGACAGCCCAGGGAAACCGCCATCCCCGGCACTGACTGAGTGGGTGTTGATAGTGCTTGCCCGGCGCATGCGGCTGAACCAGTACAGCGAAGAGAAGATCCTTGCAGCGATGGACGAACGGCGGGCCAAGCTGGCAGCCATGGATGCTGACGACATGACTGCCAAGCTGCTGGGTGAACTGTCCATCGGGGAAGTCCACAGGTCCGACTACGGGCCGCACTGATCTTCCCGAGCGGTAAGAAATGGGCTTGACCGAGGCCCGCCCCGGCAAATCTTCCCGAACGGTAAGATTGGGGGTCGCGGGCGTGTCGCGATTGTACGGACAGCCACCTTAATTTGGACACACTGGCACCCTGTCCGTTACCTGTCCTGTCAAGTTTTTGTGCACCCAGGTTCACGGGACCAAAAAAACTTTCCAAATCACTTGACAAAGGATCAGTAGGCTGCTATATTTACATCATCGAACGACGGAAGGAACTGACCAATGATTGCCACCATCGAACTGATCCAGACCCCTCTGTTCCCCACCCCCGACAAGTGGGCCATCATTTTTCACACCAACGCTGGGCGCGAAGAGTTCGGCACCTACGTCACCAAGGCGGCTGCCAAGCTGGACGCCAAGGCATACGACATCACCATCACCAAGTGAACCCCAGGGGGACCCGCCAGTCCCCCAAACGGAAGGACCAAGACCAATGTATGATGTTTACGGTGTTTTGTGTGCGACTTATGACGAAGCCTGCCAGGTGGCTGGCTGCGACACGGACGCCCAACTAGAGTGGGAGAGCCGCAACCTGGAAGAGGAATGGCTGATTGAATGTCAGGATGGCATGGAAGCCCGTGGCGGCCCGAAGGTTCCCCTGCCCACTGAACTGGATGATGACATCCCGTTCTGACTTGACAAAGGATCGGTGGGGTGCCATAGTGCACCCATCGAACCAACGGAAGGACCAATCAGATGAACCTAAACATTGACAATTCACGCAGCTACAAGACGGAAGCCAACCTGGTGAAGGCACTGGCAGCCATGGGCGTTGACGACACATGGCGCAAGATCGTGGTGTGCAACCGCGAAGGCCGGTTCACCGCCATCTTCCCCTTGGGTGCGAATTCCCCTTGTGATCAAGGCATCATCAACATCTGCGGCATGGCCCATCGCGGTTTCATGGTGGTGGGGTGATGGCCAAACGCTTTCAGGTCAGGTTCGCCCCCAACGCTGGGCGGGCGGGCGAATTCCGGGTGGTGGATACGACAACCAAGCGGATCGTGGTGCACCTGCCCGGCCCAGGGAAGGGACCCGTTAGCCTGGCGAACTGGCGGGAAGAGGCCCACAGCACGGCCCGGAGAATGAATGCGGCAATTCCGTACCCTTGGTCGAGGTGATGGGCATGTCAGACATGTGGATCGGGCGCTTTGAAGAGATCGGTGAGGCGCTTGAAATGGGCGAAATGGACCGGGCCGAAGCGCACGCTGCGTTGAAGGGTCTGGGCCTGGACCAGGAAGAGATCGTGGACCACCTGGACACCATCAACGTGGAACATCTGGAAGGTGATGAAAAATGAGCATAGAGAAAATCGGACTGATCGCCGAGGGCTGGACGTTTTGGAAGATGGTGCCCAACCTACCCGGCACGAACTGTCACATGTCGGTGGACATAGTGGCCACGGACAAAGGTTTGCAGATCGGCGCTGGCATCATCTCTTGGGCTGACCTGGACCTGGCGCGGGCAGAGTTCACAGATGGCTGAAACTGATCGAAACGAACTTGAGAGCAAAGGTGGGTGATGATGTTTGACCTTGACCCAGATAAGATGCAGGCGATCCTTGACGCATTTGAAGAGGTGATTGACCTTCATGCCAGCCCGGATGACAAGCAAAGCATGCAGGAGATCATGACGGCCCTGGGTGCGGTGGCTGGCAACGTCTTGGCCCACGTGGACATGGCCGGGTGCCCCCACTGTGCCACGCGGATGGCTGGCATGTGGATGGAAGCGTTCAACACCCACCGGATGTCCATGCGGTACAACATGCGGGCGGAAGAGTTGGATGACGCGGCGGACGAAGTGATGCCGTCAGCCGAAGACGGGACGATGCACTGATGCCACAAGTCAAGCGCATCACGCCGTGCAGTCAATGCCCGTTCAGGCGGGCGTCCGCACCTGGTTGGACGGGTGCTGCCACCCCGCAAGAATTCATCGAAGCCACCGAGGCGGAACAGCACATGCCGTGCCACCAGGAAGTGGACTATAATGAAGCGGACTGGCACAAGCAATTGATGGACGTGTCCTGGTGTGCTGGGTCCCTGGTCTTCCTGCGGAACAACTGCAAGATGCCCCGTGACAAGGCTCTGTTTGATGCCATGCAGCACGTGCAGGCGGACAAGGAACGGGTGTTCAGCTTCCGGCACGAATTCCTGGAACACCACATGGCCCCGTGGATGTCCGGTGACTGAGGCGGCGGGGGATGGGTTCGTTGAATACCTACTGGAGCAAAGGCGGGACGAAGACATGACCAAGGTGCCCCCTGATGACCTACAAGAACTATCCGGGGCGGTCTTTGATCGTGACCCCAGCTATCTGGTGGGGCAAGAACACGTCAACCCGTGCGCAGAAATCCATTTGCCTGACATACGGCCTGGTGGCCCCCGGATCAGCCCAACGGGGCGGGCGATGGCTGACGTGCCCCAGGTGCACGGCACAACCTCCATGCCGGGCGGCACCCACCAATACTTCAACAGCTTCCAGGACTGGCGGGAATACATGGGGACGGGGGGAAGGCGGGTGCGTTCGTTCAACTTCCGGGACTGGCGAGAATACACTATTAACGGGGAACGCGGCATGCGGCAGGATGCGTGGGAAGGTTTCAAGCTGGCGTTCTTTCAGCCATTCAAGCTGGCCTGGTACGCCACGCGGGACACGGTGGCAAGAAACATATTCATCTGGACCAAGGGCAAGGTGAACCTGGGTGCACGGATCTATGACAACAGCGCGGTGGACCTTAGCAAGTCTGAGGCCCCCAAGGTGTACCCGCACGCGATGGCCCACCGCACGGGCACGCGGGCGCTGGACATCAGGTATGACCGCCCATGGTGGCGTCGGTTTATAGCAAGGGACTTCGGCTGATGGGTGTGAACGTGGGGGACTTGGTGGCGATGCAGGTGGCACGCAACCCGGATTACTGGCAGGTCTATCAGGTGGAAAGCGTTGACGGTGACCTAGCCACTGCCCGCAACATGTTGCCCTTGAAGTTCTTCATGACTAAGGGGACTGCGGAACGGGCGGGGCGGGATCACTTGGTGGGTCCGATGATCGCCAAGGGGTTCACCCTATGACGCGGCTGACCGCAGCGGAGGCCCGGCGGGGGTACTGATGACATACCTGCAAGTGGTCCTGAACAATGGCCAGGCCATGAAGCCGGTGTGGGAAACGGACAGCATCCTGATCGCGCTGCCGTCCGGCATGCTGATCAGGATGCAGGCCAAGGACGTGAAGCCAGGCATGCACACGTTCGTGAACAATTACTTTGAAGACCGTAACCACGGTGTGGTGACGGCAGTGGAGAAGGTGGACGAATGACCAGAGATTTGGAACCGGGTGAACTGCTGGTCTTGACCACGGGCACCCACGAACATCGGGTTGTCCAGGTGGAGGTGGTGGAAGGCGGACGCATCACCTTGCAAGAACAGGACCCAGGGAACGCACACAGGTCACGCGCTAGCGCGGAAGCGTGGGCCAAGATTTGCAAGCGGGAAGGCTATTCCCCGCACGATGTCCAGGAAGCTGGCAGGCGTGCGGCTGACCGTCGGCGTGACTACAACAAGGCCCAACTTGCAGACACCACATAGCATCAAAGCAAAGGATTGACGAAATGTTGACACTTGAACAGATCGTGGCCATCCAAGGTGCGGGGCTGATATGCGTCAGCTTTGCCCTGATTTGGTCCATGATCAGGTTGCCCAAGCACTCGGATGGCGTGGGCAACTTGGTGGCCAAGCTGGCAACCCTGGAAGGGGAAAACAAGCGGTTGCGGGCATCCTCGAATGAGACGCACATGATGAGCATGGACCTTCAACGGCGATATCTGCGCATCTTGCGGGACTATCGGTTCAGCCAGAATGCCAACGAACGCCACAAGCGGGCCAACCGGCGGCTGCGGGAACTGCCCGAGGTGCAGGAAGCCCTGGCCAAGGCCACGGCAGAGAAGCGGGCAGCGTATGAGGCCAAGGAAGCGTATGCGGCCAAACACAGGGTGGTGCAGGGCAAGACACGTGATGACTTGAGGCAACAGAACATCCTGGACACCATCCCGAACCCACGGCTGGAAGAGGCAACCCCGGAACAGATGGCCAGGCTGGAAGTGCCGGTGGAGCGCGAAACCATCCAGAACCCACTGGTGGAAAACGCCATCACGGACAGACGCCTGGAAGATGCAGGCGTGGACAAGGCGGCCAGGGACAGGGCTGGCCTGTGATGGAAGCACTGATCACCATCGGCCTGACGTACTGCCTGGTGGACTTTATCCTGGGCATCATCCTGCGGCGCTGCGTGCTGCCTGGCCTGCGGTGCCGGGAGTGCAGGCAAGGGCGGGGCCACGCTTGATGGCCAAGCTACCCACCCCACCCCCCAAGGGTGCCGTCAAGCCACCCCCACCCCCGGCACCACCGTCACGCAAACTTAGACCGGGCTTTGAACGTGCGTTGGCCGTACTCTTCGGCAAGTACCAGGTGTTCACCAATGAACACGTAGATGGTGAAGTCCGGGGGTGGTTGCATCGCGGCACCCTTTACCTGGACCTGCGTGACAGGGACCCAAATGGATGAACACCGGGGAGATCAAGGAAGCCATGATGATGACATCCCCGGTCAAGTTGGTCCCGGATCAGCACGACCACGGCAAGACGGGGATAATCGTGGAAGCCCACATCCCGTGGCGGGGAGGGGACCGGCGCTTGCAGGCGTCCGTCAGGTGGGAAGACGGGGAGGTGTCCCAGCACTGCCGCACCAGGTTGATGCGGGCTTGACAAAGGATCAGTCGGGTGGTATCGTCTTTTCACCAACAAGACGGAAGAGGTGATGAAAAATGAGCATTCAAGATGACATCTTGGACGTGCACGCGGCGCTGGACACCAAGCCGGAAGCCGTCACGTTCCAGCGCATCATAGAACACTACCTGGCGCAGGAAGAGGAACATGACGCCATCGTGCTGCTGGTCAAGAGCATACAGGTGGGACATAAGGCGGCCAACGTCCTGTACGGGGACAAGGACAGATGATCAAGACGCTGGTTCACCTGCGGGAATTCCTGCGGCAGGCGGACATCAACCCCGTGTGCGTGCGCGTGGTGATAGAGGTGGACTGCGGGGTGGCCGGTGTGTTCCGTCACGCGGTGGCCAGGGAATGGGTGAAATCGCGGGGGGAACCACCGGACGCGGCACCCATCATGATGCCCAACGAAGGGAACGTCATGGGCGTCAAGTACGAGATCGTGGAGAAGTATTGATGCGCAAGTGGGCGGACCTAGATCAAGTTGACCCCCAGAAATTGGTGGACTTCGCTTCCAAGCAGCGGCGGATGGGCATGCTGTGGTGCGTGGCCAACGTGCGGAAGTCAGGGCTGCCCTGGTCCCACAAGATCGCAGACCGATTGCAAGCCTTCACTGACAATTGTGAACCTGGGATCACGTGATGGGCATTGATGATTTTGACGCGGGGGACATGCTTACCTTGCCAACACAGAAAGGCGCGTGGCGGCTGTACCAAATCACCATGAAGACGGTGCAGGGGGACGTGACCTTGAAGCGGCTGGACAGGTCTGTTGAATACGCGTCACAGACGGCTGCGGAAAAAATCCTGATGGAGAAGCGTGAAGTGGGATACATGCGGCGGCAAGGGACGGGGAACACTGATGACCGGAATGATTGACCACATACAAATTGGTAAGGGCGGCAAGAAGGCGGCCCCGGCTTACAAAGCACCTGAACAGTGCGACAACTGCCGATTTTATCTGTTCCAGGAGTGCCGCAAGAACGCCCCCATCGTGCTGACGGAAGACGTGATGGAGCATAATATTGAGGGTAAAGCGGTGTACGTCAGGCGGAAGGGTTATGCCGGGGAGTGGCCCAACGTGCAGTGGAACGGCTGGTGCGGACAGTACGAAAGGAAGCCAGACGATGTATGACCGGCAAGACATAACCAAGGCGTACCAGAACGGCAAGCTGGTGGGGTTCAACTTGGGCCTGGGCATGGGCATCGTGTTGTGCGTGTTCATCCTGGCCGTCTGGGGCGCGACCAAGCTATGAACGAAGCGGCGATCAACAGGGAAATGGACTGGACCGTGACCCAGATCAACCGGGCAAAGGCGAAACTGAAAAAGCACGAAGGTGAACTGGCGCACTTGGAACGACAACTGACGCAGGCCAAGCTGCTGTCGTGGGATGACGACCGGGGGGAATGATGGGGGAGTGGCTGGGCATGGTGATCCTGTGGTTGATGGTGGCGTCCCTGGCGTACTTCATCGTGGACATCGCCTGGATGTGGTGGAAGGACTGGTAATGGGTAAGTCAACCGGGCCGGTGACGGTCCAGCGGTGTCCGGACACGCCTGACACCTGGCATGTGAAGTCAACCTATCCTGATGGGGAATGTCTTGCGATCCAGTTTTCAGGTTGTGGCGCGGAAATGGAGGCCAAGGACTATGCGCTTTGGCGGTACGCGGTACATGTGCCACGTGGCCTGGAAGTTAAGGATGTGAGGTGATGAAGATCAACGCGTTTACATTACGGGAAGCGGCCAAGCAGGGCATTGACCCGTTCGCCCTGGCGGCACCAATCCACGCTGAACGTGGTGAAACGGCGATGTGGTCCTTGTGCACGATGCAGTCCATGGGGTGGCAGTACGTCCTGGCGGGGCGGGCCACCCTATACATGGGCACCACGGGCAAGCTGTGGTTCGCGTTCAGTGAAGAGGCCCTGGCGGAAGTGCGGCGGGACCATCCCGCACAAGCGAACGCACCCCACCCATACGTTACAGGTAAGAAGGTCTTGCGGATATGAAGGTCAGGCTACCAACGAAACGGCAGTTCCGCCGTTGGCTCGAAAAGAAGGGCAACAAGCGGGCGGGGGCACGGTTGATGTCCGGCAGTTGCCCACTGATGACTTACATGTCCGACAAGTATGGGGAAGGCCACAAGTTCGGAACCGATGGTAGGCAGCTATTAGAGGGCCTGGAGTGGAGGTGGACCCCACTTCAACCCTGGGCCAGGCGGTTCGTGGTGCGGGTGGATGACAGCGGTAAGCCCCATTCCAAGATCACCGGCACCGAGTGCCTGACCATCCTGGACATGGATGAACCTGAGAAGTCTAAACTATGGGTGGGGATGATAGCGGACTGATGACTGACACGTATGAATTCACGGTGCTGGTCAAGGGCACCAGGCACTGGGCCAAGGAACTAGCGGGTAACATGGAAGTGTCCGCCAAGTCGTACATTTGGAATTGTCGCAGGCTGGCCCCCAACCGCACACCGGATGACCTGGAAGTCACGGTGTCCACCCCACGCAAGGTGGTGCGGCGGCCATACGACCACAAGCTGGGGGATGATGGGTGAACACGAACGACATCATGGAAGAAAAGCGATTGATCAAGGCGCAAATGCACCGACTAAGACAGGAATTGGTGTCTTACCAGAAACGTCTTGACCGCCTGGAAAAGCTGTTGGCATTCAGCAATGCGCAGCACCATGGATCGGATAACAAGGGGGTGAACCTGTGATGGCACATCTGCATGAGATAAAGGGGCCAACCATCAGGCGGTTCGTCTGGTGGAAGCTGAGGTGGGAAACTGGGTCCTGGATCACGGTGGTGGGGTCCAATGGGCGAACGGTGATCACGTTCTGGGATCAGCATGGCCCGTTGGCTGGGGAACGCTGATGTATGTGCGTATCTGGTTCAACGATATCTTTGCGGACGTGGACGAAGCCATGCCGGTGACGGTGGGGACCAAGCACACCAAGGTGGTGGCGGCGGGGGAGGTGAAGAAAGGGGACTGGCTAATCATCAGCCCGAGGGCGTATGGCTTCGTGGATGCGGTGGAGATTAACAGGTCACAGCCTGTCAACACATGACTTGACACGTGAACCCAGGTTCACATAGAGTGTCGGAAAGTGTCGGCATCCAACCCCAGGGGAATGGCAGACGTGGCACAGGCAGTCAGAACACGCACCCGTGCATATCCGGAAGACCAGGATGCACCCTTGCCCCCAGCGGTACGGGAGTTCCTAGACACTCACTATGAAGGTCAGTTCCCTAACAACGCCTTCGATGCCCTAGAGTTCCTTCAACGCAACTTCTCCAACCTGACTTACCGGGTGTCCCGTCGCAAGCTGCTGTTCAGGCTGCAAGGCATGGGGTTCACCAATGGGCGGATGGCCGTGCTGTTTGATAGGTCCGAGCGCACCATTGAGCGTTGGGTGTCAGACATGCGGGACGCGGTGGTGGACCACTACACCACCCAAGAGGTGCGGACGATCCACGCTGACCGGATGGCTGAACTGGACGCGATGGAAGAACGGATCAACCAGACGTGCTACAACCAACGTGAAATCCACCTGCCCGTGCTGATGCTGGCCATGCAGACCAAGTTGAAGGTGCAGGCCATGCGCAACACCATCCTGACCCAGGCGGGGTATTACCGGGTGTTTGACCTATCCAAGCGCGTGAACCCGGAACAGGATGACGCGATCAGGGACAACGCCAACTTCATCCGGGACATGGAACTGCTGGCCATCGGCGGTGACCCCGTTGCCGAGTTCTATGGGGACGATGAAGATGTCGAATAAGAAGCAGCACAGCCAGCCATTAGACCCCCGGATGCTGGAGGAACGCCAGCGGCGGGTGGGCATCCTTGAACACCTGGTCACGCAGTATGAGAACGACGGCCACACCCGGAAGGCCATGGCGTTTGATTGGGCGCGGAAGGCCCTGTTGCGGAATGACGTGCGGCCCATGAAGGCCCTGCGGTGGCTGGACCCAGACAAGCCCTTCCCCTGCACCATCCAAGAGTTCTTGCACAGCACCGAGTTCCTGGGGCACATGGACGAGTTCGCCATCTGGGAAAGCCACCGTGAACGGGTGTTGAAGATGAACCCGGACGTGTTCTGTGGTGCCGAGCCGGTCACCGAGGTGGCACTAGGTGGGGCATCGGGCACGGGCAAGACCACGCTGGGCTGGGTCAACATGGCTTACCAGTTCTATCTGCTGTCATGCCTGCGGAAGCCACAGGTGGCCCTGGGCCTGGCACCCATCACCCCCATCGTCTTCACCATGCAGTCCCTTTCCCAGACGGTGACCAAGCTGGTGATCTATCAGCCGTTCAAGACGATGCTGACCAACATGCCGTACGTGAAGCGGTGGTTGAACTGGGACCGGCAGCGGGAAGGCCAGATTGACTTTGACAACAACATCCACATCATCCCGACCTTGGCACGTGGCACCAGCCTACAGGGGCAGGCGGTGGTGGGCGGCATCCTGGACGAACTGGCGTTCATGTCGGTGATCGAAGCATCCAAGCAGGTGCCTGGCCCACGTGGTCAGGGCGGCAAGTTTGACCAGGCGGAAGAGGTTTACAGCGCCACGATCAACAGGCGCAACCGTTCGTTCGATGCGGAAGGTGTGTCCATAGGTTGTGTCGTATGTTTGTCCAACACCTACTTCAAAGATGACTTCATGGACAGGCACTTGACCCACTTGGAACAGCACCAGCAGCCGTTCACCATGTTCGCCAGGCTCAAGCGGCACCAGGTTGCACCACTGGACGTTGCGCAGGTCAGGCGGGGCGAGACCATGCGGGTTCAGGTGGGCAACGATTACGTCCAGACGCGCATCCTGGGTGACAAGGAACAAGAGGACGAAGGGGCGAGCGTGGAGGTGATCCCAGAACGTTACCGGGGCCAGTTCTTGAAGGACCCGGACAAGGCGCTGCGTGAGGTGGTGGGGATCGCATCGGCGGCCATCAGCCCGTTCATCCGGAACCGTAACAAGATCGTGGACGCGTTCAACGCTGGTGAACACCACAACCTGGTGCCCTATGTGGACATCCAGGACGCTGACCTGTTCATCCACGGGCTGCCCAACTGGCAAGCGGACCTGATGCCTGACGACCTGGACAAGCCCCGGTTCATCCACATTGATCTGTCCAAGTCGAAGGACCGTTGCGGCATCGCCATCATCAAGCCGTTCGGCCTGGTCAACGTCACCGACCCAGACAACCCCAACGCCATCCTGACCGTGCCCCAGTTTGCGGTGGAGTGTGCAATCAGCTTGAAGCCGTCCGGCAACTTCCACGTGGAGCCAACGGACATCCGGACCTGGCTGATGCAGTTGTCCACGGTGTACGGCATGAACATCGGCGGGGTGTCTTACGATGGCTATCAGTCCCAAGAGAGCCTGACGGCCTGGAAGCGTGCCGGGGTGTTCGCCAAGGAACTGTCCGTTGACCGGACCATGGAGCCTTATGAATACTTCCGCCATGCGCTGTACCAGGACAGGGTGGCCATGTGCGCCAATGACATCCTGTTGGAAGAACTGGTGATGCTGGAACACAACAAAGAGACGAACAAGGACCGGGGCGGGAAGGTGGATCACCCACCCAAGGGTTCCAAGGACATAGCGGATGCGATTGCAGGGGCCATTTACAATTGCAGCCAACAGCGGGCATACTGGTCAAAGACAGGTTACCACGACACCGAGGGTGAACGGGTGCGGGTGCGCAAGACGGAAGGGGCAAAGGGCGGGGCAAGGCCCAAGGGCAGCGGCAGGCGCAGCACGGGCAGGCGCAAGGCCCGCAACGACAAGAGGCAGGCGCAGCACGACGTGCGGCCCCCACGCGATGAAATGGAAATTGATGACCAGATGATCCGGTCGATGCCCAAGGCGAACCCACCGACGTGGTGGAAAGAAACACATGGGAAGCAAGGACGATGACAGAAGCACAGGGTGAAGACGAGGGGTGGTGGGGCTGATGCTTGGAACTAACATGAAGCCTTGGATGTATATCGTCCTTATAGCGGGGCTGATGACGATAGCTTACATCGTGGGGTACTGGGATTGTTCGGTGCGGGTCTATGGCTAAACCAATGTACCCACTGCCCAAGTCATGGGTGCCCTGGGGTGTCAGGACGATGTGGTCACGCTTCGTGTGCTGGCGGGTGGGTCACGCCATGAAACTGAACCGCAATGACCCGGTGTGCAGCCGGTGCGGCAAGTACAAGCGCGATGACGCCACGGCGTTGGCCCGCAGAAAGAAGAGGCAGCGGCGGTGGAGATGATCAAGCGATGGACCAAGTTTGTCGAGACAGCAATACTGTGGTGGTTAACTTTTATGCTTTTCAGCATATGCCTCTTCGTCACCATAGCGTGGGTAGTTTTTCTGGTCCATGTAACCAGGACATGGGTATTCCAGTGAGCCTGGCCAGGCGTAAGAAGAGAAAGCGGTGGTGGAGATGACCAAGGCGATACTGGCGGACATCTGGGATGACCAGGGACGTGACAAGCGGGTGCAGGCCACGGTGAACAACATGGAGGCACGGCACATGCGGGATGGTGCGGGGGCGTTCGGTGATGGCAAGACGCTGGCGGCCAACCCGTGGACCAAGCAGGACAGTCCGATGCGGTGGGGGTTGTGGGAACGCGGTTACCGGGAAGCCCAGCAGGGGGTGGTGGTCAGTGGCTAAGAAGCGGGAAAGCATGACCAAGAGAAAGAAGCGGCGCAACAAGCGCAGGGCACGCCAGGAAGTGGCGGCAAGAGAACACCAGGTACGCGCACGCGTGGCACAGCGGGGTGACGACGCCAAGCACAAGGACGCGTTCAGGGTGGACGTGGGCAGGCGTTTGGACATCAGGGTGTGAGGTATGAACAAGGACAACCAGACCCGGACTTATGAAGAGGGGTTCACCGCGTTCATGGACGGCAAGAAGGCGGCGGACAACCCGTGCATGAACCACGCCCACCCAGACAGGGCCAACTGGTGGTTCGCTGGGTGGCTGGACGCACAGTGGGAAGTGGTGAGCAAGTTGAAGGTCACCGTGACGCCACGTCACGTGAACCTGGGTGCACAGGGTGCAGAGTTCAGCGATGGGCGGGCCTTGGACGTGACACCGAAGGGGAAGAACTGATGTGTTGGTGCGACCCGAGCATCCGGACGCCGTACTGCGGGAAGGGCGACTGCAACCCACTCCCACAGGTGGGCCACGTGTGGACCTGGAAGGTGGGCAACAAGGTGTGCCGGTACTGCGGGGCAACGGACCACCCGGAATTCAGGTTCCAATTGTGCGCGGTCCACCAGGCATCGGGCGATGGATAGCATCTTGGGATTGGAGCCAGCAAGCTGGACCATCGTGGGCGTGTGGTTCAAGCCCCAGGGGCGGGGCATCGTGCCGGTTTACATGACCGCAACCATCAGGGCAGACGACGCAGAAATAGCGGTCAAGGCGTTCATCCTGGACGTGACCGAAACATCCGATGCCCAGAAAGATGACGTGGGCATCTGTTCGGTGTTCAGGGGGGACCTGACACCCATCCCAGATGGGGACTGGCTACCAGAGCCAGATGACCCCGAAGTGTTATTAGATGAAGGGGAAGACGATG
>SDBT01004258.1_pt1 | contig 24373 bp, 21 predicted proteins | sample 2277101 | NCBI WGS metagenome assembly SDBT01 (sample SAMN10404973, study PRJNA504765) | marine sediment metagenome | isolation source: marine sediment core GS10_PC15, 103 cmbsf | place: Arctic Ocean: Southern Knipovich Ridge | collected 2010 | reverse complement strand
CCCACAGATCTATCACGCCCGACCGCTGCAGTGCCGTCGTACCGTCCCGCGGGGAATTGATGTAATTCATGATGATGCGGACTGTCGCTGGCAATGGCGCAATCTCAAGAACGGCCAGGTAGTCCGGGATGTTACGTGGTGGGATGCATGCGCGCGGGCTGTCGTAGGGAAAGTAGCCGCGCTGCGCGCAGTAGAGTGCCTCGTCGGGGGTGAATGTGCGCTTCCAGGACAGTGGTGGTGGTGGTTTCCCTTTTTGTGAGTGTATGTGGCATAATACATCGAGGCTTTTTGGCGTTGAAAGATCCGGCCCGGTCCTGCGAAAGGTCGGGCCGCACTGGCGGAAGATGTCCCTCCAGATCAATCCAATGACATCCACCGCGGATGAGGCCCACACCTTGATGAACATATCATCCGCCCTTTTCCTGTCCGGCTCCATGTGGATCGCGACGCAAATGACACTCAGTTCGAATTCGCTCAACGGCCGGGTGATCTTTTTTATGCGACCTGGGCATTCTGTGCAAAAGACAATGTGCCCCTCTTCCATTGCTAGTTCAAGGGGGGCGCACTGTGTGTTTATGCGCTTCCAAACATCAAGCATGCATTCTCATTCACCATGGTGTCGCTCGCGTGGCACCCGAATGTGTCCTTGAACTGGGACAGCTGTCGGAGTGTCTTGTCCACTCGAAACCACGCCACGCTGTGCACGTCGTTGTTGACACGATCGCACAGATGCTCCTGGTCGTAGCTCTCGCACCACAGCTGCGCAAATACCTTGAAAAAGTACTGCCTGTCGTCGCGCGTGTTCTTGCGCCCCTGCGCCGTGTGCTCAAAGTACGCGCGCCACGCCAGCGTGATGCCGGTGATGTCGGCCATGTCCTCGCCCAGCGTCTGCGTGCCGTAGTTGGCGTTGTCGCATCCGTGCGGCGCGCCGTACTCGTTCACGATGCACTGCGCGCGGTGCTGGAACTCGGCAACGTCCGCGGTGTCCCACCACTCCACCATGCTTCCGAACTTGTCAAAGAGGCGCCCGCTCGAGTCCAGCGCGTGCGACATCTCGTGGCCCGCAATCATGCCCAGCGTGGCGTACAGCGACATCTCGCTGAACTGCGCGCTGTAAAAGGGCTCGCTGATCAGCCCCGCAAAGATGGTGATGGTGTTGGTGCGCGGGGCGTAATATGCATTCACGGTGGTGAGCGGCGCGGCGAAGCGCTGGATTGCATCGCGGTCGAGGTGGCTGCCGGTGCCGCCCGCCAGAGTCCACAGCTGGATGTTGCGCTGCGCGCGGTACCGCCGGATCATGCTGAGGTTGCGCAGGTAGCGGTCGCGCGTGAGCCGCGAGGCGAACGGCTCCGTCTCCCACACGCTCGGATGCACGGCGCGGACCACAATGTTCTGGATCTTTTCGATCGAGGCCGCGCGCGTCTCGGCGCTCATCCAGAGGGTGTCGCGCAGCACGTCCACAAAGGCACTGCGCACATTCTTGACGACGCGGGTGACGCGCGCACGCACTGCCTCGTGGTCGGGCATGTGGCGGTGCAGAAACTCGGCCGCAATCATGCCCGGCAGCAGGCGCTGGGTCAGCTGCACGCAGCGCTGCTCTGTGATTTTTGGGGCGCGGGCGCCGGCGTCGACGCGCGGCAGACGGTGCTCGAGGCGTGCGTTTTTTCCGACGGGGGCGGCGTCGTGGCTGCGAAAGTAAGAGTCGTGCGGCAGCTCCGGGAAAAAGTTGTGTGTGTTGTAAATCACCGAGAACTCGGCGTATGCCTTCCACGCGCTCACGGTGATTTCCGTCATGCCCCGAAAGAGGTGGCGGAAGTAGTCCTTGTCGAGGATCCACAGGGGGTCCGCCGCCACGTCCACATTGTCGTGCTCAAAGGTGCCGCCGACGCCGTTGATCTCGCGCAAATAAATATGCCAAAAGTCTGCGCTGCTCATGTCGATGAGCTCGCCGATGGTGGTCATGTCGTGGCGCGTGTACGTCGCGCTCTTGATGTACTCCTCGTAGGAGCCGTAGAGGGGGGACGCGTCCTCGCGCTCCGCGTGCCAGGCGCTCAGCTGGCGCAGCACGTTGATGACGCGCTCGGCGCGCATCGCGAGACGCACGGGGCTAGCGTCCGCCGCCTCGCCCGACGAGAGAAAGCTGGTGAGCACGTCGGGGTCGTCCAGCAGCGCGGGCGGGAACCCGTCGTAGCGAAGCAGCGCCACCACGCGCGGGCGTGTGGGGTGGGGCTCAACGCTCACGCTAAAGGGACTGGTAAACCCGTAGCGGGCCAGGCGCGCAAAGAGCACCGGCAGGTCCGCGTGGGTGCGAAAGTCGCCCGTGACCTGGCGGATGAGGTGGCGCGTCTCGATGGCGCTCTCAGATGTGTGGCTCCCCAGCACGAGGGTGTCGAGACAGGAGCGGTAAAAGTTGTACACGGGTCCGCTGCCGGGGTCGCGCACAATGTCGGCGGCGTGGTGCTGGTTTTTGCGGAACACGTAAGTAAAGGCGCGGTTCTCGTTTGTGTGGTTTGCAATCCACGTGCCGCACTGCTGCTGGAAAAAGGACGACGTGCACGTCTGGTCCGCCAGCGCCGGGTCCATCAGTCCCGCCAATATGGGCACGGGTGTGATGGTCCGCGGCGCGCACAGCACCAGATCCTTGTCCCAGACTTCGTTGGGCGTGCACTCGTGGTCCGCGTCCCGGACCGTGTCGTCACTGGCGGCGCGCGCGCTCGGGTAGTACGGGTAGGTGTAGGGCTGCACGGCAATCACGACGATGATTGCAATCGCGAGACCCACGAGGACCAGCGCCATGGTCCAGCCGAAGCAGTTGCTGGCGTCGTTGTGATAATACGCGGCCTCGTCGGCGGCGGCGCGTCGCAGGTGGGCATGGTACTGGCGGTCGAGCTCCCTGTCGGCGTCGGCGCGCGACTGTAGCGACCGAGCCGGCGGTTTAGACCGCTGTGGGTTTCTCTTGCGCGATGATGCTGGTGCCTGTCCGCCGTTGTTCATCTGCACATAGTATTCAAGGTGTATGAATTTCTTTCGTACTTTGTTGTCGTTAAAGCAGCGATGCGTGCAGAAAATACATACCACCACCGAGGCCGGCCTGCGCGCCTGCTCACCGGCCTGGCATATCCAAAAATGCTCACGGATGAGCAGAGCGCCGCAGCCGGCGACGTGATCTCCGGCGGCTCTGTGCAGTCGTACGACGAGTTCTATCACGACCCCGCCGTGCGCCTCTCGCGCGCCGACGTCGAGGGCCAGATGCGCGGCAAGCCCATTTGCCTGGAGCACGACACGGGCCGCGTGGTCGGGCACATCACCGACAAGTGGGTGCGCGGAAGCGCGCTCCGCATCAACGCCGCCATCTACCGCGACGCGGTGGACAAGGACGGCGCGAATGTGTGCGACCGCGTCGACTCGGGCGACCTCACCGGGCTCAGCATCCAATACGGGCTCGACCGGCGGGGCATGCAGATCAAGAGCAAGACCGTGCTGGAGGTGTCATTGTGCAAGGAGCCCTTCTTTGATGGCGCCTATGTTGACATGATTGCAGCATCAAAAACACGCGGGTATAACACGAGCGGCGGAAGAGATCACATCCAGAGCAAGCAACCCGAGGAAATCTTTTTGCGTTTTAGTAGCACCGCCATGAACACAGACAACGCACCCACCCCACCCACCAGTGACGCGGCACCCGCCGCCGCCGCCGCCGCTCCCGCCGCCGACCCACCCCAGGCGGCAGAGCCAGGCCAAGGCCAAGGCCAAGGCGAGCTAGCCGCCCGCTCCGAGGTATTGATTGAAATGGAAAACCGACGCATCGCCACAGAAGGGCACCTTGCAACGATCGCCTCGCTGGAGACGGAGCGCGCGCTCGCCGCGGACGACATGGCAGAACTTGCTGCCTACCGCGCGGAAAGGGAGAAGCAGGCAGAGGCCGCCGCCGCCGAACGCATGAAGGAGTACGAGACGTACCGGAAGGACTATGCCGCCGTGGCAGAAGCACGAGGCGACGACGCCGACAACATCAAGGGCTGGCTCGATGGCATGGCGCCCGTGTTTGCTTCGGAGGCGCCCGCGGCTGCCACCATGGCCAAGCAGGCCATGGTGACTGTGGCTGCGTCCAGAAAGACCGCGGAGGAGATTGCCGCTCTAAAGGGCACCGTCGCCAAGAACAAGGCCGAGATCGAAGCCGCATCCAACCACATGAACCACTCCGAGAGGCGCGAGGTCGCCAACAGCAAGTTCGGCCGCGCCGCAGCCGACGCCGACGCCGCCGCAGCCGACAACGTCGTGGCACACGGAAAGCGCAACCGCGAGGCCGCCGGCACGGTGGACCTGTGGAACTTCGAGCCCAGCGAGCACGAGCGCAGGTGCTTTTACGAAAAGTACAGCGGCACCGGCGTCACACTACAGAATGTGATGAAGAAGCGCAAGACCGCGGTGGCCGCCAGCGCCAACGGGGAGACGCGATACAGGCCCAGCGCCAGCCCAAGTGTGTTTGGGAACCGCAAGATGGCCTCCATGAAGACGATGGCGCCCGGGCACTACGATTTTCTCGCGGGTCCCAAGGACGCATCCATCGCGTATGACCCAGAGGGCTGCATCACGGTGAACAGCATCAAATGGGGATTCAACTAAACCATCTCGCATCGTTTAATACATCCCACTCGGTGCCTCGTGTGTGATGTCCACAGCCCACTCTGCAGAGCTCACGTCGCCGCGCTTGAGTTTCTTGGAGTGTGTCTTGACGGCCGTCTGCGCCACCAGCTTGTAGAGCACCCGCGCCGCGATGAGGTCGAGCGCGCGCTTGCAGCCTCTGCCCTTTTGGGTGAACCCGACGCTGTTGATCATCGCCTTGCAGTCCTTGTTTGAGAGGAAGCCGCCGTGGTTGTTGACAATGTCATTGATCATCGCCTCTGCCTGCTCGTCGATTGGGAGCCCCTCCCACACATTGGGGTCCACCACGCGACGCTTGCGCTTGCCCCCCTTGCCTTTGCCTTTGCCTTTGTCGTTGCCTTTGCCGCCCATCTTAATTATTCTCTGTGCACAGATAAAAGTTACACGATGGGAAGAAAGAAGACACAATCCACCGCGCCACCGGCCGCCGACCTTGCTGTGGCCGCCAAGAAGCCGCGCCCCATTCGTCGCATCCGCTCTCAACGGTTTGCGTGCTACATTCCCAGGCTCACCAAGCGCCACGGCTTTCTGCCCGTGCACTACGACGCGACCGAGATTGTCAACAACATCATCCGCCGGTTGCCCGTGCTGGTCTTTGAGCGTGCGCGCTCCCTGCTCCAGGGCACCCAGCAAACAATCACGCAGGCGCACATGTACGACGCCATCCGCAGCATCTGCGTGGAGTACGACATCAAGCCGAGTGTGCAGGCGCGGGTCATCGAGCACGCCAAGTGCGCCGTCGCGGCACTCGCCGCGCACGATGCCGCGGGCGAACCGAAGAAGGGGGGAGAGGAAAACAGAAATGAACCACAATGAGTGTGACTCGCCGAGCAGAGACACAATAGAATGGCGAGCGCGGTGAGCACCGCCAGGGGAAACAACCTCGTTGGGCTGTTGGTGCTGTCTGTCATTGCCTTTTGCCTCGCCGTCGTCGCCATTGTGCTACCCGCCGTGCAGCGCGACACGAGCGCTGCGGCGGCGCTCGGCAATCTGCGCACCGACGTTGCGCTGCTGACGGTCCAGACGGCGGCGCTCAACGCCATTGCGCCCGCCCTCGAGGATGCTGCCACCACGCTGCCCGCCAACGTGTCGGACCTGAGCGACCGCCTCGCGCTGCTCAACATAGAGTGCAACAACGACACCGCGGTGACGCAGGCCATGGTGGCCGCGCTCGCCGACAGCCTCACGGTCGCGTCGCTCAACGCCACGCTGGTGCAGACGGTCAACGCCACGGAGCAAAGCATCCTCGAGCTGCAGGCGCTGATTGCCGCAGCCGCGTACAACGCCAGCAGCGCGAGCGCGGCGCTGCTGCTCACCGGCACGATGCGCGTCACGCTGGTCGGCGGCGGCGTGTCCCGCACCACCGACTGGGCGATGCGCAAACTGAACGTGGGCGACTTTCGCGTCTACTATGCGCAGCTGCCCGCGTGGAGCGACTTTCAGCTCGTCGTGGCGACCGCCGGCCCGATCGTCAACCCCGAGGTGGTGATGGACCAGTTCGACCCGCCGCTCAGCAACCCGAGCGTGGCGTGCGGCATCAGCCGCCCGCTCTTTGCCAGTCAGTCCGCGGCGTGGTCGTGGTTTGGGGACGCCGCCGTCACGCAGGGATACACGTGGAGCTGCGTGGACAACAACACGGCGCTCAGCTTTACCAGCGTGGGGTCCGTGACGATGGGAGACAGCGTGCAGCTGACAGAGGACATGACGCTGATTGGGCAGTTTTTATAAATCGATGCACGCCGGTGCAATCTTGTAGAACGCCGCGTCGTCAATCGACTTGCCCTTGTAGTTATAGTACACGCCGCAGAGTCGCTTGCGACCGCGGGCTCGCTGACCAAACGTCAGTATCACCATGCACGTGTGCTCGGTGGTGGCGCCGTTGATGCGCACGCCCTCCGTGTCCCCGTCCGCCGTCATGGCGAGCTGCAGAAAGGAGCCCTGGTTCAGGCTCAGCTTGATGGGCGCGTGCGTGTCCAGGTCAAAGGCGATGCGCGTGACGGTGTAGTTTGGGCGCACAATCACGGCGCGCGTGCACACCTTAAAGGACACGCCGTCGAGCGAGTGCCGGACCAACTCCACGTAGCCCGACTCTGGGCGCTTGAGGTTGACATTGAGCCATATGTATGGCATGGCGATGCCCGTGTCGATGTAGCATGCGATGGGGTGCCGCGGGTAGATGTAGAATTCACCATCCGTGTGCTCCCCCACGAGATACGTCCAGCTCAGCGCAAAGGTCAAAAAGATAGAATTGCACGCCTGGGCCGCATACGTGTGTGCGTCCCAGCCCCGCGTCATTTCGAGCATGCCGCGGTTGGGGTTGTTCTTGTGCTGTGTCGCCCTGTCCGCCGCGTCGAGATCGATGCTGCCCACCAGCATTTGAATGTCATTCGCGGTGGCGCCGCCCCGTGCCTCGATTTCGCTCCGGAGGTATCTTATGGGGTCGGCGTGGTCGTAGGCGTTGCGCAGCACTGGCAGCCAGTCGGAGATAATGCTAGCCTCCATGGGGTATATGTGATTTACCCAGCGGCAACAATAAAGATGAGAAAGGTCTCCCTGCGTCTCGGAGTCGAGTATCTGCGCAACGAGCGCAGTAGCGCAGAGTGCTCGCCGGAGCTGCGGGTCGAGTTCGATGGCCACTTTATACGCACGCCCACAGTCATACCGCTGGGAAAGGAGGGCGATGGCAATGTCGCCGTGTTTGAAGTGCGCGCAGAAATCTCGGAGCGCCAGGCCGAGGTGCCGCCCAACGCGTGCATTGCCTTTGAGAGTTTTGCCTACCGCCCCAACGCATTTGGAAACCGCTGCAAGCTCGACATGGGCACCAACCACATCACCCTCGCTGAGATCCAGCATCACCTGCGCGGCGACAGCGGCACCTACACGCGCACCCTCCCGCTGATTTTGCACACGGCGCAGAATTATGAAAAGGGCGTGATCCGCGTCACCGTGCAGCGCTTCTCCGACCTCCGCCTCTCGGGGCTCCGGATACAGTCGGCGCGCATCGCGGCGCACCAGCAGCGCGGCCGCGGCGCCAAGCCGGTCGACTTGATTGCCTACGACAACTCCACCGTCGACGCCACCAGGAACATGCGCGAGACGGTGCCTGGCTGCGAGCGCATGCGCGCGCCGTACACATTCTCCGAGGCGGGCCTCGAGTCCACCAACGGCATGCCACTCCCGCTGGTCGCGTTCGGGCAGAGCGAGGACCCGCGCAGCAACGACGGCTACTGGGAGAACACGCTCAACGTGGTGCTGAGCCGCCAGGGCAAGACCATCGGCGACTGGGCGTACCAGACACAGGACGAAAAGTGCCGCAGCGCCGCGCAGATGATGCTGTACCAGGTGCAGTACCTGGACTACATCAGCGACGAGATCGACTGCAACCGCGCGCACTCCACGCACTACATGCGCAGCCTGGTGCGCGGCTTTGAGCTTTTTGGCAATGGCCTCGTGTGCGGCAGCGGCGACTGCGAGGATCTCGGCCACGCCATCGGCCTGATCCACTCGGCATTCATCAAGCGACGCTTCGACGCCGTCGCGCAGCCCGAGCTCGTCGAGGCGCAAAACATCATGCGGCACTACTTTGCCGCGCTGAGCTTGGACGGCGTGCACGGCGCACAGGTAGCGAAAAAAAAGGCAGTCACGGGGGCGCATCTGAATGTCAACTTTATCCCCGTGGCCACGTTTCGCACCTGGCTGCGCAAGACCTCCGGCGGCGTCAAGGTGGACCGCGAACTGCCGTGGGACGAAATCAACGCGCGGTGCACGACGCGCCTCGAGAACCTGCGATTTTTAATCGGCGAGGGCACGGGCATGGCCGAGACAATGGGCACCGTCAGCAACCCCGTCGCCGCCATTGAAAAATGCATCTACGCGCTGCCCTCGATGCAGGGCAACAAGACGCCCATTAACTTTAAGCTCGGCGGCGTCAACGACTGGTTCCTCGTTTCGCTGACGGGTGCCATCCCGGACTTTATGAACTACGGCTCGCGCTATGGATCCTTTGACTACATCACCATCGACCCGCGATCCGGCGAGTGCACCCGCGGCGCCCTCTACACCGACATGATGAACAGCAAGGCGCACGCGCGCATCGGCGTCATGATGCACCCGCGCGTCCCCCGCGACGTCATGAATGTGATCCGCGAGGCCGTGACGCTCGCCGCGTCGCCGGAGCCGCTGGTGTACACCAAGGACACGCCCGATGGCGCCACCAACGAGCACCTCGTGCGCGCACTCGAAGCGGGCGTGGCGAAATGGAAGAGGCCCGCCGGCGCCCACGCGGACCGCGTGCCAGTGTACATCCGCCCGGGCCACCTGGACGCGGACCGCATCCAGCGCATGCTGCGCGATCTGTACGCTGTTGGCGGGTGCTGGAAAGTCAAGGCGACGCACGAGCAGGTGACGGACGCCATAGAGGGGTGGAGGATTGACGTGTACGTAAAGAGATAAAAGAGATGTGGCTCACCGCCATTGTGGTTTTAAATCTGTTGCTCTGTGCGCTGCCGTACTATTTTACCACGCTCCGCTACTGGCCGCTCGTCACCGCGGCGCTGATGCTGTACCTGGCGTGGGTGCCGCGCGAAAGCAAAATGTTCAGGTCGCTTGCACTGTGGAGGCGCTGGCTGCACGAGGGCTACTTTCGGTTCAAGACGGTGCCCGCGACCCACCCGCCGGACGGCGACACGCCGCGTGTCATCTATGCCGTGTATCCGCACGGCGTGTACAGCATCGGCACCATCGTTTACTTTGCCCTCAGCGCCGCGCACCTCCACGTAAAGTGCGCGGCGACGTCGGTGCTGTTTGTCGTGCCGTTCATCAAGGAGCTGGCGGGGCTCGCGGGCGCGCTGCCGGCCAACGCCGGTGACATTACGCGCACACTGCGCGGCGGCCACTCCATTGCCATGTGCCCCGGCGGCATCCGCGAGCTGCCCGGCCTTGACCCGGCGCGCGTGGCAGAGGGCGGCGGCGTCGTTCGCCGCGACGGCTTCATTCGAATCGCGCTGGCCGAGGGCGTGAGCATCGTGCCCGTGTGGAGCCAGGGGGAGAACGATCTGTACAGCGTGTGGATCCCGATGCCCGCGCTGCAGCGGGCGCTGCTTCGGTGGATTTACTACCCGTGGCCGGTGGTGAGCTGGGGCCACGCGTGGTTTCCATTTTGGCCCCGGAGCCGGCCCGTGACGCTGGTGTTTGGGGACGCGATCGAGATGCGCAGCGGCGACACGGTCGAGAGCGTGCGGGAGAGATTCTACACGGAGCTGGCGCGGATCAAACAATCATGCCCGTTTTAATGTACTTTACGTGGCCCGTCTGTTCCAATATGGCGATAAAGGCAGTGTCGGGTGAGACGTATATGCAGTTGTACGCCGGCTTCATGCACGCCGCCGCCGCCGCCGCCGCCGCCTCGTCTCGCTGCTTCTCGGCCTCGTTGTCAGACTTGCCCGACACGATGGTTCGCGTCTGTTTGTTCATGCCGTTGTTGATGGTGACGCCGCGCGTGAGTGCGTCGCTCGAAAACACAAGTGTCCCCCGCGGCGCATATCCCGTCACGCGGTCCATGATACTGTCGCGCGTAAACACGGGCGTGAGCTCCTCGATGAGGGTGGTGCGAATCGTGTGGATGCTGTGCACGACGAGCACACTGCGGGTCAGCGTGATGCCAATGACGGGCATGTCGGCGTACGTGCGGCCCTTGGCCTGGAGCGGCGCGTCGTCGTTGCGCCAAGTACAAACATAGTAAGTGCCATTGGTGCATCCCACGCACATGTAATCCTCGAGGCCGACGCCGCCGGGCAGCGACACCGCGCTGATGTTGCATTCCTCCGCGCGCTCGTCGTCGCCGAGCGCAAAATGATGCACCGCGGTGCCGTTTGCATAGACGCGGGTCTTGCTCGCCAGAAGCGTCACGTCGCCGGACATTGCCACCGCGACCACATCGCTGTCGAGGGAAACGTCGCGGCGCGTCGTGATGTTGCCGTCCACGTCCATCGTCGCCGCGTGGCAGACACCGGGCCGCTTCATGTACGCCACCATCAGACCGTCGTCGCAGACACACGTGACCGGGGCCGTGCCGTGCGGGATGCAAAACGCAGAGGCGACGCGCGTCTTCCACTTTTGAGATCGACTGGTGTGCAAAAAAGTCCAGAGGTACCACATGGCTCCGTCGACGTCGCCGCCCGCCACGCTCTCTTGGTCGGCCGCGTCCGCGACGGTGTGCATGACGCGCGACTCCTGCTTGGTTTTTGGCGCGCGCGGTCGGCGGGCGGCGTCATACTTGACCAGCTCCTTGGCGTGTACGAGTCGCTTGACGACGGGCTTGAGGCGCGCCACCTTGCCGTACGAAAAGGCCACGCGCTTGCGCAAGTCAAAGACCTCCTGTGTTTTTGACAAGAGGATGTGCCGGAGCCAAAAGGTGTAAAATGCCTCCGCCTCCGCCTCGACGCCCGCGCGCGCCCAGGCTACGTCGGCGTCAGAGGTGCCGAGCGCGTACGCGCGCACGCCGTTGACACCACAGTAAAGCATTTGCGCGTCCGTGTCCGGTGCGTGCGACACCTCGCTGCTGACACGGATGGACGGATGGGGCTTTGATGGCGTCCAGCAGTTGGCATACAACAACTGAAACGCCTGCCTGTCGACGTGCTGCGCAATGTCGGCGCACGGTGCCACAGACCCCTCGGCTTCGTCGCGGGAAATAAACGCCTCTGACGCATCGTGCACGTCGCGCGCAATCTCCATGTATGTGTATTATTGTCTTTTGCCCCCTTGCCCTACTTGGTTGCAATGTCGTCCGCGCTGGGGTACGAAAAGAACTTCAGTCGGAGCTTGACGGTGGCCATTCCCACGGTGTTTAGGGCGTTCGTCTGGTCGTAGCCGTTCTCGCGGTTGACGACGGCGCCCACCAGTCCCTCGGACGAGTTCCACGCGCGGCCGTCGGTGCGAGACCACTCGGCGCTGAACTTTCTCAAGTCCACAAAGGACTTTTCGTGGTCGATGCACTTTGCACGCACGCTCTCATACAGTGGCTCCACGAGGCGCCTCGGCAGCGACACGAGCGTCTGCTCGGTGCGGGCGTTGTCGTCGATGGCCCGACGAAGAGCATGGCCGTTGCGCCCGAATCTCCCGAGGTCGATGTTGTTGTTGATCTGCCACATGAAGATGCCGTTGCGGTTCACGTAGACGCGATCTGGCTCCATGTCAAAGTTCACCTGAGCGGCCAGCGCGGCGGCGGTGCAGCTGTTGGCGCGCTCGCACATCTGCCGGGTGAAAAAGTCGGCTGGCTCGTACACGTTCTGGTTCAGCACCGTAAGGCCGGTGTTGGGCTCGATGGTCCAGGTGAACGCGTTGTTCGATGTGATGTTCATCGGCACCATGTCGCTGCAGTCGATGCCAACAGCGAACGGGTAGGTACTTTGCACCGTGACAAAGTTGGCATCGACAATCACAGTCTGCGCGAGGTCGCCCACGCGATCGGCGTCGGTGGCGTTCTGGCGGTTGGTGCGGCTGGTGATGCGCTTTAGGTGGTGGTGGTTGCACTGCTCGATGCCCGACACATCGATCGTCCCGGTCCCGGCTTGCAGCTCGTTGGGGGATCCAACAATCTGCAGCGTCAACACCATCGTCTTGAGTCCGTCCATGTCCTCGTCCTGCAGATGCTGCGTGTCGTCGACCGCCTCGATCGGCCCGTCTACCTCGTCGTAGTTCTCCTCGTCTCCCACGCCATATTCCTCCTCGTCGTACTCATAGCTGTCTGACATCTCGCGCGTGCCTGTGCTAGCTATTATGTGATGCGTTCTCATTGGAACTCATAATAAGCCGCGCTTGATTTCATGTTGCGCGCCTTTATTGAAACTCGTGCCAGACCGCGGACGGTCGCACTTGACGTGGCACCGGCAGCGTCAACTCGTATGGCTGGATGGCGCGGGCAGCGCGCAGGCGCGTGTCGGCCACCACGAGCGCGTACTGGTAATGCATGAGCTCCACAATGTACATCTCTCGTGCCTCGAGCATACGGTTCGCGTGGCCGAGGTGAGTATCAGGGGGCGTGTCTTTTTCGCCGCGGTGATCGATGCCGTCGGCGCGGTCGGCGGCGCGGGCCTTGGCTAAAATATAATTGACGATGGGCTCGGCGGGGTGCGGATCAGATGCGAGCGTTGGAACGACATTGGTCGGGTTGTTGGTGCTGCCTATAAAATGCAAGGCGTCCTGGTCGCCGGGTCCATCAGTGTCGGCGGTTTCACCGGCGCCCAGCAAAGAGTACCCATACCCGAGTATGCCAAGCACGCCAAGTGTACCGAGCGCAGCAAGTTCACGCCAGTCCCTCTCCGGTGCCCTACCGGGCTTGTACGGTCTCATTTTCTTGTACGACCTCGCGGGTCTGCCAGCGGGCTGTGCCTCTGGGGGTGGGGCCGCCTCCTTTCTTGCGGTGTCCTCTTGTTTGATCTGCGTGATGTCGACGCCGCGCTCCTTCTTTTCGCGTGCCTCCTGTTCTATGGCGTATTTTTTCCTGCCCGCGGCCTGGGCCCTTCGATAAGATTCGGCGTTGCGGTTAGACACACGAGCGGCCTCGATGGGGTCGACGGCCTCGGTGGGCTCGGCGGCGACGCGGGAGTGCGATCCATGGGTAACCAGCTCGTCCCAAAATTGGAAACGGGCGTCAATAAATACGACTCGCGCGGTCTCTGTGCGTCCGAGCTGAGACTGGAGCTGGTCTTCTGCCCAGGCGGTTGCCCCGTCGGCCCTCTTAATGTAATCTTGGTTGATCTTGGTGTATCGCGCACCCACAAAAAGGAGCTTGAGCCCGCGATAGTTGCTTGATCTGATCTTGCGGGTTTTGATCCCTGGGCCCATTATGAGGTTGAACCGCGCGGCGGTATTGGAGACGGTTCCCATGTACGCCTGGCCACCGGTGGGCCGCGCGACCACCGCTGCACAGAGCTGGGAAAACCGCGTGCGCGTTGACGCGCTTAGCACCAAGTCCATCATTCCGAGCCGCGTGTCGCTTCGGCCCTCGTTGATGATATCCACGGCGGAAGCGATCGCGCCAAATAAAGCGGGGTTCAGGATGGACTCGAGCGTGGCACCGGTGCGCAGACTGGGGTCCCACTGCGCGCCGCCGTGGCGTGTGTGCATTGCCGTTCTGTCTATGGTGCTTGGGATTATTGCGAGTGTGTCCCACCCACTCCTGGGGTCGACCACGAATCGCATGGGCACGTATCCCCTGGCTGGATTGATGACGACCCTTTCGTCTGCCATTATCATTTCGAGTATGGGTATGCGGGGGTTGCTGGCTATCAATTCCTCCAGAGTGTCACTCGGCAGATGGACGTTGATTGGAACCTGGCGATAAATGAGCGGGGACTTTTTGTCGATCCAGCGGTAGCACCGCCGCACGTCGTGGATCCCCAGGTACGACGCCACCGAGTTGATGAATTGATAAACGCCCATGACGGTCAGCCGGGCGTACATCCATTGCACCAGGCGTTGTTCGAGTTTGGCCACGGCCAGCTTTTCTGCGGCAGCGGCGGCTGTGGCTGTGGCGGCGGCGGCGGCGGCGGCGGCCTTGATCCCGTCGGGGTCATCTTCAATCTTGATTGGCGAGGGCGGTGGCGAGGGCGGTGGCGACGGGGGCGGCGCGTCTGCGTACGGGGACACGGTTGTAATGGCCGCGCAGGGGAGCGGGGTGTCTATCTGAGGTAAAACCACAATGGGCACGGGGGGCGGGTCGGCATACACGGGGACGAAATTCGGGTTGTGCCGAGTCGCTTGCTTCTTTGTGGTAGCAAAGACATGTGGTGTTTTCATTCAAACGGGTGTCTCTGTGTGTCACTTTTCTTGTTCCCTCTTGATGTAGTCCGACAGCTTTCTCCATACGCGCGGCTGTGCCACCTCTGCCGTGTTCTTTTTGAGTCCGCGCTCCATGCGGGGGTCCAGACGCTGCACTGGCGCGTACACCAGCGCCGGCATCTTGCGGGCTGTTGGCGCATCCAGGTAGGACTGTTTCTGTGCCGCGGGGATGAGGCCCGGCATGGCTCCGACGTTGGCGCGCACCGCGGGCTCTTCGGGCTCCTCGGGTGCCTCGCGTCGGAAGGGGGCGAGGCCCGGCATGGCTCCGATGCTGGCGTGCGCCGCGGGCTCCGCGGGCTCCTCGGGCGCCTCGCATCGGAGGGGGGCGAGACCCGGCATGGCTCCGATGCTGGCGTTTGTGTTGGCGGGCGCGTCTTGGTGAAACTCGATGGGCATCGGTAGTCCCGTGTAGTAGGCATAGTGGCGGTACTGCGTGTCGGCGTCGCGGGTGCGCGGCAGTCCGTCGGCGACTGTGCTCTGCGCGGCAGACGCGGCGGTGCCCGTGTCGGGTGTGCGCCCCTTGTGCACAATGTACACTGCCATGTCGCTGAGCGAGGAGCGGTACAGCGCGGCCTCTGCTATCTCGCGGTACAGGTCATGGTCGTTGATGCACTCCTCGGTGGGCGGCGGTGCCTCTGCCCGGTGCTGCTCGTGGGCCCACACGGATTCGCTTCCGAGCTTTCTGTTCTGTGTCTGGACGTAGTGCGCCCGGATCTCGTGCTGGTTCGCCCTCATGGCGTTTCGCAGAGAGGAGAGGATGGCGTGCGAGACCTCGCGGGCCACGCCGACCGGGCTGGCGGTGCGCGCCGTCTTGTCCATCCCGTACGTGCTCAGGAGGGAGGGCCACTTGGGCGTCTCGATGCTGCTCTGGATCATCGTGTCGAGGGCGCCGCCGCCGCGCATGTCGCGGTCAATCTCCTCCGGGCTGGAGCCGCTCAGCATCGCCGCGATTTCGTCGGGGAGCGTGCGCTGTACGCCCTCGAACCATTCTGCGATGCGCCCACACTTGTTGGTGCTCATGCGCTCCGGCGGCACGGGCACACTCCCGAGGCGGATGGGCCGCCGACCGAGAGCCGTCACCACGTCCACCTCCCCGAGGCGCGAGAGCTGGCTGTGCGTCATGCCGCCGATGGGCGCACCGGCGAGGTCCACTACCTGCACGCTGCGCTCGCCGGTCATTTCGCAGAGGGCGCTGCACAAATCGGTGTACCAGTCGGTGTCCCACGGCACGACGCTGAGCATCATGGTGCCGTTGACCTTGTCGCACAGCTTAATGTACACGGGCGCGGTCGCATACCGGGACGCGGGCTCTCTGAACGCGGGGATGTTCTCGGTGGCCACCTGGTTAAAGTACTCGATGTTGACCAGCGGCATGGTACGCTTGTGCAGCGCTTTGAATGCATCAGAATAAATGGCATTGGCCATGTTGACTTGCGTGATCTAACTGACCGGCTGCCCACCGGCATGCAAGTACTTTATCGATGCTAACTTTGCAGCGATGAGGGCTGGGGAAGAGTACCCGGCGGCATACGAGTATCTCTGGCAGCAATGCGTGGACCTGATTGACACGGCGATTGACCCCGGCGATGCGTACTGCGCGGCGCTCGCCTGGCGCGCGGCTGCCCCGGTGCATGCACGCGATCGCAGATACGTGTGGCGCGTGGACAGTGTGGACGGGTTCAACTGGCGCAACGTGTGCGCGGTGGCGAGAGTCGGGGTGCACATGCGATACTGCGACAAGATGTATACGCTAAACGCGTTCTGGGAGCAGCGCGCGCATCGCCCGTACATTATGCACGGCGCCGAGTGTGGCATTATGCCCAGCTGGATATGGTTTAAGTTTCGTGCCGGCGTGGCAACCGTCGCCGCGCAGTACACGCTTCTGGTCAGTGCCATGACCGCCGACGCCGCGAGGCACTATGTCTGCGCCATCCTGAGGCACATCGCGACACTGCGTGGCGCCACCACGCGGGCGGCAGTGACATGGCTCTTTAGCCGTTTCGCGGACGACTTTCCGAGTGGGTGCGTAATCAAAGACGACCCGCGGTACACGATTGCTTTTTTTACAATGCTGACGCCGTCGTCGCCCATCGTCATGACGCCGCGTCTCTTTTCCCTTTTTGCGCGCTCGGGTATCCGCGACGGCGCCGGTGTGCCGTTGGTTCGGTGCCTGCGGCGTGGCTTTTTTCACGTGAGCGCCGACACGCCCCCGGTGCATATTTCAACGCCGGTGCGCAAGTACACGAGTGATCTCGGCCGCGCATCTCGTGCGGTTCCGTGGACGCCAACCCGACACGCCGACTACCCGCTGGAATTTCGTAGCGCCACGCGCACCCTCATGATGGTCTTTGCGCGCAATCACCTGCTGCGCGTGCCCGGCGTGGGCCGCTCGCGCGACATGGAGCACGCGGTGGTCGCGGCAGTGGCGCAACATTACTGCGTACACGACGACATAGATCGTGCATACATGGACCGCGCGGCGTTTCTCCTCTCGCGCCTTTACACCACAAGTCAAGTGTTCAACTACCTGCGCGAGCATCGCATCCGCGGAAACATTCGCGCCGCCGAGTACCCGTATCGGCTGTGTCTGGCCGCGGTGAATGCGCGCCTGTACAGTCACGCCCGCGTCATGACATATCGCGCGCATCTGGCCCGCGTGCACGCAGCCGCCCGCGCAGAGTTCGGTACGCTGTCGGGTGCTATCCAGTACGGTCGCGAGATCTACCACGCGCAAATCCCGCGGGCCGACACCGACCACGCACTTGAGTATCTCGCCATTGCGATGATCTTCAACATGGGACAGGCGCCGCCGGCTGTGACGTCGCGGCGCCCACGGGTGCGCTTAAAGCACTGGCGAGAGAAAATCGGCAGCGACGATTACACGACCGGCTATTTGTAAATTTATCGTTTTCTACGATGCCGCGTGCTCTTTTTCTTTTTTCGCCTGCGCGTGTCTGCGCCATCCGTCACGGCGGTGACTGGCGTCATGGTGATTTTCTCCACCGTCACCAGTTTGCTCGGGGGGCCCATGCCCTCCTCGCCGTCCCCGAGATTCATGGGCGGGTAGTTTGCCGTGTTTAGGATGTGGTCGTAGATGGTGTCGCGGCCGTGGTGCGGGGATTCTGTGTGGTCGCGCTTGGTGCGCAAAAAGGTGTCGTACCACTGAGCATCGTCGATGGGCTTTTTCCATCCAGCCACGCGTATCGTGTATGTGTCCTTTGTGTGTGCGTCCGGGATGCTCACAGTGTAGTCGGGCATCGGGCTCTCAAAGGAAAAGATGCCGTTGAGGATGGCGCGCACCACGCCCCTGTCGCGCGGATCGATGTTGCTAAAGTCCACCCCTCGGCGCACCATCGGACACAGCCTGACGCAGTTCGCGGCGCGTGATGCCTCCTTGCCCTGGATGTTTTTGCGGATTTCAATCTCCTTGATTGGTCCACTGGTGTCGCCCTCCACGCCAATGGTGTAGGTGGTGAGGATGGGTCGGTACAGCGACGAGGACACGGGCTTGGTGCGCTCGGCGTGCATGGTGCTCAGGAAGGTGTCGTACCAGTCGCGGTCGTCCAGCTTTTCGCGCCAGTTGTAAATGGTAAAATGGTACACGTCGCTGACGGGCGGCGACACCTCGGACACCATCACGCGCGGCATGTTGTCGCTGTGGTCGAGCATGCCGCGAAACATGTTGCGCACGTGCAGGGCATCGTTCTGATGCACATTGGAAAAGTCCACCACGCCATCGTCAAAGTGCTCTCCTATCTTTTGCCGGGGAGCGCTGTTCATTTTTTTCTCTTCTGTGCACTACACAAAGATGCGCGTCGCCCACTGCCAGTCGGCCGCATCCGTGAGCACCGCCGTTGCGCCGATTGATGCAAACAGGCACGTTGTCAGCATGTACAGCCTCTGGAGCCTTGGGCGTCCGCGCTCCACCACGGCGATGTGCCGATCGATGGGAAGCGCGTAGACGTCGTCGCTGTCGCTGTCGCTGTCGCTGTCGTTGTCGCTGTCGCCGCGGTCGTCGCGGTCGTCGCCACTGTCGTCGCTGCTGCAGTCGTCTCTGTAGTCGCCGCTATAATTGTCGCTGTCGCTGCCGTCGCCGTCGCTCTCGCTCTCGCTCTCGCTCTCGCTGTGTGCGCGCTTGCCGTGTTTGCGCTTGCGACGCGGCGAGGGCGCCTTGAGGTTGATGCACACCGAGTAGTCGGTGGCCCGGGAGTTTGGGTTGAACTGTTCGGTGAGGGTCGAGCCGCGTCGAAACCGCTCCACCTTGGATCTGATGTCTCTGATGTCGCCCGCGACATTGAGCAGGCGGATCCAGATGTGGCGCTTGGTGGATCTGTCCGAGGTGGCGCTGAACTCTTCCACCGTGAGCTTGTCGTTGTCGTTCACTGCGATCTGGTCGTGCACATAGGATCTAAACGCGTCGTATGTATTCTCGTTACTCCTTTTTGGGTCCATTCTTTCTTTTTTTCCCCTTTTTGGCTGGGGTTGATGACACCGCGGGTGCCTTTTTCTTGTGCGCCGTTTCCGTCTTGGGTGCGCGCTCCTTGGTGGCGGCGGCCTTGGCGGCGATGCGGTCCTGGACCACAAACAGCTGGTACACGGCGCCGTCCGCTGTCGCCTTTGCGAGGAACGCGACGTCGGTCGGGTCGCCGTATCTCCTCATCGCCGCGCTGGCGTCGAGGGACATGAGGGCGTAGAACTTGACACCCGCGCCCGTCAAGAGTGCGGTGGCGTCCTCCAGATCGACGAGGACCCGCTGGCCGCTGCCAAAGTTGACGACGTCGGCACGCGCGGGGTCGCGGACGGGGTCGATGGTGGCGACCGCGGCGGGGTTCGCCTTGAAGCGGATCTCGTCGCCGTCGGCGTCCTTGATGACGCGGTAGAACTTGCTCTTTTTGGGGAGGGTCGCGTTGCCGCGCTCAAAGTCCGCCAGCAGCACGTCCTTGGTGATGGGCACCGCGCAGAGCTCCAGCGATGCCACCCAGTCCACGGTCCACCGGTCGATGCTGTAGGCGTATGTGCCGGCGTATCCGTTCTCGGCGCTGGCGAGGCGCGCGGCGCCATTGTTGGGGTTGGCGCGGGTGTTTTTCGCGTCGTACCGCAGGACAAAGTACGAGTTGAGCGTGTGGGTGGACATGACTCGGGCCCACACGGCAGAGTCGATGTGCAGCTTGCGGCACTGCTCGACGTAGCCCGAGATGACGATCCTGTACTCCTCCTTGTGGCCGTCGGCCAGGGAGATGTACGCGTCCACCACGACTGTCTTGAAGCGCGGGTCCACCTCGGTAGTGTCCTTGTGCGCGTTGCCGTCCAGCGTGGCTGGGTCGCGGTTGGCCACGGTCGCCCTTACGAGCACCGTGTCGTCGTCCAGAGCGTCGCCGCCGGCGCCGGTGACCTTGAGGACCACGCTGGGCTCTGGCACCACGGTGCCATCCAGGACCTTGAGCACGGGCTTCCACAGTCTGCGCGTGGTCAGCGGGTAGCGATCGTTGAAGAATGTCACCGCGGAGCTGTAGTGCTTGATGTTGTGGTCAAACGAGGGCTCGATGTGTGGGCCCATGGTGGAAAACTGGATGGTCGGCATCGCCATGCAGAGGCGCGGAGGAGCTGTCATGTCGTCGATGTAACCGCCGTCTTCGGTCTTGACCCGGGCGAACTTTTTGGTGATTCTCACGTAGACGCGGGGCTCCACCTTGGAGAGGTGCGCGGGCTTGAACGGGCCAAGCCTGGTCTCGAGACTCCCGGGCGCCGTCTCCTTGAAGACGGCGAGGTCGGGCTCGTCAAACACCATCACGGTGCACTCGACCATGGTGGACTTGTCGATGGCGCGCGTGATTGTGGGGATCAACTCGCCCGTCGCGGTGACAAAGTGGCGAGCAACGACCTTGAACTCGCTGTCGAGACTGGGCACCAGCTGGTCGGCGCCATCGCCGCTGTGAATCGGCGCGTCGGCCTTGGACTCGCTGTCGAGACTGGGCACCAGCTGGTCGGCGTCGGCGTCACTGTGAATCGGCGCGGCGGCCTTGGACTCGCTGTTGAGACTGGGCACCGGCTGGTCGGCGTCATCGTCACTGTGAATCAGCGCGGCGTGCTTGACGAGGAACGAGGCAACGTCGATCCCGTGCTTTGAGGTTGCAGTGGCGTACTGCACGGCGCAGCGAATGTCAAACTCGGCGTCGCTGGTCTCGTCGCTGTTGTTGGCGACGACGTCACCCGGCGTGACTCTTTCGACCGTGGCATTGAAGCCCACGGAGAACTTGGAGCCGCCCTTCTTCGTGGCGCCCTTGGGGATTGGCGGCAGTACGTCCCACGTCTCAAAGCGCCCGCTGGCGTTGTTGTAGATCGTGTACCCGCGCATGATGACATCGATGTCGCCCATGCCCTCGACCGCGCGTGCGGTGCTTTGCTTCATGATGACGGTGGAGTTGGAGGCGACGCTGGCGCGCTGCGCGGCGATGATGGTGGCGGCAGTAGTGGACATGGTTGTGTTGTGTTGTTTTTGTCTTTGAGCCCCTTATCGCGGCTAACGGTGAAAGCAGACGAGGCGAGGAGAAAAAAACCAATGCAACAATCGATGGATGAGATCGACGCGGACCGGTCTAGCGCGGTGTTTATGGACGTCCGCGTGCAGGTGATACGCAGCATGTACATTATCAACATGACGCTGTGGTTCCTGGTGGCGTCGCTGGGCATGGTGCTCTACTACGTGCTGGCGGAGGTGGACGCGCCGGGTACCACGGTGGGCGTGTGGACCGGGTTCATCATCTGTGCCACCGCGGTGCCCTGCGTGTACGCGGCCATGATCGTCTTTCCGCCGCACGTCCTCATGCTCGTCGGGTGGGCCATTGCCCTGCTTGGCGCCACCACCGGCGCCGCCGTGCTGTCGCGCAGCCTGGTGCTACTGCAGGCGGCGAGCATCTACACGGTGCAGTCAATGTCGATGCTGACGTACACGGCAGTGTCGCGCCGTTACATCGACGCACGCGCCGCCGCCAGCCTCGTGTTTGGAAGCGGCGGCGTGACGTGGTGCCTCGGCATCTATGTCTTTGTGGAGCAGGGCACATGGATCTCTGGCAGCATGCTGTGGGTGGTCATTCTGTTTACGGCGGCGCACACCGCGTACGAGATCCGCCACGTCGACCGCTACAGCATAAGCTCAAAGGACGCCATGCGCAGTTTTGTGTGGTTTTACACCGACCCCGTCACGGTGGCGCTGGAGTACGCGAAAACAAAAATGCACAAGGATGAGTCTACCGGGGATGGCGCGAGCGAACAAGATGCACCAGCAGGCGACGCCGTGTTCCCGGACAATCTATGAGCGCCGTGCGGACTACGCGCGTGCGCTTCGCGACCAGTGCAGCATGTCGGCGCGCGCCCAAAAATACATTATGCTGATTGTCGACGGGATAAAGAGGAGTCACCGGCGCGGCAACGGCGAGGCAGCGGCGCTTAAGAGTGAGTGGTGTCCGCGCGACGGCGCGCTCGTGCCGCGGCTTGACGGCGGGGACAGTGTCACCGTGAGCCACATACACCGAATGTACACTGCGGTGCAGATGCTTCGCGGTTCATCGCTGGACGATTCCGAGGCGACGTTCTACTCGGGTGCAGTGCACGCCATTGCCGCGGCGCGCGTGCTCGGCGAGTGGCTGGACCACGGCCTGCGCGACGACTGGCAACAGCGCGAGTGGATGTACGAGCCCTTTCATTGATTGAGATTCCACCCCACATCGCCGGCGGCGTGCTCGCAACACATGCGGCCGTCGACGACACGGCGCGATAAACACCCGCGGCAGTACTCGCCACTTTGCCAGCGCGCCAGCAGCGTCTCGATTGTCCGGGCGGGCTGTATCCGCGGCGGCTCGCCGCTGAGCATTGGCGCGTTGGCGCTCGTGTACACGCTCACGCCCGCACTCACGCGCAGTATGCAGTGCAGCAACAAATGAAATCGCTCGCGGTCGTCGTCGGCGCAGCACGCCCCGAGGCCATACAGCGGACACGAAACCGTCCCTCCGTCCTCGCATGCGTCAATGCACACGGTGGCATACGCGTCAATCAAAGTATTGGACACCGCGTAAGTGTACGCGTCGGTGCCGACTGCGGCGACGATGTTGAACAACTCGAGCACGCGCCCCTCGTTCATTTTAGAATGCCAGCGCTGCTCCCAGGTCGCGGTTGCTGGTGCGCGCCTGGCGTAATTTTTTGTGCGCGTCGTCTCGCTCCGCCGCGACGGTGTCGCGTTCGCGCTTGAGCCTCGTCAGCTCCAGCCGCAGCCGGCTGCTCTCTGTCTGCTCGGCGCCGAGCTCGCCTTTCGCCGCGATCAATTCGCGCGCCACCGCGAATAGCTCCTTGGCCGACACGGAATTTGATAACTGCTCGGCGCGCGTCCGGTCTTGCGCCCACCGCGCGCGGACGTCGGCAAGTTGCGCGTCGCGGTGGGCATTATCCAGGTCGTGGATGACGGCGGCCGAGCGCAGACACTCAATCTCATCCGACTGCAGCTCGATCAAGTTGCTCGCCGTGGGCGCGAGGCCGGCGTCGCCGTCGCGCCTGTCGCACAGGACGCGGAACGTCCGCAGCTGCGCGTTGCTGAGCTCGCCGCGGGGGGCAAGGGCTGCGATCGCCGCGGTGTTTGCATTGATCATTGACCGAAACCCCGTGAGCGTGCCGGTGAGACACTCGAGGAGTCCCACATCACGTGCACCCCCTTCTTTCATTTCAATGTGAAAACACCTCGCGAAACGCGTGGATCTGATTCATAAAGCGCGCGCTGAATTCTTCCGCCGTACCCTGGATGCTCGGATCCATCGGCGTGCCGATGCTCACGTGCAGCCGCGGCGGCGGCGACGGGCCAAAGATGCGCGGAAAGATTCCAAACGGAAAGGGGTAGCCGCACGTGGATTTGCTCCACTTTTGCAGAGAGCTGTGCGTGCGCAGAAACGCGTAGCGCCGCGCCTCGCCGGTGATGAGCACCGGCACCAACTTGACGCTGTGCTCCATGGCAAAGTTGAGAAGATCCTCGGGCGCGCTCCACTGGTCGCCGTCGCCGTCGCCGCCGCTCGGGATTTCCATGCCGCCCGGCGCAAAAGCCACGGAGCAATTCTGCCGCAGGAACCCCAGGATCGCGCCCATCCGATCCTTGCCGCGGCGCGCCGACACCGCGCCCGTGTACATCAGGCACTCCCGCATGAGGGGGACGGCCAGAAGCGCGTCCGGCAGCATGTACACGACCCGCGCGGTGTCTATCGCGCCGCCGTGGAGCCCGAACCCGCTGATTAGGCCCATGTTGCTGTGGTTGCCAAAGACCACAAAGACCACCGCGCTGCCGCACTGCGAGACCTCGGCGCGCGCCGCCCAGCTGTACTGCACGGCGGTGAAGCGGGTCCACACGCGGGCGCGCCGAAGCATCGCCCACGCGCGCGCGCCAGACGCGTCTGCATCGTCCAGTACATAGAAAAGAAAGAAGTACACCGCACAGCCCGCTAGAAGCCACGCCGTGCTGTTTACGATCCAGAGAAGCACACAGCACAGCACCAGGTCAAGCGCGAGCGCGCACACGAGCATATCCATCTCGATGATGTCAGGTCTGTGGGATATTCTCTCTCGACGCGGCACAAGCAACACGTCGCCGCAGTATATCATCATACCCGCAGGGGAGCCGGTCGCCGGGCACGCCCGCCATTACGCCGATGGCCACCTCACAGACAGCACCGTCGCGACGATCATGCGCGGCGTCGCCGGCAGCACCGCCCGTGTCTTTCTCAATCACACACGCGCCGACGGCGGTGTGATTTGGTACAGCGCGCGGCCGGCGCCCTGCAACGTCGTCGCCACTGCGTACGCGGGCATTCCCATCTGCGGCGGCGCGCTG
>SDBT01004257.1_pt1 | contig 24375 bp, 20 predicted proteins | sample 2277101 | NCBI WGS metagenome assembly SDBT01 (sample SAMN10404973, study PRJNA504765) | marine sediment metagenome | isolation source: marine sediment core GS10_PC15, 103 cmbsf | place: Arctic Ocean: Southern Knipovich Ridge | collected 2010 | reverse complement strand
CATTGCCATAGCCAATCGAGCAATCGGAGTGATAACATCGAAGAACCGAAGATTTTGAGACCGGCGGCAACGAGCAGATAGGTCATTGGAGGCTTGTCGACAAACAGGTCTCGGTAGAGAGTCATCCCATCTAGATAGGCTGATGCAGCATAAGCGAACCCTCCCTGGTCTCTTCCAAAGGGATTCACCAGTGTCGAGCTCCCGATGATCAAGAGGAGCAACGCGACAAAGACGAAATCTCTTGGCCGCAGCGGTGACGAACGATGGGTGCTCAGAACGGTTGCTGTCACGTCGGCAAACGCAAAGTGAAGGTCATGGATATCGAAACTGGCTTAGAGAATGTAAACTATTTTATCACTCCAAACGAGGGCCATCAAGGAAGAGCGGAGCCTACCGGTTCCAACCGATCCATTCAAACGTGAGTAGGTTCGCAGAATGAATCTCGGTACAAATCCTGAAACTCGAAACCAGCGTTGGATTCTTCTGGGAGTCGTTGGATTCTACATTGCGGTGCTCGCGGCAATGAGTCTGATGGGACGCTACGGCTTCATCTACAAGACGGTGATCGTGCCGTTGCTTTTTCTTGCCGCACTGGCGTCTAGGCGCGGAGCCCAATTCGTGCGAGACTGGGCCATTTTTCTCAGCCTGGTCGTGCTTTTTGACTATATCAGGGGTTTTATTTTCGCCCTGATCACTTACTACGAGCTGCCCGTCTACATGAATTATGCGATAGATCTCGAGCTGTTGGTGGGGGGAGGGCAAATAGTCCCGGTTGTTTTTCAAAACCTCCTGCGGGGATCCCCCATTTCACCGGTACTCGATCGGTTCTTCGTTGTGGTACATAGCTCCCACTTTTTGGTCTTTCTTTTTCTCGGATTGATCGTGTGGTTGCTGAGGCCGGATGGATTCAACAAATACAAGTTGTCCATGCTCACCCTGATGTATCTTGGCGCGCTCGCCTACTTTTTTATCCCTACCGTGCCTCCTTGGATGGCATCGGCGGATTTTGGCGCCATTGCCCCTGTTGATCATACAGCCGCTGCGATATACAACGCTTCGATTCCGACCTTGCAAAAGGCCTTGGACGTGAATCCTATTGCGGCCATGCCCTCACTGCATGCCGCATTCCCGACACTTTGTTGCCTAATTGCAGTCTACCACTTCCGCAGGCGTGCCCTGCCCATGATCCTATATGCATTGCTGATTTTCCTGGCTATTATCTATCTTGGAGAGCACTATCTGGTCGATGTGATAGCCGGCGTTTTTCTCGGCGTTGCCGTGTATGGTTTTGTTTATCGATATCTCGCTACTCGAGAAGACCACCACGGCAGATTGGCCGGGATCGGCCATTGGCTCCGAAAACCGGGAGCGCCCACCTCCCGCGCATTATCTCCGGTGCTGGCCCTTTCCATGCTCATTGTGTTCCTCGCGACCGGCGTGGGGGCGCTGACGGTCGAGATCCGAGGCCCGGTTTGGGTTGGACCGGATTTCGTAGAAAGGGAGCTCAAAAACGCCGGCGCGGTGGCGGATTCATTCCTCGAAACCTACGCTTACCATCGTTCCCGGTTCAAGAACGAGGTTGAAGAAGCTTCCTATCTGCTCAGTTCTGGGAATGCAGAGGGGAGCGTCGCCTTATTTAAGAACCTTGTCGACAGGAGTCCACAGGATCCCGAGCCTTTGTACTGGCTCACTTATTTTCAATTCAGAGCGGGCCGCATCGACGAGCAGCATGTTCTCCGGGTGATTCAATCACTGGGGGCGCTCCCGGATGAGAGGACGGAGCTTTATCGAAGATTGCTAAAGAGGATAGTCGACTCTTAGTATCAAGGCTGTGAGTCCACGAGCGGCTCGTTTGAGGTTTGATTCGACTCCTTGAGTACCGAATCCAGCCAACCCCAGAACCGGAGGATCTGCCTGCTCTCCCTCCCTCGCCCGAAGCGCCAGAGAGGACGCTCTGGCATCCTCTTGGTGGCCGGCCAGAACGAGAGCCAGAATACCCAGGCGAGCCAGTTCGTTGCTTTCGGGATCCTGCCGAAGCGCTTGCGCCAAGAGTCGCGCTGCCGCGTCATAGTCTCGACGGCTCAGGGCTCGAGCGGCGAGTAGATAATCCAGCACCGGATCGACCACGCCTTTCGCCTCGGCCCTTGCCACAATGGGGCCATCCTCTTCCTGGCTGCCCATCAGTATCATGGGTAGTGACTGGAGATCCGACTGAGTCAAGATCGAATAAAGCGCGGCGATCCCGGCACCACCCATCTCAAGATGTTGATTCAAAAGACCCTGATAGGCGAAGAAGTCCAATGTCGCTTCCCGTGTCTCGGGTGGCCAGATCTTTGTAATCCACTCACTGGTCTCGAAGCGCCGCTTGGTCTCCGTCACTTCCATGACCCGCAGATACTCGCCCATCGCATCTTCATCGCCTCCTTTGCCATCCAAGTTAGTTGGATAGATACGGTGGGGGTGGTCGTCTTCGAGCGGCAAGGTATCTCCGGTCCACTCCGCCAAGAACTCGGAATCCCCAATGAACAGAGCTCCCAGCTGCTCGGGTCGTTCGATTCCTATGGAGCTCAAGCCAGAGCCCAATCCGGGTTCTTGCCACTGCCGCCGAAAATCCGCTTCGCGCGCCTGGCTACGAAATCCGCGATTTCCGACGAGCATCCATTCCGTCCCCGCCCCGGTCCACATCGAACAGTCCTGAAATGCTTGACAGAAGCCCTTGACGATCGCCTTGCTCTCTTGGACGGAGAGTTGATAAACGGGAAGCCAATAGGTGACGATTCCGCCCGGCGCCAGACGTTCATGAAGCAGTTGAAAGTACTCCAGCGTGTACAAGTTGACGATTCCGGCGTTTTTTGGGGGCGGTGGCTCGGCGGTGATGAGATCATACGTTTGATCCGTGGTTTGGAGAAATAACCGCCCGTCCTCGATGTGTATCGATACCCTCGGATCCTCCAACGGGTGGTCGTCCGGGAACGGTGAGTAGTCGCTACTCAGCTCGATCAAGTTGCGGGAAACGTCGACGACATCGATGGACTCGAGAGCTCGGGCGCCGGTCAGAGCTTTGGCGGTGACCCCAATTCCATAGCACACCAGCAGAGCTCTTCTCGGAGGAGGGTGAACCGCCATGGGCCAGTATGCGAACAACCTCATGTACCGTTTGGCAAGGAAGGTGCTAGCCGACATCGGAAAGCCATTGGTAATCAAGCGCTGGAATCCGGCCTGTCCCCAAAGGTCCTTTCGCAGGAGGAACGCGACTTCAGTTAGGTTTTCTCGGGTCGCCACCGGCTCGGCGCCATCCGCCATGTAGGGTCGCAACACCGCAGGGAAGTAATGGTTTGTCATGAGTCCGAACGGGAAAGTGACGAGCAACAGAACATAGGCGGCCGTTCCAAGCTGAAAAGCCCACCTTTCCCTAGGAGTGCGGGGGCTTGAACGGTGGCCGGCATGGAGGCTTAAAACCGCAACGCCCCCATAGGCGATGGCGAGAATGAAGAACGAGATCTCGACCCCAAGCCAGGGGATCAAGACAAATCCTGCTACCAGTGGTCCGAACATGGCACCCAGGGTGTTTGCAAACGTCAAACCGGCCGCAGCTTTCGTCTTGTCGACAACATCGTCTTCGAATGCGCGCCCGAGTAAAACAAAGAGCACGCCCGAAAGCACGCTCACCGGCGCCATCGACAGGATACCAAGCGATTCGACCACGTTGATGTAGGTGAACACCGTGATCTCACCAGTTGCCAGCGCCACGAGCGGCACCCACCGATATGCCGAGGGCCTGTATTTCAGCCACCAGGAAGCAATGAATCCGCCGGCGGCGATGCCAAAAAGAACCACCGCCAGCATGCCGGCAAAGGCTAGGCTGGTGCCATTGATGAAAAGGAGCATGAAACGAAACCAAACGATTTCCAATCCCAGAAGGGCGCCCCCGGTAACGAAAGCAGCCAGCATGAGGCGCTTGTTTTTTCGTAGAGGCCTAGCCAAAGCCCCTTCCGAGTCACCAACCGAGCCCGCCCCATCTTGCCGAAAAGCTGGAGCCAGCACGAGAGCACATACGGCGACACCAAAATTCAATAAGGCAGCCAGTAACCTCTCGAGACTTAATCCTGTTCAATAAGTCGAGACTCCTGCTTGCTTGTTGTGACGTTGTGACCCTGTTGGTTGATAAGTAGCTCTAGGTCGAGTTATAATTTGATCAGTCCCAAGGTACTTGTCTCCATCACAAAAAAATACCCTAGCGTAGGCCAAAGCTCCTACCCGGAGAAAGAACATGTGGAAACGACCAGTCTTCGCGGTGCTTGCTTGTTCAGTCCTCGCTTTCGCTTGCACTGACCGAGAAGACGCCTACCAGCTGGGGCTGGCTGCAGGCTACTCAAAAGGCCTCGGATCTCCCCAAATGCAAATCGACCGCTTCCACAAGTTGTTCTACAACAATCTCGGGAATACTTGGGCGGCCAATCATTGGTTTGGGGTACAAACGTCTCAGAATCCCATTGACGTTTGGGTCACACAGGAGATCCTTTGTGATCAGAAGCCTGACTTCATGGTCGAAGCGGGCACCAAAAACGGGGGAAGCGCGCTGATCTGGGCCATGGTTTTGCGTGAAATCAATCCTGAAGCTCGAGTGATCACCATCGACATAGAGGACAATATTACGACAGCGAGGGATCTTCCTTTATGGCAGGAACGAATTGATTTTCTCCACGGTAGCTCGACCGATCCGGCGATCGTCGCGGAGGTGCACAAGCGTGTTCAAGGGAAAAAAGTAACCGTGCTTCTGGATTCAGATCACACAAAAGAACACGTTCTCAACGAAATGCGTGCTTACGCGCCATTAGTTAACGTCGGCAACTATTTGATTGTTCAGGATACCAACCTTAATGGGAACCCGGTATACGAAAATTTTGGCCCGGGGCCAATGGAAGCGGTTGAGGAGTTCATGTCTAGTAATGATGACTTCGAATCCGACAAACGACATGAACGTATGATGCTCACCTTTTGCCCCCAGGGATATCTGAAACGCATCAAATAGCGGTCTCGGTGGCCAAGTGGAAAGCCACCGGTGACCTTTCACCTCGGCTTCAATCGAGTTGAAGTATGCACCGACACAAGGGCTCCAAAGAGCTGAAGGAGATGTTTGTGGGAGTACGTAGAACACGTAACTGCTGCTCGAGAAGTCACCTGGCCCGCGGCAAGTCACGTCTCAACCGTGATTTGATTGCAAATGGCCTCGCCCTTATTTGGGTGATCACGCTGGCCGGGTGTCGCGGCGAGACCGAGCCCCAGCGGCCGATGCCGGCGGCTGATCTTCAGACCACCAGCTGCGACTTCGATCCGCCCACTCCGGAAGAGTCTTCTCGCCACTACTCCAAAACCTACCGTTTCAGCACCGATTGGTTTACACCTAACGTCCCGGTTTGGATGAGTAACCTCGGCCACTTCAAAGGGAAGCCGGACATTCACTACCTTGAGGTCGGGTTGTTTGAGGGTCGTTCGGCGATCTGGATGATCGAGAACATCCTCACCCACCCCACTTCGCGCCTCACCGGCATCGACGTGTTTCCCGAAAATCTGGAGGCACGGTGGCTGGACAACCTGAACCAGTCGGGACAGGAGGGTCGGGCCACCACCATTAAAGGCTACTCGCAAGCAGAGATGCGCAAACTCCCCCTCGACTCATTCGACATCATCTATATCGATGGATCGCACAAGGGACCGGACGTTCTTGCAGACGCTGTGCTTGCTTGGGACCTGCTCAAAACAGGCGGGATTCTGATTTTCGACGACTATAACTGGCGCCGCGGCATGGAGGAGCCTCCCGAGCTAAGGCCGGGAGAGGCGATCGATGCATTTATCACCATGAACCGCGACTCGCTGGAAGTCCTCCATCGCTGCTACCAGTTGGTGGTTGAGAAGCGAGACAACCCATGCGCCGGGATAGAGCATTGCTCTCCGTTGGGCAATGGGCTCTACGACTGGCGCGCCAAAACGATGACCTGGCAGAGCTTCGACTCGAATCCCCGCCAGCTGTCACCACGACAGAGCGACCTCCTCGAGGCGGTTCTTCGTTCGCGCCAGTTCGGCCGCACCGAGTTCGAGGCTTCATCGGAGCTCCTGGCCGATCCGTTTTTCGTGAGCCTCGTCAACGAACTCAAGCTGCCGTTCCTGCTGCCGGCACCCCAAGAACTACGTGCTCTGCGGGAGAGGCTCGGCCCCAAACGCTATTCTCAAACCGACGAGGAGACCTTCATCCGCGATTTCTTCAAGGACCGACGTGGGGGGATTTTCGTGGACGTTGGGGCCAGCCACTACAGGGTCAACAGCACCACCTATTTTCTGGACCGCCACCTAGGCTGGCGCGGGCTCGCTATCGATGCCCTCGCCAAGTTCGCGCCCCAATACGCCGAGCACCGACCCAACACCCAGTTTTTCAGCTTCTACGTCGCAGACAAATCCGACGTCGAGCAGGATTTCATGGTCGTGCGGAGCAACGATCGATTGTCATCCGGCGTCGATCCACAAGCCGGCCTACGAGACCATGACACCATAAAGGTCCCAACCATACGGCTCGACGATCTGCTGGCCCGGGAAGGCATAGATGGGATGGATTTTCTCAGTATGGACATCGAGATGGCGGAACCGCAAGCGCTGGCCGGCTTCTCGATTGAAAAGTACCGCCCCGCACTGGTTTGCATTGAAGTGCACCCGCCTGTTCGAGATCAGATCGAGCAGTATTTCGCCGAGCACGGCTACGAGAAGATCGAGCTGTACTCCAGACTCGATCCACTGAACTACTACTACCGTCCGGAGAGGAAATAACCCGGGCGTCTCTACCCGGAGCCAAATCCGATCCACCGTCCCAACAGCCTTTGGGACACTCCCGACCTTAGTGCGTAGTTATGAATCGGGGTACCTAGTCCTAGTAGATCCTAGCTCTTACCTGTTTCCGGGTACTCTGTAGCACTCGATAGTTTTCTTCAACCCTTCTTCGAATCGGGTCGTGGCTCGGAACCCGAACCCTTTTTCCGCGCGAGACGTATCCAGGCACCGGCGAGGCTGGCCGTCCGGCTTGCTGGTGTCCCAGCGGAGCGTCCCTTGAAATCCCATCAGGTTTCCGATGAGCTCAGCCAGTTCACGAATCGTCACCTCGAATCCGGTCCCGAGATTCACCGGTTCCTCTCCTTGGTATTCCAAAGCGGCGAGGACGATTCCTCGGGCCGCGTCCTCGACGTACAAAAACTCACGCGAGACGCGCCCCGTGCCCCAGACTTCAATCTCCCTCCTCCCCTCGTCCATCGCGTCCTGAAACTTCCGGATGAGGGCGGGAATGACGTGAGAGGAGGACGGATCGAAATTGTCGCCGGGCCCATACAGGTTCACCGGAAGCAAGTGAATGACGTTCATGCCGTACTGGCGTCGATAGGCCTGTCCCTGCACGAGGAGCATCTTCTTGGCAAGCCCGTAAGGTGCGTTGGTTTCTTCGGGGTAGCCGTTCCAGAGCTCCTCCTCACGAAAGGGAACCGGGGTGAGCTTGGGATAGGAGCAAATTGTACCGACGTTGACCACTTTCCCGACAGCTTGGAGGCGGCTTTCCTCGAGGAGTTGGGCCCCCATCATCAAGTTATCGTAGCAGAAGGTCCCGGGTTTTTTCTGATTCGCTCCAATGCCTCCCACCACGGCCGCCAGGTGGATAACCATGTCCGGGTTGGCCTCGACCAAGAGACGCCGGCACGCCTGCCTCTGAACGAGATCGTATTGTTCCCTTCGGGGGACCGTGATCTTCGTCAAACCTCTAGACCGAAGCTCCCGGACAACGTGGGTCCCCAGAAAACCTGCTCCGCCGGTGACCACGATCCTCTGATCTTGCAAGCTCATGTTATTGAAGGAGTGCCTTGCCCTTTTGCGATGATGCGGTAGTATTTCATTGACCTTTGCTGATGTATAGCACGACCTGATGGTCCTCTTCGACCTTGGCTTCCGGTGGAGGTGTTTGTGCCACCACCGTGCCTGCATCGGCGCTGCCGTGCTCGACGTATTGGAAGCGGGCCTCAGGGAAGCTTCCACGCCTTGTCCGCTCTATGATCTCCTCGATGATCTCGCCTACGTTACGGCCGACGAAGTCCGGCATGAGGTTCGCATCATCTCGGTTGCCCGTGGATAACAACAACGTGACTTGCTTGGCGCCGTTCGCCTCTTTGTAGGGAGCCGGATCTTGGGCAATCACCGTACCCGCCGCGTAGATCGAGCTGTGGGTTGTCAACACCCGTCCGGGAGCGAAGCCTTGCCGTTCGAGAATGCGCTTGGCTGAGGGCAGGGTTTCTCCTTCGATGAAGGGGACAAGCCGTATTTGGTGGTCGGCAAGCTCCATCGACGCACCCGTGGAGTTTCCCTCTGCCTGGATTCCGGCCACGCTCCAGAGAATTGTTGGATTGATGTCCAGGAGCGTCGCATTGCGCTCCGACGTGACGAGCCCATCACCGACTCCGCGGTTGAAAGGCTTGACGAGCAGCAAGCAACGTCGTGCTCGGGATCGTTTGGTCGGGACCAGCGCTCCGTTCTTGACTCGATAGAAAGCTCCATGATCTCCGTGAATCAATATCAAAGAGCGATCGAACCGATCCAAGCTCTTGAGAAGAGTCAAGAAGTCCGCCATCAGTGCCAGCGTGCACTGGGACTGCTCGACCGGACTGGTTTTGCCGTCGTTTTTGAACGAGCAGTCTGGCCGGAGGTTGTAAGGCCAATGGGGAAGCATAAGATGGATGTAGGTGTAGCGACTCGATTCCGGCAGGCTTGGCTCCTCCTTTAGAATACTTCGCAAGCCGAGAACGGACATCATTTGTGCCGAACGATTGAGCAGCCTCTGTCTTTGTAGAAGGCGTAGATCTTCCTGGTCGAGACCGGCGAACCAATCCCTTTGACTGGCGATTTCTTTGAGCGGATCGGGCAGCATGCTGTAAAGCCAAAGATTCCGCAGCGCGGCGGTATTGACGGCAATCAGCTCGTCGGTGACCTGTTGGCCGAACAGGGCGATGTGATCGACCAACCTGGCGCGGCCCGGCGCCCTGACTCGATATTCGTCAACGATTCGGGCTGGGCTGAAAACCAGAGTGGCATACCCGCTTTTCTTCAACCAATAGAGAAAAGAGGCTCGACCGTTGCGGGCTTGGAACAAAAATTCGTGCCGATGCCGATCGTAAGCAAACTTCCTAGCGGTGAACATCGAGCTCGTGGACAGGAAGGTGGTGTGGTAGATGGATTCGTTCGCAGGGTAGTAAGTGAATCCGTCCAGTGCTTGTCTCAACTCCGGAGTGAGCGCCCGTTCGAAGAAATCGGTTTGAAATCCGTCCAGGAGGATGTGATAGATGTTGGGTAGCGAGCGGCTCGGATCGGAGGAGAGTTTTTCTCGAATCGAGCCAGTTGGTACGGGCGCTCGTCGTTCGAATTCGGAATGAAAGGAGAAGACTTCGGCGGCGAGCAGGGTGACTGCGGCTACCGCCGAAACCTTGGCGACTTTTTGAACGCTCGACCGTAAATGCAAAATGACGGTGGCGACCAAGAGCAATCCCGGCCAGAGGAGGAGCCCTCCCATCGTATTGTAGAAGCGGGCCATGAACGAGACAACGTCCAGCTGACTGCGAAGGAAGCCAAAGAGGAGGAAAAGTGGCCCGAGCGCGTAGTAGCCCATGAGACAGAGCCGGACGGGTCGGTAACGGGAGAAGCCGTATAGCAGCAGTCCCAAAACCACCGTGAGGAACAAGACGGCTCCAAAGGGCAGCAGCACGTCCAACCGGCGCTGCAATTGATCTTGATTCTTCAAGTAGAGGGCGGCCGAAGAGGAGACGAAGATGAGCAGCGGCGTGGGGACAAGAGACAAGACGATGACGCCCGCGCGCTTGGCGTTTCTCAAAATGCTACCTGATGATGACATTGTCCCTCGCAGCCGGTTGGCCTGCTGGTAAGCATTTTTCGGATGGGATCGTAGTCGGCATCAGTGGCCCGCACGAAACCGTGTCGGATCTCCTCGTTCCAACCGCTCCGGTTTTCTGCGTCTTCGGGCGCGAGTGTCAACAGGGCACGCAAAATGGCTTGGACGACCGGGGTCGGCAAGTCAGGGCGAATCGCCATTGGACCGGTGGGGATGGAATCGGAAACGTGGAGCCATCGCAGCCCGTCACCCTTGCGGCGGAAGGCGACCACATCTTTTACCGCGCCGACTTCAGCACGTCCGTCCAACACTGACTGGACGACTTCGTCCTCTTCGCTCAGGTTATCGACGGATTTCAAAGCTTCGAGTCGGATCCCGGCTCTCATCAATCCGTAACGGGGAATGAGATTCCCCCAGGTGGAGTGATAGGAGCTCAAGGCCAGCGAGTGGCCGGGGAGCTCCGAGAGTGCATCGAGCTGGCTGTCTTCTCGAGTGATGAAAACACTACGGGAAACCGGCTCGCGGTCACGGTTGAGTGGCTTCACCAGGGCAACGGCACCGTACTGGCGGTGGGCATCGATATAGTCGAGAACTCCCAAGAAGGCTACTTCGGTTGTACGCTCCTCGAGAAATCCCACCAGGTCTTCAGATGTCTGGGGAATGATGATCCGAAAGCGATAGGGAGTATGTGCAGTCAAATACTCCGCCAGGGGCGCATAGGAATCGTACGCGGCATGAATCCGCGACACGCTCAAAAACCCGATTTTGAGGACCGGACGCGTTTCCAAGGAAGAAATAGCGTTTTTGGATTTAGTGCTCGGCGACCGGCCCGGCTCGGTTCGGCTGCAACCGTACCAGAGCATAACGCTCACCAGGGCGACGGAAAACCACATCACGGGTACGAGTTTCATTCTTTTTCGACGATCTTATGGTGACGGAACCGGTCAGGATTCGAATTTGCTATCTTTACTGTTCAGGGGCTCAGATTCATGATGCCATGATGGGGACACTTCGTCAACGCAAAGCGTTCGATTGCCAGACATGTTGACTGGAGAGTCCGGCTCAGGTCTGTCGATGTAAGAATGTTTGGAAGAATACAGCAACTGCGACGGCGCTGGCAACTTCGGCCGGCGGGTTTCTAAGGGTTGTCGGCCGGCCACAGGAGTTGGTCGTTGCTCAGGTATTGTTCCCAGGCCGCTTCGATGCGGTTTCGATCAGGTAATGGAGTCGTCTCTCTAAGGTCCCAATAGTCCACGATCCCAAACCAGCGATTCAGCGACGAGGCAAAATACCCGTTTCGTGTAAGTACCTGGTCGGCGTTGGCAAAGGCTACACTACGGTGATGGCTCAGAAACTTGCCTGCTACCGCTTCGTCCTTTGGGGCCACGAGCATGTACAGGAAATCGAGGAGGTCCTCGTGAGAGAAAACCCCTTCGAACTCCTCTCCCGATAGATACCCGTCCGGCAGCAACAGCAGTCCGGGTATGCGCAGGCCTTCCAATGCCAGGGTACCCACCGGCTCCGCATTCCGAAGGTTCTCGATGTAGCTCGTGTCGGCGGTGATAAATACTATGGGCTGCTCGGAGGGCGGGAGTGTTCTCAGGCTGTCGATGAAACTTTGCATTGAGTGGTCCGCATATCTCATGCCGCCCCCATGATCTTTGGAGAAATGCTGGTCGTTGATGGTCTCGGGAAAGCTGTAGGGACTGTGGTTGCTGATCGTGAGGAGGCCTATGAAAGCCGGCTCGCCCTGGTTCGAAAACTGTCGATATCTTCTCAAGGCGATCCGGTAGAGATCTTCGTCGGGCATACCCCAAGGGGTCCAGTAATCGCGTGAAAGGCCCTGGACTTCTGAATTTTCGATCCACCACCGGACACCGACCGCAGTCATGAGAAGATCCCAGTTGTCGAAACGAGTCGATGCCGGGCAGAGCCAATCGCATCGGTAACCCAGGGCTTTAAAGTCGGGCATGCGTCCGAGGCGGGCCGCCCCGGGCTCCCTCCTTACCGCCGGCGGATTGCCCCTGGGAACCGGCAGGCCGGTCAGAACCGTCCAGAGCGCGGCTCGGGTGGGGAATCCGGGTGCAAAGTAGTTGGTAAACCAAAGGCCTTCTTCCGCCAATCGCGACAAGTTGGGTGCGCTCGGCTCGTAACCGAAAGCACCTTCCCCGAGCCCGGCGATATGGCTTGCGCTGTGCGATTCAAGGAGCAGCAGAACAACCGAGCGCCCCGCGTAGCGGCCCGGGAGTGAGTCGAACGGTTGTGCCGCTCCTGCGGTCCAGACCGGTGGTTCCAGTTGATGTCTCAATTGCTTGGCTACATCCCAGTCGATGGAACGACTTTGCCGAGCCCGCTCATGGACGGTGGACCATGGTGCCGAGCTCGTTTCGAGATAGCGTTCGGCAAGCTTTGGGCTAACTGTCATTCGCTGGTGGACGAAGAGGGATCCACTCAACAGGACCAAAGCAAGGAGTCGCAGCTGAACCAAACAGGATGTCTGCCATTTCAACCCGGCGAGCGCCTGCGCGAGAAGGGGAACGCCTCCAAAAACGCTCAGCGTGAGAATGGCCCCCTGCAGTGAAAAAACGCCATCTAGAGCGATCTTCCAAGCTCCTGGATCCTGTGCTCGAGCTTTCAGTTCCTCCCACAAGAGCGGGTGGGCCTGGAAAACCGCGACTTCTGTGGAGGCGATATGCCATATCGCACCAATCTGTAGGATCACCAGGGAAAGACCGGTAAGAAATGCTCCCAAACGCCCGGTCACGATGCAGGCAAAGGATAGCAACCATAGAGGCCAGAAACTGGAGCTGGTCACAAGCCAGGTGTAGGTCACCGCATCGGGAGAGGGGCCGAATGCCCGCGCGGAAATCACAAGAGTGATCGCGAGGGTTGAAACCGTAAATGCAAGTCCCCGGCTCCAGCGAAAGCTTGAGACAAACGTGCCAAGCCCCCTCACCGGCCAGTGTACGACGAATCGCTTCTTTGGTCGGTTGCCGCAGACCGAGTCTTGTTCCAAATACCAGCCGAATGCGATCGAGCCGAAGGCAAGAACCGCCGCGAGAACCGGAGCTACTTGGATGCGGGTCGGCTCTCCCATGGAGGTGTGGTATATCGCCACCGTACCGGCCCCGAGCAACGCAAGCAAGTCGAAAGCAACCAGCCGACTGGACCTGCGGGGCGAGCGGATCACCAGGAACAATGCGGCGGCCATTGCGCAGGCCAGCACCGGCAAGACTCCGAAGGTGCCGAGTTGCCTTGAGGCCAAGGCTAGGGGTATCAGGCCCAGAAAAAAACCCCAACGCTGCCAGGTCATGTCCCGATCCGGTTTTAGATTACTCAGCCCTCTCGAGGTAGCCCTCCTCACCGACACCCGAGCATTCTGGGTCCGGTAAACGCGCCCTTCGAACTTTAGGAAAACGGAAGCGGAATACAAAAGAGTATAACGCATTGATATCCGTTTGAGTATTGCGCCAAGCGAATGTTGTGTGGATTTTGATTGATACGACCCGGCGGGACCACATCGAACCTTTCGGGGACCTGGTACAATTCGATTGCCAGACATGTTGACTGGAGAGTCCGGCTGTGGGATCATGATTTTACACTTTTGGCTGACGTTTACTTGGAAAGCAACGGCAGGAAGGCGCTTTTCGAAACCGCTTTCAAGCCTGCGCACGTCGTGAACATGGAGGCAAAATGAAACTCCCTCATTCGCGGGCCCTTCAAGTTGTTGTTCTCGCGAGCCTTCTCCACATCGCCTCGGAGCGGCAAGCACTAGCCTATCTCGATCCGGGTTCTGCGAGTTACACGCTGCAAATGGTGATCGCCGCCGCGGTCGCTGCCGGCTTCGCCCTCAAGACTTACTGGGCCAAGATCAAGTTATTCTTCGCCCGCCCGCAAGCTGAAGAAGCATCGGATGAGTCGACATCGAGGGACGCGTCTTCCCTCTAACTCAGTGATTGCTCGATGAATGACGGGTGATCGATACACCATTCTCTATGATGGCATCTGCCGTCTCTGCAATCGCCTGAATCGGTTCGTTCTGAACCGAGATCCCGAAGGAAAGTTTCAGTTTGCCAGCTTGCAGAGCAGCTTTGCCAAGGAGGTCTTGGCAAAACACCATGAGACCCCAATCGATCTGAACAGGGTTTATCTTGTTACGCCTTCCACTGCCGAGGGGGGGGCGCAAATTCTCTCTCGAGCACGCGCCGTGCTCCATATCTTGAGCCACATCGGCGGCGTTTGGCGCCTTGCGAGCTTGCTCGGCGTCCTACCGACTTTCTTACTCGACTTCGGCTATGATTGGGTGGCGAAGCACCGCTACCGACTCTTTGGAAAGTTCGACCACTGCCCTTTGCCCGAACCGAAATACCGAGACCGTTTCATCGATGTTTAAATCTAAGAAATCAACCCTAGGACGCCAAGAGCACTTAGAAGAAGAACGAATTCTTCTCGACGCCACCGGAGAATCCGCCGGCTGAGGCCGGGGGATTGTCATGCGATCTCATCCAGGATCCGGAGGAGGGCGTCTCGCGACAGAGCTCTCGGGTTGTTGGCCAACCGCTCCGGGTTGACACCATCCGCGATGAGCTGTCGTTGGGCCTCGGTGCGGATACCCAGCTCACTCAAGCGAGCGGGCAAGTGGAGAGACTCGATCAAATCGGTGATCTTTTTGCGGGAAGCGGTCGCATCGGAACAGCCGAAAAGATGGTTCAGCTCGGCGATGGTTTGGCGCAGGTGACCGGCGCCGTGGGGGCTGGTCACATCGTCGTCGGTTACCAGAGAGTTGTAAACGAGCATGGCACCCAAGCTCAAGGCTGCCGCATGACCGTGGGGCACATCGAAGCGTGAGGTCATGGTGTAGGCGAGAGCGTGGGCAGCCGTCGTCTTGGTGATATTGATAGCGATGCCGGCAAGATGGGCCGCCTTTGACATGGCCAGGCGGGCCGCAGGTGACGGCCGGGCAACGGCGGTGGGGAGATGGCCGAGCGCCAGGCGAATGGCTTGCCTGGCCGGCTGCCGTGAGCCTTCCGTTGCCTTGACAGACCACATCGATTCGACCGCCTGAGAAAATGCGTCCAAGCCGGTCACTGCCGTTATCTCCGGGGACAGGCTGTAGGTCAGTTCCGGATCGACGAGGGCGCTCACCGGAAGCATGGACTCATGGGCCACGGAGACCTTCCGATGGTCGAGGAAGACGGCTGCGAAATGGGTGGCTTCGCTGCCGGTGCCGGCGGTTGTGGGAGCGGCAATCACCGGGCAACCGTCATGGGTGATCGCCGCCAAGCCGCGGACGATGTCCCGCGGAGGGGCCTGCTGGGTAGATAAGATGCCGATGAGCTTGGCCATGTCCATGACGCTGCCTCCTCCGATCGCTAGAATCAGATCGGGAGCATGCTGACGGAACTGGGCCAAACCTCTTTCGACGTCGGGAAGCTTGGGATTTGCCGCGAAATCGCTGAAGCGGGTCACCCGGCGACCGGCGAGCAGGTCCTTTAGCGCCGACTCGGCGCCGCACCGAGCAAACGAAGCTCTCCCGGTAACCAGCAGGATGGACCGGGCGCCGGTTGAGTCGACGAGCTCGCTCATCCGTCGGATGGCGCCGGGCTCGATGGAGGGGAGCTCGTTCATGAAACAATAGTGCGCATGAACGCCCGCTTGTTCTCGATGGGGGTGTTCGTAGGGCGACCGAGATCGGATCGGGCGCCCCGATTGACGCGTATCTCGAGTAGCGCCGGCCCCGTAGCCGCTTTCATCCGTCTGATCTCGGCTACCAGTTGGTCGGCGGTTTCCGCGCGGGCGACGAATCGGTAACCGCAAGCTCCGGCGACTGCGGGAATGTCGATGTCGAATCCGACGGTGGGCTGGCCGCCGACGGAGTCGTAGGCGCCGTTGTTCAACACGAAGTGCTTGAAGTTCCCGGGGCCCGCGGCCCCCACGGTGGTCAGTGAGCCCATGTGCATGAGAAGAGCCCCGTCGCCGTCGAAACAGCAAAATTTACGATCCGGCTTGGTCAATGCCAGCCCCAGGGCGATTTGCGAGGCGTGTCCCATGGATCCCACCGTCAAGAAGTCCCGTCCCGGCTCCTGCCCCAGCCGAGCACGGTACTCGAAAAGCTCTCTCGACATCTTGCCGGTGGTGGAGACGATCACGTCGGCGGGCTCGAGGTGATCCACCAGAAGCTTCACCGCTTCTTCCCGGGTCATGCTATAGGGATTCGGAGGCCGGGACTTCAAATCGTAAGCAGCAAAGGTCCCCCTCCGAACCACCAACGCGTAAGGGGAGGAGCTTCGCCTGGCAGCGGCTGTTGCCTGTTCTATCGCGGTCGCTGCAGCTTCGGCGCCAGTCGGTAGAATTTGATAAGGGACTCTCAAAGTCTCCAGCAGAGCGAGTGTGATCTTGCCTTGCTTGACGTGTTGTGGCTCGTCGGATCTTCCGGGCTCGCCGCGCCAGCCGATCAACAACAGCATGGGAATGGCGTAGACCTCTGGATCGGCGAGCGAGACGAGCGGATTGACCGCGTTGCCCTGGCCGGAATTCTGCATGTACACGAGAGCGATTTCGCCGGTCGCCAGATGGTAGCCGGTCGCCAGTGCAACCGCCGCGCCTTCGTTGACGGTGATGATGTGAGAGGAAGGCTCGGTCTCGTCCGTTATATAGGCGCAGAAATCCGCCATTGCCGAGTCCGGCACCCCGGCAAAAAAGTCAATGCCGCAAGCTCGAAAAGCCTCGTAGGCGGTCCGGCAGCCGAGCATTATCTTCCTCCCGGGATGAGGGACAAGATGTCACGGATGGACATACAAGAGTCTTCTACCTCCAGTGCCCGGGAATGCTCGAGAATGCGCCTGGCGGTTTGGACCATGGCGGGGTACGCGCTGCGCAACAAGTGGTTGGCGTATATGACCAGGCTCACGCCGGCATCGGCAAGCTCGCTTTCGGTCACCTGGGGAAAAGTGGTGGGCACCACGACGAGGGGTATCCGCCGCTTGAAACGGGCGTACTCCGAGCAGAAATCGAATATCTCCTTGGGGTCTTTTTCCTTGGAGTGAATCATCAGGCCGTCGGCTCCCGCTTCGATGTAGGTGTTCGCCCGTGACAGGGCGTCGTAAACGCCCTGCTTGAGAATGAGAGACTCGATTCTGGCGATGATCATGAAATCGTCGGTCACCTGGGTCGATTTGCCGGCGCGGATCTTTTCGGCAAATGCATCTTTGTTATCCTGAATTTGTTCGGCTTCGGTGCCCAGCAAGGAGTTTTTCTTCAATCCGACCTTGTCCTCGATGATGACCGCCGATAGGCCTAGTCGCTCGAGCGTTTTTACCGTGAAGACGAAATGCTCGGTGATGCCTCCGGTGTCTCCATCAAAAATGATCGGCTTGCTGGTAACCTCCAAAATGTCTTCGATCGTCGCCAGTCGCGAAGTCAAGCTCACGTACTCGATATCCGGGCGACCTTTGGCGGTGGAATCCGTCAAGCTGCTCACCCAAACCGCATCGAATTCCTCCACCACGCCTTGCCTTTCGACTCGGCTGTTCTCGACAATCAGTCCGGTCAAGCCGTTGTGGGCTTCCAGGGCTCGGACCAAGGGCTTGGCGGCAAGGAGTCGCCGCAGCCGCTTCATGCGGATCTCCGGTGTGGTGCCGATTTCCTGAAGGCTCTTGTTGAGCTTCGTGGAAGAGATTCCCGGCGTGTAGGAGGGCTCCACCAGTTCGCCGCCCCATTCGGCGAGCGTTTCGATGACCAGGCGCCGGGTCTCCATCTGCACTCCGGTTTTCCAATCATCACCGTGAACGACGTAATCCGGTTTCAACTTGCGCAAGTTGGGGACGTAGTCGAGGGTTGCCTGTGGGATGACAAGGGAGACACCCTTGATTTGCTCGACCACCGCTTTGCGTTGCTCGTAGCTCAAGAACGGCAACCGCTTGTAGCCGGCGATGGCTTCGTCGGTCAGCAATCCAACCGTGACCTCGCCGAGCTCCTGCGCCACCTTGATGATGTTCATGTGTCCCGGGTGGACCAGATCCGCGCTCATCGCAACGTAGACAGTCGGCATGTTCAAGCCCTCACACCTAGATCGGGAGCGGTCGACTTTTTGCCGGCTGCCGCATCTTCGGCTTGGATCAGAAGGTTATCGATGACCTCAGCACCGACGTCGGCGCTTCGACCAAAATGGTAAACGGCGATTTGGCGCAGATGTTCGAGCTCCTGTCGATAGCTGATCTTGCGGCGGAGCATCTCTTCCACGATACGGCCGATCTGCGGAATCTCTAGGGGAGGGAGCACCCGACCGACCCGATGTCGCATGGTGTCTTCGAAGGTGGGCAGGCCCAAACTTCGCCACTCCGAATTCAGCGTCTTGCGAGGGCCGTCGATGAAGAGGACCGGCCGTAGGGTTCCGAGCGCGTACTCGAAAGCGGCTCCAGAGTAATCGCTCAACATCAAGTCCGCTTCGTGAAAAGAATCTTCGCTGTTGATGTTGCACTCGATCAGGATATTGGGGTGATCCGCGAACCGCCGTGCTATGGAATCCACGATCACGCGCCCCTGCGGATAAATAGGGAGAAAAAAACACGGATGGGGCCGCACGACGACGTGCAGCCCGAGCTCGAGCAGCCGGGCGATGATTTCGATGCCATGGGACTCCAACAGGTTGCCTTTCCCCCAGGATGGTGCGAGCAGAATAGTCGTTCGATCGATGTGTTTTTTTTCGTAATCCCGGTGGGCCGCAGCGACTCGATCGAGCTTGTAGTAACCGACTTCATGGAGTGCCGGCAAGCGAAGCTGCTCGAGCTTGAAGTGGGCCTCCAACTCCTTCTTGTGGTGAGGACCGGTTAGAAAGAACTCGTCGTAGTGGTTGAAGGCGCCTTTGCGGTAAACCTCATGAGTGCTGTTCAGGGAGTGGAAAATGTAGAGACAGCGTGCGTCTTTCTTCGGCCGCTTGATGTGGAGCTTGCCCAGATCGGGCATGGTGGTGATGAAGATATTCGAATCCACCTTGGGTATCCAGGTGGGCAGGGTTCGTTTCAAGTAGTAGACCGACATGTTTGAATGATGGTCGGCGAAAAGTGGGTCGTTGGGGTCGGAAGTCACGTAAACAACCGAGTGCCCAAACCGGTTCATGAGCCGGTCGAGATAGCCTTCGAATTGAATATACGAGCTTACGTCCTCGCTGTAGACCACCACTCGGCGCTGGTCAGGATCTAGACCCAGCAGAGTTTGAACCTCGCGCATCTCTCGCCGGAAGTGCCTGATCCTGCTAAACCAACCCATTACTGTCCCCTCCGGGGATGATTGAAAACCCTCGCCTTTAGGCGAGGAGAAGATCCGCGATGTCCCGGAGGGGACGAGGAAGATGTGCCCCGACTGTCGTCGGGGGTTCCGGCCATTCGCGATGGTTGAGATAGCTTCAATGTTCGGCAGTTTTATTAATGCGGGCGCAAAGGGTCGAATTCAAATCGACGCGCCCGCCGTAATCCCCCGGCCTAAGCCGGGGGATTGTCAAATCATGGTGGATCGCCCTCGGTGACCTGTCAAGCGGCCTAGAATCCCGTTGGAGAAGCTGCCGATGCCGGATCGACTACGAGAATTTGTTAGCAAAGCCTGACAATAATTGGTTCCACTGAGGGGAGAAGCCCTAGCTCGCGATTCGATGCCTGTTTCAATAAAAATGTAAACCTATTGTTATTAGTCGTTTACAGGATGAATGGCTTTTGCCGGCGGCAGCATTTTTTCTGGCACGCACGTTGCTATGATTCACGATCGTATGGCCCACCTCAGGTGGCAGGCTGAGAAGGAAAGCAGCAACGCCGGGGGGCAGGGCAGGCAGTCCAACGCCCCCGTGGGAGGGCAATGAGAGGAGAGAGTCAATGAGGAAACAGAAAGGCTTCACCCTGATTGAGTTGCTGATCGTGGTAGCGATTATCGGTATCATCGCCGCCATCGCTATCCCCAGTCTGCTTCGGGCTCGCGTCTCGGCGAACGAAGCACAGGCCATCGGGGACACGCGGTCTGTGATTTCGGCCGAGCAAACTTTTGCCTCGGCCAACTGCGGGTACTACGCGGACGTGCAGTTCCTGGTTCACCCGAACATCCAGATTCCGAACTACCCGAGTATGGCTCCGGAGTTTCTGGGGCAGGATGTCGGCAGAGTCGTCCCCTACGTGAAGTCGGGCTACAGACGTAACTTCATCCCGGGGGTTATTGCGAGCGCTGTAGATTCCGCCAAATGCGTTGCCAATTCGCTGATCAGCTATTGCTACACGGCGACGCCGGCCCAGGTCGGTCTCAGCGGTGTGCGTGCGTTCTCCGGATCGGCTGCTGGCGGTATCTTCATCGACACCACCGGAAACGAGATCACCACTTGCCCGCCAACAGTTGCTGGAAACGTTACTTTTCTCGAGTAGTTTGAAAAAGGGGCGGCGCCGGGCGCCGCCCCTTTTCCTCCAGAGATTCCCGACTTGTGACTGGTTAGGTGGAACCTCCAATGAAGAGAAAAACGGTTGTTTCATCACATGGCTTTACTTTGATCGAGCTCTTGATCGTCGTGGCGATTATCGGAATCCTCGCCGCCATCGCTATCCCCAACTTGCTTCGAGCCCGCATTTCGGCCAATGAAGCGCAGGCGATTGGGGATACGCGAACCGTCATGTCTGCCAGCGTGACTTATGCCGCGGCCAACTGCGGTTATTTTGCTCCCGATCTGAGCTGCTTGGGCCGGGAAGGTGGCGGAACGATTTGCATCCCGAACTATCCGTCCGCCGCACCGGTGTTTCTCGGCCAGGACCTGGCGCGAACCAGCCCCTACAACAAGTCCGGCTACTCACGCAACTACGTGCAAGACACTGCGGCGCCTTCCGGTGTTGACTCGTCAAAATGTGATTCGGCGTCCTTGCTCAGTTACTGCTATGTTTCCGTACCGGTCCTCGTGGGAGGAACCGGCGTTCGCGGCTTCTCCGGAAGTCCGGGAGGCGGCATATTCGTCGATACCGGCGGATTGGCCATTGCTTGTCCCATACCCTGGGGCACACCTCCGCTCGAGTAGAACGGTCGAAAGACAATCCCAGGAAGCCTACTGGAGTCGCCCTCCGTTGTCTGGAGGGGTCCGAACGTGGTATAAAAAGGTATACAAGTCACCATTCTTACCCATAAAAAGGGTGATACCATGCACTTTGTTGAAATGGAAGGTCTCACCAAGGACTATCCGGTCGGGGCTTTTCACACGAAGCAGCGCAGAGCGCTCGACCACTTGAATCTGGAGATCGAAGAAGAAGAGATCTTCGGACTCATCGGTCCTAATGGCGCCGGTAAAACGACCACGCTCAAACTGCTCATGGGCCTCATATTCCCCACAGAGGGGCGGGCGCGGATCCTGGCTAAGCCGGTCGGCGATACCGCGACCAAGAGGCAAATAGGCTATCTTCCCGAAAACCCTTACTTTTACGATTACCTGACCGGCAGGGAGCTACTCCACTACTTTGGGCAGCTTTACGGAATGAGCCGTTCGGAGCGCAGGGACAGAGCCGAGACTCTTCTACGCCGGGTGGATATCGTCTCTGCCGCGGACCTGCAGCTGCGCAAGTACTCGAAGGGAATGATCCAACGCCTGGGTATCGCCCAGGCGATACTCAATCGCCCGAGAATCGTATTCTTGGACGAACCGATGTCGGGCCTCGACCCCATGGGCCGGCGCGACATTTCTCTGCTCATCCAGGAGCTGCGCGACGACAAAGTGACGGTGGTTTTTAGCTCGCACATTCTTCCCGACGTCGAGTCGCTTTGCGATCGGGTGGCGATCTTGAACCAGGGCAAGCTGGTCCGTGAAGGCCGGCTCATGGAGATCTTGGACGTCTCGGTTCGATCGGTGGAGGTGGAGGTGGACGATCTTTCTGCGGCCAACGAGCAGAAGATTCGATCCGTTGCCCAGCGCTTCCGGCAAAGCGGCCGTCGAGCCCGTATTGAGTTTCGAAATCAGCAGGAGGTCAACGAGGTTTTAGACCTCGTTCGGTCCGACGGGGCGCGGCTGATTTCGATCCATCCGGTGAGGCAGACGTTGGAGGAGTACTTTGTTCGTGAGGTAACAACGGCAGGAGAGGCGTCGTGAGCAAGATAGCCTACATTGCCCTCAACACCTACCGGGAGACGGTCCGGGACAAAGTGCTGTACAACTTGGTGCTCTTTGCCTTGATCCTCATTGGCAGCTCTTATCTCTTGGGCCAGATCTCAATTTACCAGGAAGTGAAGATCATCAAAGACCTGGGCCTGGCCGCCATTACCGCCTTTGGCACCGTCATTGCCATCTTCATCGGAATCGGTTTGGTCTCCAAGGAAATCGAAAAGCGCAGCCTCTACAGCTTGCTTTCGAAACCGGTCTCGCGGCTTCAGTTTCTACTGGGCAAGTACCTGGGTCTGTCTTTGACGCTGGCGGTCAACGTGATCATCATGACCGCGGGGCTCTACCTGGTTCTTTTTTACATGAGTGGAAGCTTCGAGCTGGAGCTGCTGAAGGCCATTTACTTGATTTACTGGCAGTTGGTTCTGGTGACTGCCTTGGCGCTGCTTTTCAGCACTTTTACCTCGTCGACTCTGAGTGGTGTGTTTACCGGATTTCTTTTTGTGGCGGGTCATTTCACGCCGGAGCTCCGGCAGTTCGAAACCGTGGTGGACTCGGAATGGCTGCCCAAGCTGACCGGAGTCCTTTACTACCTGTTACCGAACCTGCGGAATTTCGACGTCAAGGCTCAGGTGGTTGCGGGAGATCCGGTGCCGGCTGCCTTTCTCGGCTACTCGACCTTATACGGTTTGCTCTACGTTACCGCCGTGCTGGTGGCCGCCGCCGTCATTTTCAATCGGAAAAACCTGAAGTAGCAGATGGCCGAACCTCTGGTAGCTTCCAATCGTCGCCCCAGACTGGCGGGGGGCGTCCTGCTGGCGGTTATCTTCTCGCTGCTCGCTGTCGCAATTTATCTGCTTCAGAAGCGTATGGACGAGCACTTTGGGGATTACCGTTCCACGGAAGAGATCCTCTACATCGAAGACGGTAAGCTGCTCAAGAAAATGCTTCTCGGTTTCGAGAACTTGGCCGCCGACCTTTATTGGCTTCGTACGGTGCAGTACTTTGGCGGTAAGCGGCTGTATGATCCCGAGAAGCGATTCGATTTGCTGGAGCCGCTTCTCAACGTGACCACCGACCTCGATCCTCATATGAAGATTGCTTATCGGTACGGCGCCGTTTTTCTCTCCGAGGCTTGGCCGCGAGGAGCGGGACTTCCCCTCAAGGCTGTTGAATTGGTTGACAAGGGCATTCTCAACAATCCCGATGACTGGCGCTTTTTCCTGGATAAGGGCTTTATTTATTTCTGGCACCTTCAAGACCCCAAAAAGGCGGCGGAGATTTTTCTCGAAGGAAGCGAGGTTCCCGGTGCGCCGTACTGGATGGCGGCCACCGCCGGGAGGGCGCTGATCAAAGGAGGGGATCGGGAAACCGCGCGAATACTCTGGAAGGCGCTTTATGATCTGGCGGAGACGGGTCAGATGCGCGGCAATGCGGAGATCCATTTGCAGCAACTCGATGCGCTCGACGAGATCGATGCCCTCACCGAGCGCGCGAAGCAATTCCAGGAGCAGGCCGGGCGTTTTCCGAGAACCTGGGCAGAGGTTGTGGCGGCGGGTCTGTTGCGGGGGATTCCTCTCGATCCGACCGGGGCGCCCTATTCTCTCAATCCGCGGGATGAAACGGTGGAGCTATCTCCCCGCTCCTCGCTGGCCGGGTTACCCAGCCGCTAGTACTATAAAACCCGACGAGGAAAGTGAGCACTGAGTCGTGATTCAGCCGATTCAATTCGAGCCCACCTGGATGGGACCGGTGCTGGCATTCGGTCTCGGTCTCATCCTGGGGAGCTTTATCAACGTGGTCATCCATCGGCTACCTCTTCATCAGTCGGTGGTTTCTCCCCCTTCACGCTGTCCGGCCTGCAAAGAGGACATTCGTGCTTACGATAACATCCCCGTCTTGAGCTACCTGATCCTGAGAGGTCGCTGCCGACGTTGCCGGGTTTTCATCTCGCCGCGCTATCCGCTGGTTGAGTCTCTGATGGGATGTGGCTCGCTTGCCGCCTTCGCCCGCCACGGCTTGGCGCTCGAGTATGGGGTCGAGGTCGCATTTGTAGCGGCAATGCTGGCTCTGTTGTTCATTGACTTCGACCACCGAATCCTCCCAAACGTCATCACCCTTCCCGGCACTGTGGTTGGCTTGTTGCTGGCCTGGCCGCGCTCGAGTATCACCCTGGGTGCTTCTGTTGCCGGAGCGGCCCTGGGTGCAGGCTTGCTTTTTATGGTTGCCGAAGTTTATTTCCGAGTTAGAAAGATTGAAGGCATGGGGATGGGCGATGTGAAAATGATGGCTATGGTGGGGGCTTTTCTGGGTTGGAAGGGGGTGCTCCTTACTTTGTTCCTGG
>SDBT01004256.1_pt1 | contig 24381 bp, 30 predicted proteins | sample 2277101 | NCBI WGS metagenome assembly SDBT01 (sample SAMN10404973, study PRJNA504765) | marine sediment metagenome | isolation source: marine sediment core GS10_PC15, 103 cmbsf | place: Arctic Ocean: Southern Knipovich Ridge | collected 2010 | reverse complement strand
TCGCCAACCCCCGCCGACGCGGCGAGTGCACAACCGGACCCCGACAGCCCGGGCTGGAAGCTCGCTCTCGTGAAGGGTCGGCGACTCGTAAGGGAGGTCATGGGAAAACGCCTTTTCATTCTCGCCAGTACCCTCGTCGTGGTTGTGATGGTGGTCTCAGTCTTTTGGATATTTTCACGCCGCGAGCATAAGTCTTCCCCCGAGGCGACGGTGGTTTCCACCGCCCCGACACATGCGGACGACCGAGGCAGCGAGGATTCGTTGCTGTCTCATCCCGTACTTCTGCAGGAGACGGCGGGCGTCTCATGGAAGACGGCCCGCGCTGCCTTTGCGAAGAAAGACTATGCGGGGGCGTTGAAGCAGTATTCGGCCTTATGGAAAATACTGCATGGGCGTCCCAAGCATGATTTCATGTCGGGGTTCTTCCAACTGCGGATCGGCCAATGCCACCAACGCCTGCACCAGGACGCGCAGGCCAACAAGTCGCTCATACAAGCGGCCGACGATCTATCTCCCGCCGTTCGAGCAGCGGCCAATTACGAACTTGCTTCGCTCGCCGAGGCCAAAGGCCGATACCTCCAAGCCAGGATGCGGGCCTATCTTGCCTCCGCCAATTCCGCCTCACTCCCAGACGCAGAAATACTCACCAGGGAATGTGATTTCCTCATCGCCCGCGTGCTGACCAAAAAAGTGCTTTCCTTCTACCAGAAAAATGATCCAACGTCGTGGGATGTACGTCTCCAACCGGACCTATTCATCAAACAGGATATGGAGACCCTCGCGAAGACACTGGAATTCGGGGCCCGCAACGCCGCGGCGGTTTCGATTACCCCAAAGGTTACTCTTCTCCTTCGGGGGGAGGCGTCGCCACGATTCTCGGTATCCTGTTGGCGGACATCGCTGGAGGATCTGCTGGGTTGCATCGCCACCAAGACCGACATTGAATTGCGGTGGGCCGAGGTGCCCCTTGCGGTCCGCCAGAGGCAGGTCAGTATGCATTCTCTGGGGACCACAGCCATACGCCTCTGCGAGATGGCGGCGGGATCGGCCGGGCTGGTCGCACGGTTCACGGGCGAGGAGGTAATCGTGTTCGATCCCGTGGATTATGAATCCATGAGTCATCGTCGCAAGACGCTGCGGGACGAAGCGATATCGGTCTGGCGGAGGCTCTTCCTTCGCGCACCACAGGACGAACGGATCGCAGAAGGACATTTCGCCGTGGCGATGATGGATGAATGCTCCGGGGAGACCGTCGATGCGATCAATGGGTACCGTCTGACCGCTCAACGTTTCCCCCGATCGAAAGCGGCGCCGCTGGCGTTGCTGAGAAACGCCAGGCTCCTTATGCAACTTCGTGATTACAAGGGCGCCAAGGCTGAACTGGGTTCTCTGCTGAACAGGTATCCCGATTGTGATGAATCCGCTCAGGTTTACGCTGCACTGGGGGAGGCCGCAATGAAGATCGGAAGCTTCGCCGAAGCCTCCCGCATCTTCAATAAGCTCTACTTCATGAACCTTTCGGTTTCCTCCCGACTGACCGCTTGCTTCAACGCTGCTGAGAGCTTCCTCCGGGAAGGGGATTACAAAAATGCGATAACATGGATTGATCGTTACATCGCCATGCCCTCATCGCCGGACCAGAAGGATTTGGCTGAAGCATATCTGTTGCGTAGTCGAGTTTGCACAGCCGCCGGGATGAGTCCCCAGGCTGTCGAGACCCTTTGCCTTGCGATCGCTGCGGGCCTTTCCCCCGACCGAAAGATAGATGCCCTCCTGGCGATAGCGATGGCTTACCAGAAGATGGGAAATTCAGCAAAAGCGATAGCTGCGTTGGAATTGGCGAGCACTGAGGCCAAGAAACCCCAGCAGAAATATCGGATCCTCCACCTTACTGCGGAGGTATACCGGAGCATTGGGCTACCGAGCAAGGCAGCGATACTGCTTAGCACCAGTCTTGACTCGATCTCCGATCCGAAGATGAATGCGGAACTCCGTGTCGAACTGGCGCGTTGCCTTCGCCAGGCGGGACAGATGTCGGCTGCATATGAGGCCTTCTCGGAAGCGCTTCCGGGATTGCCCGCGGGAGAATCAGCCTACGAAGCCGCCTGCGATTTGGCTGAGGTGTCACTGGCGACTGGCAGGGCTAAGCAGGCGAATATCGTCGCCGCTGAGGTATTGCGATCGTCAGCGGACGCCGCCCTGCGGCAGCGCGCACGGAATGTCCTCGTGGGGGCCTACCTGGCGAGGGGGCAGTACGATACAGCGGTGATGGCCCTTGTGAATACGAAGGTGCCCGGGGTAGGAGGCAAGGAGCAATGAGAAACCGCATTGTCATATACCTTGTTCTGGGGTGTATCGTATTGACCGCCGCAACGACGGTACCGGCGGACCAGAAGAAACGCTCAAACGAAACGCCCCCTGATGGTGGAGTACGGGATGCCATGAACCGCCTTTGGCGCAGCCACGTCTCGGTGCCCGCGGAGAAGAAATCCGGGGTGAAACTCGACCGCGCCGTTCGCGCGTTGAAAACGATTCGGATCGAGCAGTCAGATAAACCCGTGGAAACGAAGAAGGTGGCAGGGAAGCAACAACGTCCCGCTCGGGCTGAAAAACCTTCCGCCCCCCCGACGCGCCATCCGAATCAGATCTCTCCCGAGATGCTGGCGAGAATCAGAAAACTTCCAAAGGAATCCATCCCCGACCCGGCGGGCCTGGCCGAAGTGCTGCGTTTGGGGGGGCATCACGACGTGGCTGCGAGATTTTATGACATGGCCTCCGACATCGCGACGGACGAAGACAAAAAGGCCTGGTTGCTGTTTCGATCAGCGAATTGTCTGCGGCGGTCGGACGGCGCAGCGGCCTTGCAAAGATACCGGAAACTTCTGGCCGAATGCCCCAATTCGCTTTGGGGTCCCCTGGGGAAAGCACAGGCGCAGACCATCGAGTGGTATCAGAAGAACAATGTTGCCGATCTTTTGGACAAAACAAAGAAAGAAACTTTGAAATAGGCATCGACTTATGACGCTGAAGCGACAAATGGACAAACCGACACGACCTGACAAACCGGTTGCAACGATGGAGACCCAAGCACCTGGAATGATCGGGACTGCTCCGTCTAAAGAGGCCCGGGAAGAGGCCTGTCAGCGAAATGGGATTGCCGGACACAGCGAGAAGCTCCTCGAAGTGATCCGCCTCGCCGGAAAGATCGCGCCAACATCTGTTGCGGTCCTGATTACCGGTGAAAGCGGAACGGGTAAGGAGTTGATGGCGCGTCTCGTCCATTACCAAAGCGCCCGGGCCGACGAAACGTTCATCCGCGTGAACTGTGCGGCGATAAGCGAAACGTTGTTGGAAAGCGAACTGTTCGGCCACGAGCGAGGTGCGTTTACCGGCGCCTCGCAGCAGCACAAAGGACGTTTCGAACGCGCCAACGGCGGGAGTCTCCTGCTGGATGAGATATCCGAGACGTCTCCGAAACTGCAGGCGAAACTGCTCAGGGTCCTGGAACAACAGGACTTCGAGCGCCTCGGAGGCGACAGGACTCTCCAGGTTAACGTTCGGATAATCAGCACGACCAACCGCAACCTGGACGAGGAAATCGAACGAGGGCGATTTCGAAGAGATCTCTATTATCGCGTAAACGGTATCAATCTGGCGCTCCCGCCCCTGCGCGAGCGAAAAGAAGACATTCCGTTACTTGTCTGGCATTTTGTGAACCTCTACACCAACGAGGCCCGCAGAAAGATTGTCCACCTGGACAAAGAGATGGTGAATTTGTTCCACCAGTGCGAGTGGCCGGGGAACATTCGCCAATTGCGCAATATCGTCCGCACCGCGCTGATCTTCGGGGAAGGACCAACACTTTCGCTTAGTGACATTCCGCTTCTGCAGGCCGGACTGCAACAAACCGGAAAGGTCCAGCCTGTGACACTTCGCCTTCAGGAATTGGAGCGACGGGCGATTCTGGAGGCGCTGCGCCGGACCAGTCGGAATCAGGCCAAAGCCGCCCAACTACTGGGCATCACCGACCGAACGCTGCGCGAGAAACTCCGCAGGTATCGCCAGGCGGACGAACGGCAGACCACAGGAGAAGACAGATGATGAAACGACCTGACATCACCCAGTGCCTCGAAGCGGCGATGAAGGGCTCAAGCCTGCGACGGGCGGTTATCGCGAATAACATCGCCAACGCCAACACCCCGGGATATCGGCGAAGGGCCGTGGAGTTCGAGAAGTTTCTGACCAAGGCGATGGCCTCCGGCGAGGAAGTGAAGGCTGCGGATATCACCATGAAGATATTCCAACCGAATAACACATCCCCGGATTCCACCGGTAACGATGTGAACTGGGAAACCGAGTTCGGCGAGATGATCAAGAACGACGCGATGTATAAGACATATGTCAGACTTCTGTCGAAATTGTACCGGCAGATGGAGATGGCGATAGGTGGCTGATGGATTTCAAGGAGACCTGACAATGAATACCAGCGGTATTTCCAATCCGATTGACATAGCGGTATCCGGGATGCGGGCCGAAGCGGCCCGGATGAATGTCTTTGCAAACAACATTGCGAATTCGAACACGTCACAGACGCCTTCCGGCGGCCCGTACCGCCGCCAGGAGGTCATCCTGTCCACTGACGCGGAGTTCCTGGGGGGTGTTAAGGTGGAAGGGGTAGTTCCTGACACGCGTACCGACTTCAGGCGCATTAGCATCCCAGGACACCCCGACGCCGATGAGAACGGTTACGTTAAGATGCCCAATGTACAGCTGCCCACCGAGATCATGAATATGGTGGCGGCAAGCAGGTCGTATCAGGCCAATGCCGCCATCCTCAAGCAATATCAGAACATAATGGATGTAACGATCGAGTTATTGAAATAACAGGAGACAGACCAATGGCTGGGATCAATCCAATACAGGGACCGACACCGCCGATTTCCTCCCCCCCCGCCGCAGGGGCGTCCAAGCAGGGCGCCGCGGCGCCAAAGGGTGATTTTGGCGGGACGCTTCTTAACTACATAGGGCAGGCGGATGGGAAGCAGCAGGAATCGGCCGTAGCGATCCAGGAACTCCTGACCGGGAAGAATGAGGACATCTTGTCAACGGTCGCCGCCGTCGCCAAGGCTGATTTGAGTTTCAAGTTGTTGATTGGTGTTCGGAACAAGGTCATCGAGGCGTACAAACAGACGCTCAACATGCAGATATAGCCCGTGTTGGGCGGTGGTGGTGAGAACAGGTGGTTCAACAAATACAGAATTTCCAGCAACTCTGGGGGCGGATGGGGCTTATTCAGCGAGTATTGCTCCTGGGTGTCCTGTTGGGGTGCATAGGAGCGGTAGCGCTACTGGCCGGGTGGGCTCGGAAACCTGATATGGCCCTGCTCTACAGTGGGCTGGCGCCGGAAGAAGCCGCCAGGATCGTGGAGAAGATCAACGATGAAGACATTCCCTATGAATTGGCAAACGGGGGAACCACGATCAAGGTTCCCGTCGAGAAAGTGTATTCTCTTCGGCTGACGATGGCGTCGCAGGGCCTCGCGGCCGGTGGAGAGGGGGGATATCAAATTCTTGATAAGCAAAAGATCGGCGTCAGTCCATTCGGCCGGCGGGTCAACTACATCCGGGCCGTCGAGGGCGAACTCGTCAAGACCATCAAGCTGCTTGATGGCGTCACGGGCGCACGGGTCCACATCGTTCGTCCGGAGGCGAGCCTTTTCGCCGGACAAGATAAGAGGGCCTCTGCTTCCGTGGTCATTCGGGCCAAACCCGGATGGCGGCTGGGTCCGTCCAACGTTGCCGCTATCGTCAATCTCGTAGCCGGCAGTGTCGAAGGCCTGACGCCGGAAAGGGTTGTTGTCGTTGACAGTCGGGGCAAACTGCTGGCTGGGGGGCAAGAGGATGGTGGTCTGGCCGGAAAGGCCAACTCGCTCCTGGACTACAAGGCCCAGGTGGAAGAATATCTCGCCCACAAGGCCGAGAAAATGCTGTCAATCGTCCTGGGGCCCAATCGCGCGACCGTTCGCGTCGATGCCGTAATCGATATCACCAGCAGCACGGAAACCATTGAAACCTACGACGATACGGGAAAAGCTATCTCCAAGGAGGTAGAGAAAACCACCAAAATCACGCCTGCAAAGGATAGCGACGGGGCAACCAAAGGTTCCGAGACCAGTGAGAGCGAGACCACTAATGATTTTCTCGTTGGGCGCACTGTCAGCCAAAAAACCAACCTCCCCGGGACAATCACGTCGTTGACCGTGGCGGCGATGGTGGACCTGTCTCCACCCCCCCGTAAGGAGGGATCGGAGGAAGGGGAGGCACCGAAAATCATCACCATCACAGAGGTCGAAGAGATCATCCGAAACGCGCTCGGGCTGAAGGAGGGAACCAGCACCCTGAAGGTTGTCCAAACGTCGTTTCACAAACCCGCTGATAGCGAGTTGCTCATCGAAGAAGATACCGGTGGAATGTTCAGTGTAGGTTTTCTGCTTGAGGTGGCCAAGCGTCTCTCACTGGGCATTTTGGTAATCGGCGTTCTGTTGGCGCTGCGGATTCTTCGCGGCCCGAAGAAGAAGCTCGAAGAACAGGGCGAAGCTCAACTCGCCCTGGAAGGAAACGTGGACGGGGCGGGCAACCTGCTGCCGGCGGGGGCTCCCGAGGGCGGTTCCGAATTCCTGCGAGCACAGATCAGTCAGGCGCTGCAGAATAATCCCGAAGAGGTCAAGCGGTTGTTCCAAAACTGGGTTGGCTCCGAGAAAGGAGGGGCGTAAATGGCATTGCGAGGCCCGCAAAAAGCAGCGATGCTACTAATGCATCTTGACCCGCAGAATGCGGCGGAGTTGCTCGGCTCGGCCAAACCGGAGACCATCACCGAGGTCGCGACGGAACTGGCCTATCTTGCCCAATCAGGCAAGGCTGAGGGAATCGCCATCGATGCGATGCCTGAAGAGCTTCTCGGAATACTTGTCGGTCGCAAAGCGTCCGACGATAAGTCTTTCGTCAAAAAGACTCTGGAAATACTACTGGGCAAGGACAAGTCGCGGAATGTGCTTCAGGAGGTCAATGAACGTGTCCGGATGCGTGACCCGTTCAAGCATCTTCGCACCGCTGAGGTTCCGGAGATCGCCGCCTGCCTGATGGGGGAGTCGCCTCAAGTGGTTTCCGTGGTCTTGTCGGAACTGCCCTCCAAGAAAAGTGCGGAACTGCTGGGGATGCTGGATGAGGAAAGGCGCGTTGCGACGATCCAGTGCATGGCCGTTGGAGGGGAAGTGTCCTCCGAGGCGAAGTTGCAAGTTGCGACGATAGTCCAGTCTCGACTGGAAGAGCGTCTGGCCAAAGGCGGAGAGGCGAGCGTCAGCCCGGATGTCGTTCGTCAGCAACAATTGCGGAGAGTTGCAGTCCTTCTGCGATCCATGACTGTTGAAATTCGCGACGGGTTGATCAAGCCCTTGGGCGAACAGGATAAGGAAGTCGTCGAGACGATCAAAGGATTGATGGTGATCTGGGAAGACATTCCACAGATCGACGCTCGCATGCTTCAGGAAGTGTTACAGTCGGTTGATTCGCGAAAGCTTGCCCTTGCCCTCGTCGGTGCCGAAGAGAAGGTAGCAGAGAAGATTCGCGAGAACATCTCGGAGAGAGCAAAGGCCATGCTCGACGAAGAAGCCTCGCTGCTGTCGTCGCCGAAGGAGGATGATATTCGGCAGGCAAGAGAAGATGTCCTCGCTCCGCTTTGTGAGATGAACTCCCGTGGAGAACTGGAGTTTGAAGAAGAATGAAAATGGCGTCGAACCATCTTGACATACAGATTCCCGGTGAGCTGCAGGCAGTGAGCATAGTGGCTGGCCGGAATGATGGTCTGTCCCCCGGGGGGGGCGGGGTTAAAGACCACCTGGGCGCTTCCGCCGATTCGAGGGGACTTGTCCACCGTCAGATGGAGGAACAGGCAAAATCCGAGTTGGCCGCCCTTTGTCTCGCCAAGACAGCGCTGGAAAGCGCGGCCGGTGAGTGCCACAAAGCGCGTGAGAAGATCATCGAACAAACCGAGGGTCAACTCCTCGACCTGTCGATCGAGATCGCCAGAAAGGTCCTGATGCAGGAGATACAGGCCCAGCGATACGAAATTGAACCCATCGTCCGGGAGGCGCTGAGTAGAATCCCGGACAGGATGGAGGTTATGGCGCATTTGCATCCGGACGACCTTTCCCGTTGTGAACTTACCGGGCAGGACCAGGCCGATTCGGTCCGGACAAATATCCAGTTTATCGCCGATCCCGGCGTTAAACGAGGCGAATGCCTCTTGGAGACCTCCGAAGGGACTGTTAAATCGACCGTAGAGGAGCATCTGGCAGAGATCACCAAAACCTTAAAGAGCCCGGAGTAAGCCAATATGCTCATCGACCTGAACAAGTATCACACAAAACTGCAAAAGGCGAACCTGATGCCCTACAGAGGCAAGGTGGTTCACGTGGCGGGAATGAGGGTCGAGTCCAAGGGTCCGCCCGTGGGGATCGGGCAGCTCTGTGAGATACACCTGGCCAATGGAGACGGGATACTGGCCGAGGTCGTGGGCTTCCACGGAGAGAACCGTATCCTTATGCCGCTGGAAAGCATCACGGGAATCGTTCCAGGCGCCCCCGTGACTGCTGCGTTTTTTTCACGGCGCATTCGGTTGAGCAAGTCAATCCTGGGGAGGGTGATTGACGGGCTGGGACAACCGATAGATGGACGGGGCCCACTGGTGGGCGAGAATATTCGCTCGTTGGATGGCGCCTCCCCCCCGCACCTGAGCCGACGGCGAATTACCGAGCCCTTGGCGTTCGGGATTCGTTCCATTGACGGACTCCTGACAATCGGAAAAGGACAGAAAATCGGAATCTTCGCCGGTAGTGGTCTTGGTAAGAGCATACTTTTGGGCGAGATTGCCCGGGCCAGCGAGGCCGACGTTAACGTGGTAGCCCTGATAGGAGAGCGAGGAAGGGAGGTCAAACAGTTCCTGGAAGAGTCCCTTGGAGAGGAGGGGCTCGCCAAAAGCGTCGTCATTGTCGCCGCTGCGGATGCGGCCCCCATCCAACGGATCAAGGGGGTCTTCGCCGCCATTACAATCGCCGAGTTTTTCCGTGACGGCGGCTGCGACGTGCTTTTCATGATGGACTCGCTGACACGATTTGCCCAGGCCCAACGGGAGATAGGCCTGGCCGCCGGCGAACCGCCCACCACGAAGGGCTATTGCCCCAGTGTTTTTGCCCTTATGCCAAAATTTACGGAACGTCTTGGCCACACATCGAGCGGAAGTATCACGGGAATACTCACCGTCCTTGTCGAAGGCGACGACATGAGCGACCCTATAGCCGACGCCGCCCGTTCGCTGCTGGACGGGCACATCGTCCTTTCCAGAAAACTTGCGGAACAGGGTCACTACCCCGCCATCGATATCCTTCAGAGCATCAGCAGGCTGATGACGTCGGTTGTGCCCCGCGACCACCAGACCGCCGCCCAGAATTTCAGGGCGATCTATTCGACTTACCGCAACGCCGAGGATCTCATCAATATCGGCGCATTTTCGCCCGGCAGCAATCACCGTATCGACAAGGCGATCTCGCTTATTGACCGGGTGAACGATTTTCTGATTCAGCCGATCGGAACCCGTAGCAGCTTCGAAGAAACTATCCGGCGAATTCGCGATATCACAATGTCTTGGAGCTCCCTGCTGACGGATCAACAGCAAGCCCCAACAGGAGAGATGGGTAATGAGGCCACCAGATGAAACGCTTTCATTGGCCGCTACAGCGATTGCTGGAGGTAACGCTCCAGAGAGAGCGGGCACTTCAGGTGGAACTGTTTGCTCTGGCAAACCAGATAGCGGCTGTTCACCAGGAGATATTTCGTCGGCAAGCCAGTCTGCGGGGCACTTTGGTCGAGCTTGCCCAGGAGGTTCTTTCCCTGCGCCTGCCCCGGCAGCAGATATTCATGAAATACTCCGACGCAGAGGAAGCCAAGCTGGATTGGCTGAAGGGAAGGCTCAAGGATTTGCAGAAGCAGCGGGCCGAAATGATGGCCTCTTTCACCAGGAAACGGTCCTTGCGCGAGGCTTTGGAACGTTTGCGGGAAGAGGCGTCTCAGCGGTACGCCAGGGAAATAGCCAAACAGGAACAGAAGCAACTGGACGAAAGTTTCCAGGTTTCCTTCGTTCGCAAGATGCTGGATCGGCGACATTCAGACCAGCAGAAATGAGGATTCAGAGATGAAGGACAAAAAGCGAATTATCATTCTGGGGGCTTTGGCGATAATCAGTTTTGCCGCGTCATATCTGGTCTCAGGTTGGCTGGGTGGTGAAGAACCCAAACCGTCTCCGCAGCCTTCCGACGGTCAGGCGCCCCCGGATCAAATGGTAATCGGTGCACCGCCCGCGCCGGGATCAATCCAACCGATTACCATCATTATGAAGGAGCGGGAACTGGATCGGCTGGCAAAGGAACTTCGCTTGGAGATTAGCACCTTCAGGGACAAGAAAAAACAACAGGAAAAGCAGCAGGAGCGGATTAAAGAAACGGAAAAGCTCCTCGCAGAGCAGGTGAAGGAACTCGAAGGCTTGCAGATGAAGTTAGCGGCCCCGCTGGCCCGTCTGCGAGACGCCAAGGGGGACCTGGAAAATACTCGCGTCCGTATTAAGGAGCAGGAAAAGTTGAATCTCAAACGCACTGCCACTATTTACGAGAAGATGGACGCGGCCAAGGGCAGCGGAATCCTCATCGCCATGTACAAGAACAATCAGGAAGATGATGTGGTGAAAATCCTGTTCTACATGTCGGAAAAAAAGGCGGCTAAGTTACTTGCGGAAATACCGGATCCGAAAGTTGCAGCCGACCTCTGCCAGAAAATGAAAAAAATCCAGGAAGATGGGTAAGGCATGGATATTGCAACCATCGTTGGTGTCTTTTTCGGATTCTCGTGCATTATCATGTCGATTGTCGCTGGGACGGACATAGCGATATTCGTCCATATTCCGTCTATGCTCATAACCGTTGGGGGAATGATTTCGGCGACGCTCATACATTTCTCGCTGCCGCAATTTATGAGCATCGCTCCAATCGTGAAAAAAACCTTCTTTTGGAAGATGCCCTCGATGCAGAAATTAATCCAGGATATGGTCAATTACTCGGCGATCAGCCGGCGCGACGGTGCCTTGGCGCTGGAGCAGCAAATCGCAAACGTTCACGACCCTTTCCTCATCAAGTCCCTGCAAATGGTCGTTGACGGGCAGAGTCAAGAGGCCATTGAAAGTTCCCTTTTTAACGAAATTCATTATCTTCAGGAGCGACATCAGAATGGCAAGAAGATACTGGAGTTCATGGGTGCGTCGGCGCCGTCATTCGGGATGATTGGGACGCTCATCGGACTGGTCGCAATGTTAACGTCGCTGGATGACCCCAAGAATATCGGCGCAGGGATGGCCGTGGCGCTGATCACGACATTTTATGGGGCGCTGTTGGCAAATCTGCTGTTCATCCCGCTGGCTGGAAAGTTGGGAATCCGCTCCAAGCAGGAGTCGTTGATGCGAGAAATGATTGTTGAGGGCGTCGTCGGAATTGTCAAAGGCGAAGCGCCAACAGAGGTCAGAGAGAGAATGCAGACGTTCATTTCGGCCAAGAATCGTGAAGAACTGAAGCCCACCCTCGATGCGAAAAAGCAGCAGGCGGCGTAGATGGCAAGAGACAGTCAATCAAAATTTACCGAAGATGCCTCTCCAGGGACACCGGCGTGGATGACGACCTTCAGCGACTGCATGACGCTGCTGCTGACCTTCTTCGTCCTCCTGCTGAGTTTCTCGTCGTTCGACAGGGCCGCTCTTGCGCGACTGAAAGGAGCTTTCTCCACCCGTCCCAAAGAGACGATTCTTGAACCACAGAAGAATATTGGTGATTCGGTGGTAGAACGAACAAAGTCGATAATCGACCGGACCGAAAAGGGGTCTGAGAAACCGGATTTGTCGTCACTGGAAGATATCGAGCACCCGAAGGCCGATGAACTAATCAATGACACCAGTGTTTACAGCAGCGAGAAAGTCTTTTATATCTCCGGTACACGACTATTCTGGGGTGATGGACATGTTCTCACGCGCCAGGGGAGGGAATTACTGGGACATATTGCTTCACTTATGAAGATGATGCCGTGCATGGCGGTTGTCGCCCAGATGCAGCAGGGACCAATCGTCGCCGGTAAGGAAGACACCGGGCTACTTCGGTCCTGTGCGATTATACGATTCTTGACAAAAGAACAAGGCCTGCAGGAAGATCGCTTCAGGATCTCCGTCCCCGCCCAGTTGCCGCCGCAACGCTATCGAAACGAGCCTGTTATGCAAATTACCCTGCTGGCGAGAGATATTACGCAGTAACGCTATCTCGGACTGTACAAGATGAAACGACAACCTGAAACATCGGATGAAGGGCCCCCCAAGACCCCGGCCTGGATCGTGTCGTACAGCGACATGGTCACTTTGCTGCTCGCGTTTTTCGTTCTGCTTCAAGTTTTTGCAATGACGCAAGACCCGGATCTCTTAGCGCAGGGGCGGGGCGGATTTCGCAGGAGTATTCGCCAGTTTGGACTGCCGCGTTGGCTATTTGGGCGAAAAGAATTTCAGATAGAGGATTACAAGAAGAAAATATACCCGACCGAAGAAGACGACGAGACCAGAAGACAGCGTATCATCGACGCCGAGGACAGAAAAATCCGCCAGGTATTTCAGGATTTGAAGCGTCAGATAGATACCGAGACAAACGAGGATTTAACCAGCCCAGAGAATGTCATCAACATGCCGATACGCTTCGGGCGGTCGCAGGCATCTCTTGACGCCGCCGGCCGGAAGGCCTTGAGCGATTTGGCGGTCAGCATTAAGCAGAGTTCCCCCGAGGGGCAGGTCAAGATCTACGTGGTTGGTTTGGCGCCGGACGAACCATCGGGTGAAGGGCGGTGGGTTCTGTCGGCCCGACGGGCAAGGGCGGTTCAGGAGTTCCTGGGGCAGGGGCTCTCGGGCGAGACAACCACAAGAGGGTGGAATCTGGTTTCCTGGGGCGCCGGGGCGGGCCAGTTGTACGATTCCCGTTCCCGTGGAACGAATGGGCGGACATTTATCCGAATTGCAATTCATCGAGGACATTAAACTATGGCTGAAGACGAAAAAAATGAACAGTCGGCTGCGGATGCCCTTACCGACGGAGAAACAGGCGGAGAGTCAACAAAACTTCGACTGCTCATCCCTGTGGGAGTTGTTGTTATCTCAGCCGCCGCCGGGTTCCTGGTAACACGATTGACCGGTGGGTCCACAGCCTCAACCCAGGGGTCCGCCCAGGATGATTCATATGCATCCGCCCAAAGAGACGACGGGAAGGGCGAATACGAGTACTTTCCTCTGGAACCTATTATCGTCAACCTTAATGAACCTCGCCTGGCGCGATATATCCGGGCGACACTCACCCTGGTCATTCGCAAGGAGCATTCCAAAGAGGCCATCAAAGTCATCGAAAAGAAACTGCCCACCATCAGGAGCCGTTTGATTCTCTACTTGTCCAACTGCTCCCTTGAGGAGGTGCGCGGGGCTGAAAATCTTAACCGCATCCTGAGAGATATTCAGGATTCAATAAACAACTGGCTTTGGCCGAACGGTCGCCCCCTGATCGCCAGGGTAGACTACAGCGAATGGGCCATTCAATGACGCAGAACACGACACAGTCCGACCAGGCGATTCTCCAGCTCCTTGCCAGTGCCGGGCCGCCGCCCCCCACACCGGAGGAAACGGACGTAACGGATTACGACTGGGATTCGCCATGCGTATTCACTTCCTCCCAGATAGAGCGCCTGCAACGTCTTGCAGGAAGCGCAGCCGGGGAAATGTCCGCCGCCCTCCGTGCCCGGATTCACGAGGATGTGGAACTTCAACCGGGACCGCCCATCCAGCGTTATGCCGAACAACTTTTCTCTGAGGAAGACGATACGAAAAGGTGCTATGTTTCCCTGGCGACCGAAAACTCCGCCAAGTGTGGATTCATGATGGTTCCGGGGGAACTGGCCAACCAGTGGGTGGCGAAGGTCCTTGGCGGGGCGGGGACGGAAGAGAAAGACCTTTCTTCTCTGGAATCGGCAATTTTAATAGACATCGTCGAGTTGTTGTTGGTGGCGTTCAACCGTCAATTCCAGCCCGCTGGTGCCCAAGCCCTTTGGTGCGGGAAGGATGTTTCCAGTAGCCCGGTTCTGTCCCCGGATACTCCCACCGAGGAATATACGATCCTGCCGTTTCGGACCTCCGGGGACGACGATCATGATGAGATGCAGTTTATGCTGACGAGCGATGTTTTGGCGCCGGCTGCCGGCGCCGACAACAAAGATACATCCTCTAAATCTCCCGGACAGATACGAAAAGACATCATCGCGGGCATAGAGCAGGTGGGCATCGAGGCGGATGTCTTCTTGGGAAAGACGGAACTCACCTTGCGAGAGATTATGTCTTTGGAAAGCGGAGACGTGCTGCTGACGGATACAGAGATTGGTCAGGTAGTCGTGCTGACAGTCAATGGCGTAAAGGTTCTATACGGATATCCGATCCGTTGTTCCGGACAGTACGGTCTGCAGGTGACCGACTGGGCGATATCCCATAGTGAACACAAGTAAGAAGTAGATCGAGGTTTTTTCATCAGACGGAAGGGTCGAACAAATGGCCGATACTCAACAAGAAGAACAGGACACACAGACACAGACGGACAAGTCGACGGATGGCGCTGTGGAAGTCGAACAGGCGGAACTGCCGGAAGTGGGGGACAGACCCTCCTCCGGTGCGTCAGGACAAGTTGATATCCTCCTGGATACGGCGATGCCGCTTTCCATACGTTTGGGGCAAGTCAGTTTGCAGATTCGGCAATTGCTCAAAATGGGTCCTGGTTCAATCCTGAAACTGGACAAGCAAGCGGGTGAACCGGTGGATGTGCTTCTGCGGGGGATAAGGTTTGCCACAGGGCAGTTGGTTGTTGCTGACGGCCGACTCGGTGTGCGAATCGAGGAAATCTTGTCCCAGGAGCACCAGGGTGATGAGGAAGTTACCAAGGAATGAGGAACGTTCGGCGATTATTTGTAAGGTTTTTCATCAGTTTCTCGCGACGCTGGTCGATTCTCGTACACTAGGGTTTTACCGGGGGGGTGGATAGATGAACCAACTCACTGAAAGAAGGGCGTCAAACGGCAACCATGATTTCGTAAGTCCGTAAGTCCCTGGTTGTCCAAGAGATAAGCCCGCCTCACGCTCTCGAAATTTCCGAGGTTCTTGACTGATGTTTGCGGGCTGATAGTGTCCGGCGTCGAGGGTTCTCTGGCACGCAATGTGCATATTCCACCTGTGTGAAGGAAATGTCCCTAGCTACAGGAATTCTCGGAACCGCGAGGCAGCTGTGCTGCTGTATCGCCGCTGTGGCGGTTATCCTCTTGGCGGCCGAGGGGGTTTGGGCCTCTGCACCGACGTCGCAACCTTCAGTTAGTGATCAGGGATTTCCCGGCGGCAGCGATACGACGGGGGTGATGTGGCAAATGTTGGCCTCTGTACTGGGGATCCTGTTCATCGGTGTTCTGGCGGTTCTGGTGACCAAGAAGCTCCTCCCGAGGCTGGTGAGGTCCGGGGGTAAACGAATCTCCGTTCTGGAGACAGCGCACCTGGAACCGGGTAAACGCCTCCATCTACTTCAGGTGGGCGGGAGGAAGATTCTGGTGGGGAGTTCACGTGATGGTATGACTAAACTTGGTGACGTAACCGACGCATTTGCCCCGGATTACCCGCAGGTCGCCCGCCAGGTCGAAACCTCGGGGTCCCATGCGAACCCCGCCGTTTTTCCCTCTCCAATCAAGAGCGGACAGGATAGGGATGCAGGGGAGGGGGGTATGACGAAATGACAGCGTCAAACCGCGGGATGATGGTGCGACTTGGATTCTGGGCGGTCCTTTTTCTTGCCCTGGGGGCGCAAACAGGCACCGCCTTCGCGCAGGATCCGGCACCAGCTACCCAGCCTTCGGACACGTCACTGCCCGATCCCAACCAGGTGCTCGACCTGATAGAAAAGGCGACCTCTTCGGAACCGGGTCAGGCCAATGACTGGTCCGCCCCGGTGAAACTGGCGGTGGTTTTTGCCCTCCTGGCCCTGCTCCCGAGCATCCTGATGATGATGACATCCTTTACGAGGATTGTGATCGTCCTTTCGTTTATTCGCAGGGCGCTTACGACACAGAACATTCCGCCGACGATAGCATTGATCGGGTTGGCGCTGTTCCTGACGCTTTACACGATGACCCCAACGTTATCGCAGATCAATCAGCAGGCCTTCCAGCCTTATATGAACAACGAGATGCCATTTCCCGCCGCCTGCACCAAGAGCATGGACATCATGAAGGAGTTCATGTCCCGCCAGACCCGCCCGGCGGATCTGGAGATGTTTGTGGAGCTTTCCGGGATTGACCATCCTGCCTCCGTTGCTGATGTTCCCGCGCACGTGATGATACCCTCGTTCGCCATCAGCGAGTTCCGCAAGGCCTTTGAGATGGGATGTCTGTTGTTCATCCCATTTCTTCTGGTGGACCTGGTTGTGGCGGGCATTCTGTTGAGCGCCGGGATGATGATGCTTCCTCCGGTGATTATTTCCTTACCGTTCAAGATCATCCTGTTCGTGTTGGTGGACGGGTGGCAGTTGCTGGCCAGAACCCTCGTAACGAGTTTTCACTGAGGCGCAAAATGGACGGAGACCTGGTTCTTTATATAGGCAAACGAGGATTGGAAACGGCGCTGATCCTGACGGCGCCGGTGCTGGGGGTAACGCTGGTTGTCGGTGTGATCGTAGCAATGCTTCAGGCCGTTACATCCATCAGGGACATGACGTTGGGGTTGGCTCTGAAACTTGTTTGTGTCGGTGTTACCCTGCTTATTTGCGGCGGGTGGATGATGCAGGTGGCGGTCGGTTTTGCCGCAGAGATGTTCAATCACGTTCATTCAGTGGGGCTTGCGCGATAATCATGGAAGACTGGATTAACATTCTGCTGCCCTTTGTGCTTGTCCTCTCGCGGGTGGGAGCGTTTGTCGGAGTATCGCCGATATTCGGTTGGCGTGCCTTGCCATGGGTCGTCCGGGCCGGGATAGCGTTGCTTCTGACGTTCCTTTTCGCTTCAATTCTGTCTCCGGCCTTGCTGCCGGCGCCCGTGCACTGGTTCAGCGCGGTCATCTTGATCTCCCAGGAAGTCGTTATCGGGTTGGCGTTGGGTTTGGCGACGAGATTCATCTACAGTATCGTCCGGCAGGGGGCACTTATTGCGGCACGGCAAATGGGAGTCGCCGATGCCGGGGTCTTCGACCCCGTCAGTGGGGCCAGGTCCCAGCCGATCGCGACGCTGTTTGAGATGATCTTCACGATACTGTTTCTATCCGCGGGAGGCCACCGCATCCTGCTGATGGTTTTGGGGCGTGGTTTTGATCTGTTTCCGATAGCGGGCTCCCCGAACATCCCCGTCCTGACCGGGGGTCTGGTAAAGGCCGGCTCGGAGATGCTGCTGTTCGGGTTGAAGTTTGCCGCTCCGGTACTGGGGGGGTTTCTGATCCTTGCTGTTTTATTATCCATTCTGGCGAGGGCCTTACCGGAAATGAACATTCTGCTGGCCAGTTTTCCGCTGCGCGTAGGTCTGGGGTTGTTCATGGCGGCGGCGATCATGCCCACGTTGAGCACGTTTACTACCGAACTGGCGAGAATGATGAATCGGTTCTTCGTTCCCACATAATAAGAGGCTCCAGGAAACATGGCGGACAAACCCGCATCAGAACGAACAGAAAAACCAACTTCCGAGCATCTGAAAAAGGCCCGGAATAAGGGGCAAATCCCGGAAAGCAAAGAGGTTTCCTCGGCTGTGATGATGGGGGCTTTGTTTGTGGCGATGGTATTGATGGGCGGTCGTTTTTTCGGCTGGATGACGGAGCAGGTCATCGAAGGATTATCGCTGTCCCCAGCCGGTCCGATGAACGGAGGCGACTTTGCCCACCTGCTGCAAGTGCGGGGGAAGGAATGCCTCCTGCTGCTGGGTCCGTTTTTGGCGACGGTCGCCGGGGCCTCGATGTTCAGCAGCGTGGTTGTGGGCGGGTTGGTTTTCAGCCCCAAAGCGATACGCCTCAATTGGGGAAACATATCGCCGATAAACGGCATGAAGAGGCTTTTGTCGTTGCGTTCCGTGGTCCAACTGCTGATCTCGATAGTGAAACTGGCCGTTATTCTGGCGATTACCTGGAGCTACATGGGCGACCACTTCGATGAACTGTTCCTGCTACAGTGGACCACTCCGCAAGCCATTCTCTATGGGATCGGCAGGTTGTTATTCGGCCTGGTGGCGAGGATTGTCGTTGCCCTCGTGTTCATCGCACTGGCGGACTTGCTGTATCAGCGATGGAATTACACAAAACAACTGCGAATGACTCGCCAGGAGGTCAAGGAAGAGCGCAAGCAGCAGGAGACTTCCCCTGAAACCAAGGGCCGCATCCGCGCACTCCAGATAGCTGCGATGCGGAAGCGGATGCTTCAGGACGTTCCCACGGCCGATGTGGTCATCACCAATCCGACTCACTACGCCGTGGCGCTTCGTTACGACGCCGAAAACATGAATGCCCCGCAGATAGTGGCCAAAGGAGCCGACTTCCTCTGCGAAAAAATCAAGGAAATCGCTAACGAGCATGGTGTGCAGATCGTCGAAAAACCCGAGCTGGCCCGTGCCCTGTACGCTACCGTCGAGGTTGGCCAGGCCATACCCGATACGCTTTTCGTCGCCGTAGCCGAGGTGCTCGCGATGATATATCGGCTGCGAAAATAAGGATCGAATATACCGACAGACCCGTTACGAACAATGAACACAGAGAGTAAAAACACGACTGGAGCCTCATTGGCCAGCCCCCCGCCGAAGGGGATCCGCTGGCTGCTCGCCAACAATGACTTTATCTTCGCGCTGGGTCTGGGCGTGGTGTTGGCGACGTTGCTGATCCCGCTGCCTACTGCCATTCTGGATATACTGCTTTCCTGCAGTATCGCCATTGCCTTAGCGACGATAGTGGTGGTTCTCTCGGTGAGGGAGTCCATTGAATTCTCCGCGTTTCCCTCCCTGCTGCTGTTCGTGACCTTGTTTAGACTCTCCCTGAACGTGGCCTCGACGCGTCTGATCCTTCTTCAAGCCGATGCGGGGCGCATTATTGAGACGTTTGGAGAGTTTGTCGTAGGCGGGAACATGGTAATCGGGCTGGTGATCTTTCTGATCCTGGTGGTGATTCAGTTCGTCGTAATCACAAAGGGTTCCGAGCGGATAAGCGAAGTATCCGCCAGGTTCCATCTGGACGCCATGCCGGGTAAGCAGATGGCCATTGACGCCGACCTTAGCTCCGGGCTCATCGGCGAAGACCAAGCCCGCGACCGGCGAGAGAAGATCGTCCAGGAAAGCGAATTCTACGGATCGATGGACGGGGCCAGCAAGTTCATCCGAGGAGATGCGATAGCCGGTCTTATTATCACAGCCGTTAACCTCATCGGCGGACTGGCCGTCGGAATGGGTAAAGGAATGTCGCTCGGGGAAGCGGGAGAAACCTACTCCATTCTGGCTGTCGGGGACGGGCTGGTAACTCAGATTCCCGCCTTGATCATCTCCACCGCGTCGGGTTTTCTGATCAGCAAGGCCTCGACAAAAAAGAGCGTCGGCCAGGACCTGACCCGCCAGATGCTGTCTCGCTCCCGGCCGCTCACTATCGCCTCCTTCCTGATGGGCGCGATGATCTTCGTACCCGGATTCCCGAAGGTCCCCTTCATAGTGCTTGCGCTGGGAACCGGATTACTGGCCAGGAGATTGAGTCGCAATGAGCGCGAAGCCTTGGAGAAAAAAACCCCCAAGCGTCAGGCCGAGCCGGACCAAACCTCGGTGGAAGAACTGCTGGACGTGGACAGGCTTTCGATTCAGGTTGGAAGCGGGCTTATCAAGACGGTTGATCCCCGGCAGAAGAACAGCCTCTCGCACCGGATCGGCCCGCTGCGGCGAAGGTTCGCGCAGGAATACGGCGTGATCCTGCCGCTGGTCCGGCTTCGCGACAACATTATGCTTAAACCAAACACGTATGAAATCCGCTTGTACAATCACGTGATCAGTTCGGGATCCCTGGAGCCCGACAAGTACCTCGCGATGGATCCCGGGACGGTGCAGAAGACGATCCCGGGTCAGCCCGCAGAAGAACCGGTGTTTAATCTTCCGGCCCTGTGGATCGACTCGGAACAGAAAGAGCAGGCGGAACTGCAAGGGTATACCGTGGTGGACCCCGAATCGATCCTGGTAACTCACTTGGCCGAATCGCTGAAACGACACGCACACGAGCTATTGTCCAGAGACGATGTTCAGGGAATGGTGGACAGGCTTAGCAAAAAAGAACCCACACTCGTCAGCGAAGTTGTGGGCAAGCTTGTCTCGATCGGACTGTTGCAGCGTGTGTTGCAGAACCTTCTTAAGGACAGGATTCCGATTCGGGATTTCCGGCAAATCGTTGAGGCCCTTGGCGACAGCGCCGAAAAGAGCAAGGATATCAGGTTCCTGACCGAGATGGCCCGAAAGGCGCTCGTCCGCACGATTACCGAACAATACATCGATACAGATGGTAAGATTCATACGATTGTGCTTGATCCGGCCCTGGAGCACGAACTTTGCAACGCCGCGGGTGAGGCTGGAAAGGGAACACTCGCCCTGACACCGCAGCGCGCTTTGGGGCTGGCGCAGCAAATCGCCAATGCCTGGAAGTCGGCCATGGAAGGGGGGCATGATAAGATCGTGCTGCTTTGTGAGTCACGGCTGCGAGCCGACCTGGCCGACATGTTGGTCCGGCAGGTTCCGCAGTTGCCGGTGTTGGCATATGAGGAGGTGTCAATCGGGACGGGGGTGGAGTCTTTGACCACGATTTCCCTTAACCCGCAGGGCGAAGGAGCCATCGACGGAGCAGGCGCTCCCAATCCCGTTCCTATCGCCACGGCGGCGCCTGCGCTTACTGGATAATCAAGGATTATGAAACGGGTTTCGATAAGCATTGCGACGATTGGTTTTTTCGCCCTGGCGATTATCGGGTGGTTCAGTGGCGTTGGCCCGCTGCTCTGCGGGCTGCGGGCTCTGGGGGGTGCTGCGGCAATTTATGTAATGTGCATCTTTGTTGGCGGGATGGTAATTCGGTTTCTCGCCGAGTCATCCGCTGAAACCGAGAAGGATGAAATCAGCGACGGAAAGGCGCAACAAAAGTCGTGAAAACCGATAGTTTGACATTCAAGGGAACACCGATAGAGGCTCTTCGTGAGAAGGCTTCGCAGGCCTATGCGTCTCAGTCGCGGGATGGGATCGAAGAGCGCTGGATTCTCGATAACCTTCCGATGGTGCGCCGCATCGCACAAAAGGTCGCACCGTACTTGTCCAATAACGACATCGACATGGAAGATATCATTTCCGCCGGTACGGTCGGATTGGTCAAAGCCGCCCGCGCGTTCGATCCCAACAAGGTCGCCGAGTTCAAGACCTATGCCTACATCCGGGTGCGTGGGGCCATCATTGATGAGTTAAGAAGCAGGTCCTTCGTCCCATCGCCGGTCTATAACCGAATTAAAAACATTGAAGCGACCTATCGGAGGTTCCTCGGTCAGCGCGGCGTCCCACCCGACGATGCGGAACTGGCCGAGGCGTCAGGAATCTCCCGCAAGCAGCTATACCGAACGCTTCAAGAAGCGAGGAAGCAGACATTCTTATCGATTCACAACCTGACCGATGGGGCATCCGGATTGGATGTGCTGGGATTGACGAATCGAGTTCCCGGACCGGACGTCCAGGCCGAGCGCAACGAACTCCTAACCCGCCTCTCGAAGGCGATTCGGGAGCTGCCCAGGAACGACAGGATAATTATGCTGCTGTATTACGAGCGAGACCTGACCATGAAGGAGATCGCAAAGACATTGTCCATTAGTGAACCTCGTGTCAGCCAGTTGCATGCCAGTGCATTGTTCAAGTTGTCCATAAGCTTGGGGTAAACGATTATGGTTGTAGAAATGGACTATAGAGTTAATGCGGTGAACCCGGAGCATGATACTTCCAGGGTGATTCCCTCCCCAAAGCGGAAGAAGCGGCCTGGTAAACGCGAACCGCGACCCAAGAAGCAGCAGAGCGATCAGGACGTCGACGACGAGAATGTTGACGAGAATGTCGAGGATCAGAACGACGAAAAGGAACAGGACGACCATACCGTGGATTACTACGTATGAGAAATCAAGCAATCTAAAACAGGAACGCGATAAATGTCTCGCAGAATTTTCAAGAAAGACGCAGTCAAGATGACAGGAACGCGCAGTTTGGAACTGCCGGACTCGCAGGCCCAGTCGATTGGCGAGGCAACAGCCCGAATCATTGAGCAAGACGGACGCATCACCGTCGTCGAGGTGACCTGCGTTTGCGGTAACAGGATCCGCCTGCGATGCTCCAGCGGTGATCCGGTCAGTCAGGATGCCCCGATGGCCCCTGCACCGGCGTAACGAATACATTCCGAGCAAAAGGAGAACGAGATATGAAACGAACATGGATGAAGCAGGCACAAGTGGTGTTGTTTGCGGGGATCGCGGCGTTGAGCGGATGTGACATGGAGCCAATGGGGACCAATAGCATGTTGTCTCCACCTGAACCCCAACGGAACAACTCGGAGGGAGAATCAGCCTACCTTGGGAAAACGGCGATTTCCGACGAGACGGGAACCGCGCCCGAGGCTGCGGTGGATATGGCTTTGCAATGGGCCAAAAGGTGTTCCGATCTGTCGCAACAGTTGCAGCAGGAAAACGGACGGGGCCGCGTGCTGCAGCAGGAAAACGCGAAATTCAAGCAGCAGGTCGCCAAGCTTCAGACGAATCTGAGCACTGCCGAGAAGGAGCTTCGCGACGCCAATCTCATGCTGATGGACCTGCAGAAGCAACTGGAGGGCTGGAAGACCAACGTCCTGGGGTTTCGCAAGGAGATGCGTCAGGCCCAGGAAGTGGAGTTGAAGGCCCTCTACAAAATCCTCAAACTGCTCGGGGGCGAGGTTGTCCAAACCGCCGGTACCGCAGATGTTGGTACCAGACCGGCCCCCCAGGAGACCAGCGGGGATGAAACACGTCCGGTTTTACAGCAAGCCCCACCCCCCGGAGAAAAAGTCAATGAATCCGCTTCGTAAACACATACTGGTTGTTGTGTTCTGCGTGAGCGCAGTAGCTCCGAGCGGCTGCCGACGATCACCCACTGTTATCGGATACTACCTGGGCAGCACGCAGGACCTGACCAGGCTTAACCGTGTGGTCTTCCTGGAATTGGCTGATCAGGACAGTTCCCCCGGGATCGCCAAGGAAATGACCATTTCCCTCACACATGCCATCCAAGCCAAACGGCTGTTCGACATCGACGTGGTAAGCAGGGACGACCCTCTCTGCAAAATGGTTTCTCTCGATGTCCGAAACGGTTTTACCTTGAAGCAGCTTCAGAACATGCGGAAAACGTTCAAATGCGATGGGATACTGATCGGGGAGATCAGGAATTTTCGCCCCTACCCTGCTATGCAAGTCAGCCTGAAGCTGTGGCTGATGGACCTGAGAGACGGACGGTGTGTCTGGGGGATCGACAACGTCTGGGACACGAGGGAAAAGGACATCGAAGAACGCATTCGGAAATTCTTCAGCAAATATATACGAGACGATTACAAACCGAGCAATTGGCGGATCGGGTTGATGAGCCCGAGGATCTTCGGGAAATTTGTGGCCTTTGAATCGGCCGAAACGCTTCCCGATCCCGACTCTGGGGAGTAAAGAGAACTGGGAAACCCTGAAAATGCCGGATAAAATAAAATAACCTGAACATTGAAAAGTTTTTTTGAAACTATTTAAGAAATCGGCCATACTTACGAAAATAGATGTGTAGCTATGGTGGGTTGAGACAGGAGTTGAAACTGTGAAAATTAACGGACCTGAGAATTTGAATATAAACAACGTCCCGGGCGAGAACGCACCCAAACCGCGATCGGCAAAATCGCCCGAACCGGGAGCTTCCCCCCCGGAGGTAGAATTAACGCCCAAAAACGCAGGCTATCGGGAATATATCCAGCAGGTTCACGCTACGGATGAAATAGACCTCCAGGCCGTAGCCCTCGCCAAGGAACTCCTCAAATCAGGTCAACTCGACACCCCCGAGGCCGCCGACCGGGCAGCGGGAAATATCATCGATATCGGAATCTGACGTTATCTCCGAAGACTTTCCTCTGAAAAAGTCCCCCCCCGCGAATCCCCGAGTCACTCCACGGTAA
>SDBT01004255.1_pt1 | contig 24388 bp, 14 predicted proteins | sample 2277101 | NCBI WGS metagenome assembly SDBT01 (sample SAMN10404973, study PRJNA504765) | marine sediment metagenome | isolation source: marine sediment core GS10_PC15, 103 cmbsf | place: Arctic Ocean: Southern Knipovich Ridge | collected 2010 | reverse complement strand
CCAACGCCAGGTCTTCCAACGCCCGGCCTGCCAACGCCGGGTCTACCGGTTCCTGGTTTTCCAACGCCAGGTCTGGCAGTCCCAGGTCTTCCAGTCCCGGGCCTGCCCGTTGCGGGCCTCTGCCCGGTACTGGCTCGGGGCGAGCGACCTGCAGTGCTCTGCCGTCTGGAAGTACTTCTTGACGCCCCACTGTTTCGAACCGATCCGTAATTCGAAGGCCGCTTGGAATATGACGACGAGGGGCGCTTGGAATAGTTGCGGCTCGACTTGCTGCTGCGTCGTGAATGGCTTTTATTGTAAGAGCTTCGGCTTGATTGACTTCGCTTTGAATAGCTTCGATTGGAAGATCGCACGCTTCCACGGCTGGAACTGTGGTAAGACGACCTTCTGCCTCCACCACCACGTCCACCGCCACCGCGTCCACCGCCACCGCGACCTCCGCCACGCCCGAAGGAGTCAGCGGAGAACAGCATCAGTAAACACACGACGATTGTCGTAACTATTGTGAGTGTTTTCCTGGTCATGGTTATTGTCCTCTCTCGCCGAGGAACTCGGACAGTTCGATCTTCGTCGCTTCGTCTGGCACCGAGAAGGTGAAAGACTTGGCGGGTAACTGATCGGTCAAGTTCCACTTGTCTATCACGGCTGTGTATTGAGGATAGCCTGGTTCGAGTTTGTACGTTATGAGCAACTTTCTGGGGACAGCAGTTTCGCCTGCGTCGATCCATATCTGCCAATCGATATTCTCCTGCGCGAATGCAAGATGGTGGCAGCGATGCCCCTTTACCATGTGTAGACCGACATACCGTCCTGACTTGATGTTGGACGTGAGCGAACCGTAGATGTCCGCAACCAACATGTCGGCAAGAGGCATTGTTATGTCATATTCGTCAATCAGACGATCCAGCATTGCGCCCACCGTTCCGGACGCATCGACCGAAGCGAATTTGTCGTTGTTGGCGTTGTGCAGCGTCACCTTCTTACCGTCGTACCAGATCGATTCGGTGAATTCGTCGGTCAGAACCTCAACGTAAAGCTTGTCAGGCCGGATCATCGTAAGCGTGACCTCGCGTTCCAACTGAACGTTCTGTCCTGATTCGAGCGTCTCGTCCATTGATACAATGGCGTGGAAACTCATGACCTTGGCCTCGCCCAGCGTATTGCTCATGCTCCGCAGGGCTGCGTTGGCTTTGGGTGATATTTCCGGATGGGGCGAGCCGGACGAATTACACCCTGCATGGAGCAGCACCAGAAGGCACAGCACGAGAGTTTTCATTGTCGCAAGTCGTCGCATAGTGAGTCTCCGGTGATAAGATATGTTCGTATCTTCAACTATCACATTATTCTAGGCACTGTGCAGGGCGACCTTTCAGATTATCCGGGCTGGCCGGTAATTTGTCGCCGTGAAACGTAGAGCTCCAATGAACTTGCATAGAATTGGGCAACAGTGGACCTACCTGGCAGGCCGACAAATGTAAAGTGGCGAAAACGTTCGACAGCGCCAGGCGGAGAGCAATTCCATGATCTGCAAGAGAACATATCTATCGGTAGTGGCTATTACTGCGATCATTATTGTCGTCCCGGCCGGCCTGCACGGTCAGAAACATCGTCGGGCCAAGCTGTACCAAGCCGTCAGGGGCAGCGATTACCGTTCGCCGGTTCAGGAGTTCGAGCGGAACTCGTTTGGCGTTGGCAACCTTGCCAGGCAAAGCTCCGCTAGCGGCCGCGGCCCGTTGGGCTCTTCCATGTATAGCGGACAGTCGATGACCAGACGCTCCAGCCGAGGCGCTGCGGCGAGCATTAAACATGGTGGGGTAACCACGCCGTCAACGTCGCGGAGAGTGGCGGCCAGTTCCGCCATGTCGATACCGATGGTGGCCGCCCCATCCGGTGGCGGAGGCATGCTCCTGCCGCCACCTACCCAACAGGAGTTGGCCTCGGCGCGGATGGAGGTTCTTGCAGAAGATCTCGCCGCCGGCCGCAAAGATGCGATCGAGACACCGGACAGGCCTGTCACAACACTTGTCCCCGATATCCCCGGCAAATACAGCCAGCAGATGAAAAGTGGCGAGATCGAGTTCCGCAAGGGCCAGTACGCCGAGGCCATGCAGTACTTCGACCAGGCCGCCAGGGGCTCGTCCGATTCGCCCGGTGCATTGCTGTCGTTGGCAAGAACGAACTTCGCAACTGGGCGGTATAACAAGGCCTCTGCGCAATTAGTGCGTGTGCTGCGGTCTGTCCCCGAATTGCCCACCCTGAACGTTCAGCCCAGGAGTTTTTACGGCTCTGATGATGCATACCAGGCCAATGTCCAAGCCCTCAACAGGCATGTCGCCGCCAACCCCACCGACGCCGGTGCGCTGCTGCTGCTGGCGTATATCGAGTGGCGCGACGGGAACGCAGCCAGAGCGGCCGAGCATCTTACCGCGGCGCAGTCCAACGCGGACAACCGGGAACTCACGAAGGCTATCGGAGTGTTCCGTGACGGCATCGGAGCAGGTGGCGGGCCGGCAGCCTTGGGCGAATTCAGCGTCTCGTCGATGGACCTGGGCGAAGCCAACCTGCCGCTTGGTGAGTCCGTGAATTACCAGTCGGCCGGCATACGGTTCGCGCTTCCAGAAGGGCTGGTGAGTCAGCCACTCACCGAAAGCAGCCAGCTCGTGCGGGCGCGGATAGACGAAGGCACCGATCAGGCAAGAGGCCTGACCGCCTCGGCGTTCCCGATCGCCAAGGGGGTGACGGCGCGGATGTTCCTGAACATGATGACCGAAGCGATCCGGCAAAAATTGATCGTGCGCGACCTCAAGGTAACGTCCGATGCGGCGGTGTCTATCTCCGGTAACACCGGGGCCATTCGGATGTTCACCTATGACTTCCGCGGAAATGATTATGCGGCGATGGCCGTCTGCTTCGTTCGGGAAATCGAAAGCTCGGGCACCAAGGGCGAGCCGGTCCGCCTGGCCTATCTGCTGGTCGGCGAAGTGCCCAAAGGCAGGATCGACAAACTCTCTCCGGCGATGGCAAGCGTGCTTGAAACTATCGAGTTTACCGATCTGAGGCATCCTGCGGAGTTGCCCGTCGGCCAAGACGGATTCACGATCAAAGACCATCGCATCGGATACGCAATGCGCCAGCCGGTCGGCTGGGCCGCCCGTCAGTATAAGACCGGGCTTGTCATGGGGCGGGCCGATTATCTAGCCGGCGGACTCGCCTCGCCGAGAGTCAAACTACTGGTCTTTGCCGCGGGCGAGCAGTGGACAGCCCAGGCACTCTGTGAGTATGCAATCGAGAAACGCCGCAAGGAAGGCTATCGCGTGGAAATTCTCGAACAGGGCCAAACCGATCTTGGCGGACACGAGGCATACCAGTTTATCGTTCGCAAGAGCTTTACGCCGGCCTCTGCGCCTGCAACTCAACCGGTCGCCGCGACGCACCGGCCACAGATCGAAATTGGCAGGGTAGTATCGCTGGCTGGTTCCGCCGGCAAGCGCCGAATGTACGGACTGGTGGTGACCTGTCACAATGTCGACGCCAGTACCGCCAAGGGCATTATGGATCAACTCGCCCTGGGATTCAGCCTGACATCCCCTGCGAAGCAGAAAGCTCCGCAATAGTGGTCACAAGGTTACCATGCTTTGCAGCCAATTGACGGCGGATTCGAAGTCCAGGAATACTTTCATCAGGAAGCCGCTGTTGCGTGCGCAGAGTTCGGCGAATCGGGCCCGGCCGAACTGCTCGTCGGACCTGACAAGAATGACAATTGCATGGTTGAATGACGATCTGTGCTCAGCCAGCATTGTCACCAACCCGTGCAGATCCTCCAGGGAGAGACTCGGTCCATAAGCTTGGCGAAGATCGAGTACAATTTCAGACTCCGATGCCGATTCAGCCATCGTCACCAGTTCGAGCAGCGTTCTCTTGCTCTGTTCGAGATCGAAATCGCCGGTCGGATTGACCAGGAGAAAATCCTTCGACTGAAAGAGCCTGTACTCAATTTCGCCCATGTTTCCAATTCCCGTTATGTTGCGTGTCTGCTCATGGTGAACCGCCAAGCTCGCTCGGTGGATTCTAGGCGCGAGTTCTGCGTAAAACCATGTTATTCAGGCGCGCCGCCCGAAGAGACCTGTTCATCTGGCAAAAACCAGTTCGACTCGCCCGTGCAGGTAGCGGGCGTTCTTGTTGCGAGCCGCCAAGCCACGCGATAACACATAGCATGGCCGGCCAGCGTATTGTATTATCCTATGCCCGGTAAGTCGCCGGATCAGGAGATCGAACGATGTTGAAGGGTATTTCACCGGTTATCAGCCCGGAATTGTTGAAGACGCTCGCCGAGATGGGACACGGCGACGAGATCGTGCTCGGCGACGCACACCTTCCCGGCCATAGCATGGGAAAGCGAGTTCTGCGCGCCGATGGTATTGGTACCGAGGCGCTGCTGGACGGCATACTCGCGCTGCTCGAGCTCGATTACGCCGCCCCGCCAATCTACATGATGGAGATCGATCGTGGAACGCCCGATCCGACCGTCGAGCAGAGGTACCGCCAAGCCATAGCCAAGCACGCTCCCGATGCGGAAATCGTTCGCCTTGAGCGACAGGTGTTCTACGACAAGGTCCGCGCGGCCTACGCGGTGGTCATGACCGGCGAAATTGCCAAGTTCGGAAATATCATCCTCAAAAAGGGCGTCACGCCCGGACCGCCGAGCAAGTAATCTCCATGAGAACCGATTCGGAGCCGGCCCAGTTCTGATCAAAACCTGCATCAGAGAAACCAACTACAGTTGGCTATCTGTACTCTTTCAGCGCGCCCGTCCGGCAAAGACGGGCGTTTTTGTTTGCGAGGAATCCGGCAGCGATGCCTGCCTTACATATAGCGCGGCGGGTCTCCCCGGAGGGGCAGGCCCGACCCGCCGCGGAAATCGGGTGACCAAACGAAACAAGGCGCAACGGTTATGAGCCGCTGCGCCTTGGGATATTGCTACGTCGCGTGAACTACTCTAGGCGATCTCGTTGAACTTGTCGCTGGATACGCCACATACAGGGCACTTGTCCGGCGCGGCGCCGTTGACGGTGTTTCCGCACACCGAACACACCCAGATGCTCGTGGCTGGCAGGTCGTTACCGTCATTGACGGCTTGGAGTGCTTCGGAATACAGACCGTGGTGGACTTCTTCGACGGCCAGTGCGTTCTTGAACGAAGCTGCCGCCGCATTGTTCCCTTCGCTTTGGGCTTCGGCGAGGAACGGAGGATACATTTCCCTGAACTCGTGGCCTTCGCCGTCGATTGCGGCCTGCAGGTTGGTCGCAGTGTCCTTGACGCCGCCCAGTGCCCGCAGGTGTGCGTGTGCGTGAACCGTTTCGGCTTCGGCTGCGGCGCGGAACAGTTTTGCCACCTGGGCAAGTCCGTCTGCGTCGGCTTTGGCTGCGAAGGCCAGGTACTTGCGATTGGCCTGGCTTTCGCCGGCGAAGGCTGCGGCCAGATTGTCATTAGTTGCCATATTGTTGCTCTCCTTGCTGATATTAACTGGTTTGCGATATTTATACGTTAACGGCCGGCGCTGGATGAACGGTTTCGGTTCGCCCAGGCTGGCCGTCTATCCATATATTAGGCAGGTCGGCGGCCGTAGTGTCGATGTTTTTTGAGCGAAGTCATTATTTCCGCGGACATTCGGGTCATTGCGCTACGTTACTATCGGCCGGAGGGCTGTTGTTCTCGGTATCGAAAGCCGAGCCTATTTGCTCGATGGTGTAGCCTTTTTCCATGCCGTCAATGGTAAGTTGCACCTTCTCGCCGAGCTTCTTGCCCATGTGCTCCTGGCTGACGGGCGCTTTGTAGTTGTAAATGGATCGTTCCAGGTCGGCATCCCACGGGCCAAGGAAAGACAGCTCGAACAGGTCTCCGCCGTCGTCGGGGCGCAGCGCCACCTTTGACCCGATGCCCACCACGTCGAGCGGTATGCGATCGGGGTCAATAATCCTGGTCTGCAGCAACTCGTTCTTCATGTGCTTGGCCCGAGCCTCATATCGCTGCTTCTCTTCCATGGCGAACTTCCATTCGCTGTTTTCGCTCAGGTCGCCGCGCTCGGCTGCTGCTCCTATGTCGCGAGCGTTGGCGGGCATTGTGATGTCGAACAGTTCCTTCAGCTCGACTCGGTAGCGAACCATCGCATCTTCGGTGGTCCAGATCACGTTTTCGTCCAGCCATGGATCGATCTTTATTTTGGCGAACAGGGCGTAGAACTCGGTCCTCAATACTTCCAGCAGGTCTTCGCGTGAGGCGAGGGTCAATCCCTCGTTGCGTTCGACACTGCGTTTGATAGCGCCGGCCATGTCCACGTCCATCTGCAGGATAGCCTTGCGGAAGGTTTTGCATTTCTTTGCGATCATCGCCGATCGCGCCTGTTGGACTATCGAACGGCGCAGGACCTTGGAGATATTCTCATTCCGTGCCACGTCATCCATCATGGTGAACAATCGCGACAGCAGGACGCGCTTGTCTTGTGCGGCCTGAACTTTCTTCGCCGGACCCTGCCACAGCCACACAAGCAACAGTGCATTGGCTGCGGGGCTTGTCAGCGCCGCGTTGGCTACCTCGTCGATAACCTCTGCATGGCCTGCTTTTCTCAGGCACTCGGCGATATCGTCCATCTGTCCAACCGGAGCAGCCGGTAAGAGCCTGGCCAGCGAGCTTGCGGCATCTTCGCGAGCGGCGATTGTCTTAATCGCCATCTCCCAGAGCGACGGTTCTTCAAGCTTCCAAAGGGCTTCAACAGGATCGTCCGTCGCATCGATCAACTCACCAGCCGACGGATATTCCTGCCCTGGGGCGGGCATGCCCATCGCCGCAGCCGCGTCGAGCGAAAGAGCTGCCTCGATTGCTTCTGACGGCCTGCGGTAGCGGAAGGAACCGGCTTGGTCTGCCAGCTTGTCCAGAATCGGCTGAACGAAAGTCGGCTCGATCTGGAGCTTTCTGAAAGCCACCTCCGATGCATACTGCTGGAGTACCGCAAGGTGATCGAGCGGTACTCGTGCCTCGGCGGCCGGACCGGCCATTTCGTCTTCGAGCGATCTGGTGTTCGGATGATAGCTTACTACCGCGGGCCTGCCTTCGATGGAAAGCAGTGCGGACCGTCGAACGGCAGTCCTCGCCCTGGACCACCACCCACTCCATCCCGACGAGTTGAGGTACTTACCCACAAGTGCTTCCTTCAGGCCGCCTACGTTTATCTTTCCGTCGCGGGCTTTGCACAGGCCCACCAGCACGGCGCCGGGATCTTTCTTTATGAGTATCTTGAGTTCGTCCTTGCGGAACTTGCTCAGCACGCGGAAGTCGGTCTCGTCAACGACGGCGAACTCATCGCCCAGCAGTTTGGGTTCCAACTGCAATTGCTCGCCCGAGCCAAGCGTGATGGTGAACTGCCCCATCAGGTCATCGTATTGTTCAACTCGCGCCACGCTATCGCCGTAGCGATCGGCCAGGTATACCCCGGGCAGTGCGGTCAGCGATGTTTCCAGCGTGCGGACGGCGCGGCTTAGCGACTGGTTGGCCTGTAGGCCGGAGGCTTTGAGGAACGCATCGAAGTGCTCGACCTTGCCGTGCACGTGACGATACAGCCCGGCGGCGATTTCCCGCAGCTTATCGTCACCCTCCAGCAGTGGCAGCAAGTCGACGACGGCTTCCATGGCCGTCACCTGTCCGTCGCGCTTCTGAATCGCTTCGAGCAGCATTAGCGCCAGTTCGTTGGCGGCCGGGCTACGCTTGGCGTCTCGCAGGGACTTGAGTACGTTTTGGGCTTCGGCTATGTCGACCGTCTGCTCGATGGCCTCCAGCCAGGCGAGCTCCACTGATTCGACGTCGCCGTTCCTTATCCATTGCTTTATCTTGTTAATATCCATGTCCACCAATCTGTATAATTTGCACGTCGGGAAACGGCCGGGCGGTTACATTACCACGGGGACCATAATTCGCTGCGCGAAGTGTCTCATTATCCACTTTTTTAGCGATTCGTCGAGTCAATCCGCTTAATTAACCGCCCCGACTCGGGAAAACGTGTTGATTCTCACAGCGAAAAATGGACACAAAAAGGATCTGCCGGTAACAAAACGGTAACAATCAGTCTCGATAATTGTAACAGGAAAGCAACGGGGCTTTTCGTTACTATGATCAGAAGTGGTTTCAAGTTGCTGCCCAAATGAGGCCTTGAGACCGCTTCCAGTGAAAGGGATTGAACAATGGGAAGTAAGACAAGCATCATCGCCATGTCACTGGTTGTGCTGGCCTGGGGGGTTGCGGTATCGGCTGGGGCCGAGGCGCAGGGCAAAACCGAATCGCCGTCTGTCCTGCTGGAGAAGGGAATCTTCGCAGAAGAAACCAGAGGCGACCTCGATGCCGCGATGAAAAGCTACAAGCAGATAATCGACAACGCCAAGGCCAACCGCCGCTACGTTGCCGAAGCGCAATACCGGCTTGGTAACTGCTATCTCAAGCAGAACAAACCCCAGGATGCCCTGCGAGCATTCAACAGGGTAATTTCAAAGTTCCCCAAGCAAAAGAAGCTGGTTGCATCGGCTACCAAACGCCGCGCCGAGACCTTTAAGAAACTGGGGCACGCGGACGTCGCTGAAATCGTCAACAAGGTCGTCGTCACCATTTCAACTTGCGCCGAAGGCGACCCGCGGATCACCAAAGCGCTGGCCTCGCTGGAAGGGCTTGACGAACAGGCCGTCGTAAGCATGGTCGCATCGCATCTGGATTCCGAGGAAGCAACCGTTCGTCGCTCGGCCATATATGTGCTTTGGAAGGGACCGTTCGAGGGCATTTCCTCCGCCGATGACGAACTGCTGAAGCTCTGCTCGCATTCTGAATACTTTACTCGTGGCATGGCGGCCCTCGCACTCGGCGAGCGCAAGGTGGAAGCTGCCTTCGAGACAATCGCAAAGATGACACTGGAAGATTCCAGTGGATATGCACGCCGCTGCGCAGCATATGCACTCGGAACGATGGGCAAGCCGGAAGGAATACCCATACTCGAAAAGGCGATCAAAGATAAAGACGAGCTTGTCCGTAACAACGCCGAACACGCCTTGAAACTGCTGAAACCTGCCGCAACGAAGGACCGCCTGCCCTTCGAGGTGATGGCATACATCGTCGACACCCACATGATCGCCCACGGCGAAGCTGCCGAAAAGGGCCTGCACGTGAACTCCCACATCTACGGGACCGACGATAAAGGCAACTTTGGTTCGGGCGGGCTGCTAATGTACAAGAACACCACGGGCGAACCGATTAATGAGCCCATACCGCTCGGCAATTTTAGCTATTCCAATCTTGAATTAATCGACGAACAAGGCGCCATCCAGCAGGTCAGAATGATCGAACGGCCCACTCGCCGCCGAGGCAAGTATCGTATGCTCTGGACGCCGGACAAGCCAATCCCTGCCGGCGCAAACAGAGTTCTTGGATGGCGAAGGGCAGACAGGAAGCTCTTGAAGGTCGCCGACGGCTACCGACTGAAGATGAACAACCATTTCGGATCGCCCGTGCTGGAGAACTTCTTCCTGGTCTTACCGCCCAACGTCGAAATCGTTAAGCCGTCCAGGTCCTTCAAATCCCGCACTCGCATTGCAAACATGGACGTCTATCTCTGGCAGCGAGAAGTACCCGCCAATACTACCAACCAGGTCACGATGATCCTGAAGACAACCGATACAAGGCTGACGGAGATCAGTTACGACGACGGTAAGTCAGCAGGCAAGCACAGTATTGCCGGCAGCGGACACGGCGTGAAATTCGACGCACCCGGAACCGGATATGAACTTACCTCCGTGAGTATCTACGGATCTCGCTACGGATATTCCAAACCGCCGGCGGAGAACTTCACCGTCTGGATTTGCGACGGCAATTTCAAGGTGCTCGTCAAGCATGAGTTCCCATATTCAACGTTCAAACGCGGGGAGGCCAAATGGGTCCGTCTTCCTATCAGCCCAATCCTTGTCCCGCGTGAGTTTGCCGTAGTCGTCGGCTTTAATCCTGGGCGAACCAAGGGTGTTTACGTTCATTACGACGCTGACCGGAGCGGACGGTCATACACCGGGCTGCCTGACAGGGGCCTTAATGGCTCTGGCTGGGGAGACTGGATGATCCGCGCCACATTGAAAGCAACCGCACCGTCCGTGGCAAGCCGAAAGGTTCTCTTGCCTGATGTGGATGAGTCGAAGGTGATGCTCGATTTAGCTTCCGGCCGCTTGGTGCCTGTACCCGACGTTGATAAATCCAAAATTATCGCTGCTATCGAAGAGTTGGGGCGGGGAGACCTTGTATACGAGAAGCTCAGAGAAAAGCATAGACTCACCTTTGTGCGGTCGGCCAAATCAGACAAGAAACTTCCATTGCTTCCACAGTTCGCGATTCCTTATGACATCATATCTCCTCCGTGGCCGTACAAGTTCCAGGTTACAACCAAAGAGGGCAACAAATACGACGTGAGCATACTGAAGGCTGATGAGAAAGGCTGCGAGATCGAATACAGTCCGGTTGCTGAGCAAAAGCCCACCGCCCATGTGAAAGTTTCCTATAGGCGTGCAGCACTGGCTGACTGGGTGGCTGATAGGCGCACCGCAGAAAACGCATCGTCGACGGCCAGGCGTTTCTTCATGCATCTGGCGGCTGGCGAAGTTGACGACGCCTACAAGATGACAACAGAGCAGTATCGCCAGCACCACAAGGGCTTGGCGAAGCTTCCGGAAAGGATCGATCTGTCGAATGTTAAGCTTGACCAGGTTCTGTTTGCGATCGAGGCGGCGTGCGTTGTCACTTCCGAAATGCCAGCCAAGGCAGGCGACAAGAAGGTTGCAATAGGCTTGGGATTGATACGGCATGGACGCACATGGCTGATTCGCGATATCGACGCCCTGCCACATGAAAAAGCCAAGACGAAGTTTGTCGAAGGCTTCAAACAGGCATTCCCGAAACACAAAGACGCCAAGGCAGGATTGAAAAAAGCTCGGCGGGCAGACAAGGAGATGGTCGCGTCCGTCGCTGTAGCCGAGAGCTGGCTGAAAACAGTGGACGAAGGCAAGTATGAGGCCAGTTGGAACGATGCGGCTGTCTACTTCAAGGCTGCTGTGACAGCAGAGCAGTGGGACAGTTCCCTCAGCGCCGTACGTACGCCACTGGGTGCGGTCAAATCAAGGAAGAGAATCTCCGCGACATACACTACTTCCATTCCCGGTGCGCCAGACGGTGAATATGTTGTTATCCAGTACAAGACACAATTCGAGAACAAGAAAGATGCCGTGGAAACCGTTACTCCAATGAAGGACAAGGACGGTGTTTGGCGAGTGTCGGGCTATTACGTTAAATAGAACATTCGCCCGCGTTTGGTATTGCATATGAATCGACACAATAGAAATATCGGGATGGGCCACGATTGGGGGGTGTGGCCCGTCCTTGGGGTGATGCTGCTGGCTATCTGCATTCCGACGGGGTGCGTGCTGTGGTTCATGAACCGCGCGATTATCAACGAGCGGCTGGCTGTGCGGCAAAGATTGACGAATGTCTACCAGCAGCGTATCGACGACGCTCGCCAATTGCTCGCAGACCATTGGCAGGCAAAGGCTGATGCCCTGGCAATCGACAGCAACGCCCCGCCGACGGAGCTGTTCGCCAAACTGATAGCCTCGGGCGCAGCCGAGAGTGTGATCATCCTCGACGAGAACGGCGATCCGGCGTATCCGAAGCTCACTATCGACCGCCAAGACGCCGCGCCGCAGAATGCGGAACTCTGGTCACAGGCGGAGGAGTTGGAATACGAGCTGGCCAAGCCGGAAAAAGCCGCCGAGGCTTATGCGAAAATCGCCGCCGCCACCAAAGACGTAAGCACCAAGGCCCGCGCACTGGGGGCCCAGGCGCGATGCCTCATTAAGACAGGTCAAAATACAGAAGCGCTGAAGCTGCTCACTCAGACGCTGGGAGAGAAGCAATTCGCGGCTGCAACATACGCAGACGGGCGATTGATCGCACCGGGAGCTCAACTTCTGGGGTTGGAACTTCTGGGCGATGCAAACACGGCGCAATATCAGCAACTCACCAGCCTACTCGCAAAGCGGCTGAATGATTATTCAGGCCCGCCCATGCCTGCAAGCCAGCGGCGGTTCCTCATGCTGCGGCTGACGGCGATATCGAAAGATGCGCCTGACTTTCCCACTCTCCGGGCCGAGCAACTGGCGGCTGAGTATCTGGAAAACGTGACCGTCGCGGATACCGAGCCGCTGCAACTCGGCCGAGTCGGTCAGTCGGACCTGCTACACATGCCGTCGGCTGACAGAAAGGTGATTGCCATCTTTAGTCGCGGACCGCTGCTTGCGAACATGCGCACCACTGGCGAACTCGACGAACCAATACCCGGAGCCACAATCGAACTTACCGGCCCGACAACAACTAAGCCCGATGCGCCCAAGCCTTTGCTTTCAGACCCTGCCTGCGACTTCCTGCCAGGCTGGCAATTGGAAGTATATCTGGAGGGGTCCAACCCATTCGCCGAAGCCGCCCGCAAGCAGAACATCGCATATGCATGGATCGCTACTCTTGGCATTCTCGCAATCGCCCTGCTGGCTGCGATGGTCGCCCGCTATATCAGCGGGCAGATGAAACTCACGCGGCTAAAGAACGATCTGATCGCGACCGTTTCGCACGAACTCAAGACGCCGCTTGCCTCGATGCGAGTGTTGGTCGATACGCTGCTGGAAGGTCGCTGCGAAAGCCAGGGCCAAGCCGACGAATACCTGCAGCTCATCGCCAAGGAAAACCACAGGCTCAGCAGGCTGATCGACAACTTCCTGACCTTCTCGCGGATGGAACGTAACAAGAAAGCCTTCGAATTAAGACCCGTCGGAATCGACGATATCGTAACAGCCGCCACCGATGCCGTCGCAGAACGCTTCAGCCGCCGCGGATGCAATCTCACTATCGATGCCAAGCCGGACTTACCGAGCATAATCGGCGACCGCGACGCGCTCATAACGGTGGCCGTGAACCTGCTGGACAATGCATGGAAATATACAGGCGATCAAAAAGACGTTTTGCTGCGCAGCTATGAGCGAGACGGGAAGGTATGCATTGAAGTCACCGACAATGGCATAGGCATATCGCGGCGGGACGCCAGAAAGGTGTTCGACCGTTTCTACCAGCACGACAAGAGCCTTTCCCGTGTTGCCGAAGGCTGCGGGTTGGGACTTAGTATTGTGAAATTCATAGTCGATGCGCACGGCGGAACAATTGACCTGGTCAGTTCGCCTGGTGAGGGAAGCACTTTCACAGTAGCATTCCCGCCGGCGGAGTTAGCATCCCAAAATGCGTCGCAGCAAACAGGACAGACTAATGGCAAGTGAGACGGTTCTTATAATCGAAGATGACTCGACGATGCTGCGTGGCTTGAAGGATAACTTCGAGTTCGAAGGTTTCCGCACCGTCGCAGTCGACGATGGCGAGCAGGGCCTTCAGGCTGCAATGGATATCGCCCCGGACCTGATCATCCTCGATATCATGCTGCCGAAGATTAACGGTTACGAGATTTGCAGGCTTGTCCGCCGGCAAGGGCTGGACATGCCCATCATAATGCTCACCGCCAAGGGACAGGAATCGGACATCGTACTCGGGCTGAACCTGGGCGCGGACGATTATGTGACCAAGCCCTTCAGTATCAAAGAGCTGCTGGCCAGAAGCAGGGCGCTGCTGCGCAGGAAGCAGCAGGGCGAACGACGAGTCCATTGCTTCGGAGACTGCAAGTTGGACTTATCGTCGCGCAAAGTTTTCCGCGACGGAGCCGAAGTTATTCTGACGCCCAAAGAGTTCTCGCTGCTGGAGTTCATGGTCTCCCGGGCCGATCGAGCTCTGACGAGAGATCAGATTCTCAATTCCGTCTGGGGGCATGGCGTCTTTGTGACGACCAGAAGTGTCGACCGTTGCGTCAATACCCTCAGGAAAAAGATCGAGCCGGACCCGGGGAATCCAAGATTCATCAAGACAGTCCGCGAGTTGGGCTATCGATTCGAGGCATAGCCGACAAAGAATCCGTCACCGTGGATTGGTCTCTGTGGGCAGCCATCTGATCAGACAGTTATCGCTCAAATCGCAGGGGCAAGCCTGTCCCTTTGGGGGCGCACCCATGTATGAGGCCCAAGGCAATCAGGCGGCGGTCTGCTCGGCGTGCACGCTGTTTTTGCCTGCGAGCTTGGCCTTGTACAGAGCAGTATCGGCGCGGTGGAGCAACTCCATTCCATTTTCCTCGCCGTTCCATCCCGCCACGCCGCAACTGATCGTCACCTGATCGCCGCCCGGAGTCAGGGCAGCTTCTGCCTGGGCTCGCATTCTTTCGGCGGCTGTGATGGCTTCGGCTATCTCGGTCTCGGGCATAAGGATTGCAAACTCGTCGCCGCCATAGCGGGCCAGCGTGTCTGTTTTACGCATCTGGGATTCAAGAATGCCTGTCAGCTCCTGCAGCGTCTGGTCGCCTGCGATGTGGCCGAACTTGTCGTTGATGCTCTTGAAGCAATCGACGTCGACTATGATGACGCAGAATGGATGTTCGTAACGGGTTGCCCGGTCATGCTCAATTCGCAGTTTCTCTTCCATTACCCGCCTGGTGCTAGCGCCGGTAAGATGATCGGTCTCGCTGTCGCGCTTTGCCCGCTGATAGAGCGTGGCATTGGTCAGCCCGGCGCTGAGAACCTCTCCGGCCAGACCGACTTTGTACTTGGTCAGAGTGGTGCATTCGGCAACTTCAGGGTCCAGATTGCACAAGCACAAAAAACCGCGCCTGCCTTCGGCGCTGTTCGTGCCAGTGACGAAGGGACTTATTGCTAGAGGCACGATAACCCTGTCCGATTGGCTCGGCAATTCACCACAGTTCTTGCAATGATCATCGCAGCGATGCGGGGACTTTTCGAGCGCGGCCTTTACATTGTCTCGCAGTAGCACGTCCGCAAGCTCACACGAACATTCGTCGCGGCCGATCAGCGCATCGCTGCCGTCTTCCGGCGCGAGGAACAGTAATGCTTTGTGGGCCTGGAATATCCTGGGTACTTCGCGTGAGGCGGCGGCAACGACCTGGTCCAACTCCATTCCCTCGAATCCCTTGGCGAGCATGGCGATGTCCTCTGCTGCCGTCTGCATGGCGCTGATTTCTTCGTTCGAGGTCTGCAGTTGCACGACGGTATTTGCCAATTGCTCGGTGCGCTCGCGCTCGGCCAGGTCAAGGTGATAGCGCTTCAGCAGATTCGTCACCAGAGAGACAAACACCTGAATGTCCTCGATGGGCTTGGACACATACTGATCCAGGAGCTGGCGGTTGATTGCGTACTTGGCTGAATCGAGTCCGGCATGGCCTGTCAGCAGTATGGAGACGATATCGGGATAGTCGACTTTGAGTTTTTCTATGAGTTCGATACCGGTCGTACCGGTCATCATCTGGTCAGATATGATCATGGCCAGATGTCCGCTTTGCGACGGGTCTGAGATGACTTCGAAGAGTTCTTCCGGAGAAGCTACAAACTCGAACGCGCATTGGAAATCGCGACATAATGCCTCGACTCTTCGCGGCACGGCGTTTTCCAGCGAGCGAAGAAACTGCTCGTCGTCGTCAATGCAGATTACCCGGTATTCATTCATCCGTGATGCTCCTGTTTGGGGCTGCGGTTTCAACTTTCGCCGCAGACAACCTCTGTAAGTTATCCCCTAGCTCCATCATTTTTACGAAAATCGCTGCAAGCGTCGGGTCGAATTGCTTTCCGGCATTGGCTTGGATTTCCGCCAAAGCGTCCCACGGACTCATGGCCTTTCGATACGAACGAACAGATGTCATCGCATCGTATGAATCCACAATCGTGAGGATTCTGGCCCCAAGCGGTATCTCCTCGCCCTGCAGGCGATCGGGATATCCGGTTCCGTCATATCTTTCGTGGTGGGCTCGGGCGATTATGCGCACCGAATCCAGGAACCTCAGATGCTGCAGGATCCGATCGGCACGGGCGGGATGCTCCTTGATGAGAGAATATTCGTCAGCATCCAGCGAGCCTGGTTTGAGGATGATTCTGTCCGGCACGGCGATTTTTCCAATATCGTGCAAGGCCGCCGCGCGTCGAAGATTCTTCAACTGCTCGCCTTTGACACCGACCTCTCTGGCCAGGGCGTCGGCTAGTTCGGTTACCCGATCAGTGTGGCCGCGCGTGTATTCATCCTTCGCCTCCACAGTTTCCATCAGCGTAGCCATCGTTCCGAGATAAACTTCTTCCAGGGCGTGGCGATCTTCAAATCCGCTCACTGTCATCGCCGCGACATCTGAGATAAAGCTGGCAAGGGTTCTTTCGTCACGAGCGAACATTCTATTGTTCGATCGGCCCGCCATCAGGATGACGCCCGGGTGCATGTCGCCCCAGATCATGGGCAGCGCTATCAATGATCCAGCTGCAAAAGCCTCGCCTATGCCGTCGCCAGAAGGTGCGTCTGTCGCACAGGTAACGATGGGGCGGCGATGCTGGAGAATCTGCTCGAATATACCAAGCTTGCTGACTTCCGTTCCGATCGACAATCCTTCGGGAAAGCCAAAGCCTGCCCGAACGCTGCATCCGTCTTTATGACCCAGTGCAATCAGGGCTTGTTGAGGCTGGAACTGTTCACGAAGGAAGCCAAGCGTTACGGATATTGCATTGTCCAGGGTCTTGGCCGCACTGATCGAGCGAATGAACTCGAATTGAGCTGTCAGGCGATCGCGCTGCGTATCGGTTCTGGTCTTCAGGTGATGCTCCAACAGCATGTGCCGGATATTATTGATGAAGTCTACAGGGTCGTCGACCGGTTTGAAGTAGTACTTATCCAGCACCTGATCGTTGATCGCGGTAACCGCCGAATCCAACGCGGCGTGTCCGGTCAGGAGCACGCAACGAGCCTCGGGGCAGAATTCCTTGACCTGCTTGAGCAACTGGATCCCTTCCATTTCCGGCATCATCTGGTCGGAGATCATTACCGCAGGGGCCCGAAGCGTCTCACTTGTGATTTCTCTCAGGGCCTCTTCGGGATTGGTAAACGATTCCAACTCCAGATTGAATCGGGGCAGCGATTTTTTCAGCCGCGCCGAAAGCAGCGCCCGAAGCGACATCAGGAAGTCCTCGTCGTCGTCAACGCATACGATGGTGTATTCCGGCTGGTTCGAGAGTACTGACTGAAGCTCGGACTGGAGCACTTCCATCAACTCCGCAGTCGGGGTATCCAATCTGTATATCTGGTCCAATGTAGCTCCCAGAAGAGGCGGGCACTGGGCAATGTCGCAGTTTTTTGGCGTCAGGAAGATCACCGACATGTCAGTCTGGAGGCTCATGAGGGTCCGCACCGGTTTGTGCGGTAGTTGGCTTGGATCGTGGTGGGCGATAACGGCAAGATGATGAATACCCGCCGCCGCCATGGATACAAGTTCCTCCACGCTGGAGGCAAAGGCTATTGACCAGCCCTTCTCCGTCATGGCCGTGACAACGTCGTGGCGGTCGGTTTCTTCCAGACCTGCAACAACAACACGGATTATTTCTGACCCAATGACCATCTGCTTCACTTATCCCACGTCCGGGAACTGGGGCTTGCCCCAGCCATTATTTCCTCTGCCTGCTTTTTTTCTTTCTGACGGCTGGCCAGTGTGGGCAGCGAGACTGTGAACGTCACGCGCCCGTCACCGTTGCGTACGCTTATGTTTCCGCCCGACCGTTCCAGGATGCTCGTACAGATACTGAGACCCAGACCCGTTCCTTTTCCGACCCGCTTGGTTGTGAAGAACGGATCAAACAATTTGTCGAGGACATCGTCCGGTATCGCCTTGCCCTGGTTGGATATCTCCACGACGACATTGTCGTCAATGAGACTGGAGACGATTTCTATAACACCAAGGCCCTCGGAGTCAGATTCTTCAATCGCGTCGCAAGCGTTACTCAGGATATTGGTCCACACCTGCAGCAAATCCGGACCGCACTGTACGGAAGGCAGGTTTTCACCAAAATCAGTATGGAGCCTTGCGAGGTGCTTGATCCTGTTCTGGAGGATCACCATGGTATTATCAATGGTCTCGTTGACATCAACGTCCGTAAGCTCATTTTGTCCTTCGTGAGCATAGAACCTTAACGAGCGAACGATTCTGGCGACTTTCTTGGCGCTGGCTTCGGATATCTCAGCCGCTGTTTTCAACGCCAGTACATGCTCTAGCACCGACAGAACCGGGCCCCGCGAAAGGTGATTCAGGAGTTCCGCATCGTCCACAGAGTCAGTCACGCCATAGGCCACCATTATCTCAGCGGTTCTTCTGCACTCCCTGCAACCGGACTCTCTGAGCTGCTTTTCCAGCCGCCTGCGCTCAGAGCGAACGGCGACCTCGCTGCGAACCTGCCCTTTCTGGAATAATCTATCGAGCATCTCGGCCACCCACCGGCGTGTCTCTTCGGTGAGTTGTTCAGGCTGCATCAGCAGCGTGAGGAGTTCCCGCAACTGTTCGGCCGCATCGGCCGATGAATTCAGAATCGCCGCAGTGGGGGTATTCACTTCGTGTGCCATACCCGCCGCAAGCTGTCCAAGCATGCTCATCTTTTCATGCTGAACGAGTTCGAACTGCGTCTGACGAAGTCGCTCGTGAGCCTCGGCAAGTTCCAATGCCCGCTCATCGACTCGTTTCTCCATCGTCTTGTTGGAATGCTCCAGATCACCCTTGGTCCGCTGCAGATGCGCGGCCATATCGTTGAGGGCCGAGCCCAACACGGCGAACTCGTCCTTTCCGCTGACATCAACTCGCCTGTCCAGATCGCCGTCGGCAAAAGCCCACGTTGCCTTGATCAGTCGCTTGATTGGCCTGGTGAGCAGTCTCGAAAGTACAAGACCCATCACCAAGATCAGAACTACGACTACGGCCATAACGATCGCCATTTGCACCCTGGCGTCCCTGATGGTATCAGCGGCTACGGCGCATCGCTGTTCCAGTTCTAAATGCGTATTCTCGCTCTGCTGTGCAGGCAAAGAAAAGAACTTGTTGGTGTGCATGTGCGGCGATGTGGAGCCGTCTTCCGATTGTTCAAGACCGTAGAGCAGTCCCGTGCTGTGCCACATGAAAACTACAGCCGGGCCGGCGGCAACGGCTGCGATGCAGAGAAACAAGAGTATTAATTTTGTACCAATATTCATTGCGTCATTCCAACCAGGCCTGCCCAGACTCCTGTCGGGCTTGGCCTTGAGAGCACCTCGCGGCGCAGAACGGCTGCGGCCTACTATGGTTTTATCGGACCGAACAGGGGGCGAGTTAACTACTTGCGCCAAAAAGATAAATGGCCAAAAACAAGGATGAATTGCGGACAATTGACGTGATGGCCGCGGGAATGCCTTATGTATCTTTGCTACCTATCTTCTATTTTCATACGAGCTTACAAACAGATTCGCTCTAGTTTACTATAGAGACGGCTTCCTTCGTGGGGTCTGCTGTGGCAAGTTCCATAGGAACTCTGACGGTGATCTGGGTTTTGCCAGGTTGCGACTGGACGCCAAGAATGCCCCCAATACCGTCAATTCGTCCAGTCATGCTGATCATGCCCAGGCCCTTCTGGTTGGTTTCAACGTCGAAACCACAGCCGTTGTCGATGATGGCCAGCAGGACATCGTCCCCGCTGATGGCAAATTGAATCCTGATCGCCTTGGCCTTGCCGTGGCGGACCGCGTTGCTGATAGCTTCCTGGGCAGTTCTGTAGAGCGCGACTTCGACGCCTTGTGGGAATCTGGCTCGGCGCATTTCGTCGTCGACTTCGAGATTGCACTCCACGCCCGAGTCGCGATACTGCTCGAATACCTCGTCCAGCGCCATACTGAGACCAAGCAAGTCCAACGCCGGAGGGTACAACTGGTGCGATATCTGTCGCACTTCGGTTCCGAGCTGCTGACACCGCTTGGAGGCCGCTGAGAACTTTTCGCCTTCCTCAGTTTCCAAACCGACGTTTGTAGCCGTCGCAAACATTTGCATCTGCAGCGCGGTCAAACCCTGTGCGATGGAATCGTGCAGATCCTGAGCCACGCGGCGGCGTTCTTCTTCGCGGGCCATCAGAATCTTGGTGTTGCTCTCGCGCAATGCCCGCTGTGCCTTACGTATTTCTGTAATGTCCGTGGCGAGTTCAATCGCGCCTGTTATCTTTCCGGTGGCGTTTATTACCGGAGATGCATGCACGATCCAGGTAGTTTCGTCTTGGCGAACAACCTCCCGCTTGACGGGCTTACCCGTTTGGATTGCTTGTTCGACGAGCAAGGATTCTTCGGAGTCTGCGCCCCAGATATCACGTGTCTGGCTTCCGATAAGTTCATCGGGCTGCTTACCAGTAAAACCGGATGCGTTTTCATTGACCCATTGAATTTTGGAATCTTTTCCGAAGTACAGCAACGGCTGGGGAACACATTCCAACATTGCCACCTTCTCACCAGCCAACTGGAATCTGGTTTTATCGGCATCAACTCGTGCGCGAATCATCGCTACGGCAAGCAGGACTCCCATAATTCCCGAACCCAAGGACGACATAGCGGGCACGGTCAACCCCAACACACCGGCGGTAACGTCTCCCAGGCAAAGGGCCATCTGAATCACAAAAGCGAAAAAGACAATCTGTCGCGAGCCCAGAGACTCCGAGAACTCCGTCACGGAAGCTTTTCTGCTTCGCCAGAGCGCCGCCAAACCGTATATCTGCACTGAGAGGAAGCATACGAAAAGTACAGGCGCTCCCGGGCCCGGGGACGGCATCCAGGGAATCGTCACCCACCAACTGCTGGTTGCCGCAAAGGGGGTATCAATTGGCGAAGCCCATAGCGAGGTCCACACAGTCGGCATGGCAAGTACGGCAAGGCAGTACGCCACCCATATGTGGCGGCGGAGGAAGTTCTGTTTCTGGCAATAATGAAGCACGAAATGCAACTGCGTCGGAACGCCCAGAATGCCTATCGCGAACGAATAGCGATACAACTGCATGGTAACGGACTGTATGGCCTCGCTCGTCGGTCCACCGGGCCAACCGGCCGAACTCATGCCCGCAGGTACGAGGTTATCCATCAGGAAATAGACCAGGCAACCGCCAGCGGCACAGAATATGAAGTTGGCCGACAGCAGATCGAGCAACCGGCGGCCTGCTTTCAGATAGACGATGTAGAACATGATCGCCAGTGAAGCGGTAACCATGAAACTGACAAGACAATGTATTGTGAAGGTGTTAAATGGAATCAGCATGGTTCGCACTCCGGAGGCGGGTCTGCGCCGCACGCGCGGATTCCGGCCTCAAATCCATGATCGACACGAACTTGGACCTGGTTTAGTAAGGTTTACCCCTATGGAGGGTTAACTTAAGCGCCCTCAGGATTAAAACGTGTTTCCAGGCCCTTTGTCCGTCCACACACAGGGGTTACGTCTGGGTGTTTCGACTCAACTGCGTGCTTGTTATCGGACGTAAGTATCTGTAATAAAGTATCTAACAATCTGTTGATTCATGTTGTTTTTCTGGACTTTTGAGTCCTGGCGCGTTAACAATTAATAGTGTTGTGCGTCAGTTGACCCGCTCATCACTTCAAGGCCGCTGTCGCACACAAGCAGAACAGGGATGGCTTGGAGTGTCACATGGATGTGTCGCAAGGCTAAGTTGTTTTGGATAAGCAGATTCCTATTAGCAAGGTGACACCTATGTCAGCGCGAAGAGCCAGACATTCCTGCCTCAGAGGCACTTCTGACCTCGGATGCACCTCCGCACCTACCTGCCCAGCTGGCGCTAGCCAGGTAGGTAGGGACACCCCGCCCCACAGGCTTACTTGTGGGACGTGGGCCCGAAAGCACTTACGCCCAAGCTGAAGAAAATATCCCGCCTTTCCGGGCGGGCGCAGCATAGCACCTGTTATCGCCGACAAAGACATGTTCACGGAGGAACAGGTCGCCGCGGATGTTTCGCGGTCATAATGGAGAATTGAAAAATGAAACTAGTCAAAAAAATCAATGACGCCAATACTATCGCCTCTTATATGCCAGACACGTCCGAGCGAGAGAACCGTCGCTTGGCGCTGCTAAAGCGGGCCGGGCTTTTTGGTGACAAAATGAACGGTGCCCGGCTCACCCGGGCTTGCACGCTTACAGATCTCCAACAGGCCTATCGCCTGGTGTATGAGACATTTCTGGATACCGGATACATTGCACCGAATGGCTTCGGGGTGCGAATCCGAACGTTCGAGGCGTGCGGCGAGACGGCGACCTTCATCGCGAAAAAGGGCAACAACGTCGTCGGAGTCCAGAGCCTGGTTCTGGACTCGGCGGATCTTGGCCTGCCTGCCGACTTGGCGTTTGGACCTGAATTGGACGATCTTCGGTCGCAAGGCCTGAGGCTCTCTGAAGCCACAAACGAAGCCGTAGTGCCCGCCTTTCGCAGGACGGCCGTCATGACCGAACTGATGCGATGCTTCGCGGCTCAGGCTTTGCTGTCTGAATGCGATCTTTCACTGACTGCCGTCAGCCCCAACCACAAAGGCTTCTACGAATTGATAGGGTTCCGCCAGATAGCGTCCGAACGCAGTTACTCCGCCGATATTGACGACCCGGTGATTCTCATGCGTTACGATATGCAGGATCTGCGGGAAAAAGTCTCCGGGCTGACCTCATGCCAGAGTTTCGTCAGGGACTATATGTCGTTCAAGAGCCCCATCGTCGCCAAGGCTCAGTCGTGGCAACGGGAAGCGGTTCAATGCTTCCACAACGCGGACCTTCTGCGGGGCCTGTGCGTCAAGGGAAGTAATCTCCTGAAAGACTGCACGGATCTGGAACTCGCTGCCCTTCGCGACCGCTGGGGCGAAGATCTGTTCGCCGAAGTTCTGGCCCCGGCGCCGATACCGGCCGGCCGTTACGTTTCGGTCAAGCCCTCTTCCGTAAAAACGCTTGGACATATGCGCCGCCCAAGCCCTGCCAGTCCAATCAGTTGATGACAGATACAGGCCCGACCCGCCATCACGATCCAAAGTAGTCGTACTTGACTTCGTAGTTTACGCTGACACCGCTGCAGAAGGTTTCATACGCTTCGCACGTCACCTCCAGAGAGCAGGTGGCGTACTGGGCGATGTTCCCGGCGAATGCCCGGGCGATTTCATCGCTTGGTTCAACACCCGGGGCGAGCTGGATGCGACATTTCGCCTTGGGATCGCCGGACGCCAGGCGGAAGTTCGCAGTCGTGAGTTTTGCCAGTTCACCGTCGAGATAAATGCCTTCCTTGATCTCTTCGGGATAGACCTTCCCTTCACCGGAAGTAACGAACTTGCCCCGCCCACGGACGACCACGATCGGCAGTTGACTGAGCAAATCAAAATCGATGCCAAGCGCTTCGAGTTTCGCTCTGGCGCTCTGGGGCAGATCGAGGAAAGCGCCATAATCGTCGGGTGTATAGCGAACCAGCGGAATAGGCCGGTTCGGATCAAGCGCCGTGATCACGAATCGCCCGTCGACGAACTCTACATAGAACCGCTCGGGATCGGAATTAAACACGTGAGGCGCAGTGGTATAACCGGGGCCAAGTATCTCTTCCCGCAGTTCGACATCGTCGTGCAGCGCACGTCGCAAACGTATGATCGGCGCACTCGGAGGACCTTCGAAAAACATGTTAAGTCCCAGTTCAGCTATGCCCATCGACGCACAGATCAGGCCGGTTTCGAAGTTGGATGATTTGGTATCGAGAATGCCTTCGAAGTATTTGCGCGCGTTTTCGGTGACCATCTCCTCACCGAGAATCAGATGAACGCGATGCGTTTTCCAGTCGATGCCTTGCTGCAGCCCAAGTTCGAGCGTGTGCTTGATGAATGCCGTCTCCCCCACAAGGATGATCTGCTCGTGATACGCACCGAATTTTTTGATTAACCCGCAAACCATGTCCGGGCGAACGGACACCTCGCCGAGCGTGCAGATTTCGCTGAAGAGCTTCACGCCCATCGGAAGGCAGTTCAGCAGCATGGTTTTGTAGGAACCGATATGCAATACCGCGTCAAGGGCGACGTCGATTCGCTCTCGATAGGCCTTGGCCGCCGGCGGGTCATAGATACCGTATGAAAACACGCCCGATGCTCCTGAGCTTGTCAGCACCCAACTGATCTCGCCGAGTTCACCGTCCAGGTGTAGCTCGTGAATCTCGAAGCGATCGAAGGTCATGTACTTGTCGATTATCGGCAGCCGCTGGAAATCTTCGAGCGTCTTGATATCGTCGGCAGAGATTCCGCTCTCTTCAAGGATCGTCTTGTATGCCGGCACGCGCGATGCGGCTCGGTGAAAGGTATCCAGAAGAGTATCAACCATCGGGGACGACGTGCTGGGCATATTCTC
>SDBT01004254.1_pt1 | contig 24395 bp, 23 predicted proteins | sample 2277101 | NCBI WGS metagenome assembly SDBT01 (sample SAMN10404973, study PRJNA504765) | marine sediment metagenome | isolation source: marine sediment core GS10_PC15, 103 cmbsf | place: Arctic Ocean: Southern Knipovich Ridge | collected 2010 | reverse complement strand
AATAGAAGATGTAGATTCTGTTATATTAGCAACTGGAGTTAAACCTAATATAGAACTTCATGATGAGGTTAAGGCATCTAATCCTAGTTTTACGATTGCAAAAATTGGAGATTGTAAAAAACCTCGAACAATGCTGGAAGCTATTCACGAAGGTTTTAAAGCAGCTTTCAAGTTAGATGCGTAGAGATTTATTTAAAAATCTTTTTCTTTTTTTAACATTTTTTTAAAACAAGTTAACTAATTGTAGTTTCAGTAAAAAATAAAGTCTTATTAATATCATTAACAAATATTCTTATGAGAGGTAGTAATTATGGAAAAAATCAAAGTATCTGCTGTACAATTTGCTTTTAAACCTATTAATAACTTTGAGGAATTTGCGTCAAATGTCGAAAACCTTGTAAATCAAGCTAAAAGCTCAGATTTCGTTATTTTTCCCGAAGCTTTTACGATGGAATTGCAATATATTGTTGAAATGAACAAAATCTACGAATTTGAAGGTCAATATATTGATCTATTTAAGCAGCTTTCTGAAAAAACTGGACAATATATTGTGGCGGGTTCCCATACGGTAAAGAGAAATAAGAAGTTATATAATATCGGACATGTCTTTTATCCCGACGGTCAGATATTTACTCATACGAAAACTCATTTAATGCCTTTTGAGGTGAAAGCAGGCTTTATACATGGCAGGGATCTCAAGATCTTTGAAATTGATGGGGTGAAATTCGGTATAGCAATTTGCTATGAAATGGAATTTCCTGAAGTTGCAAGAACTTATGCGTTAAAAGGAGCAGAAATAATTTTTACTCCCTCTTACACCTTAGGAGAGCATGGATTTTGGAGAGTAAGACATAGTTGTCAGGCACGCGCCCTAGAAAATCAAATTTATGTAATTCATAGTTGCTTAGTCGGGACGCCCCCTATCGAATTTATGGCAGGATGGGGAAAGACATCCATTTTAAGTCCTTGTGAGCCTCCTTGGAACCCAAATGGAGTTATAGCTGAAACAGAAGCAAATAAAGAATGTGTTATAACTGGCGAACTAGATTTAAAATTATTACGTAAAAAGAGAAAAAGAGGCGTTGCTACAACTTTAAAGGATAGACGCCCCGAAATCTACGAAATATAGAATTTTTTCTTTTCTTTTATTTATTTTGTGCGTTTGAACTATAAACAATCCTTAATAGCTTGTAAAAGGTTTTTCCCCACTTGATCAATTTCTTCTTTGGAACTATTGATGGTGATACCATAGGCAGAACCAAGACCTGTATCTGAAACACCTACACTTATATTGATTGCTCTCTTCAATAAGTTATCAGTTTGGGGGAGCATCCCTTTAAAATAGCTGATTTTGGGACCTTCATAGTAAGGACAGGTAAATGGGCAACCCTCATCTGTAACTGTCATCTGTCCTAGAAAATGTTCCATATTATTATATACATGCCAACCAGATTTTGCTATAGTTGTACATCCAATTTTTTCTGATAATTTTTCTGCACTGTCTATTGTAGGCATAAAAAATGTTAATAACGTTCCTACATCTCCTTGCTCATCAAGAATTTTACGAAATTCAATTTCTTTAACCTCAGAAATTAATGCTTTAAGTTGGCTTTTATTCCTTTTCAGAGTAGTTTTAATATAATCAAGCTTTTTAAGCTGTGCTCCAGCTACCGCAGCCGTAAGCTCATTCATACGGAAATTTAAACCTAAAACTGTTCTTTTTCCTTGCTCAACTCCTTGTCGTAAGGGTAAATGCCCTTGATCATGTACGGAGAAAGCTCTCTTGTAAAGTGCCTCGTCATTAGTGATCACCATACCTCCATCACCTGCCGTAATAGTTTTGTATACGTTAAAGGAATAGGTTCCAATTATTCCAAAAGTTCCTACATATTTACCATTATAAGTAGCGCCTAAAGCTTGTGCACAATCTTCTATTAAGTGTATATTATGCTCTTGCGTAATTTTCAGAATTTCATCTATATGTCCTGGATTCCCAAGCATATGTACGAGCATTACTGCTTTGGTGCGAGGTGTAATTTTTTTACGAACATCCTCAGGATCAAGTGTTAACGTCTCATCAACTTCAGCTAGAACTGGAACAGCTCGTGCAAATATAATTGAAGTGATACTGGCAATAAACGTATACCCTGGTACAATTACCTCGTCTCCGGGTCCAATTCCTAGAGTCCATAACGCGGTTAATAAAGCAGTAGTTCCAGAACTTACTGCGAGAGCATGATTAGTACCAACTTTTTTGGCGAAATCCTGCTCCAAATTCCAAACTTTGGCCTTAAATCTAGGATCAGTTAAATCCCCATATCGATAAAGATAACCTGATTCAATAACTTCCATTAAGGCTTTTTTTTCCTCATCACCAATTATATCCATTCCTGGTCCGGGCATAACTTTAGATAATATTTAATTAATTTTTAATTTTCTTATTGAGAAACCAATATTTATTTATATTCCTTAGCCCTTAAATTTAGAGTAGTAATATTCTACACTATTATTTGTAAAATCTTTTATATTATTTATCACAGTTATAATTGAATTATGGACGAAAATAATCTAAATTTAGATAAAAATGGCAAACCAGAGGATAATATTTCAGTTAAGACTTACTTTTCTGTCAGTATGGGGAATATGATGTTTAGCTTCTTAACTATGGTGATTAGTACCCGACTTTTCGATTTTTATGAGAATGAGATTGGCTTAAGTACGGTTATAGTTACCTTCATCTTTATCATTTATGCGTTAATAAGCATTGTTAACAATCCATTAATCGGGTATTTTATTGACAAACCACGGAAGTTTTGGAGTAAATATGGAAAAAGATTTTTATGGATTGTAGCTGGTGGTATACTTTGGTCATTATCATTTATATTACTTTTTACGGTACCAAATTTAGATGCAGATAAAGATTGGATATTATTAACGACTTGGTTCTTAATCGTCATATGCATTTATAGTACATGTTATACAATTTATAGTGTAAGTTATGGGGGATTAATCCCAGATAAATTTCGGAGTGATGAACAGAGATTGCGTGTATCATCAATTGGATTGGGATTATCGGTCATAGGTACTTTACTTGCTGCTGTTATTCCTCCCATGATTATTGAATATGGCAATAGAGATAGTTTTTTAACTATGGCAATAATAGTTTCGATAATTGGAGTTTTTTTAGTAATTGCTACTATCCCAGGAGTTAGAGAGGATCAATGGATGATTGACCGTATTCTTAGCATTGATACTAAAAAAGAAGCTGCCAAGTTTTCTGAGATGATAAAAATTGCCCTTAAACATAGGAATTTCATAGCATATTTATGTATTTTTACTGCTATTCAAGCCATGGTCTTAATTATGACTGCATCGATTCCTTATTTGGTTAGATTCGTATTAAATGAAGAAGCAATCGTTGAATCCTATCTCTTAGGAGGTTTCATACTTTCAGGGTTCCTCTCGGTTCCTTTATGGCTATTTATCGCGAAAAAATTAGGTGATTTTAAAAAAGTATTAATTCTTGGATCGCTACTAACTATTTTATTTACTATACCTCTTCTATTCATTAATTCCCTAGTATTTGCTATAATAGCTACTGCTTTATTGGGTGTAGGTATAATAGGTATTAATATGATCATTTTCCCCATGTTTGGAGACATTATAGATGAGGCTACTATTAAAAATAAAACAAGGCAAGAAAGTTTTTATGTTGGGTTCCGGAGTCTTTTTGGCGGTGTTGCGGTTATCATCCAAGCTGTGTCTTTCGGTTTAATCCACATATTTATGGGATTTGAACCCGGTTCTGCCACACAGTCTCCAAGAGCAATTTTCGGTCTACTCATTCAAGTAGCAATAATTCCCATGATCATAATGATTATTGGTTTAACTCTATTCTGGAAATTTTACGATCTCACTCCAGAGAAGAAAGAGCAAATTCAATCAAAATTAAAGGACTTGAACCTCTAATTGAGAATTAGTACGCTAAGTTTCGAATTTTTGACCTAAATAATCTAATTTTCCTTCAATATAACAATGTGCCAAAAATTAAATCTACCTACCGTTGAATTTGATGGTATTGATCTTAACAAAGGTTCTTTATCTAAGACTCTTCCAAATGACGAGATGTATATTGAATATATTACCGACCGAGGAGTCTCCTCTGATTTACCTCTGGAAAAGATTTTTAAAACATCAGCAGCTTATTATGAAGGTTTAGGGCAATCTTTAAGTTTTTAAATATTCAACTTTATTTTAATCTTTTAGGATGTTTTGAAAATTTCCTAATTCTGTTAATTCAATTAACACATCATGAAGTAGTTGAACCCTTTTTTTCCATTCATTTGGAGTTTGAAATTTCTTTAGCCAATCCTCATACCCAATATTTGTTATTTCAGGTAAAAACTGATCAGGGGTTTCCCATTCCAGGCCCTCATTTTCCACATAGCGCTTCCGGTTGGTAGAACTCCAAAATATGACAGGCCAAATGCCGTAAAATCCAGTTTTAGTTGTATTCTTAATTTTAAGAATTTTTTCACCCAAATCTTTTGTAAATAAAAAACATACTGAAATGAGATCTCTCGTCTCAGAAAATCCCAAGATTCTACTCCCAAGTTCATTTACCATTATTTCTGTTTCTTTCTGGGTAACAGGGTGCGAACTAAATGCTCGCTGAGTGCGACCAATATGTAAATAATCTATATCGGAATTCTCCTTAAGAGTTTTAATAAGCTCATCGGGATATGTATTAATCCAGTGAATCAATCTATCAAAGTCTATATAGAATATTTTTTCCTGTTCAGGAGATACAATTTGATCTAATGCTAATTTTATAGCCTTTCTATAATTATCAACTCGTATCATTCGACCAGATACCACTTCAAAATCATTCTGAGTTAAAAAATTTGAAACCTCCTCAGGTGTAGTGGGTGTACAACATATTGTTAATTTAGAAAATATACTTTTTATTTTAGGTAAGGCTGATGTGAGTAGGGATTTAAGTCTAAATTGAGGATCATGATATGTAGAGGATAAAATTATAGATGTTGGTTGGGTCATATTTAGCTCAGATTTATAAAAGTAAAAAGAAAATTATTTTAAGTTGATAGGTGTTAATAACCTAATAAAATAAATGAATTTTTGGAAGTGTTTTCAATGAAACAAAATACACATTTCAAAGTTAACAATAAATTAAGTGGAGAGCCAATTGAATTAAGAGAAGGATACAGCAAGGTTAAGCTTCAGACACGTTTAGATATGATTGCTGATAAATCTGGGTTAATTCATGGAGGATTTACATTCAGTTTGGCAGATTATGCCGCAATGCTCGCCGTTAATCATCCAAACGTAATATTAGGAGGGGCACAATCACGATTTCTTCTACCAGCGATTGAGGGTGATGTACTAATTGCAGAGGCGCAGTTAGTAAGAAAAGAAGGTAAAAAATTAATTGTCGATGTAAATGTTAAAAGAAAAGAAGAAATTATTTTTACTGGTGAGTTTATTTGTTTTACCCCCGAAAAACACATTTTAGGAGATGATTAAAAAGATGGATGGAGGAGAATTAATTGCTCAGGTTTTAAAAAAACAAGGCGTTCGTTTTCTTTTCACTTTATTTTATTTTTAAATCAAAAAAATCAATTGCATTTTCAACAGTTTTTTCACCTACCTCTTTTTGAGTAAGACCATGAGAAAAAGCTATAGCAGAGATAGCATAACGCACATTTGAAGGCACGTTGATTGGCCCTCGTTTATAAGGATGTTGATAATAGGAATCTGTTTCGGTAACTAAAGAACTTAGGGGGGTCGATTTTGAAACATTTCGCCATCTTTCAAATCCATAAGCAGAACTCGGTACAGAAAGAGTGAATCCTTGATTAGGCAAAGTTCTTCCATACGCTTCTGGACCAGAAAAACAGTGCCATATTACCTTTTTTGAATTAATTTTATATTTTTCTAAAATACTTAGAATTTCTTTGTTTGCGCCATCTGGATTATTAAACCTATGTTTTGGATTTTGAGGGTCAAACTCATGTTTTGCAGCATTTCTTACATGAAGGACATACGGTTTATCTAATTCTTCTGTTATCTCAAAAATCATTTTAAGAACTTCAACTTGATAAATTCGTTTTTCTAATGTTTTAGCGTGGTGAAAGTCAAGACCGATCTCACCTATCGCCAGATATTTTTCCGAGTTATTCTTTATAAAATCAAGCCATTCCTTCCAATGTTGGTCATGTTTACTTTTAGGTGTATAAGTTACCGTTTGCGGGGCCCATCCGCAACAAAATCCAAAATTTTTGTTCTGATCTTTCATGAAAGATTGAGTTATTTTAAGAGTGTTTAAATCTATAGTACTGGTGATTAAATATTGACCACCCATATTAATGAAATTAGTATACTGTTCCCTATCCGAGGGTAATTTATCGTTTTTTGTACGAGGAAATGGTAAATGACAATGCACATCAATGAATTTTAGACCTTCTACTGGTTCAGGAATATTAGGTTTTTGTGGCATTAAAACTCATAAATAATATCTTGATATTCTATTGGAAAAAAGATTTAGTAAATTATAATCTTTATTAAAAACTTTTCTCCTATTATGTACATATTACAAGATTCTTTATGTCTCTAAGTCTCCATTGAATTATAAACCTACTGGTTGTATGGAATTTATTATGCCTGACATGGAATTGTTTGAGGAGGAGATAGAGATTTACAATAGTAAGATGCACTTATTAAATTGGTTATTCAATGAGTTAAAATTTCATCCTGAGAGCATTAGAAAACAAATGATTGAAAAAGGGCAACAGCTACCATTGAATATATGATTTACTATTTAATCTTTACGTGTCAATCATTCTTTTCTTCTAAGTTTTTTTATCATTTCGTAAAAAACAGGAGAAATATAAGCGCCTATGCTTTTTGAGTAGAACTTAATTGTATTTATTGCTACCCACATAATTATACATTTTTCTAATCCGCTTCTTTTTATATCATATAAACACCATTTCAATAGCTCTGAACCTATACCTTTTCCTTGTAAGGAATATAAAACTCCTGTGGGCCCAAATGCGCCTGGAAATTGCAGTCCATGAGTTGCAAATCCAACTATTTGCCCTTCTTTATTTTTTGAGACAAAAGTAGAAGGAGGCTTATTCTGGAAACTCATTTGAACCTCTTCATGCCAGGTACTATGACCATAGTTATTTCTCACAAATTTAATTAATTCATCAAAATCTTTAGTTTGGACTCTCTCATAATGATACCCCCTATATTCAGAGGCTGGTTTTAAATCCAAGTTATTTAGAGGAACTGTTAAGTTCTGATATGTTTCTTTGAGTTTGAATCGGTTTTTTTTAAGAAAGAAGAACAAATCCGTATGACGTAAATCCACGCCTGGTAGCCAATAGTTAGGGGGACTAGCTCCAAAATTTATATAGTTAATGTTTTTATTCTTGTTTTTAGCTCTATTAATAATTTCTTTTAACATATCTTTGCCTATTCCTTGCCTTCTAAACTTTCTGTCAATAATTAAAGCTTTTATACAGTAATATTCTGCTCTATTAACAGTAATTAGAGCTGCAATAATATTATTATTAGAGTCTGTTAAAACCAGGGTAAGTTCTGGGTCAAATCCATCATCCCCAAGTGTACCTTTCCGAAAATAGTCTAAAGGAATAGAATAGAAAAGTTCATTTCTTTCAAATAACTCATGTACAGCTTTTAAATTGCCCTCCTTTAATGCTTGGTAATCCATTTTAAATATCCTCTCCAATTTATTTAAATCGAGGTAAAAATTCTTTCTGAAGAGAATACATCTCATTGAAAATTTTATCTGCCTTTTCAAAACTTCCCACATTCGGATCAATAGCTAACGAGGCAATGGCAAGTTCCTTAGACTTATTTAGAACAGCTTCAACACATAAATCTTGAATGGTAGCCTCAATTCGAAGTAAGGCAGCAATATTTTTAGGTATATTGCCTATTTTAATCCCGTGAACACCCTCTTTATCTACAACTGCAGGACCTTCAATTACTAAATCTTGAGGTAGATTATTAATAAGTCCATCGTTTGGTATATTTACTGAGCTTTCATATTTCTTTTTGTCAGTTAAAATTTCCTCTATTATTGGAACAGCCCGTTCTCCCGAAGGAACCTTTAATAAAATTCCTTTTTTAGAATACCGCCCTTTTTTAAGTCTTTTATAACCCTTAGAAAATCGATAGTATATAGCATTACCAAATTCTTCGGTTCTGTCAATCCAATCAAGCATATCCTGTTCTTTGGTAAATTCCTCGCCAAATTGTATATATTCTCCTAAATGATTATCACCAGAATGAGGAAAATAGCCAAATTTTTTATAAACTTCAAATGTTAAAGTAGAAAACATATACCTATCTTCATGTTGTAAAAAATAATTCATCGCTTTTGAGTGAAATTGAGGCATTATATCACTTCCTGTGTTCCAATCTTCCAAGCCTAAAAGGAAACCAAAATGATTTAGTCCAACAACCGTCATTTTTAAATCCTTTAAGCTTATATCTAACATCTTAGGAAGATAAAAATTAAAAAATCCAATTTGATGACAAAGCCCGATAAATTTAAGATTTTGTGTCGATCTTTTGATAGCTAAACAAACTCTGGACATAGGATTTGAAAAGTTAATAAAAAAGGCTTTCGGACATATCCTCTCTGCATCCTGTACAATTTCAACAATTGGAGGAATTATTCTAAACGCATGAAATGTTCCTCCGGGTCCACCGCATTCCCCTAAAATCTGGGTTGAACCGTATTTTCTTGGGATTTCTCGATCCTGTCGCCATAATGGAAATCTTTCTCCAACCTCAATAGAACTAATGATGAAATCTGCTCCTTTAAAAGCATCTATCCTTTTTGTTGTTCGCTCAATGTTAAATTTATTGTTTCGCATTTCATTTTCCTTAATACTTAACTCGTATATCATGTCCAGTTTATCTTTATCGATATCATGAAGAACTATTGTAGAACCCGTTAATGTTTCACTCAAGAATAAATCGCTAATCGTTGAGGGACCAAACGATACTGAACCGGCACCTACTAAAACAATTTTCTTATCCATAATTTAATCTCACTTTTTTTAAAAAAAAGAAAAAACATAATAAATAAAAAATAAGAAACTATTTGAAATTTATTCCATCTTAACAAGAACTTTAATCTCGTCGTGTGGAGGATTTACTAATGTTTCAAACATTTCAGGAACATCATCAATTTTAATTAGTTTTGTAATTACTGGTTTTACAATTACTTTCTTCTTTTCTAATAAATCTATAGCAGTTATAAAAGAGTCCTGATCAACCAAATACATACCTTTCATGGTAAGATTTTTAGCGATTAGTTGTAGAAAACCTTGCATTTCAAATGGGTGAGGATGAATTCCAATGACCATTATAGTACCCCCTCTTTTAACTAGTTGCATTGAGGTCATTATTGTTTCTGGTAATCCTACACAATCAAAAATAAAAGCAGGCCCTAATTTATCCGTTAATCTGACAATTTTACTCCATCTTTTCGGCTCAAAAACTTGATCTGCTCCCAAATCTAATGCCAACTTTTGTCTTGATTCTACAGGTTCTATTACATAAACAGCACTAGCTCCTGCTGCTTTTAATACTTGAATTGTCATCAATCCAATAGTACCCGCTCCAAAAACTGCGGCAGTTTTACCAACTATAAAGTTTGTTAGTTTAACTGCTTGAACAGCATTCGAGATTGGCTCTATCATAGCAGCTTCCTCAAAAGTAATTGACTTTGGTATTATATGTACTCTATCTGCTCTCACATTAACGTATTCCGCTAATGCACCATTTCGAGTTACCCCTATTGTATTTGTAATACACATGACTTCCAGTCCTTTAGAACAAAATTCGCAGTCTAAACAGGGAATATTAATATTGGCTGTTACTCTATCTCCTATTTTCAATTTTTTTACTTTTCCTCCAATTTCAACGATTTCTCCAGAAAATTCATGTCCTAAAATTATATGTGTTAAGCACATCCCCAAAGCCGAATAAGATCCGATATCAGATCCACATATACCGCAATACCTAACTTTTATTAAAACTTCATCCGGTTCAATAATAGGTTTAGGTAAATCGTTTTTTACTTCAATTTCTCGTGCAGTTGCATAATATACTCCTTTCAATTCGATATCACCTTAATTTGCTCTACTTTAAAAAATAAAAATAAAAAAAAATTAGAGAATGCCCATACTTCCCATTAGTTTTGTTGTATCTGGAGTATCAAAACCAATTTTTACATCTAAAACGGCGGGTTTTCCAGCGTTCTTTGCTCTTTCAAAAGCAGGTTTTATATCATTGGGATCAATAATAACCTCTCCATAACAACCAAATCCTTCCGCACATTTAGCATAATCAAATTCAGGAAGATCAACATCAATATAGCGCTTTCCCATAAATAATTTCTGTCCTGATTTTATCATGCCCCAAGCTGAATTATTAGCGACAACATATATTAGGTTTTTTAACCCTAATCTCACGGCAGTCTCTAAATCTTGAATGTTAATCATAAAACTGCCATCACCAGCAATTGCTACTACTTGTTTGTCTTGTTTTGCCAATTTCGCACCAATTCCATAAGGTACTGCTACACCTAATTGCCCCATACCAACAGCAGCGAGAGTTGACAGTGGTTTTCGAAGATTATAATCATAGATTTGTTCTCCAGCAGAAACTGCTATATCACCTCCATCAAGAATTAAAATAGCATCCTCATCAATAGATTCTAGGATATCTTTAATAAGTCTTTTTGGGATTATTGGTATTTTATCTTTAGACAATTTCTTATTTAGTTTTTCAATATTACTTTGTCGAAGCAAAGCAAGTTCTTCCAACCAATTTCTACTTTCTATTTTATCTTTAGCTTTTACTTTTTCAAGAATTTGTATGAGGAATTTTTTACAATCACCATTAATTCCCAATGATAAAGGTTTAGCTCTTCCAATTATGGAAGGGTCGATATCTACTTGGATTAATGTTTGAGAATCATTCCAAAATGGTTCAGCCCCATGTGCCATTGTCCATGAAAATTTACACCCAAGAGCCAGAATTACATCTGCCTCGGGGATTATTTTCAACCCTAAACCAGCAACACCAAGACCTAATAGACATTTAGATTTACCAGGTATTGTTCCTGTTCCCATAGATGTTGTTAAAACAGGTATCTGTAAATATTCAACAAATTCCGCTAATTCGTTCCAAGCCTCCGCTCGTGATACGCCACCACCTGATATTATTAAAGGTTTCTCCGCGGTTAATAAAAGATTCAGTGCTTTATCAATTAGATCATCTTCGATAGCTGGTTTTTCAATTGCACGATAATTTTCCTTACTTAAAATTTTTATTTTATCTTCTTCAATTTCCTGAAGGAATGCATCTTCAAAAATTTCTAATAAAACTGGTTGTGGTCGCCCTGTAGTTGCTTCTCTAAATACTTTATGAACGGCATCAGGTATTTCATAAATTTTTCGAATGCTTTTTTGATATTTTGTTATCGGTTTAAACATAGTCATTTGATCAAGATTTCCTTGCAAAGTAAATGAGTCTTGAAACTCAGAATTTACTTGAGGTATAATAGCAATAACAGGGATATTATCTGCCCACGCGGCGCCTACTCCAGAAATTAAATTCATTGCACCAGGTCCAACAGTTCCAAAACAAATCCCAGGGCTGTTGGTGACTCTCGCCCATGCATCGGCAGCATGTGCAGCAGCGACTTCATGTCTAAAAAGAACGGTTTGAATACCTTTTTCTCTTCCCCAACGATAAATCGCATCATACATATTTAAAAATTGCCCCCCTGGAATTCCAAACATATATTTAACATTTTCCTCAAGAAGACATTTTATTAAAACATCGCCACCATTAATTTTCTGTTCTTCCACTTTTTTCACCTTTTTCAATAACGAAAATAATTGATTTAAATGTTGGTTTTGGTTATTTAAAAAATTATCTAATTATTCAAACTATAGTAATAAGAGTTATTCGTAAATTTGTAAAAATTGAGGAGAATTATAAGAGTAAATGCTTCAATAACAATTGTTCCGATAACCCCAACTGTCCTTAATTTTACAGTAATTAAATGGTAAAATTATCAAGAGAATCTAAAAAGGTTTTCAATGATTGGGGAATTAATTTGATGCGGTTTTTTTCCAAATTTAATTCAACTAATGAATCAAGATTCTTAATAGATTCTGGAATTATTTGAATATTATTATGACTTAAGTCTAAGGATTTAAGTGAAGAAAGAGAGTATATAGAGTCCGAAATCTCAAATATTTTATTATAACTCAAATTCAATTTTTCAAGTGAACTAAGAGAGCTTATTGAGGGGGGAATTTCAACAATATTATTACGGTTCAAGTCTAATCTTTTAAGTTCTGTGAGTAAACCAATCGAATTCGGAATTTTAAGAATTTTTATATCATTACTGTTTAAATTGTTGACTGAACTTAGAAACAAATCAAGATATTTTATTTTTGAAAAAAAAGATACAATATTTCCATGAGACTCTTTAATATATTTCCAATTATTATAATTAAAACTCAAAGCTTCAATATGCATATTTCTAATTACAAGCCAAGGTTTACCATTAACAACATTAGTGAGATTCCTACAAAACTCATAAATTTTTGAGTCAATGATGTAATTATTCTTACCCTCAGCAAATAAAGCTTCTAAATCTAAGATAAATTTTGCTTCCTTTGGAACTATACCAATCTTAGATGCTATGTTATTAATCCTGTAGACCATCTCTTCATTTAAATCTTTAATATACTCATTTTCCACATTATTAAACAAATTTAAGATTGTATTCAATAATAAGGGAGATTTATCATGGATAATAGCCCAGTTTAGAGCCTTTTGACCATCTTTTAGAAAATTACTCATAATTGCCTTAGCTGCTACGCTCCTTATTAAGGGGCTTTCATCGGAAATTAACAAGTTTTCAAAGAGTTCATAAATTTTTTGAGATCTTAAAGATAATTTTTCAAAAGTATTTATACATTCAGCTCGTAAGTCAGAATCATCACTTTCTTCAATTACAGAGAATAGTAGATTGGTAGCCATTGATTCAGACATTCTACCGACTTTAACTTCATTACAAATATTTTCTAGTGTTATTGAATTCTTCATAATGTCTCATGTATCGGTAAGAGCTGTGTTAAGAAATTTTAATTTTTAGTTGATAATTAAAAAATAATCAGAGTTTATCATTATTATAACTTTAAGTAGTTTATATTTTTCTATAATTAACTAGAAGTATAGAAAAACTATTGACCGTTTAAATTAATTTAAAAAATAAATAAAAAAAACGTTGAATACAATAAAGATTATATTTATTCTCCTTTATTAGCTGCTTTTTGTATAGCAGCTAATTGTTTATTTAAAGGTTTAATCTCTGAATTAATAGTCTTAATTTTTGTCTTTTTTTCAGTTGAGATTGTCTTATTTTTTGTTTTAAGGGTCTTTTCTTTCTCACTTTTTAACATTTTCTGTTCCTTTGTCATATTCTTAACAATTGCGCTTAATTCATCCCTTTTTGCAGTCCATTCTGCGGCACGAGCAGTCGCCTCATCTAACTTGGCTTGTTCACTTGATAAATTAGATTCTATTGAGGCAATTTTAGGATCATATTCTTGATTCACCTCTTTCTCCGCTAGAGCTTCTTTTTTTGCTGCATCCTCCTCGATTCTCGTGATTTGGTCCTCTTTAAGACTAATTTGGCTTCTTATTTGGGTCTCGGACATTTTTTTTTTTACTCTTTTTTATTATTTTCTTTTATTATTTTTTTTATATATATTATTATTTTTAACTATTAGCATTTTATAACACTTTCGGGGCTATATCATAGTATCGCCCGACTTATGAAATCTTATCCATTTATAGCATATTTATATATTTCGAGATATTAATCAAATTATTAAGAATAATTTTAAACTGGTTGTTTAAATTGGATAAAGGCGAAATATTACAAAAATTGGAAACAATAGTAGGAAAAGAATATGCAACTAATAAACCCGAAGATCTATATATTTACTCCCAAGATCCCGGAGCCTCAGAACCTCGTCCTGTTGATTTTGTTGTAATGCCTAAAGAAGTTGAGGAAGTCCAGGAGATAATTAAATTAGCAAATAATGAGAAAATTCCAGTCGTTCCAATGGGCGGAGGTATGACATTAAGTGGATTAGTAATTCCAGTAAAGGGTGGAATGGTATTAGATATGAAAAGAATGGATAAGATAATAGAAATAAATGAAATGAGTAAATATGCTCTGATTGAAGCAGGGGTTACTACGGGACAATTGCTTTCACACTTAAATGAGAACTATCCTAAGTTACAACCCCCTATTCCAGATGCTCCTCCTTCAGCTACAATCGCAGGAAATGTTTTAATTCACGGATCAGGATATTTGTCACAAAAATATGGAGACCATGGAGCAATGATTAATGGTTTGGAAGTTGTTTTGCCAAATGGGGAAATATGCAAATGTGGATCTTGTGCACTTTCTAAATATTGGTTTGCCAGAGGTCCCATTCCAGACTTTATTGGATTATTTACAAGTTCATTTGGAACCATGGGAATTGTAACGAAATTATCGATTCAATTATTCCCCAAACCGAAATTTAGAGATGTTGTATTTGGATTAATGAAGGATTTAGATAACATTCCGAAACTTCTTATAGACCTTACTGAAACAGGATTAGCTGAAGATGTTTTACTAGGAAAAGTGGATAAACCTGAGTGGATGGCAGGATATATTTTCATCATGGCATACGTTACAGGTGATACTCAAGATGATTTAGATACCCATGTCAAGATTTTCAAAAAAGTATATCGTAAAGCTAAGGCGAATTTCATGAAACCATCAGAAAGAGTAAAAAAAACATATCTAGAAAAACCAATTTTCGCTGCGGCAGCAGCTGATTTTAGTAAAGGAGGAGGTTTTGAGTATGTAGGGGCAAATATGCCGTTAGAGGTAATACCCGAGGCATATAGAAGAGGAGCTGAGATTTCAAGTAAATACGGCATAACTCCTACTTTAGGCTCGCGTCTTATTGGAGGGACTCATAATATTGTGATGTTTTTCTCCTATTCATTTAATCGGGCAGATCCTAAGGATATGGAGAACGCTAGAAATGCCTTACATGAAACTAATGAGCTTGCGATTGAGTTAGGCGGGATTCCTTGGAAAGCAGAAGTAGGTGGGCAACATTTAATGCTTGAAAAAATGGACCCAGGCTATAAAAATTTACTAAAAAAAATACGTAATACTTTAGATCCGAATGGAATAATGAATCCTGGAAATTGGGAGGTTGACTAAAAATGACTATTGAAGGTGAACAAGATTGGAAAAATATAGTGCATAGGTGCTTCCGCTGTGGATATTGTAAATTCACTCATGATTTTTCTGATTTAAATTGTCCGAGTTATAAGAAATATCGTTTTGAGAGTTATAGCACCGGAGGACGACTGTGGCTCATATATGGAATACTTAATGGAGACTTGAGTTGGAGCCAAAATTTAGCAGATGTTCTTTACGCATGTACCACTTGTGGTAATTGTACAGAGAATTGTAAATTTGTAAAGTTTAAAGATTTTCTTGTAGATTTCATTGAAGCAGGACGTGTGGAAGCAGTCAATAATGGTTTTTGCCCTGAAAACCAAAAGAAGTTATTAGAACGTATAATAAATACTGAGATGTGTAATCCTTATGGCGAAATAAATGCGAATAATGAAGATTTAAAAAAGAAATACGATTTACCAGACGAAGCAGATTGGGTATATTACATAGGATGTACATCTAATTATCGTCAAAAAGATCTCAGAGATGCGACATTAAGATTTCTAAAAAAAGCGGGTACTGATTTTACTCTAATAGATGAACATTGTTGTTGTAGTCCAATTATGAGAACTGGTCAAATAACTCCAGTTAAAGACTTCATTAATTATAATATTGCTCAAATCAAAAATACAGGAGCTACTAAAATAATTACTTCATGTTCTGGTTGTTATCGTACTTTAAAAAAAGATTGGGAAAAACACGGGGCAGAATTTAGCTTTGAAGTCTATCACACGGTAGAACTGGTCAAGCAATTATTAGATGAGGGAAAGATACAAATTAATTCTGAATATAATAAAACCGTTACTTACCATGATCCTTGTCATATCGGCAGGCACATGGGCTTATACGATGTTCCAAGAGAAGTATATAATAAAATTCCTGGGATAAAGTTTGTAGAAATGAAAAGGAATAGAGAAAATGCATGGTGCTGCGGTGCTGGCGGGGGTGTAAAGATTGGAAATCCGGAATGGTCGGATGAAATATCGAAAGAAAGATTGGAAGAAGCTAAGGAAACGGGAGCTACTGTTATATCATCAATTTGTCCATTTTGTAGAACAAATTTAAGCGATGCTAACGAAAACTATAGTATGGGATTTGAAGTAATCGATCTCATAGAAATCTTGGATAAATTAGAAATAGGACTTAATGAAAGCAATTAAAAAAAAATAAGATAAAAAAAATTTAATTTTTTTAATTTTTACGATTCTTTAATAATCCAACTGTTCTCCTAAAGCCATTCTTGCTAAATCGCTAATAAAATAAGATTTCATTCCCTTTTTAGCTATCTTTTTCTCTAAAGTTTCTTTACACATAGGACAATTAAAAATGCATAATTCAGCCCCAAAATCTTCCATATCTTGAACATTATCATTTTGGGTTTTGCGAACGAGTTTAGTATGACCTCTCATTCCAAAAGCAGCAGCACAACATTGACCATTTTCTCTATCATACTTCCTTGCGACTCTTTCTACCCCGATCAATTCACATATATTATCGAGTATTTTATCAGTTTCAGGCACGTATCTATTGGAACAATTTCGCTGATAAGCTGCTTTTATATTTAGCTTAGTAATTTCAGATTCATGTTCTTTTAGATAATTATACACGTATTCGAAAATATGGACGGGTTTAAATTCTACCTCAATGTTATTTCTTTGACAATAAGAAGTATATAATCCATAGCATTCATCATGCCAACAAATAACTTCTGTATTTTTTGAAACTCCACTTTGTTTAAAGTGATCAAGTATCATAGGTACACGTTCTCTAATGATGGAAGGTTTTGCTACATGTTGGTATACTAATTGGCAAAAATAATGTAAACCACCAACGGATTGCAAATTATCGAACATAGGTCCCGCCATTTCTTTTGCATTTTGTTTAGGAAATGCACATTTATTCAAAACCGGTTTATTTGGATCTAGTTGTCTAGCTTTAAATTCTCCCTTTGCCGCATACATTTTAATTGAGCCTTCAGCAACGGCGGGGTTAATATTTTGAGATTGATATTTTTCCTGTAATTCATTTTTCAAGTCAAAGGGATGTGAATTATAGGGACAATATTCATCACATGCAAAACATAACATACAATCTTTTAAAACGTGTGACTCCTCACCATTAATCATTTTCATTTGTTCTGTCCGTGCATCATCAACACTCGCAAGATCTATCCATTTACATCGGGTTAGACAATCAATATCCGAGCAATCCGCACAATGAGAACTATCAAATCCTGACATTTTTTCTATAGCCTTTTTTTTGAATAATTATCAATTATAAGTATGATTGTGAAGAAGTTATTAATAATATTTTTTAAAATAATTTGGAAAAATAAAATGAAGCTATCTTATTGCTTGAGAGTAAATTCCCATGCACAGTAATATTCTTCAGGATGAGAGTCTGGAGGACAAGTAATACATTTCGTTTCAATCCTTGGGTCAATAGTTTTTGCGAAAAGTGAATATTCGGGGATACCTACTTTTTTGCAAGGAAAATCAGGTAAATTTTTCCGTTTTCTCGCTGTTTGAACCCGACACTCTTTCATGCGAAAAACACATCGATTATCTGAGATTTCAACAACTTCTTGTTTATTTATATTGGCATAGACTCTGAATTTTAAGGCTTTTATCAAAGCTGGAATTCCCCCATTTTCTGGAATGTTAAATCTCTGTTTTATGCGATTTGCTTCAACCACAGTAAAAATATTCCACGATGCAGTGTCCAAGTCTATAGCTTCATCCATGCCGTATTTATTTTCAACCGCTTGAAACCAGGTTCCATCGATCGCTAACCAATTTTTAGAAATATCCTCAATGTAATTAATTAACTCTTCTTTTGAAAATTTCAGTAATTCCTCATTCAAGTAAATCAGTTCAATTAAAGTTAATGTTTCTTGAGGACAAAAAATTTCTGTAATTTAAATATTTTAGTTTTACAAAGGAAAAGAACTGAAATAACCATAATAAAAATGATGTTAGAGTGCTTTTCTGACTAATTCTGAGAGATCGAGAGGTAAAATACTATTTTCTTTAACAGTAGATTTGAACTGATTCAAACAGAATGGACAACATTCTAATTTATTAGGGTTTGAATTTATAATTCGATTTAATTAAATTTAAAAGTGAATTAATATATTCGAAGAATTAATAAATATAAACTAGCTTTTCTATAACATTCCTTTTAGATATAAATAATATATGGAAAAAAAATCAAATATATATACGCAGCATTCAGCTGTAAAATCAATTTTGCTCCATTTAGTGCCGGGTATTTTTATAATCGCAGGAATATTTATATTCTCTTTACCATTGTTTACCGCTATTCTTGGAGTAGATCCCGCTTTAGGTCCTGTAGTTGGCTTCATATTGTCAGTAATTTTTATGTTAATACTTGTTCAATTAGGTATTCTCCTCTATGAAGGCAAAAGGGTGAATGGGAAATTATCCTTTAAAAATGTAATATATTATACAGAAAAAAGTCCCATTAAAGATTATATCATTTTAATTCCCATTATCTTTGGCTTCTCTTTAGTCCTGTTTGTTGGGGTGTCTCCTATTATTAATCCTTTTTTCGTAAATTTATTTTTTGCGTGGTTTCCTCAAGAATATAATTTCCAAAACATATTAATCAATCCTACACTACTTTCAAGCTACAAAGGAGTTCAATTAGTCTTTATTTTATATATAATATTTGGTTGCATTCTTGGTCCTTTAGTAGAAGAGCTCTATTTTCGAGGATATTTATTACCAAGGATGGAAGATTATGCCCATAAATGGGCTCCAGTTATTAATACCGTGCTTTTCTCACTTTATCATTTCTTTTCGCCATGGGAAAATCTCATACGAATAATTGCAGTTCTACCATTTGTATATGTAGTTTGGCGAAAAAAGAATATTAGGTTTGGAATTATAATACACATTACTTTAAATACTATAGGCGGGATCATGATTTTAATTGCGATCTCTTGAACATGTTATGTTTATCGATCTTGAACTCTGCAAATTTTACCATTAAATTGCTTTTCTGACTAATTCAGAGAGATCCAGAGGTAAAATATCATTTTCTTTAACAGTTGATTTGAATTGATTCAAGCAGAATGGACAGCAAGAAACAATAGCGTCAACTTTTGTTTCTCTAGCTTCTTCGATACGTTCATTTGCTGCGTAACTAGATAAATCTTTGAAAGCCGATCTGACACCTCCTCCTGAACCACAGCACCATGCATTATGTCTGTTTCGAGGCATTTCCAATAGCTCAATTCCGGGGATCTTTTTTAAAACTTCTCTCGGAGGTTCATAAATTCCCATATGGCGCCCAATATGGCATGGATCATGATATGTAATTTTCATCTTTACATCTTTATTAAATTCCAGTTCCCCTTTATTCAATTTGTCTAATAAAAATTCAGGTAAATGAATAATCTCAATCCCATGGTCAAGTCCAAACTTATTTGGGTAAGTTTCTTTGAACATTTTATAGCATCCAGCACAGGATGTAATAATTTTCTCCACTCCGTCATCCTTAAAAATTTGAATGTTTGCCTTAGCTATTTGTTTTGCTTCATCAGACTGACCTGTCATATAAATAGGAGAACCACAACACCTCTCATCTGAAAGAATTTTGAAATCTACTTCCAAATAATTTAATATTTCCGCAGTAGCAACAGCAACATCTTGTTCTCTATAACTAGAAGTACACCCTACAAAATATGCGAGTTTTGCGTTTGGTGATTGCCTAATATGGGAAGGTAACCAATTTTTTCGATTCTCATGTTTTTCCATATACGGATTGTATTCATTGGAAACATGTTTAGAATATTGAGATTGTTCAGGCATAGGACCAAAACCATTTTTAACTGCCTCCTCTCTCATAGCCATGAGCCATTCTCCAGCATAATGATGAATTTCCGGTATTTGACATTGTTGAGTACACGCTAGGCACACCGAACATTGATAAAAAATATTAGCAAGTTTTTTGCTCCATTTGAGTTGATTTGTTGACACTGCCCAAGTTAATAAGTTTTTGCCTCCAAGATAATAGGCCTCAAATCCCCCAAATTCTCCAGAAGGGCAAACACGAGACCAACCTTCCTCTTGATAGGCGGTTCGACACGTGCCACATTTACCACATTGATAAAAAATGTCCTTATAATGTTCTAAGTCTTTATTTCTATCAAAAATTTTCTGATTTGGAACAGAGGTAATCTGGGAAATTCCTTTCCCTTCAAGATATTTGACTGATTTTTCTTTAGACATTCTAATCATCTCCGATTCCTTGTCCTGGATTCATGATGTTGTTAGGATCTAAGAGTTTTTTAATTTTATTAATTAAATCTCTAGTTGCGGGAAACATCTTATCCTTATGATGCTTGACTGCCCATAATGGAGGCTTATACATGATAGTTCCGCCTATTGATTGGACTTCTTCATGAATTTCTTTTAAGATTTTTTTAGCAGTCTCAATCTCTTCAGGATCGTTTTTATTAAAATTAATGTTAGTCCGTGCTACACTATAATGCCCTCCAAATAGGAATCTACTATAAAATTGTGGAGGTTTTCCATATTTTAAACACACTTTTCTTGATGCCTGATAGTATTTTACTATATCTCTTGTAGAACAGTAAGATCCTATCCATTCTCCGCCCCCTCCTCTCGAAAAGTTCCAGCAACCCCAAAATTGAATTGGACTTTGTCCACCAGTTGAAGGAAACATTTGTTCTATGATTCCCCGCATATTTTCAGGGAAGTTTTCTATTTGTTCCGCTGCTGTAAGAGGATCAACATCAAATTCTTTACAGATATCCCGTATTGCTTCGCATTGTGCTTTATGTTGGTCTTCAGTATAAGCTTGGGTTGTTATGAGACTATAAAAATCGGGTAATCCAAGTTCAACAGGATCTATGGCTACATTTTCCGTGTCAAAACACAATAGAGATTGAATCCAACCTAAATTCTGACATAACAGATCACAAATACCTAAACCAACCTTAGACAGTTTTCTTAACATAGGTATTCCTTGCTCCACTGACTGAGCTATAGCTAAGAAATCTTCTCGGTAAGGTAACCTGGGCCATAACTTTATTGCCGCTTTTGTGACTATTCCGGTATTTCCTTCCCAACCAATAAATAATCCAGCTAAATCGGGTAATGGTTGTCTACCATACCAATAATCAGAAAGACTGCATGATCCCACCTTTACCAATTCTCCAGAACCTAAAACGACTTCTAATCCATTAATAAATTCAGCACCTGTACCTCCAAGCATTCCTAAATCAAACATCCCATAACATAAACATGATGGTATAACTCCAGTACCAGGAGGAGAATAAGTAACCCCTGCCCGGAAGTCAGGATGATTTTTATCTAAATAACCCTTGAGATCGGCCCAAGTAATTCCTCCTTCAACAACTATATACATATCATCTTCATTTACTTCAAGTACCCGATTTAATCGCCTTAAGTCAACGACTATTCCACCTTTTCGGGGTGTGGCGATTGACCCAAAATTCATATTAGTCACCCATGGAATAACGGGAATTTTGTATTTATTAGCAATCTTGACAATCTCTTGGACTTCTTCTGCTGAATTTGGCATAATAACTATATCACATTTACCCTTGGGCTCAGCAGTTACAAAGTCATAGTCATATAAAAATGTAATTTCTGGATCTTCAGAAACATATTTATCCCCTACAATAGATCCTAACTCCCCAACAATCTCACTATTTATCATATATTAAACACTTTTTTGAAATGCTAAGATAAAATGATTATATGAAAATTATTACATCTAGTAATTAAAAAGGATTTTTGTTACTTTCGATAATTGTTCAAATTTAATAATAAAGTATATGGTTTTTATTTCAAATGGTTAATAAAATCTTCAAGAGTTTCTTTAGGAATAAAGCCTAAACTTCTAATTTTACTTAAATCTGCTAAATTTCTTTTTAATTCATTGACTTTAGAAGATTGGTATTCAATCTTAGGATCTACATTTAATTTCTTCGATATTATTTGAATTAATTTATTTACAGAATACTCTTTTATACCAGATAAATTATATTCTTGATTAAAACATTCCTTATTATTATAGATAAGCTTAATTGCTCTACAGAAATCTGATATATGAAGAAATGCTCTGGTTTGGGTTCCATCACCAAAAATAGTTACAGTTTCATTTTTCGATAAATTACCTACAATAATTGAAATTATATTATAATGACCTTCACCGTAAATGGAAAATGGACGAATAATGGTATAATTTAGACCAAAATATCCAAGAGAAATAGTTATATTCTCACCCATAAATTTTGTCATACCATATAAATTAATTGGAATTTTAGGAGTGGCTTCTGTTATAGGAAAAGAAGCTGGAATTCCAAAAACTTGTCCAGTAGATAAATATACAAAGTGATTAATTTTTTCTTCGAGAGCTTTCCTTGCTAAACGTTTAGTAGCTAAAACATTGATATTAAAATACTTATTATAATTCTCAAGTGTTCCCTCTCTCACTTTTGTAATTGCCGCACAATGAATAATGGTTTCGATATTCGAGAACTCTGGATATTTCCATTCTATATCCAAGAAATTCTGTTGCCAAAATTCAATATTTTCAAGAGTAATGCTGTTTAGTTTAAGATTGTCTTTCAGTTTACTAATAGAGTTGGCTGAACTTCCATGAGCAATAATATGATAGTTATTTTTAGCTAAAAATTTAACAAGATGACTACCAATAAAACCCGTTGCTCCCGTTATCAAAATATTAGACATGAGGAATTTTGACAATAATTTTAACTTAATTATAATATAAAAAATATTTTATGTTCGTTTTTTTATAAATCTTTAATTTTTAATTGTTTTTCAGGTAAATTTGAAAGGAGAATGTCAATTTTTCTTTTAGCTGATTATTAAAGACATTCTCAATTTATTTTTTTTTATTTAGTTATAGTTTATTCTCATTTTTTTATGATCGAACCAATTTCTTATCCTTTTTTCCTCAATTGACATTAATTTATTATTTTTTTTAGCCTCCCTTTCGTGGTAAAAATCTAAGTCAACCCTACTGAGAGTATTAACTTTACCACATGATACACATTTCATAACTTTAATTCCATACATTATGTGAAAATCCATTAAGTTTCCGCATTTATCACAGTATCCTTTTGATAATTATTACTAATATTTAATATATATACTACAAATGATTTTATCTATTTTTATAATCTTCAAATATTTTTATTTGATTAGGGACAAGTGAATATTTATAATTCTTAATTCAATTATAAATGAGGTGATTTTTTTTTATTTGATTTTAACAATAGTTAAATTTAATTTTTTAAATAGTTAAATTTAGAATAATGCAAAATAAAAATATTCTACTAATAATTGTTTCTAACATTCTATGGTCTTTTGTCCCAGTTATTGTAACAGGTTTATTCGACGAATTTTCGATTATCACCATCATATTTTTACGGTTCTTTTTTTCTGCTATTGTTTTATTAGCTATAGCACTTTTACTTGTCTTAATCAACAATAAGAATCCTTTAAACACCCGTATCGAACTGAAGGAATTATTCAGATTTACCCTCGATAAAAATAAGGATTTTTATAATATCAGAAATATCTTCTATCTCATGATATTAGGTTACTTCGGCATAATCTGTCAACTAGTTTTCTTTTTCTTAGCACTAAAACTTACGACTATATCATTAACGATGATAGGTTTTCAACTTTCAATCATAATAATTGCGTTTTATGAACATGGAAACAAATCTGAAAAATTAGACTTATTTAAAATACTGTATCTCATCGTATTAATATTTTCAATAGTAATTATAATATTTGTAAAAGCAGAACAATCAGGGGTCACTATAACATCAACAGGATTTCTTTATATCATATTATTTTCTGTATGTTTAACTTTTTTCCACATAGTCTCAGCCATGGATAAAATGAGGAGAAGAGAGTTAGAAATCATAAATAGAAATGAGAAT
>SDBT01004253.1_pt1 | contig 24395 bp, 20 predicted proteins | sample 2277101 | NCBI WGS metagenome assembly SDBT01 (sample SAMN10404973, study PRJNA504765) | marine sediment metagenome | isolation source: marine sediment core GS10_PC15, 103 cmbsf | place: Arctic Ocean: Southern Knipovich Ridge | collected 2010 | reverse complement strand
GCTCAGCATAAAGGGGCGTGGGCCGGTACCGGTAGGCAAGCGCCTGCTAATGGGCATCGATCCAGCCATAGCCTCTTTGATCGCTATGAAGTGTATCCTACAGGACATCACCACACCGGCACCCATCCAGACAGTAGCCCTACGCATTGGTTCTCGTGTAGAGGATGATCTGAAGTTCACTAAGTTCGAGCTGGAGGCAGGTAACTATTACAAAGAATTGATCAAGGACTTCAAGCGCAAAGGTTCTAGGGACTACCGATACAAGCACCGAGTCCTGACCAAGACCATGAATGACCGAGAGATCTCGTGGAACTCTTGGTCGAAGGCAGAGAAACTTCAGGTAGGTATCTACCTCGTAGAGATATGCATCACGCACACAGAGATCGTTCGCTCTGTACTGGAACGCACTGGACGCAAGACCGAGCGCTTCCTGCAACCAACACCGGCTGTGGTTGAGTGGATTCGTGATCACATGGATGAGATGGAGATGCTCGCCCCGGACTTAGGGCCATGTATTATCAAACCCCGAGACTGGGCGGCTATTGATGACGGTGGTTATCATACTCTGGAGGTATCACAACGCGTCCCGTTTGTTAAACTTCGGGGCAGTGCCGCACGCAGGGCCATCAGTGGCGCTGACTTGTCCACACACATGCGAGGCGTTAATGCTATGCAAAGCACAGCGTGGGCGATAAACAGGCCTGTACTTGCTGCTATGCAGGCTGTGTACGCTGTTGGCGATCATGCAGCGCTACCCCGCAAAGAGCCATATGAGATTCCAGAGTCTCCGGTCAAGGATACCAAGAAGGCAGACTTCACCGAGGAGCAGACTCTCATACACACCCGCTGGCGGCGCGAGGCTGCTCAGCTCTATACATTGGAGAAAGAGCGTGTCGGAAAGAATATCCAATTCATGCGCGTTATGCGGCAAGCACGAGAGTACGCCCAATACGATGATCTGTACTTCGTGTATCAGTGCGATTTCCGGGGCCGTGTCTACGCTACTTCCACAGGTATCAGCCCACAAGGAGCGGATTTTAACAAGGCTCTCATACGATTTTCACATGCAAAGGTATTGGGAACCGATGGATGGTTTTGGTTGCGCGTACATGGTGCCAACCTACTCGGGGCTGATAAACAGGATTACCCTGACAGAGTACGATACATTGAGGAACACCATGCCGAGATCCTTGCTGCTGCGGATGATCCTCTCTCGTCAAGATTCTGGATCGGTGCGGATAAGCCTTGGCAGTTTCTCGCCTTCGCTTACGAGTATGCCGCTGCAGTTCGGTCTGGAGAGCCTACAACTTACGCATCATCTCTGCCCGTCGGACTCGACGGAAGTTGTAACGGACTGCAGAATTTCTCCGCTATGCTTCGAGATGCTGTGGGAGGTAGCGCTACAAACCTTATCGGACATGATACTCCCGCAGACATATACCAAGAGGTTGCCGACCTTGTGGTACGTAAACTTGATTCAGACGATAATGAATTCGCTAGTCAGTGGCGTGCGTTTGGTATTACCCGAAAGTGTACCAAAACCCCAGTAATGACTTTACCGTACGGTTCGACGAAGATCACCTGTCGGGATGCGGTAGAGGATTATATCCACGACAACCGGGCGAATAACGTTCACTGGGATACCCAAGGAAAGATCATACGGGCGGCGCTGTACCTATCTGATCTGATCTGGGCTGCCATCGGCGAGGTTGTTATTGCTGCGCGTGCTGCAATGAAATGGATACAGGATTCCAGCCGTATACTGACCAAGGCAGGCAAGCCTCTGCTGTGGCCTACGCCTACTGGGTTCGTGGTGTATCAAGCCAACCGTAAGCACACGTTGCAGAAGGTCGAGTGCCGTCTGCTCGGTCGTGTGGATCTACGTATTCGTAACGAGTTACCCGGCCTGTGTTCACGTAAGCAATCGAACGGCTCTGCTCCTAACTTTGTGCATAGCATGGATAGCAGCCATATGATCTTTACGATCATCGATTCACTAGCTGCAGGTATTACGCACTTCGCTATGATTCACGATGACTTCGGAACACATGCGTGTAATATACCGAAACTACATACGTGTATTCGTACTGCGTTTGTTGGTATGTACACCAAACATGACGTGCTTCAGGAGTTCAAGGACGTGCATGAAGTGGATGGTATACAACTACCTGATTTACCAGAGAAAGGTACATTAGATATCAATGAAGTATTGGACGCTCCTCACTTCTTCGGTTAATACCACGTCCTGTAGGAACAGAGGAAAGAATATGAAAAGGGAAGAAGATAATACTATTACTACTATACTAAGTAATTTAGATATTAATAGTAATATAAAACTAGATAGAGATAATACTTATAAATATTATCCTATAGATATATTAATACAACAGGCTTGTATGTATGTAGTTAATACCAAGCCTATGCCAAAGGATATGCGGGATGCTCTCCACCACTACGGTATTATTGATCACTTCTATCCTATTAACGCTAATGAGTTGTGTGGGTTGGAAGCGGACTACATCGAAATTGACGGCTGTGTGCGAGAGATACAACCAGCTGGAGACAGAGTACACTCGGACGTACCGGGAAAAGTCATTGGCTGTAAATTTAGTCCACGAACTACAGAGCGAATTAGACGAGTGCAAGAACTCCGAGCAACAGGAAAGCTCGCCCGGAAACCTGAGCGCCCTACTCGCTAAATGTACATCCTACATGATACCCTCCCGGCGTTGGGATGAAGATACTACTCTAGCCGAGGTTGCTCATGTTCAAGGTAAGCAGGATGTTCTGGAGTGGCTAGGTAACCAGAGCACTAAACACACCGTACGTCACATTAAGGGAGATTAGTATGGCTACATTTGACTTTTTCGATGATGCAATTAAGTTTGGTAAGGATCTGGCCGAGGATGTAGTTGAGTTTGTTCAGGACATTAGCTTAGAAGATGTTGAGACGGCAACCTCGATTGCTTTGGGAGGTGTAGCGATACACTCTGCACTTCAGGACACCGACCCTGCACTCGACACATCACGTAATGCAGCACAGTCGCTCAAGACTGGAGCAGATATCTCGTCTACGTTCGCCGCAGGTAGTGACCCTGATCTGGGGGAAATTGATGAGGCTGACCAAACGAATAAGAGAGCTACTCGTAACCGGCTGCGCGTACAGCGTACATCCAGTGTCGGTAGTGCAACGGGACTCAATCCATTAAGCATTCAAATTTAGGTGATCTATGTTGAGAGGTAGCGCACAACTTGCCCGACTGATCGCAATGGGAATGATTCACTGCGTTGAGGGCGGCGATAATGTCGGTGGCCCCGGTGAGGGTACTGGTGGTAGTGTCGGATCAGGCGGTGGGGATAACGGGGATCGTAGCGGGGGAGACTTTGGGCCACCTGCATCTGCTCAAGACCGTGCGAACCAGCAGGAGGCTGGGGGAAACCTCGACCGGAGCGGTGGCGAATTTGGCCCGCCAGCTGGCCCGCAAGAAAGAGCCAACCAACGGGAGGCGGATGTCGCTGCCTTCGATGCATTCTCTCTTGAGCTTGATGAGATTTCGGAAAAGCTAGGTGCTGTCTTCGGGTTCGGGCCGGATAAAACTGGTGCTGTAGAACGAGGTGCAGCGTTGTCTGATCCCGCAGCAGTATCTGCTGGGCGAAAGGCTGGTGTTGGCTTTGAGTTGGCATCCACTCTCGCTAGTACTGTAGGACTCGCTCCTAGCCTTGCTGTTGCAGCAGTTAGAGGAATCACTGCCTCACTCTCTGATCCAGCCTTCGGTATAGGGTTAGCTCAGACAGATAACCCACTGGGCAGTGCTGCAAATTTAGCTGGTGCTGTATCCGGTATTGCCACAGGTAGTGCCCGACTCGGCCAACTCACTGAACTGGGTACCAGTCTAGCGGGTGTGTCGCTAGAGGCACAGGATGTGGGCTTAACCGGGGATGTGACTGCAGCAGATCGTGATGACGACGGTGTGGTTGGAGATAGTGTGTCTCCTCGACCTACCTCAGACACTGTAACTCCACAGGTACTCTCCCCTATTGGTGCTCGGATCGAATTAAGCGAGTCACCGGTAACAACCCAACAACGTACCGCGTCTGTAGCACGTAACACAGGCAGGTCATCACTCAGAGTCAGGAGAACTTAATGCCTGTACCAGTTATTGCACCAGCAGGTACCATCGGTGCGCAGTATATTCAGCTGGAGGGATTGAAAGGTAACCTGCACCAACGATGCGAAGACTACGCACGCTGGACAGTACCTCACCTATTCCCGCTGGACTCCACCAACAATAGTACAGAGGTCGCTCGGGACTATCAAAGTATCGGCGCTCGTGCTATCAATCATCTCGCGAATAAACTCATCGTGGCGCTGTTTCCATCCGGTCGGCCTTTCTTCCGACTTAACCCCGTTGATGATCTAAAGGCTGCATTCGAGAGAGCGGGGATTGAAGGAACCGCTATCGAAACTGCAATGGCAAAGGTTGAGAGTGAGGCACCTAAGACTCTACAAAAGTTAAAGGCGCGATCACCCCTCGTACGTGCAATGAAGGAGTTAATCGGTCTCGGTAACACTGCAATCTATTACGACGAGGACGCCGAAACGATCAGCGTGTATAACGTCCGTAACTACGTTGTGCAGCGTGACCTATCCGGTCGAGTATTGCTAGCTATCTTTCGTGATGTTGTCGCATTCTCCTCGCTACCGCCTAAGCAGCAGGAGGAGTATCGACAGAACTTATCCGAGGGCGCAAGTCCTGAGACCAACGTTACTCTGTATACCCGAATAGAGCGTAACTTCGAGACAAAGAAGTACAAGGTCACACAGGCTATCGATTCAGTTGATATTGCCGGTGAGAGCATGTTCCCAGAGAAAGAGCTGCCTTGGGTAGTCCTGACTTGGGAGCTGGTACGTGGTAAGGATTACGGCTCCGGTCTGGTGGAGGATTTCGCTGGCGACTTCAACAGTCTGTCAACGCTATCTGAATCCCTGACTCTTGGTGCCGCCATCGCTGCCGACGTTAAGTTCCTCGTTGATCCCGCAGGTACTACTGAGCCGGGCGATCTGAACAGCGCGGAAACCGGTGAGTACGTGTATGGCCGGGAGAAAGATATCGTTGCGTTCTCTGTCGATAAGCAGGCAGACTGGTCGATGGTGCAGGTTATCATCAATGCCCTAGAGAAACGTATTGGTATGGGCTTCCTGCTCAACAGCGCGGTTACACGGGACGCTGAGCGGGTCACTGCCGAAGAGATCCGGTTACAGGCTCAAGAGTTGGAAGGCTCATTGGGTGGCGTGTACTCGCGTCTGTCTGAGGATCTGCAGTTACCACTGGCACGTATCACGATTGAGGCCGGCCCGTTCAATTTACCTATGGAGCACGTCGAGCTGTTCATCCTCACCGGGATGGAGTCGCTATCACGTACTACTGAGCTTGAGCAGGTACTCGGCTACATCAACGACCTCGCTTTACTGGCACAGATCCCCGAGGAGGCATTGGCTCGACTAAAGATCACAGACGTTATGAATATCATGGCGATGGGTCGTGCTCTCGATAAAGACAAATTCGTTAAGTCTGAAGCCCAGTTCCAGCAAGAGCAGAAGGAACGGCAAGAACAATTGCAACAGCAACAACTGCAACAACAGGCGGCACAGACCGCTGGTAAGATTGCTGAATCAAATAACCAACCCGAGTAGGAGTGAATCATGGCTCGTCCAGATGTACCACCTGTAAATGAAAATCCAACCCTGCAAGCGAAACTAGATGGCTCGGCACCTGCTCCAGCAGTAGCCCCTGTCCCTGCACCGGCAGCAGTACCGCCAGTTGTCCCACCTGTAGTTCCTCCAGCCGTACCTCCTGTTGCTTCGGCACCCGCTGTTGCTCCTGTTGTCCCTGCAGTTGCTGCACCGGTCGTACCTGCAGTTGCTCCAGCTGAACTACAGTTACCGGCTGGAGATCTACTCCCTGCCCCAAAGTGGGAGGCTACCGGAAACGAGAACTTAGATGCCATTGGCACTCTGTTCGATGAGCGTGGCTTCGATGGCACGGAAGCACTGGCCGAGTTCAATGCGCATGGTGAGATCTCTCAGGAGACTTACGATGGTATGGTCGCTGCGTTGGGTGAACCTACAGCACGACTGGCGCATCAGCAGTTCGATACCGCTGTGTCTGCACTTAAACAGGACGCACAGGCTTCTGCTGATAAAGTCTATGAGGCTGTGGGTGGTAAGGCGACGTGGGATCAGGTGGCTACTTGGTCGAAGCAGTTGCCAGAAACCGAGCGTGGCGAATACAATAAATTACTGAAGGCAGGCGGCGTTGCTGCTGCACTTGCTGCCAAGGCATTACAGGAGAAAATGATGGCTGATCCAAACTTTAAGTCCCGTGCAGTATTGGTTGGGAGTGGTGCTGCTCCTGTTGCAGCTGGTCAACCGGTAGCGGCAGTGATGTTGGATCGTGTCTCGTACGGTAAAGCTATGCGTGTAGCAGAGGGGCGTGGTGATCAGCAAGCGATTGTAGCACTTCGCGCATCGGCGAAACACTCTATGAAGAACAATCCTAACTGGCGGATAGGCAATCCTGCTTAATAGCACGCCCTGTAGGAGAATAACATTACCCTTCTGGCTTCGGTCGGGAGGGTACCTTTCTGCGTTCTGCTGAAAAGGTCACTGTTATTCATTTTTTAGCAGAACTCACTTAGAGAATATATAATGACTGATATTAATTTTGGTGGCTCGGTAACGGTCGCGATGTCCACTACTGGCGACTTGTCCGATCTGGATTTGATGATCGAAGAGTATGCCGGTGAGGTTGAAACACAGTTCGTCAAGAAGTCTATGATGCGTCAGTTCGTACCGGTTAAAGCCGTACGAGGCACCGATACTATCACCAACGACGTTATGGGTGCAACTACCCTGAAGGCTGTCGGTCGTGGTGCCAAGCGAGTTGAACCCGGTAAAGCAACGTTCGATAAGATCACCTTGACTGTTGATACTATCATCCTTGCACGGAATACCGTCGCCTTGCTAGATCAGTTCCAGAATCGCTATGACGTACGTATGGAACTCGGCGAAGATCACGGCAAAGAGATCGGAAAGTTCTTCGATGAAGCATTCATTATCCAAGGCATCAAGTGCTCTGACCTGACTGCTGTTGGCGATAACGGTACGGCTGTTGGCGTGACCAACGGTATCTCGAATACTGTCGTACTGACTTCTGCCGGTGACGAGTCTGATCCAGACAAGTTGCAACGCGGTATCGAAGACGTGTGTCAGCGTATCGAAGAAGATGACAACGACCTCGACGGCGGCGTTATCCTTGTACGTCCTGCAGAGTATTACACTTTGCTGCGTAATGATCGTCTGATCAACTCTCAGTTCAGCACCGCTAACGGCGACTTTGCTGAAGGTAAGGTACTGAAGTCCTGTGGTCTACCTATCATCAAGACCAACCGCATTCCTACCGCTGCGATCACCGATCACAAGCTGGGTACTGCGTACAACGTCTCTGCTACCGAGGCTAAGTGTAAGGCACTTGTCTTGCTTCCTAAAGCCTTGCTTGCCGGTGAGTCAATTCCTCTGACCTCGGATGTCTGGTACAACAAAGAAGAGCTGCAGTGGTTCATTGACTCTTATCTGGCCTTTGGCGTAACTGCCAACCGTCACGATATGTGTGGTCAGGTTCGCGCCGCATAACAGTTCACTCCTAATAGGGTACCCTTGCTAATTGCTTGGGTGCCCTATTTTTTGCGTTATAGGTAAACACATGGCAGGAATTACAGAGCTAGACGCGATCAACCTCGCGCTGACAGCTGCAGGAGCAACCGTTGTAACTACTGTGGATAACAACCAGCCGGATGTGCTGAGCATTCGCAGTTTGCTTACTGCAACGAGTCGTCAGATTCAGCGGCGTGGTTGGTGGTTCAATCGAGAGATCGGGATTGTACTCGCTCCAGATGCACAGGGTCACGTCGTAGTTCCGGCGAACACTCTGCACGTCGATTCAGTTGATCACCGGGAGCACTTCGTTCTGCGCGGTAGTAAATTGTATGACCGTGAGAATCATACACAGGTTATAGGTGAGTCGGTAGAGATCGACACTATCATTCTACTACCCTTCACCGACCTCCCTTTCTCTGCACAGGATGCAATCCAATTCAAGACGGCGATGCGATTTGTCGGCGGCGACGATGGGGATGAGCAGGAATGGCGCAGGCTGAAGGTAGAGTTCGAGGAGGCATTCGCTGAGTTGAAGCGAGAGCATTTACGCGCAAACAACTTCACTGTACGAACTAACCCTATGGTAGCGCGTGTTATGCACCGGCGCACCAACAGACTCACCACCCGCTTTGGTGGTGCTCGTTCATAATTAGGAGGATCTATGGCTAACCGCGTAGACGGATCACTGAACAATCTAGTACAAGGCGTATCACAACAAGCACCGCGTGACCGTTTGCCCGGACAGTCTACAGAGCAACTTAACTGTGTGTCTGATCCGGTACGTGGGTTAAGCCGACGTGCTCCGAGTGTGTTTATTCAAGAGTTGACATCAGCCATTCACGACGCGCAGGCGTTCATCCATACGTATGACCGAGGCGACGACGAGAAGTACATCCTCCTATTCACCGATGGCGCTGTGCAGGTTTATGATATTGACGGTAATGCAAAGGTTGTTGGCGGTGGCGCTCAGACGTACCTAGATACCACTGACGCACAGGCTGACCTCACCGTGCACACTATTGGTGATTTCACTCTGATATCGAACCAGCAGGCTGTCCCGGCGTTGAACAGCACCAATGCACTCAACACCAAGCTCATTCGTAATGGTGCGCTATTCACTCTGGATCGCCCCGGCTCCTACTCTCAGGTATTCAGTATCACTGTTGATGGCACTACCGTCTCCTATACGATCCCTGATGAGAACGGCGCGGCGAACGTGAACTTCCAGACGTGGGGCGTGCATAAGATTATGCAGGGCTTGCACGACGGCTTCACTAAGGCAGGCTACTCGAAGGAGATCGTCGATAACACCCTGCACATCTACAAAACAGATACTACCCTCGTGACACCCATCACTGCATCCGTTGAATCTGACAATGCTGGACTGGCTGTAATGTCTCATGCCGCCACTACACCGATTGGTTTGCCTAACCTCGTACCACACGGTCTGGTCATAAAGATCACAGGCGGCACGAGTGTAGTCGATGACTTCTTCATGCGCAGCGTGCACAATGACACTGATGCATTCACAGGGGCACTCAACTCATCACTGGCAGAGGGGCACTGGATCGAGTGTGCCAACCCTGATGACCTGAACGAGATCGATCCGGTAACCATGCCTCATGCTCTTGTACGTATGCCGAATGGCGACTTCCATTATGGCCCGTTGGATGGTGTGGATCGTGTTGACGCTGGCACTAACGTAGTAGAGAATCCCCTGTGGGCTGAGCGACTGACTGGGGATGTCCTGACAAACGCTAACCCCTCATTCATCGGGCAGGCGATCAACGGCATCACATCCTTTCAGGGACGACTGGTATTCCTCGCGGGTGAGAACCTTATCGCCAGTGACGTGGAGGATTTGTTTAAGTTCTGGAAGAAGTCGGCTACCATACTGGTAGACTCAGATCGCATAGACATTACAGCGAACTCTGATAAGGTGGCTATACTTCGTCGGGCAGTCCAGCATAATCGTAACCTCGTTGTGTTCTCTGACAATGCTCAGTTCGTTATCCCCGGTCGTACTGCATTCAAACCCGGCACGGCTGCATTGACTCAGACCACTGTGTTCGAGGCTGATATGCAGGCTGACCCGCTGGCCAATGGACAGAACATATTGTTCGGCATTAACTACGGAAAGTTCGCGGGTATTCGTGAGTTCTTCACTGACTCAGAATTCGATACAGATAATGCTGAGCCGATCACCCGGCATGTAGAGCGGTACCTACCGGGCCGGTTGAAGAACCTCGCAGGCTCTACCGATTATAATGCTGTAGTCGCGACGACTGATGGCAGTCCTCTTGTCTTCCTGTACCAGTACCTATGGGCAGGAAAAAACAAGGTTCAGTCAGCATGGAGTCAGTGGAGCTTCACAGATACGGTAGTTCATACGTTCTTTGTGCAGTCACTCCTGTACCTCGTAAAACGTACAGCAGGCAACGTGTACTATCTAACCACGCTAGATACCCGTGATGTACCACCCACCGGTCTCGACGCTAACGTGTATCTGGATAAGCAGGTTGCTTTGGTGGCTACTACTACTGCAACGCTGCCCGCAGACTATATCGAAGATGCTACTCTCATCGCGGTTCAGGGAGACGGTTGTCCAAACCCCGGCCTGCGGATCATCATCACAGACAACACAACCGGCACGCTCACGCTGGCAGAGGATATGCTGGGAGGTACGATCCATGTGGGCACGGCCTATAGCAGCCGCTACGTTCCTACGCAGTATTTCATCAAGGATCGTAATGGAGTACCTGTCGGTACCGGATCGCTGCGCATCCAGCAGTTCTATATGACATTTGTGGATACTGGTTCTTTAGAGGTGTTCGCTGACACTAAGTTTAGTGGCACATTCCAACTCCTCGACTACACAGGCCGCTCGGTTAATGCTCAGGATAACCTCATAGGTTCACAGCCTATTGTGGATGATACTATCCCCGTGGCCTTCCGGTTCAAGGCTGACGAGGCAGACCTGCGGGTAGAGTCCAACAGTCATCTACCATTCCGCCTGACTGACATTGAGTGGCGCGGTAAATTCACTAAGCGAGGTAAGCGACTATGAGCACGGGATTCAAACTGAACACTGCATTCAATATCCTTGGCGGTGTTCAGAAGTTCAAGAAGGATAAACAGCAGCACGCGAATGACCTTGCTCAACAGGCGGCGGATAACTCTGCCACACAGACGCGAGGTGATCTCGCCATCAATGCACTGGCGACTACCTCTGGAATCAAACGCCGGGAACTGGCATTCAACTTCCTGTCTCAACAGAAGGAGGCTATGGCACGGCAGGGTTCTGTCGCAGTACAGGCTGCATGGTCTGGGGTCGAAGGCGGTACAGCCAACGACCTTATGCTTGCGGTAATGCAGGAAGCTGCACAGTCAGAGGTAGAGCAGGACAACAGCCTTCGAGCAATCCACGAAGAGACTGTGAACCGTGTCGCGGATATCGCTGCCACCACTGCGAACAACATGGATAACAGAAACTTTAGCAGGCCCTCAGTCATCGCCGATATCCTCGGTATAGGGCATACAGTATTGACCGATGCACGCAAGTCCGGTGTTATCGGATAGGAGGGGTTATGGCAAAGGTAGGACAGGTAGACCGGTTCGGCAGTACGCTTGATGCTATTGTCGAGATCGGACGTAACGAGACAGTGATCGCAATGGAGAAGCAGGCCAAGGCTGACTTCGCTGCAGGGTCGATTGCTGTCACTCAAGGTGCAACCTTATCGGAGATTGATAAAGAGGAGCCGTGGTACAATCAAACGTTTGGCCCATCTGCAACCATGCGTGGTGCAGAGGCACAGACTGCAGTGCAGGGAACGAACGAGTACTTCGCATCTGAGGCTGCATTCCTGTCCACCGATGAGGGCCGGGCACTCACCACCAAACAATACCGAGATAGGCAGACGAACAACCTCAAGTCTATCCTGACCGGTAATTCTCGTATCGACTCTATGCTTACGCAGTCGATCACTCCTAAGATGGGTGCGTTGGCTGAGGCACAGACCAAGGCTAACCGCGCCTATGTGAACGAGCAGAACGTGCTGCACGTAGGCAACCGTATTTTAGGTGAGGCAAAGAACGTAACGGATCTGGCTGCATCGAATGGTTGGGATCACCAGCTCGTCGGTGAGGCTAAGACCACTCTCGGGCAGTCCCTGCAGAATGCACCTCCGGGTATGAATGCTGACTCGTGGCGGCAACTGCTTGTCCAGTCGGTTGTGGTTAATTACAAGCAGGGTTCTGAGGTCATGCACCTCTCTACTCAGGCTATGGGTATCCAGTTCACGCCGAAGGAACAGCTATCGATCCTTGAGGCACAGAGAGGCTTCGCAAGTGGTCAAGACACTCAGCTCAACCTCGATGCAGAGAATGCATGGGGTAAGATCGCTGCGGGTGTAGATCAGGGCGACCTTGGCCCAGAGGAGCTACAGGATCGGTTGGCTGAGTACGGTAAACAGTTTGGTGACCTGCAGGAGCGTGGCAGCCGGGCACTCTTCCGTAAAGCCTATGGTAAGCAGGACGAGGAGGAGTCCTTGTCTGCTCTGTCCGATAAGGTGCTTCGTGGTGACATCGGTCTGATAGTCAACGAGAAGGATAAACAGGCGGCTCTGCAACACGCGTATAAGCGCATCAATGCACGGTACGACGAGACGCCTGATGGCAAGGCCGCTGCTCGCCGGGATCGTATCACCATATGGAGCAAAGGTGCTGTGCAGGATAAAGCCCTCCGGTCGAAGTTCACGTACCTCACTGGCGGCCTGAACGAGACGGGTAAGGTTGATCAGCGGTATGTGGAACACTTCACTGACTGGCAGGACTACTTCGCAGCTGATCCCGTTAAGGCGCTCGATCTGATAACTGGTGATGAAGCCAAGGCTCAGGCTGAGACAGTAGCAACACTGTTACTCGAAGGATCTGCCGGTGATGTGGCATCTGCTGTTCGCATGGTTGACTCGCAACGCAAGCGTAATACCGATAGCGGCTACCTCAACTCACCCGACTTTACAGAGGATCTGGACGAGGCCATCGAAGAGATTGCTTCCTCCAAGTGGTCTTGGTTCGGCTTCCAGACACCACAGGAAGCTGTCGCTAACACAGGTGCTATCAAGGGATTCGTTTCGCGCAAGGCTCGTGAGTTAGTTGCACGGGGTTACGATATGAAGACTGCCGTCAGTGCATCAGCTAAGACATTTGCGCGTAACCACGACATCATTAACGGTGTCGATGTGTATAACGCGGGTAAGCCTATGGCCGAGGGTATGCAACTGCGTCAGGGTGCAGGTACAGCAGAGGAAGCAATCAACCTGTACATGGGCCAGCGATTCAATCGTCAGCCTGATGAGTTCCGTGTAGTAGGTATGGATCGTGGTATTGTTCGCATCCACACATCTGACCCGGATAACATTGACTACATTGACACTGTGCAGGAATTCAATCTACGTGAGATAGGTTTACACGCTAACAACGGTGTATGGTTGCAGACCCAAGAGGCTTTGGTGGTTGATGGTGTACGCAGGGCAACCGAAAGCCATCGTCGTAAGGTCAGTGCATTGCGTAAGCGTCGGCAGGCGCTGGGGTTACCTAACCTAAGCATTGCTGGCCTTAATGCCAAGATAACCGAGACACAGAACGAACGGGCAGCACAGCGGGTGCGTAGAGCACAGATCCTGTCAGACGTAGGTTCACGCGTAGCGAACATTGTTGACAATGCGTTCGGGAGTAAATCAGCCTTCAATAATTAATAGGAACTACTATGGTACAAATCACTGTTGGTGACTTCGGCGGCAAGGGCGAGCCTCTGCGCGTCGGGCCTGTAACGGCTTCAGATAAAGAGAAACTTGCTCAACGGCAATCCGTAATGACTTCACGAGCAGTGGAGGCGGGTGCCTCTATCGACCAACTGATCGCAGTAGATGCTCAGATTGAGGTCGTAGAGGCCACACCCGCTGAGCATATCCCATTGGGAGAGGAGTTCGCAGACGAGCAGACATCTTCGCTTGCTATTGCACCCCTCGTCGCTCCCGGTAAAGAGGCACCTGTCGATGCAGCGGTCACGTTTGACGACAAGACCATCGACGAGTACTGGGAGTCTATCCGTGAGACTGGATCGGACACACTCGCACCTAAGAAGGAGGAGCCCTCACCGGCTGTCCAACTGGGTGCGGCTATAACTGCATTCAGCCCAACTAAGGCTGCAGTTGATATCCTGACGGAGCGGTACTTTCCACGTGACCCTGAATTCAACTTCATGGAGCACATGGACGAGATCAAGAATACCATCCACCCGGATAACTGGGAGGCATTGGCAGAGTCGGCGTCTGAGGGAGAGTTGCGGCACAAGATGCAGAAGCTGTCCGACGAGGCGTTTGCTGTGCAGACCATCTTCGAGGGTAACAAGGTTATCGGTGGTGCAGCCGTTGTAGCAGCACTGCTCGCAGATCCCACTACCCTACTCGGCGGTGCAGGTGAGCTGGCAGCCCTCACTAAGCTAGCAAGTACTAGCCGCCGCAGGAATGCGCTTACAGGTGCGGCTGTCTTAGGGGTATCAACTGCAGCACAAGAATCCTTGTTGGCCACAGCACAGGAGAGCATGACTACTGAGGACGCTGTAATGGGCGTGCTGATCGGCAGTACTCTCGGTGGTGGCCTTGGTGCCATGTTCAAGACTTCTCGCGCAGGCGGGTTGGCTGACGACGTGAGGCGGATCTCCAGTGAGACGCGAGCAGAGCGATTGGGTTCCAACTATGGCAAGGATACTGGTGATGAATCCCTTGATGGGTATGTCGCACCTGTGGTCGAGGAAGCTGTAGGCGTATCTCCGCGCAATGCAGAAGTAACTGCACGACTGGACACACTTGATGACGATGCTGACAACTGGGCAGCACAGCTACAGGAGGCATCCGATGCCGGTGATCAAGAGCTAATAGAGGAGATTGGTGGTGTACTGGATGATATCGATACCGAACGCGCTGCACTGGAAACTGAGCTAGATGCATTGAATGCAGATGCCCCCGTCACCGGTGGTTCTGTCGGTGCTGCTCGGGTTGATACAGACGAGTCAGCGGTCGATCTTAGCCTAGAGCAAACGGACTTCATCGATCAGGCTGAGCAATGGGCTATCGATAATGATGAACTCCTACAGAAGAACCTAAACAGCAAGACCGGTAAGGCGATAAAGAAAATGGCTGACCTCGGCATATCGATGGACTCCACGTTCTTCCTTACTGCTAAGTCCGCTGTGATGAAACACTTTGGAGCTACCTTCCTTGAGAATGGAGCGGGTCTGGGCGGTCGGCAGAAGACTGCTGCGATCATAAAGGACTTCTACGAGCGCCAGATGCTCTCTGCTACTATGCCCGCGTATCGCCAGAACTACGCGACGTGGTTGCATGGGCAGGGTATCGGCAAGCTGAGTCCACAGCGCTTTGGTGTGGCACGCAGTAAGTTCGATCGGTTGCTTCGGGAGGAGCTGGAAGCCCGTCGATTGAATCGTTCGGATCGTAAGGTAACCAACGACGCGTCTGTGGCTGATGCTGCGGATGCGTGGCAGAAGGGCATGGATCACGCCCTCGATACAATGAAGAAGACCGGTGTCCGGGGAGCAGACGACATTGATCGTATACCCGGTTACGTCCCTCTCAAATGGGATGGGGGTAAGCTCCGTCGTCTGCCTGCCAATGAGCGCCTGCAGTACAAGGCGCTGCTGGCACGCGGGTACATGAAGTCCCTTGATATGGATACCGAGAGTGCTAACCTGATGGCCGATGCTGTATTCCAGCGTGCAATGCGCAAGGATCTCCAGATCGACTCAAACCCATCCTCCCTCCTGAACGCCGATGCACGCCAACAGTTACGCGAGATGCTTGACGCTGCTGGTGTGGACGAGTCTGGTATGGAGGCGCTGTTCAAGAAGATCGATGGATCACGCGCCGATCGGGGTAAGGGTAAGAACCTTCGTCGCCGTGCTGAGATTGATCTGAACCTAGGTGCCGGTAACCTACGCCTGATGGATCTAGTTGATAACGATATGTCCGTACTGGCAGGGCGCTATATGTCCGAGACTGCCGGGCGCAGCGCAATGGCCCGTAAGGGTATCACCAACGACGCAGATTGGACTACGCTACGCCAGACGCTGCTACAGGATGCTGCTGCCAAAGATCCTGACATAGACATACGGGCACTCGCCACCAAGATCGATGCTATTCACTCCCAGCTTCTTGGGCGGCCTGTAGGTGAGGGTATCAACAAGAACGCTCGCCGGTTGATGGATACTGCCATGCTGTCTATGCTTGGTCAGGTAGGCTTTGCGCAGTTGGCTGAGCTGGCTACCGTTACCGCGCAGTTCGGTATCAAGACCATGCTGGAAGAGATCCCATCAATGAAGCGTCTAGCAACCAACATCCGTGCGGGTGACGCTGATCCTGACCTCCTCGATGAGATTGCAATGATCGCAGGTGATATTGGCGAGGAGCATATCCTGTTCCGTCCCGAAGTACGTCTCGATGACCGTCAGGTTACCGGCGGCGCATGGGAAAGCTGGATGCAGCCCATCGATAAAGCACTGGCCAAGGGTCAGGATGTACTCGGGTATGTCTCGGGCATGAACCACGTTAAGCGACTAGAGCAGCGCCTCAGTATGAAGGTGCTGACCAATAAGGTAGCTAAACTGGCAATGGGCGAGAAGGTTCCGCGCCTCACCCCTGAGCGCCTAGCTGACATTGGTTGGGACGAGAAGACTATAAGCAAAATCACAGCAGCCATCAGGAAGCACGCGGTATTCAACGACAACGGTACAGTAAAGATTCTGAACCTTGCCAACTGGAACCCCAACCTGACTGAAGACTTCGTGATCGGTCTAAATCGGTTTACTCATCAAGTCGTACAGCTCCCGCTCGTCGGCGAGACTGCTACATGGATGCACGGTACCCTCGGTGCCATGCTCACGCAGTTCCGGCACTTCCCTGTCGTTGCGATGGAGAAGCAGCTAGCGCGTAATACGATGCATGGTGATATGACTACCTTCTCCACCATATCCTACGGCCTAGCTTGGTCAGGTGCAATCTACATGGCGAAGTCTGCGATCAATGCTCCCGGTCAACCCGATGGTTGGTTAGAGGATCGTATGGCTCCTGATCGGATTGCAAAGGGTGCCATCCAGTACGCGGGTATGGCTGCTCTGATCCCTGACGGCATCTCGGTTCTGGCTTACGCCGGTATAGTCCCGGCTGACTGGGCATTCAATGCGGGCCGTACTGGTGGGCACAAGCAAAGCGCACTGAGTATGCAAACGATCCCGGCTCTAGGTGTCGCGGAGGATATCTTCAATACCGCTACCACCGGTACCCGGATGCTCTGGGAGGATTACGACTTTGGCAAGAAAGATGTAACTGCTATGCAAGGAGCAACCATCTTAGGAAATACTGTTCCTGCAAACATCATCTTTGGCCTTATGAAACAGGCCGCAGAGTAGTGATGGTGGGGCTTCGGCCCCGCCTATTGCACGCCCTGTAGGAGACTAACTCGGAGAATACGAATGGCTAATTCCATAAACATCTATACGGTCGATGGCACAACTGCCGTGACTAAACAGTTCGCTGTGAACTTCACGCTTGATTACCTATCGAAAGACCATGTAGTTGTATTCGTTGACGGGGAACTCGATGGGGGTGGTGATCAGATCTTCCGCGCATTCACCTTTGTAAACGATTTCTTAATTGAAGTAACCGACCCTATTACCGAAGGCGATGTGCTTAATGTACGTCGCGATACACCTGCCGATGCACTCCAGCACAACTTCGCTGCCGGTGCTGTAATGACCGAGCTTAACCTAGACCAGTCGCATCTACAGACAATCATGTTGGTGCATGAGGTATTCGATGGTCGGGGCATAAGTAACTTCACTGAAGACTTGAACATGAATCTGCACGATATACTTAATGCAGGAACAGTAGAGATGCAGACACTCCTACTGAATGGACAAGTTATTCAGACAGTTGCAGATTTAACTAATGCGCAGGCTGCACCGTATATTACTACTGCGGCACTTGTATTGGCAAGTCTTACCGTAGGGCAAACCGTATCTACACAAGGGCATACTACCTCGGGTGATGGATTTGGGGCCGTGTACATTATACGGTCAGCTGCCCAGTTCGGTAGAACACCAGACGAGCACAAAGACTTTACACTAATTAACGGCAATATCGCAGTATTCCAACACTTGGTGGCACAACCTACGCAGGTGGCCCACAAGAAAGATTTCCACACCGGGAACTTCAACTCCGATGCTTGGGCAATCCTTCAGTCGGAGGGAGGCGACTACCATGCCTTCCCTACCATCACACAGGCACCTAACGGTCGTATCCTAGCTACTTGGATGCACCAGACACAGCACTCCGGTGGAGTACCCGCTGATGTAGTAAGCGCATACTCCGATGACGGTGGGGATACCTTCTCAAGTCTGAACATTATCTACGGCAATCGAAACGGCCCAGACTCGGTACTCCCTTACTTCCAAGGGTCGGGTGTTGATCGTTGGGGGCGCTTTGTCTCAATATTTGGTATAACTGGTGGATCAACAAACAGACCGTCAATCAAGCGGTCTTGGGATGGGGTTAACTGGTCAGCGGCGGTAGAGTTAACCTTCTCCGGCGACACAGTGAACCTTTCTAACACTATTGTCTCCTTTAATGAAATTAAGCTACTGCCCGACGGTAACCTAGCTATGGCTGTTTACCAAGAGGCTACCACAGAGAGTAGCCATGTTGCTATAATTGACGATCTTGTTGACTCATTCAACATGGAGCTGCGAGCTATCGTTGAGGCACCCGGAGGTGTTGACTACAGTGAGTTCGCGTTTGTAGCTTTGACAGGTAGCAACTGGTTTGCGTTCATGCGGCAAGACGGTGCAACAAACTCAATACCATACTTCTCATCCAATGATGCTGGTGCAACATGGGTCGATGAGGGTACGATGGGCGACAACGGGGGGGTAGCGGTAGGTGGTGGCTGGGTCGTGCAAAGCGCAGAGCGCGTAACGATCAATGAGACTCCACACATCCTCGTTAGCGTTGGAGCGCGACCTTCTGTATCCGCACCTATCACCGAGGCACCGGCTGTAGTTTGGTTCGCAGCACCGGCTGAAGGACTAAAGGGTAATACTTCGGTATGGCGTAAAGTCCATGAAATAAGCGTACCAGATAACGGTTTTGATCGTGGTAGTTACAACTCATTCATAGTTAATGATACAACCGGCGATCTAATGGCGATTGCAGATGAGGAGACTGCCACCGACGAGAGTCGTATCATTACTGCTGTATTTAATTACCGCGAGAAGTACAACGCTGGAGTTGCTGCAGCTGCAGTGTTAGAGAGTATACAAACTGCGAACATAAACTTTAACTCTGTGACTGTAACATATACGGATCAGGTGGGTACGTTTGAGCGTATAGGTAATCAAGTATTCGGTCGTATCGAGATCAACTACACAGCACTAGATACCGCTGACGCATCGGGCATATCAGTTGTAACCTCGGGATTCCCCTTCCCAATCACGGCAATCGGCCCATGTAGCCTAGACACAGAAAACTCCACGGGTGTCCTATTCCAGACTGCTGACGTTGTGTATGCACACTTCTCGGCAGCCAACGGTATCGTGCAAGTCGATAATGCTAGAGGTACTGCGTATGGGTACAACGGAGGGGATATCTTAGCAGCGGGTAAGCTTATTTTGTACGTGCAGTACACGACTACTTAATAAACCTAACCAAAACATAGCACGTCAGTGGTTAGCCTGCAGCTGCTGTTGTGGGTTCTACTATATGCGCGAAACACATAGTTGCTTCGGTGCATCAGATATACTACCGGGGCGATTATATGAGTCTAACAAGGAACGAGAACATGAGTGACATCCTGTCAGAAGGAGTGATCGCAGCCCCACCAGTTGCGGTAGGTAGTACCCTAGTCATGGGTTACTCACTGTCTGAGTGGGTGTTGATCCTGACATTGATCTACACCGTCTTTGCAATCATCAAGACAGCGCCTGCAGTTTGGGCTGTCCTTGGATCGGGAGTAACTAAGCTATGGCGAAAGGTGCGGCCACAGAAAAAATAATTGCTGGACTGCATGCTCAGATCGCAACCGTGATCGAGGCACAGCTCAGCGAAACCATTTGTTTGAATCCCGAGGATGTCGAGGGCGATGGTGCAGAACCGGAACTGATGTTCACCGCCAGCCCTGCTCTCTTGACGCTGGCGGCCCGGTTCGTTAAGGATAACGACGTTGGTATGGACATTGGTGAGACCGGCAAGAAGAGCGCTATCAGCGCCCGCCTGTCCCAGCTCAAACAGAACCGGGGCAAGGTAATAAAGCTGTCGGATATCCACCCGGTTGGTGAGGTGTCCGATGGCTGATCGCCGGTATGAATCCCCCGAGAACGAAGTCGTCCGCTGGGAGGCGTTGCACGAGCTACAAGCAGCCTATCCCTTCACAGTGGAGGGCTGGCAGCTATTCTTGAATGACTGTCAGATGCAGTGCTTCGGCTGGACTACCAGCCCGGTGCAATTCGACATCGCGGACTTCATGCACAGCGGCGGCCCAAAGATTATGATTCAGGCCCAGCGTGGGCAGGCAAAGACAACCCTTGCCTCAATCTACGCTGTGTTCAATCTGATCCATGATCCAAAATTCCGGGTGCTCATCATCTCGGGTGGGCAGGGGCTTGCCTCTGACATCGCGAAGGGCATCCAACTGATCATCAACTCTTGGGAGATCCTTGAGTGTATGCGGCCTGATCCCAGTGCCGGTGATCGAACCAGTACCGATAAGTTTGATATCCACTTCACTCTGCGTGGTATCAACAAGACAGCCTCTATAACGACGCTGGGCATCACTTCCAACCTACAGGGCAACCGTGCCGACCTACTCATCCCAGATGACGTAGAGACCGGTAAGAACTCCCTCACGGCGTTGATGCGTGAACAGCTACTCCAGAAGACGCTCGACTTTGCATCCCTTATTGAATCGAAGGATGCGCGTATCATCTATCTGGGTACACCACAAACAGTTGACTCTATTTACAACACCCTACCCGGTCGTGGGTACACTGTTAGGATATGGCCCGGTCGATACCCAACTCTCGTTGAAGAACTTGAGTATGGGGATATGCTGGCTCCGACGATTAAGTTCGCGGTGAATGCCAACCCTACTCTCCGCAATGGCGGGGGGTTAGAGGGCAACAGTGGCCTAGCGATCGATTCCCGCCTTGATGAGGAGTCACTGTGCTCCAAGGAACTTGAGCAAGGCCCGTCCTACTTCAAGCTCCAGCACATGCTCAGCACCAAGCTCGCCGACTCGGATCGTTATCCGTTGAAACCTGAGAACCTTATCACCATGCACATGAACTTAGACAAGGCACCCGGAGAGATCCTGTGGGCACGCCGTGCTGAGTTGGAGTTCCAGTTACCCGTACTGAACACTGTGTCATGCAACATTTACACACCCGCCTTCACGTCAGCCGATTGGTTTGATTACGAGGGTAAGGCTATCTACATCGACCCGGCTGGTGGTGGCAAGAATGGAGACGAGACTGCTTATGCGGTGACGTACTTCATGCATGGCTACATCTTCTTGGTTGAGGCTGGCGGTATCGCTGGTGGTCTGGATGAGGACAAGATGCAGCAGTTAGCTGATGTTATCTGGCGACATAAGCCTAACCAAATCCAGATCGAGAAGAACTACGGCAACGGTGCTTTGTCTCATAACCTGTATCCTGTCCTACGCAGAACGTACGAACTCAACGGTGGTAGCTACCACGAGCCACCTGCGATAGAAGACGTGTGGGAGTCAGGCCAGAAAGAGCTGCGCATCATCGACGTACTCGAACCGGTACTCGCTCGGCACAAGCTAATTGTGAATACCGAAATCTGGGAGAACGATATTGCATCAACCCAGAAGTACGCCCTCGACAAACGCGCCTCCTACGGCCTCCTGCACCAGCTCGCACGCATCACGCGTACCAAGGGCTGCTTACTGCATGATGACCGACTAGATGCTGTTGCCGGTGCTGTGCGTATCTGGGTAGAGCTAATGAACATCGACGAGCAGAAACGGCTGGTCACTAAGCGTCAAGAGGATACACTCTCTTGGCTTGAGAACCCTTGGGGAAGAAAGACCCCATTTGATCGACGCGGTAACCGAGGCGGTATGGCTAAAGGTCTGCGACACAGGAGAGTATAATGTCAGTACAAAATGATTACCGTGACACCGGGCGCTTCGCCGGGCGTTACATTGGCGTCGGTTCACCTGCGTGGGCCAACGAGCTTGACCGAGCTATGCAGCGTTGCCTCGCACAAATCGATGACGGCACCGCCGGATCGAAGGACGCGAAGTCCGATATCCTCGACGCATGGGCGGATAATATTATCGTGCTCGCTGCTGCAATTCACTCGTAACACCCTCTCTCGTAACCATATAGGTGTGCATTCCGTGCACCTGTGTAAACTTATAGGAATACACTATGACTATTTTCGCTGGCGGTAACTTCGATTCTGCTGTATCTGGTACCCTGTCTTCTGACGCTATCACTCTGCAGGGCAACCTGCTGCGCATCACCACCGAGGCCAAGACCACTGCTGCTCACCTTGCAGAAGATCTAGCCATCACCAACTCCCTGATCACCGCCAAGTCTATCGTGCTGTGCATCGTGCACAACTACGTCGGTGCTGGTGATCCTTCTATTACCCGCGTCAACTGCGCTGCCGGTGTCGCCACCTGTGTGCTGCTGAACAACTCAGCCACCGCACTCGATGCAGCTGTTGTGTTCGACTTCATCTACCTCGGTGAAGCTGCATAATGATCGGCGCAGTCCTGTCCCTCCTTGGCATTGGCAAGGCCTATGTCGAGGGGAAGCAGGCTCTCAAACTTAAAGAGGCCACGGCTAAATCCGACTTCAAGATTAAACAGTTGTCGGATGCTACGTCGTGGGCGCAGTTGGCTGCACAAAAGAGTTCCCGGTTCCTCCGGTGGTTCTGTGCAGCTCACTTGTTTGCGGGTATGGACTTCACGATCTACCTAGCACTGACCGGTGATCCCAATCCGGGTATAATCTTTCAGTCATTCGAGCTACTCCCTGACTGGTACGCAGGTCTGTTGATGACTCTGTTCGGTTGGGCATTCGCCTCAGAGAAGCTCAGCAGCGCAGGAGCGGCTCTTGCAGGTAAGTGGCGTAATCGCCCACGTAAGTAACTAACAGCGCGTATGCGCAAGGAGAGAAGCTATGTCGCACCCTAGATTAAACGCAGCATCAAAGCAATACACCACAACCAAAACATGGCCAGCGGATACCGGTCGCGGTTATCTATTTATCTACGTAGTATCCGGGGATATCACTGTCGAGTTTGGTGGGGGTGGTGGAGCTATCCCGGTAACTGCTGGCGGGTTCTTTGAGCCGTCTGCGACACCAACGAGTGAGATGGTCATTACTCCAACGGCTGCCGTATACATCGTGCTCAGCGACCAGCAGGTTGCATAGGAGGATATATGCCATTTGCTAGTATTCCACTCGAAACCAGTGCTCGGGGTTCTAAAGGCAGTGCTATGTTTATACAGGATCAAACAACGCCTGTATTGACTATCCCCATGCTTAATACCCGTACAGCTATAACCCTAGCTGCAACTGCTGCCGTCAACCAGAATATCATTGTACTTGAACCGGGGCACGGTGTTACTGTCGGTGAGATCGTTGAACTTGCTAAGGCTAACGAGAGTAACTTCATGCAAGCTTCCGCTGTGGTTGTTGCAACCGATACGATTACCTTAGACTCCCCGCTTAACACAGAGTACGTGCCCGCCGATACTGCCCTTGCCAGCTCAAGTAACATGCTAGTAGATGGCAGTAGTACTCCTGTTATATTTAGTATCCTGCCTCTGCCTACACAGGCCGGGGATATGGTGCGCATTATCCTAGAGCTTAATGGTGGTGCTAACCAAGTAATGGACTTCAGTAAGTTCGGGAGTGACGCTGCGCTTACTAAAGGTGTGGTTGTTAGAATAAACAACGGCGACGGTACGTACCGTAACCTGTTTAACTTCAAGCGCAATGGCGACTTCATCCGGCAAGGCTTCGATCATGGATTCCTTGAGCCTAAGACCGGTAATACCATCACAGGCTTTGTCTCGCGTGTTACATGGGGCGGGCAGAATAAGCACGGTGTTGTTATTCGTCTCGACGGTTCGCTCGGTGAGTCGCTAGAAATAGTTGTTCAGGATGCTCTGGACGCTACCAATAACACGTTGTTCTTCATCGGGGCACAAGGCCACGAGCTACAAGAGTAATTAATACACCGGTGCTGTGCTTAGGCGGCACCGTGTTCTTATTTGGAGTAAGCAATGCAACTTTACAACTGTCACAAGCAAGTCCATGCAGAGCCTATGACGCGTGGAGACTACAACGTATTCAAAGGCTGGACTATCCCTGCTGATGAAGATCCTACCGACGCAGGCTATAAAGTCGTGTACAGCAAAGGCACTGCCGCTGAGTACATCAGTTGGTCGCCTGAAGCTCAGTTCGATGATGGGTATCTAGTAGCAGAGTCGTCGTCTTTCCTAAGCCGCTTAGAGCAGGAGGAGAAAGACCTCGCTACTAAGATCCACGGACTCAGTACCTTCA